>WNGG01008717.1_pt1 | contig 11147 bp, 9 predicted proteins | sample 5400661 | NCBI WGS metagenome assembly WNGG01 (sample SAMN13153372, study PRJNA577476) | soil metagenome | isolation source: 100 cm soil or saprolite under Garry oak tree replicate 1 | place: USA:California | collected 2016-06-15 | reverse complement strand
CCGGTGAAGTGGCTGACCGCCGCGGAAGTGGACTCCTGGCTGTCCGTAGTGCGGTTGATGACCTGGCTTCCCTGGTCAATCGATCAGCAGCTACGGCGCGATTCCAACCTGGGGATGGTCGAGTATCAGGTCATGGCCAGGCTGTCTCAGAGCCCGGAGCGAACCCTGCGGATGAGCTTGCTGGCCGACCTCGCCAACGCGTCCCTGTCGCGGCTGTCTCACCTGGTCAAGCGCCTCGAGGAGCGAGGCCTGGTGCGCCGGGAGCCCGATCCGGCCGATGGGCGGTTCACCAATGCCATCCTGACCGACGAGGGCTTCCAGACCCTCGCCGCAGCGGCCCCCGGGCACGTGGCCCATGTGCGATCGCTCGTGGTCGACGTCCTGTCGCCGGAGCAGCTGCGACGCCTCGGCGTGGCCGCGGATCGCATCATGTCGCGGATCGACATCTCTGAAATCAACTAGCCACACCACCCGTCGGCGCAGCGGCAAGCCGTCTAGCCAAGAGCCTAATTACTTGATGCGTGGCAGCTGGCCGCGTGATCCCGGTGCGTGCCGTGATGCGCGAGCGCCCCGCGGTGCGGCCCGCCCCGGGAAGACCCTGGAGATCCCGGGCTGCACGGAACGTTCAGTGCGCGATGGGCCCGCAGGAAGATAACCGGCAGGGTTCCCGGTCTGGGTTCCTGCATCATCCGCCGCTGCTTTCACAGCGCCGGTTACCGTGGATCGCTGCTCCTGCCATGAGGGGAGTAAATATCCACGATGATGTGACCTTGAGCAGGAGCGGGCCGGAACGGGCAGCCCGCGGGACCTGCGGGTTAATGATCTGCGGCTCCGTCGTCCGCCGGATTTTCCGTGAAGCCCGGATCTTCCGCGCTAAATGACAGCTATGACGTGCATAGGCGCGAAATACGGGAGGTGAGAGCAGAAAGGTGCGCGCGGGGCGCCCTCAGGCCCGGCCGGAGCCTGCCAGGCCGGCCAGGCGACGACGGCCGGCCGGGCGCGGTCCCGCGCGCCGGGGTTGCTGCCGCCCGCCCGGCTGAGACCCATTCACGTATCAGCCCCGCGCCGTGATGACCCTGTGCCAGGCCCGGCGAGAACTGCAGACCGCGCTCACCGTCATCCCGTCACCTACCCCCGGTGCTGCCAGCCCGTCACCCCGGCCGGCCCGCCGCCCCCACCCGGACCCAACAAAGTCCTACTAATTCTCCCGCCTGTATCAGGCCAGGACCCGCCGCTCTGTCAGCCAGGAGCAACCCGGTGCGGGAGGGCCAGTGGCGAGATCAGGTAGCGTACGCACCGGATCCAGCCGCCCCGGCCCCCATGCCGCTGAGTACCGGCGAGGGATCTGATGGAATGGCGGCCGCGCCGCTTACCAGCGGCCGCGGTGCACGACCTCGCTGAACGGCCGCCGCCGCGGATTGCGGACCGGGGCCAGCGGCCGGTCCGCGGTGTAGCCGAGCGAGATGAGCAGCGCCCAGTCGCGGTCCTCGGGGAACCCTAGCAGCTCGCGGGCGAGCCGCAGGTCGGCAACGCCCGCGTGACAGCTGCCGATGCCCAGGTCAGCCGCCGCCAGCAGCATGGCCATGGTCGCCTGGCCCAGGTCGAGCTGGGCTCGGGCGAACTCGTTGTCGGCCGCGGGGCCGATCACCACGATCGTGGCCGCCGAGCCGGCCACGTGGCCTGCTCCCCGCCAGACCTTGGCCAGCTCGCGGAGCTGCGCGCGGTCGGTGACCACGATGAAGTCCCACGGCTGCCAGTTCTGTGAGGACGGGGACCGGCGGCCCGCCTCCAGGATCTGGTCCAGGTCGGTCGCCGGGATCGGGCGGTCGGCGAAGGACCGGACGTTGCGGCGTGAGGTGATCGCCTCCCAGGTCTGCATGCTGCTCTCCTTCACTCGGGGGCCTTCACTCCGGGGCTTTCATTCGGGGGCCTTCACTCCGGGGGGGCGAATGGCGGGCCGGGCGGCTCCCCCCACCAGCTGCGCAGGAACCCTCCTGCCTGCTCGCAGGCCCCGGCCAGCGGGCCGGAGGGATGGCGCAGCGCCTCGCGGATAAGCCCGGTGATCCTGGCTTCGACCGCCGCCAGGACCTGGTCCGGGGTCGTCCCGGCCGCGGACCGGTAGCCGATCACCGCGCCCGCGTTGCACACGAAGTCGGGCAGCGCCACGATGCCGCGCCGGCGCAGCACGTCGGCTCCCGCCTCCGTGTAAGGGGCCTTCGCGGCGGGCGCGATGACCCGGACACCCGGTGGCAGCGACCCCGCGGTGTCGGCGCTGATCGTTCCCGGCCGGGCCCCGGGAACCAGGACGTCGGCGTCCACCTCGGTGAAGAGCCGGTGCGGCGGCATGACCGGCAGGCCGTAGCGCAGCACGCACGCATCGCCGTGCGCGCGGCGCAGTACGAGCAGCCGCTCGACGTCCAGCCCCGGCCGGGCCGCAATGCACCCGGCCACGGTGGATACCGCGACCACCCGGCCGCCGCGGCGGATCACCTCGTGCGCCACCCCGCCGCCCACCTTGCCGAACCCCTCGATGGCCACCGAACGGCCGTCCCAGCCCCGGCCCGCCCCAGTGCCGTCTCCCGCAGTGCGGTCTCCCGCGGTGGCCCGCAGGGCGTCAAGCGCCGTCCCGGCCGCCGCCGCGACGCCGTAGCCGGTCAGCACGTCCTCGAACGGCACGCCTGCCACGACCGCGCGCATCGCCGCCGGCGCGGCCCTGCGCTCCCGCAACGGCGCGAAATCCTCCTCGCCAGTGCCCATGTCCGGCCCGGTCAGGAACCGGCCCGCGTCGGTCAGCGGCCGGACCTCGGCGCAGAACCGGGCCATCAGGGCGGCCTTGCCCGCGCGGTCCGCCGGATCCCCGCGTACTCCCGCCTTGGCACCGCCGACCCGCTCACCCAGCGCGGCGAACTTGTAGGTCATCGACCGCGCCAGCACCGCCACCTCAGTCACGCTGACATCCGGCGCCAGCCGCGTCCCCCCGGCGGACAGCGGCACCCCGGGCAGGTCGAACACCACAAACCCAGGCACCGAGCCGAGCTCGACGATCTCCGGGACATCACCCCCAACCGCATCCACCCCTCCACCCTAAATCCCGCCCTCCCACCTCCCGCACCCCCCGGGAACCGGGCCGATGGCATATCGGTCCGGTTCCAGCCGGACCGACGGCACATCGACCCAATCGGGCCGGAGGAGGATGATGGTGCAGGGCCGCCGGAACGTGATGGGAGGTCGCGCGTGCCGCTCGCTCCGCAGTTCCGCGCCATCCTGGACACGCTGGACAGCGCCGGGCTGCTTCCGCTGGTCCGCGGGGACGCGGCGCAGACCCGGGCGCACTACCGCGCGCTCGCGCAGAGCCGCCGCGGTCCGCAGTTCGTGCCGGAACAGGTAGCGTCGGTGGCCGATCTGCGGTCACCGGGCGGCGTGCCGGTGCGGGTCTTCGAGCCGCGGCGGCCCGGCGGCAGCACGCTGGTCTACCTGCACGGCGGCGGCTGGGTCGTCGGAGACGTCGAGACGCATGATCCGCTCTGCCGCCGGGTGGCCAACGTGACCGGCGCGCGGGTGGTGTCGGTCGACTACCGGCTCGCGCCCGAGTACCCGTTCCCGGCGGCCCTGGATGACGCCGAGGAGGTCCTGCGCTGGCTGCGGGCCGGGGAACCGGACCGGGCGGTGGGCGTGGCGGGCGACTCCGCCGGGGCGTCACTGGCCGCGGGCCTGGCCATCCGGGCACGTGACCGGCAGATCCCGCTGGCGGCCCAGCTGCTGCTGTATCCGGCCACCGATCCCGCGATGACCAGCGCGTCGATCGCCGGGAACGGCGAGGGCTACTTCCTGACCCGGCACGACATGGCCTGGTTCTACCAGCAGTACCTGCCGGACGGCGCGGCCAGCGCCACGGAGGCGGACCTGGCCCGTGCCGATGTTTCCGGGGTGGCGGAGTAGGTCTTGGCCGCCCGGTCGGCCGCGTCGCTCAGGCCGAACTGCTCGAGCAGCTCGGTGGCGCGGCTGCGGGTCCGCGGCCGGCTGAGGTGGTACAGCCGCCCGATGATCTCCAGATTCTCCCGGCCGGTGAGTTCCTCCTGGATGGCGGCCGACTGGCCGGCCAGCCCGATGGACCGGCGGACCGAGGCCGCCTCGCGCACCACGTCATGGCCCTCGACCAGCGCCCGCCCTCCGTCCGGGAGCAGCAGCGTGGTCAGGATCCGCACCGCGGTGGTCTTGCCCGCCCCGTTGGGACCGAGCACGCCGAGCACCGTCCCGCGTGGCACCGATAGGTCGATACCGCGCAGCGCATGCACCTCGCCGAACGACTTGGTCAAGCCTTCCACGAGGATCGCAGGCGCACCGCCGACCCCGTTACTGTGTGACATCTATCCTCCCGTACCGCCCACTCAGGACCCCGTACGACGAACCTACCGGCAATGCGACAGGCCCGGCGAACCAAATACCGCCGTGTCGCTCCGGTAACTAGACGAGGAAACCAGCCTGCAATCATCGGCCGCCGCCGGCATCCCCTGACGGTAGGGCATGATTGAACACGTCCGCCAGGGAGAGGAGCAGAGGATGCCCGACGAGACCCGCCATGAATCCGCTGACCTCGAGGACTTCTCGGTCGAGGACGCATCGGACACGCTGCAGGGAAACCCGGGGGACGACCCGCTCGACCGGGGGGTCGCCGCGCCGGGGCGGTGGTCGGCCGGAGTCAAGTTCGGGTCGACGGCCGACGAGCAGGCCTCGGGTGAATCCCTCGATCAGCTGCTCGCCGAGGAGGAGCCCGACACCGCTTTCGACATCGACGACGATCTGCCCGAGGACAGCGACGACGACGAGGAGGCCGACGAGTACCTCGACGGGCTCCTGCTCGACGACGGACCAGATCCCCGGGCGGGACGGCTGGTGGCCGAGGACGAGGGCGCCCATCCCGACGACGAGGCCGATCTCGTCGCCCGCGACGTCGGCATCGACGGCGGAGCCGCCAGCGCCGAGGAAGCCGCGGTCCACGTCGTGAAGGACGACGACACCGACATCCGCTCCGGCGACTGACGGCGCCGCGGCTGACGCCGCCGCTGCTGACGGCCGGAGCGTCCCCACCCGGCGTCCCATGGGTCCCGGCTGAACCGGAGACCCCAGCCGGCCGTACCAGAGAGCGAACGGCCTGCCGGGCGCCGGGGCACGCACCCGGTCCGTTAGGGATAGGAAATAACATTTGCCACCCTGATGGGACAGAATTTCGCCAGGGTCGGAACGGGTGAGGGGAGAACTGGCATGCTGCCGATCGCTGAGCTGCACATTCACATCGAGGGCACGCTGGAGCCCGAGCTGCTGGTCAAGCTCGCGGCGCGCAACGGCACCTGGATGCCGACCCTGGACGCGGACGAGCTGCGGGCCAAGTACCGTTTCGACAGCCTGCAGTCCTTCCTCGACCAGCACTACGCCAACCTGCGGGTACTGAAGATCGAGCAGGACTTCTACGATCTGGCCAGCGGCTACCTGACCCGCGCCGCGGCCGCCGGGGTGCGCCGGGCGGAGATCTTCTTCGACCCGCAGACGCACCTGGCCAACGGGGTGCCGCTGGAGGAGGTGTTCGGCGGGCTGACGGCCGCGCTGGCCGACGGCGCCAGAGACCACGGGATCTCCGCCGACCTGATCCTGTGCTTCCTGCGGGACCTGGGCGCGGACGCCGCCGACGCGGTGCTGCGGGCCAGCCTGCCCTTCCGGGACCAGTTCATCGGCGTCGGTCTCGACTCCACCGAGGTCGGCTATCCGCCCGCGCTGTTCACCCAGGTCTACCGGCTGGCGGCGGCCGAGGGGCTGCGGCTGGTGGCCCACGCCGGGGAGGAGGGCGGCCCCGACTACGTGCGCGAGGCGCTTGAGGAGCTCCACGTGGAACGCGTCGACCACGGGGTCCGGTCCATGGAGGATCCCGCGCTGGTCGCCAGGCTGCGCGACGAGCGGATCGCGCTGACCGTCTGCCCGCTGTCCAACGTGGCGCTGGGCGTGGTCGGCACGCTCGGCGACCACATGCTGCCCGGCATGCTGGACCAGGGCCTGCTCGCCACCGTGAACAGCGACGACCCGGCCTACTTCGGCGGGTACGTGGACGACGTCCTGGCCGCGGTGCGCGGAGCGTTCGGGTACGACGACGCGCAGCTCGCCGTGCTGGCGCGGAATTCGTTCGACGCCTGCTTCGCGCCCGAGGCGGACAAGCGGAGGTGGCAGGCCGAGGTCGACAGCTGGCTCGCCGCCCGCGGCACCGCCGTGGCCGGTACCGCGGGCTAGCAGCGCTGCCGGCTAGAGCCCCCGCAGGAACTTCGCCACGATCGGGCCGCACGTCGGCCCGCCGTTGCCGGCCGAGTCGACCACCAGCGCGGCGAACGCGATGTTGCCCTTGAAGCCCATCAGCCAGGCGTCGGTCTTCAGCGGCTTCTTCGTCCCGTACTGCGCGGTCCCCGTCTTGGCGTAGGTGCCGGCCGGCAGGCCCTGGCCGGCCGCGGTGCCCCGGGCCACTACCGAGGCCATCATCTCGTGCAGGTCGCTGACCAGCGAGGCGGACAGCTGACGGCCCGGCGAGCCGGCGCCGGTCCCGTCCCCGTCCGCAGCGCCCGTCACCAGCTGCGGGGCGCGCACGGTGCCGGTGTCGGCGGCCGCGGCGACCATGGCCATGTCCAGCGGCGAGACCAGCACCCGCCCCTGCCCGATGGAGGTGGCGGCCAGGTCAGCCGCGTCGTTCGGCCGCGGGACCGAGCCGCCGAAGGCGACCACCCCGAGGTGCAGCTTGCGGCCGATCCCGAACATCTCCGCCGTGGCCGGGAAATCCGGCGGCGACAGGTGCCGGGTGGCCAGCCGGATGAAGGCGGTGTTGCACGACTCGGTGAACGCCTGCAGCAGGTTGCTCACCGGCGACTCGCTCTCGGCGTTGTGGAACACCTCGCCGTCGACGGTGGCCGTGCCCGGGCAGCTGGCCGCCGACCGCGGGGTGAGCCCGTGGCCGATCAGCGCGGTGGACGTGATCACCTTGAAGGTCGAGCCGGGCGGGAAGCCGCCGTCGATGGCCTGGTCGAACCCGCCGGCGTTGACCGACACCGCGGCGAGCACCGCCCCGGTGGAGGCGTTCACCGCGACCAGCGCCGCGCTCTTCTTCTGCCCGGCCAGCGCCGTCTCGGCCGCCCGCTGCACGGACGGCTCGATCGTCGTGCTGACCGGCGTCCCCGGACGCGGGGCCAGCGTGGCCAGCGTCGCGACGCGCGCGCCGCGGGCGGACACCACCGATACGGTGGCGCCCGGCGTGCCGGCCAGCTGACGCTCGTCCGCCTGCTCCAGGCCGGTCTGGCCGACGGAGTTCTGCGCGGTATACGGCGCGCCGAGCTGGCTGAACTCCTGCGCCGTGACCGGGCCGACAGTGCCGACCACCCCGGCGGTCAGGCCCGGCGTGAGCGCGGTCAGCGCGGTGCTGGACTGGAACACCGTGCCGGGGATCGGGTAGATGGCCGGCTCGAGCTGGTTGTAGCGTGCCCGGGTCACGGTGAAGACCGGCTCGAAGAACGTCGGATGGGCCTTGGCCGCGGTGATCGCGGCGCTGGCCGACGCGGCCGGGGCGCCCGCGGCGACCAGCGCGGACTTCAGCGCGACCGCGTTCTTGATCCGGGCGCCCTCGAGGCCGATCGTCACCACCTGGCCCTGGCTGGTCAGCGGCGTGCCGCGGGCGCCGAGGACGGCCGCGCGGGCCGGCCAGGTCACGCGCAGGGACAGCTGGTCCCCGGCGCGCAGCGGCGGCGCGATCGTGGCCGGCGACCACTTCACCAGCCATTTGCCGTCCGTCAGCACGAGGTGCAAGGTGGACTTGACGGTGATGGTGCCCAGCCCGGCCAGCGTGAGCCGCTCGGTGATCGGCGCGCTCGCCGTCGAGTTGCTCTTCTGCATGGCGCCGGCCGTGAAGGTGGCCTGCCGGACGGCCAGGTTGCGGAACGCCGCCTGGTTCACCGGCGTGAAGTCGGCCGGCGGGGCGCTGGTCAGCTGCCGCATCGCGGCCCAGTCCTGCTTCGCCCACGCCTGCAGGTAGGCGCCCGCCGTCGTCTGCGGCTGGGGTGGTGAGCTGCTGCAACCGCTGAGCAGGGCGCCGGCGAGCATCACGGCCAGGAAGGCGGGCGGCAGGTAGCGCCGCTGTGCACTCATGCCCAGCAAGGGTACGCATCCCGGCGCAACTGCCGGTGGCAGATGGCTGCGGCAGCGCACAAATACGCTCCCGTCCCGCCGGCGAGGGGGCGGGCACCACGGGAGCAGCTGAGGTCGCCGCCTGTACTATCGACTGTATATTCGACACTGATTAGCCGGGGGTGTATTCTCTAGCTATGGTCACCGTGCAAGGCGACGCTTCTCGGACCCGGTATCAGTCACGTCCCGGACGCCGTGCCGTGGTCATCGCCAGCCTCGCGGACCTACGCGGACCCGCCGAGGGCACGGTCGAGTTGCCGCTGTGGCTGTTCTGGAGCGCCCCCGGTCACATCTTTGACCTCGGTGACCGGGACATGCGGATATGGCTTTACCAGACCGTCCTCCGGGAAGCGAGCCGCCCGGAGGACCTCACCACCTACCTGGATCGCGACACGTTGATCGCCCTGTGGCCTGACCTCTACTTGCCCAAGGGCGTGCGGCAGGCGTGGGAGGACCAGCATCCGGCCCTGCGGGCTGCGGCGGTCGCCGCCGCCTGATGCCGGTCAGCAAGTTCCATGGCCAGGTGGCCACTATCGCGCTGCGCGCCGCCGCCCCGCACGGGTTCGCTCTGGGCGGCGGTAACGCCCTGATCGCCCACGGGATCATCGACCGGGCCACCCAGGACGTCGACGTTTTCAGCGACGAACAGGGCGGCGTGGAGGCTGCCGCCGATGCGGTGGAGGCCGCGCTGCGCGACGCGGGCTTCGGGACCGAGCGCCGGGACAAAACCGGCGGTCTCACGGACATTTTTTACGGGATGGACGAAGGGCTGGCCGAGTGGATCATCACCGCGCCCAGCGGGGAGCAGATGCTGCTGCAGATGGCCTACTTCGACCGGGCCCGCAGACCGGTAATCATGGATATCGGCCCCGTCCTTGACCTTGAGGATGTGGTCGGCGGGAAAGTGTGCGCGCTGGCCAGCCGGGTCGAGCCGCGCGATTACGTCGACACGGCGGCCGCGCTCGAGCGTTACACCATGGAGCAGATCGTCGGCTTCGCCCGGCGGCTGGACCCGGGCCTCACCGACCGGGACTTCGCCGAGGCGGTCCAGCGGCTGGACCAGTGGGGTGACCGGGTGTTCGCCCCGTTCGGACTCGGCCCCGGCGACGTCGCCGAACTGCGCGCCCGGTTCGCCGCCTGGCCCCGAACCTGATCACCATCACGTGCCTCCCCGGCTGGAGGTGTACCGCCGTGCCTGACGCCCGCTATGGGTGGGGGCGGGCGGTCCTCATGCTCGTCAGGCGGCGATCACGTTGTCTTGGCCGGCGTCAGGAGCTCGTGAGGATGACGAGTTGCTGGGTCGCCCGGGTCATCGCGACATAGCGGTCGACCGCTCCTTCGATACCCCTGCCGAACCCCTCCGGGTCGATGAGGACGACCAGGTCGAACTCGAGCCCCTTCGACAGCTCCGGGGTCAGCGACCGGACGCGGGACGTCGCCCGGGCAGTGCTTTCCAAGAACGTGGGATCGCCGATGACGCAGGCGATCCCGTCGGCATGCGCGGCGAGCCAGGTGCCGAGGACCGGGCCCAGATCCGAAGCGGATCCGTGCACGACGGGGACGCCGGTGCTGCGGATGGAGGCCGGCACGTTGGCGTCCGGGAGCACCGCCCGGATGACCGGCTCGGCTTCCGCCATGACCTCTTCCGGGGTCCGGTAGTTGATGCTCAGGGAGGCCAGGTTGATCCGGTCGAGCCCGATCCGCTCGAGCCGTTCCTGCCACGACTCCGTGAACCCGTGCCGGGCCTGGGCGCGGTCCCCGACGATGGTGAAGCTCCGGGACGGGCAGCGGAGCAGCAGCATCTGCCACTCCGCGTCGGTCAGTTCCTGGGCCTCGTCCACGACGATGTGCGCGAACGGGCCGGCGAGCAGGTCCGGGTCAGGGCTGGCCAGTGCGGCCTCGTCGACCAGGGCGTCCTGGAAGTCCTCGCCGCGCAGCATCGTCACCAGGCCGACGCCGTATTCGTCGTCGGCGGCCTCGATCAGGTTGTCGATGACGCTGGCCATGCGCTCGCGTTCGGCGGCGACGGCCGCGTCACGCCGGCGCTTACGCCGTGCCGCCTCCGGGTCGCCGAGCCGCTGCCGTGCCGCGTCCAGCAGCGGCAGGTCGGACACCGTCCAGGCCTGGGCGTCCCCGCGCTGCAGTCGCCGCACCTCATCAGGGCTGAGCCAGGGAGCGCACATCCGCAGGTAGGCGGGTACCGACCACAGGTCTGCGACAAGGTCAGCCGCCTCGATCAGCGGCCACGCGCGGTTGAGGGCCGTGCGCAGCTCCCGGTTCTGCAGCAGCGACCTGCGGAGCAGGTCAGCCGGGGCGTCGCCGTCGTGGTTGTCCATCAGGATGGTGACCAGTTCCTCCCAGATCTGGTCGCGGGCCTCGTTGTGCGGAGTGCCGGGTTCCGCTGCTTCGAACGCCTCGGCCCAGTCGGCGGCGCTGAGCTCGATGCCAGACCAGGGGGTCTCGACCGTCATCGGCTTGGTGGGCTGGTTCTCGTAGAACCTGACGGCCGGCTCGATCGCCTTCACCAGGTCCGCGGACGACTTCAGGCGGGCCACGTCCGGCTCGGTCTCGATCGCTGCTGCGGCTCCCTCGGGGACGAGGTCCCGCAGGGTGCAGGTCTGCACGCCCTCCTCGCCGAGGCTGGGGAGGACGTCGGAGACGTAGGCCAGGTAGGGCTGGTGCGGGCCGACGAACAGCACGCCGCCCCGGCGGTGACCGAGACGAGGATCGGAGTAGAGGAGGTAGGCGGAGCGGTGCAGGGCGACGACGGTCTTGCCCGTGCCCGGACCGCCGTCGACGACGAGAGCACCCCGGGATCCCGCGCGGATGATGGCGTCCTGGTCGGCCGCGATGGTGGCGAGCACGTCTCGCATCCGGTCCGACCGGCTGCTGCCCAGGCTGGCGATGAAGGCGGACTGGTCGTCGAGCGCGGCGTGCCC
>WNGG01011203.1_pt1 | contig 11149 bp, 15 predicted proteins | sample 5400661 | NCBI WGS metagenome assembly WNGG01 (sample SAMN13153372, study PRJNA577476) | soil metagenome | isolation source: 100 cm soil or saprolite under Garry oak tree replicate 1 | place: USA:California | collected 2016-06-15 | reverse complement strand
GATGCATATCGGGATCACAGTAATAATCCGGGCTAAACATACTTGGGGTCAGCATATCGAAACGTGAAAAGTGTACGTTAAGCAGATGAATTGGCCTGTAGGGCCAGACGAGCATCCGTGATAAAACGCTCACGAGAGAGGATCTCGCAAGGGGGAATACTTTCCAACTTTCAAAACTCTTCTCCTCAATCCGCTTGTGAAGCCAAATGAGTAAATCAGCACGACCTCTCGTTTTGCTTAGCGTACACTTTTCACGTTTCGATATGCTGACCCCTATCATCAACAATATGAATCCCTGATGCAGCAAGACCGGGATTGCCACGGGAAGCACCATCGGTATAAATAGTGAGACGTGTATAGTTGCTATTCTGCCCTCGCTCATTCCTCTCAGGTAATAACCAGGCACGTGCAGGTTCCTCCGGGAGCGCAACAGAGGGAACGCGCATGTACAACTCTTCATTCAAGTGTATCAGATGTGGAGCGGGTTTCCCAGTTCCGTTCACGTCAATGCTCACCTGTCAGGGCAAAAGCTGTTCGCTTTTCAGGGCATTTACTACCAGTGCAGCGATATACTTGAGTAGTTCAAAGAGTGTTTGCATTGCTTATTCATCCCCCTTGCTAGTAGAACGTGCGAACGCTGGTACCACTGCAAGAGCATATATCAGTGTAGCCACGCTAAGCACCAGTATTGCTAAAATGGTTTCGACGCATCCATTTTATAGGGTGCCAGAAAAACGCTTCTCAGCGCGATTTCTTGCGTGAAAGTCAACAAAACCACAAGTACATATGTATACAAAACCACTTACCTACTTACCCACAAGCAGATAAAACCGCAAGTAAACAAGTGGGTAAGTGGACTCTTGACACCGTGTCTCCTGCAATGGCATACTGAGCGCAACAAAAATGGCCTATTAGGCCCGTGGATGAAATAGACAACGTTAAGCCCATGTCGGGAATGAAAAAGAGGCATGAAGAGATAAAAGATGCAACCAATAGTCGCTCAGGAACTGTTTGGGGCAGGTGAAAAAAGATAAAGCTCTTCTCTCAGCTGGCATGTGAAGCCGATTGAGAGCTTCGCGTTGTAGATTTCCTCAGCGGGCCTAATAGGCCTATAAGCGGTGTGGTACGAAACCTTTCAAAAAACGCTTGTCATGGCAACCGCTTGCTAGCTTGAATGTTTACAGGGGTTACCACCGGAAAGTTGCAGATCGTTACATTTCGACTCCTTTTTCGTTGACTTAATCAAAATTGCTAATTTATTGAAAATACAGTCTGCAGATTGTGACAAGTTACGCTCAATATTTACTGACCTGGCAAACTCCATTTTTTCAATCAGTTGAAAATCTTTTGTTTTTATTCTAGAATGAAGCTCAGCAACTATGTCGCTCGAAGAAGTTGACCCGATACGGTTACGAAAAGCAAGAAGGTCTTTCACCCATGAGCCACAAGGGAGAATAGGAAGACTCACACTTGATAGAACGCTTGTCGCAGACAGAAGGGATAGCGCACAAGAGCAAGGAAAAACAGATACTCTTGCAGATCGTCAAATAACGAGGCTTAATAGCCTGATAAGAAACATACGATCACAGATCGAAGATTGGGTGTAACTCAACAAACAGGGAAAAACGGCCACGGCATATTATCGTTTGTCCAACCCCAACAATATAAGCGTATATTTTTCGTATCCCATTTTTCAGTCTCTTTTTGGGGTCTGTGTATCAATGGAACAGAAAAGTGGTTTAAGCTCTAAACTAGCTTCTAGAGCGGGTTAATAGGAAACACAAAAAGAGCTGAAGCGCTGATTTCATCGCATATGTGCTCTTTGTGCATGCATTGCGGCTTCTACTCTAAATTACAAAATTCTGTGGCTCATGGCCGCTTTGGGGGCTTAGTACTCGCTTGCCTTGTAGACAATGTGGATTGACACGTAATGATAGAGTTTCTTCCATGATAATCCCTAGAAGAGTGTTTCATCACTCGAAGTGAGGTTGTGATGGAAGAGACTTCGCTGCTTTCCCTCCCTGAAGGGATGTTGATTGATGAGATCCAGATCACCGAAAACGGCCTGGTCATTGCGGTCGCTGCTACCTCTCCCACCTCGTGTTGTCCACTGTGTTCTCAACCGTCATCGTCGATCCATTGTCACTATCGCCGGACCCTGCGTGATGCCCCCTGCGCGGGCTGCCGTGTTCAGCTTATCCTGACTGTCCGCAAATTCTCCTGTCGCAACCCCTACTGTGAGCGCAAAGTCTTCGCCGAGCGTTTCCCCACCTTTGTGGAGCCATGGGCCAGGATGACGATTCGACACTGCCAGCAGATCACCTCCATCGGGTTGGCCACCTGTGGCAAAGGCGGCACCCGTTTGGCCGCTCGGCTGGGGATACAAACGACGCGCCAAACGATCTTACGGCGCATTATGGATCTGCCTGATAGCTCTCCTGGGGTGATCCTTTTTCTCGGCATCGACGATTTTTGTGCGACACGAATAGTTGCATGTGTAGCTGTAAGGACTCACGAAAGGAGGCTCTTACCTGGGGTTCTGCCCCCTAGTGCCCTACTAGGCTGAATCAAGTGCGCCTGGAACAATGTAGCCGCGTCCACCAGGGCGGTAATCGACCCGTGAGGGGAGATTACGACTGCTAGAGAGCCGGTCAAGAAATAGCAGTGCGGTGCCCGGTATGTGTGCGAACCAGCAGCTATGGCCAGGTGCTGGCTTCCCGAAACACTGCCGCTGCCAGCAAGGCCGTTTTCGTTGCCAGCTCCCTGGGAGTATATGGCTGCCCCTGTTCCAGCCACCAGGTAATGGCCTCCACAAACATCGCAGCCACCAGATCGGGCACAAACGTATCAGAAAACGGGTGGATCTGGGGAACTGGATGAGTCTGGGGAGCAGCGTGCGCGGACATCAGCGGGCCATGTCCAAACTCTCCACTGCCGCGCTCCTTGATCAATTCAGCCAGACGTGAGCGCATCTTTTGCCCAAACCAGGGGCTGCCTTTTTTGCCCAGCAGCGCTCGATAGAGCCGGTCGTACTGGGCGATCTGCTCAAAGAATCGCACCCACACGTCTGCGGGATGTTCCTGCCCGAGTTCTCCAATTGCCCCAAACAACGTGCTCATAGCCTCCTCAAAGATCTGCTCGACCAGATCGTATTTGTCCTGATAGTTGCGATAGAACGCTGCCCGGCTCACCATCGCCCGCTCGGTTAATTCGCCGACGGTGAGAGCATCGAACCCCTGCTCTTCGATCAAGGCTATGAGGGCTTCTCGCAGCAGAATCCTGGTGCGTTTCACGCGGAGGTTGTCTGCCGATGGAGTCATTTTTTGCTCCTTGTCTCATTCGAGACAGATATTGCTGATTGATTCTTGTCGCACGCCGCCCGGTGGGCTACACTTTTCCTCAGAGACAGTAACCCATATGAGAGAGTATGTCTCAAGAGAGTCACATTGTCAACTGTAAGGGGTCGCGCCTCCCTTTGATGAGAAGTGGAAGATGGCCGCCCCTGTTCACGCAAGTAGTGTTTTCATCAGAGAGGGTTTCTCTGAAAGGAGCAAGATCCATGCATGAATTTTTCGCACGTCACCTCCATCCCACACCCGGCAAAGAGTCGGCCCACAAGACAAAAGGGCTGATTCTGAACTCGGGTTTGCGCTACGATCTGGGAGAATGGTGTTGTGACACCTTCTTGTTCGCTGGCAAGTTGGGGAAGTTGAGACAGAGAACCGTCAATCTGGCTCGTCTTCGCCCTGGAGAAACGGTGCTGGATGTGGGCTGCGGGACGGGAACCCTGGCCATCGAAGCTCAGAAGCGCGTTGGGACGGCTGGCCGCGTCTTTGGCATTGATCCAGGAGAAGAACAGATAGCCCGAGCCCACACCAAAGCAGCCCGGCGCCATTTTTCCATCGAATTTCAGGTGGGAGTGATCGAGCATCTTGCCTTTCCTGATCAAACGTTTGATGTTGTCTTCTCAAGCTTGATGATGCATCATTTACCCGCTCCTCTCAAACGTCAGGGACTGGCGGAAATCGCCCGTGTGCTCAAACCAGGAGGACGCCTGGTCATTGCCGACTTCACGCACAAAGCCGACCGGGCGGGTCGAGCTACGAGCTTTCACGCCGGAGGAAGCAGGGTGCACGATCTTGTGGCGCTGCTCAAAGAAGCAGGGTTTGATCGCCTGGAAACAGAGGAGGTGCCGCCCGTGCGCTCCTCTTCTTTCCCAGGAGTCGGCTTTATCTGTGCCTTCAAAAGCGCAGAGGAGGAAAGCCTATGATGCCTTTCAAGAACAAGAGGATGGGGCCCCTTCTCCTCATAGCAGTGGCGTTCCTGATCATCTTCATGGTCAGCGCTCATGTCTTTGGGGCCGTGTTTCTCGCGAACGCGGTCGTTGGGGCCTTCTCCCTGCACAGTCCGATTCTGTATGTCCTGATCGGATTGGTCATCGCCGCTGCTGTCCTGTTCAAGTTCAAGCATATGTTAGGCCACTTGCACAGAAGGAAGGAAAGCAGATGAGTCTCCTCACCGTTCCCGGTGCGCAGGTCTATTACGAAGTCGAGGGCTCGGGGCCACTCTTGATCTTGATCCCAGGGGCCAGTGGCACGGGCGAGTCTTTCCGCCCGCTCATCTCCCACCTGACCGCACACTACCAGGTGGTGATCTATGACCGCCGTGGTTTTTCACAAAGCAAGCTTGGCGGGCCTCAAGACTACGCACACCGGCTCGCGACCGATGCTGATGATGTCCGGCGCTTGATTGAGCGTGTGACGGACCAACCGGCAATGGTCTTTGGCAACAGTTCCGGGGCACTCGTGGCCCTGGAGGTTCTCATCCGTTTTCCAGAGCGAGTTCAGACCGTGATCGTCCATGAACCGCCGATCGTTTCGCTGTTACCCGATGCGGGCGAGTGGCTGGCCTTTTTCGACAAGGTCTACGAGACCTCTCGCAAGCAGGGAGTTCCCGCAGCCATGCACCAGTTTGCCAGCCGAGTCCTCGGTAGCCTCGATCACCAGATCTTGGAGCGCGCGATGCGCGAGCACGCGAATGAGTACACCCTGTCCAATGCTGGCTACTGGATGGAGCATGAGTTACGGCAGTACCCACGGGCTGAGTTTGATCTCACGGCACTTACAGCGCACGCCGAGCAGATCGTGCTCGCAGGAGGAGGAGACTCCCACGATCAGATGACATATCGGCCAAACAAGATCCTGGCACAACAGTTGGGATGCGATATCATCGATTTCCCCGGCGGGCACCTCGGTTTCCTGTCTTTCCCCGCAGAGTTTGCCCAAGCTCTCGTGAACGCGCTCAACAATGAGCTGGTCTGACATGCAAGCAAGGAGAAGCCTCATGCAACCGTTCCAGTGGCAGCCTCCCGTCGCCCTTTCCGAGCAGGAAGAACAGATCGTGCAACGGATACGACGAGCCAAGTTATTTGTGTTTCTGCGCCATCACCGGCATGAATTGTTCGATGGGTCATTCCAACAGGAACTGGCGACCCTTTACCGGCCAAGCAAGCGGGGTCACCCGCCCATCGCTCCTGCGCAAGTCGCCCTGGCGATCATTCTGCAAGCGTACACGGGGGTGTCCGATGACGAGGTGATCGAAGCGACGCTCATGGATCGGCGCTGGCAGTTGGTGCTGGACTGTTTAGACACCGATCAGGCACCATTTAGCAAAGGCACATTCGTCGCTTTTCGGAAGCGCCTCATCGACGCGCAGATGGATCGACGGCTCATCGAACGGACGATTGAGCTGGCCAGCCAAAATCAGGAGGTTGTATCGCGAGCCTTACGTGCGGCACTGGACAGCAGTCCGTTGTGGGGAGCGGGCCGAGTCGAAGATACGTACAATCTCATTGGGCACGCGCTTAAAAAGATGATGTGCGTGGTGGCCGAGCAGCAGGGAAGAGATTTGGTCGAAGTGGGGCAAGAGGCCGGAGCAGAGGTGGTCTGTGGGACCAGTCTGAAGGCGACGCTCGATCGGGATTGGGATCGACCAGGGCAGCGAGAAGAAGCGCTGAGCCTGGTCTTGCAGGTATTGCAGACGGTAGAAACGTGGGTGCAGACGTTGCAACAGGATGAGGTGGAACTGGCCGAACCGCCTCTGGAAATCGCTCGCCAGGTGAAAGAGCAAAATGTGCAGGTCGATGAGAATGGGAAAGCACATCTGATCAAAGGCGTGGCAAAAGATCGACGCATCAGCATCGAAGATGCCGAAATGCGTCATGGTCGCAAAAGTCGCAGTGTGCGTGTGGATGGATACACGCGGCACGTGCTCCACGATTTGGACACTGGTCTTATCCGCGTGGTCGGAATTACTCCTGCCAATGTCCCCGAAGCCAGCGTTACCAGAGAGATCAGTGCAGACCTGGAGCAGCAGGGAGTCTATTTAAAGGAAATCCATATCGATCGGGCCTACTTGAGTAGCCATCTTGTGCATGAGCGGGGCGATGAATTGGAGATCTATTGCAAAGCCTGGCCGGTTCGCGAGGGGAAACGCTTTTCCAAGCAGGCGTTTACTCTGGATTGGGAACGGCAGACCATTCGGTGTCCGGCCTCGCAGGAAATGCCTTTTATTCCCGGAGGGGTGGTCCATTTCCCTCAAGAGGCATGTGCAGAGTGTCCCCTGAAAGCCCAATGTACGACGAGTTCCAAGGGACGGAGCGTGAGCATTCACCCCGATGAGGCCTTGCTTGCCGAGTTACGAGAACGTCAACACACTTCGCAAGGGCGGGCTAAACTACGCGAGCGAGTGGCTGTTGAGCATACGCTTGCTCATGTTGGTCGATGGCAAGGCCGACGCGCTCGGTATCGCGGAGTGCGTAAAAATCTCTTCGATCTGCGACGCTGTGCTGTCGTCCACAACTTACACGTCCTGGCCCGTTCCCAGTTGCTTCAAACTGAGCTTCAAAATGCGGCGTGAATTCTTGACCGGCACTCTAGCGCCTCAAGCAAGGCCCATCCATCCGCCCCTACCTGATTGGCGTACTGCTTGCGCTCTTCTTCCTCTTTTGGTAAACGCTCATGCTCCAGCCGCTCTCCATACTGTTCTACCCACTCAGTCGGCACGTAAGCGCGAACCCACTCAGGGGCCACTTCCGAAAGGACATTTAACACGTAGACCATGGTCTGGCCGACGCACAGCGTGCGGTTGAGCGCACGGATCTTGGCTAACACATGGGTCGAGTCGGTGCGTTGTCGCCCTCGGACTTTGAGCCATCCACCTTCTCGACACCGCTCCAAGAGCAGATCCAACAGACGTTGTTCGGCATTCCCTTCGATCAGACGAGAGCGGAACTCGGAGAGCACCGTATGATCAAAACCAGGATCAGTCAGTTCCAGGCTGAGCGCGTACTTCCAATCCAGACGGCTTCGTACGGCATCAGCGGCCTGCCGATCCGTCAAGTGCTCCATGAATTGAAACACCGTGATCAGTGCGAGGCGCCACGGGGCCTCAGCTGGCTGACCATGCGTGGGAAACAGATCAACAAACGCCTCATCGGGGTAGATCGTTCCCAGCGTGTCACGCATTTGCATCAGGACATTGCCACGGGGAAACACGGCGCGTGCCACGCGCGCCATTTCTTCTGGGACTGGTGGAATCGGCATCGGCTTGAGTGACATGGAGGACCTCCTTCTCTGCTAGCAACAAACTATTCGTTTCCTCCATGCTAATGGATGAGTTCCAGCCCCCTCTCTTTGACTTCGCCACCAGTATCAAAAGTGGTCAAGAGCCACTCTGTGGGCGGAATCTGTACGATTATGTGGGCGGCAAAACGAGCAAGAGTGTGTAGGAATTTTTTTGAGCGTTGCCGTGAGTTCTCTCTTTCGGCTCTGCTGGCTGTTTCGTATTGGCCGCTTGCTCGCCCATTTAATTACCACATTTACAGCCATTAGCACACACATGGGCGAGGTCATTGACTTTGATGATTCTCGCCCTTTATAATGGACATGCGTCGTCTAATAGATGTTAGTCGACGCATGCAAAACTGAACCGTAAAGGATTGTAAATACATATGACATTTGAAGAAATACGACAAGAGCTTTTCCGGCTGAATGATCTGCACAACAAGGCTACAAGAACAGACTATATGAGAGTCGGTGTGACAGACCCATCTGTTCAGGCTACGACCCCTAGAGCGATAGTAGAGATTATGGAAGCATCTAATCCTGAACATGTTACCTGGGATGATGTAAACCGCGAGGTTGCAGCGTTAGAAGATCGGATAGTACGAGAAACAGGATTCGGAATAATATACTGGTTTCGCAAAGTAGACGGGGAAGAGATAGCAGGAAGCTATGCGCTTGTGCCAAAGAATGATGGTTGGCTAGAGGCAAAGAGAGATGAATGAGGCACAAGCACTTACCACAATCGTTGAAAGCAGTCATGTCGAGCTAGCCGTGAGTGGCTGGCTTCATGCGCATGAGAAGAGTGTACGCACTCATAAAGCCTACGCGCAGACACTCGATCAATTCAGACGGGAATTACACAAGATCGGCAAAGACCTCGACACCGATGTACAAACCATCATGCTGGTTGCGCAAGCGTTCGCATCCGCAAGTTCGAAGAAAGCCAGGGCGAGCGATAATACGCAAAATGTACGCCTGGCTATCCTCTGTAGCTTTTTCGACTACGCTATTGAACGCTTCCTGCTCATGCCGATGGACCATCAAGGCCATGTGCTGAATCCTATCAAGGTGATCGACCGCGCAAAGGTCGAGCCATACCATCATATATCCTGGCTGGAAACAGAAGAGGCAACAAAGCGCTTGAAGCTGATAGATCGCTCTACGCTCCAGGGCAAACGAGATTATGCGCTTCTGGCTATCCTGCTGTTTACAGGGCGACGTTTGCAAGAGATCGCTTCGCTCCAGTGGCAACATGTTCACATCCAGGGCTCGAAAATAACCCTCATATTTGAACACTGCAAGGGCGATAAGACGATGAGGGATGAATTACCAGTGGGCTACAGCAAAGCCTTGCTTGAGTGGTTACATGCCTACTATGGCGCTTCTGTGGGCAGCATGCCGGGTGATACGCCGTTGTGGGTGAGTCTTACTGTAAACACAAAGCAGTACGGCCGTCCGCTCGGCATACGCGCGATTGAACGATTATGCATCAAACACCTGGAGGTCCATACCCACGTTACCCGGCATAGCTTTGCTCATGCCATGATAAAAGCAGGCGCAACATTGCCAGAGCTTCAAGATCGTTTAGGGCATAACAGCCTGGCCACGACTGGCATCTATGCGCGTGTATTCACTGGAGCAAAGAATCCGCATGCTAATAAACTGGCAGAACTGTTCGGCATTGAATAACGAAGGGATTCATCATGACCACTCACGAACGACTCACACAACTTGAACGTGCTCAGATAGCGAACAATGAACAGTTCACAATACTGCTGGGCACCATCGGCAGTCAGGGACAGGATATCAAACGTATGCTCAATGTCCTGGAGCAACACACGGACATACTGGAGCACCATACTATAGTGAGGGATATCAAGACGATTGTACAGAAAGGCCAGGAGTAGACACATGGCAGAAGAATACACTGTACGAGTGCATTTCATCTCAGGAGATGAGGGCATTGTGTCAGCCGTAAATTTCCACAATGTAGGCGAGGAGGGAGCCAGGTCTGCTACTGCCCTGGTAGATGGTCGTGAGGTTCCCATTTACAACAGGCCAGAATGGGACTTCTTGTGGTATGAACAGGAACGACGAGATGAAAGCGAAGGCACTGCGCTACCAGAGTGGGCACAACAACCAACCTTGAGCGAATGCCCGTACTGTCACCAACTGCACGACTTCGAGCAGATACAACTGTGTCCACTGAATCCGAAAAACGTGGTACAATAAGCCCATCTTATTGTGCTCGATTGAGACCGGACGCAATATACATCTTCTTCGCAGCAAGAACACCTCGACCAGGCGGCGCGTGATTTTTGTTTTATGGCCCGGTGTCACGTAAGCTACCATGAAGCGCAAAGTAGAGACAAGAAGAACGAGAGAAAAGAGCAGAAAGCGCACCGCTTCAACGCTCCAAGAGCTTTCTCTCAGGAAATCCTTCATTTTTGACCAGAAACACGAAGCTCCTCAGGAGAAAGAGCTCTTTATCCCTTGCTAGAGCAGTATTTCTCGCTAGATGTGGGTATTTCCTGCTTGATACTTTGCGCTTCATGGCAGCTTACGTGACACCAAGCCGACAAAGGCGAACGGCACGTGCTGACCTGGGGGATCAGCTACGTAGTCAAAACGCGGAATGGGTAGGGGCAGGTGCGCCGCCAGTTCAGACAGCAGGTGGATTTCCGTCCGTAAGTAGTGTTCGGCAACGTCCCTTTTGGGGAAGCGAAAGACCAGGTGCCTGTTGACCAGGCAGGCCACGCTCTCCCAGCCCTCAGACAGATAGTCCAGGGTTATGATGCGCACGGTAGGGAAGTTTTCGCCGATGGCTGCCCGGTAATGGTCCAGCGTTTGACTCATGGTGCGCCTCTTTCGTGGGTTTGTGGGGAAAGCATCTCATACAGGGGCTCCCGCTGGGCAAGGACGTGTTCTCCATTGCTAGAGAGCATCGATCGTTTGGCCCATTTTGCGATCGGTTCCCTGCTCAGAAGCTGAGCAGATGAAAGATGTGACGGTTTTTCCCACCTGAGCAAACGAATTTCCTGGTTGCTTGTGCCCTTTGCTGTGCTCAGGCATCTTAGCAGAAATCCAGAGGTGTGTCTAGCAGATACAGCCAAAGGCAGGAGTTCAGAACAGGTTCATAGGGGGCATCTACACCCGTGACAGGACGCGCAGTCTCAGTAAGTCGAAGTTGGCTCTGCCGAACACGATCCGTTTCTGAAGCTTCAAGCAGTTGACCTGCGCTTCCACCTGGCCATTACTCCACTCTGAAGAGAATGCTGCTCGTACAGCCGCATAATCCTGGCGGATGCCATTCGCCATTTTTTTGAATTCGGGCAGGCCGCTCTGGTTAGCCTGGGTCAGCCAGCTATCCAGATCGGCTTCTCGATGCTCAGCCAGCATCATCACAAACTCCTGGCTCAGTTGGTAAGCTCTCTCCAGGTGGGGTCCCGACATTTTTTCCTCCCAACATCCCCGCTAAGGTCCTTAAGCCCTGACAGTGGCCAGCATCCTCCCCACTATGCGTT
>WNGG01028476.1_pt1 | contig 11152 bp, 9 predicted proteins | sample 5400661 | NCBI WGS metagenome assembly WNGG01 (sample SAMN13153372, study PRJNA577476) | soil metagenome | isolation source: 100 cm soil or saprolite under Garry oak tree replicate 1 | place: USA:California | collected 2016-06-15 | reverse complement strand
CGATCGAGACCGGCGCGCGCGGGTCCGGGCCGGCCATAGCAGACAAGAGAAAGGCGCAATCGTCCACGGTGCGCGCCATCGGGCCGATCACCGCGAGCGAGTCCCAGGCATTCGGCGAGGGCCACGCGGGGACTCGCCCCGGCGTGGGCCGGAAGCCGACGACGTTGCAGTAGTTGCCGGGATTGCGCAGGCTCGCCGCGAGGTCCGAGCCGTCGGCGAAGGGCAGCATCCCGCACGCCACCGCCGCGCCGGCACCGCCCGAGGAGCCGCCGCAGGTCTTCGACAGGTCGTAGGGATTGCGCGTCGCGCCGAACAGCTTGTTGAAGGTCTGGCTGCCGGCGGCGAACTCCGGCGTATTGGTCTTGCCGAGCGTCGCGGCGCCGGCCGCGGAGAGCCGCTCGACGATCACGTGGTCCTCCTGCGGCACGTGATCGCGGTAGATCGGCGAGCCCCAGGTGGTGCGGATGCCCTTCGTCGACACCACGTCCTTGTAGGCGATCGGGAGGCCGGCGAAGGGTTTGCCGCGATCGATCGATCTTGCCCGCTTGAGGGCGAGCTCGGGAGTGAAGGTGACGATGGCGTTCACCTTCGGGTTGACGCGCTCGATCTGCGCGATGAACGCGTTGACCACCTCGGTCGCCGAGAGCTTGCGCGCGCGGATCAGCCGCGCGAGCTGCCGCGCCGGGGTAAAGCAGATCTCCATCACCTTAGGGACTTTGACCCTTCACATCAGCACGATGTCGAACTGCTCCTGGGTATAGCTCTGCTCGACCTGCATCGAGACCGGCTTGCCGATGAATTCCGACAGCATGGCGAGCGAGGCCGACTCGTCCTCGAGCAGGACGTCGATCACCGCCTGCGAGGCGAGGACGCGGAATTCGCGCGCGTTGAAGGTGCGCGCCTCGCGCACGATCTCGCGCAGGATCTCGTAGCACACCGTGTGCGGGGTCTTCACTTCGCCGCGCCCGCCGCAGGTCGGGCAGGGCTCGCACAGCACGTGCGCGAGCGACTCGCGCGTGCGCTTGCGGGTCATCTCCACCAGGCCGAGCGCGGTGAAGCCGTTCACCGTCATGCGCGTGCGGTCGCGCGCGAGCGCCTTCCTGAACTCCTCGAGCACCGCGGCGCGGTGCTCGTCGCTCTGCATGTCGATGAAGTCGAGGATGATGATGCCGCCGAGGTTGCGCAGCCGCAGCTGGCGCGCGATCGCCTGCGCCGCCTCGAGGTTGGTCTTGAAGATGGTGTCGTCGAAATTGCGGCTGCCGACGTAGCCGCCGGTGTTGACGTCGATGGTGGTGAGCGCCTCGGTCTGGTCGATGATCAGATAGCCGCCCGACTTCAGCTCGACGCGCCGCGACAGCGCCTTCTCGATCTCGGTCTCGACGTTGTACAGGTCGAAAAGGGGCCGCTCGCCGGTGTAGTGCTCGAGCCTGCCGCGCACCTGCGGCATGTAGCTGTCGGCGAACGCGGCGAGCTTCTGGAAGTTCTCCCGCGAATCGACGATGACCCGCGCGGTGCCCGCGCTCACCATGTCGCGCAGCACGCGCTGCGCGAGCGACAGGTCCTGGTACAGCAGCTGCGGCGGCGCCGCGCCGAGCGCGCGCTCCTGGATGACGCGCCAGAGGTGGCGCAGGTAGTCGATGTCGGCGCGCAGCTCGTCCTCGGAAGCGCTCTCGGCCCGCGTGCGCACGATGAAGCCGCCTTTCTCGTCGGCCGGCAGCAGTTCCTTCAGCCGGTCGCGCAGCGCCGCGCGCCCGCTCTCGTCCTCGATTTTCTGCGAGATGCCGATGTGCGGGTCGTGCGGCAGGTAGACCAGCATGCGCCCGGCGATCGAGATCTGCGTGGAAAGCCGCGCGCCCTTGGAGCCGATCGGGTCCTTCAGCACCTGCACCAGGACCGGTTCGCCCTCGGCGAGAATTTTCTCGATCGGCCGAGTCGGCTCGCCGTTGGCCTTGCGGTGCTCCCAGATGTCGGCGACGTGGAGGAACGCCGCGCGCTCCAGGCCGATCTCGACGAACGCCGACTGCATGCCGGGCAGCACGCGCGCCACGCGCCCCATGCAGATGTTGCCGACCAGCCCGCGGCTCGCGGTGCGCTCGATGAGGAGCTCCTGCACAACACCAGCCCCGGTGATCGCGACGCGCGTCTCGCGCGGCGTGACGTTAATGAGAATATCTTCCTGCACGAGAAGTGTGCAGCCGCTCGATCAGCTGCCCGGTCTCGTAAAGCGGCAGGCCCATCACGCCGGAATAGCTGCCGCTCAGGTGCATGGCGAACAGCGCCGCTCGTCCCTGGATCGCATAGGCGCCGGCCTTGTCGTCGCCCTCGCCGCTGGCGACGTATTGCTGGATCTCCTGCTCGGCGAGCGGCTTGAAGCGCACGTCCGAGACCGAGAGCGAGCTTTCCAGCCAGTCGGCCTGCTTCAGCGCGACGGCGCTCAGCACCTGGTGCGTCTGGCCGGAAAGCTCGGCGAGGATCGCGGCGGCGTGCTTGCGGTCGGCGGGCTTGCCCAGGATGCGCGTCCCCAGCGCCACCGTGGTGTCGGCCGCCAGCACCGGCGCCTGCGGCAGGTTCCGCTGCATCATGCGCTGCCACCCGGACTCGGCCTTGGCGCGCGCCACGCGCTCCACATAGGCGCCGGGCGATTCGCCGGCGAGCGGAGTCTCGTCCACGTCGGGGCCTTCGCCGGGGCGCGTGCGGAACAGCAGCAGGTGATAGCGCACGCCGATCTGGCTGAGCAGGTCGCGCCGCCGCGGGCTGCGCGACGCCAGGTAGATTCCACGTTCCAGCGGGCCGGTCATTTCGCCCGAGTGTAGCAGCTAGCTTCTGTGATACGGGTGGCCGGTGAGCAGGGTCGCGGCCCGATAGAGCTGCTCCATCAGCACCACCTGTGCCAGGGCATGCGGCAGCGTGAGCGACGACACGCGCAGCAGCAGGGCGGACTGCCTTTTTATGCCTTCGTCCAGCCCGTCGGGGCCGCCGATCACGAACGCCGTTTCGATGCTCAGCAGGGTCGAGAACTGCGCCGTGGTGAAGTCCTTGCCGCGCTCGTCGAGCGCGACGAGGCGGGCGCCCTTGGGCAGCGCCGCGTGCAGGCGCTTGTCGTTCCTGACGGCGATGCGCGCGACCTCGTAGCCGCGGGGCATGCGCCGCGCATAGTCGGCGCAGGCGGCCTCTGCCCAGTCAGGCAGCCGCGCGCTTACGACGAGAACGTGCAGCCTTGCCATGGCGCTTGGGCTTTTTGCGCTGGAACTGTACTGTCTTCCCGCCCCAGACCTCCTCCAGATTGTAGAAATCGCGCACCGTCGGATGCATGATGTGCACCACCACGTCGCCGAGGTCGACCAGCACCCACTCGCCACTCGCTTCGCCCTCGACGCCGTAGATGCGCGCGCCGTTCTCCCTGACTTTCTCCTGCACCCGGTCGGCGAGCGCCTTGACCTGGCGCGTCGAGTCGCCGCTCGCGATCACTACGCGCTCGAACATCGACGGCATGCGCGCGGTGTTGAAGACGACGATGTCGCGCCCCTTGATGTCCTCCAGCGCCTCGAGCACCACGCGCTGCTTCTTGCGCAGGTCCATCTAGCCGTAGAGCCTGCGGCGGGCGATGTAGTCTGCCACCGCGGGCGGCACCAGGCCGGACAGGTCTTCTCCGCGCGCGGCGCGCGCGCGGATGTCGCTCGCGGAGACCGGCATGGCGGGAAATGGAATGACTCTTGCCGCCTGGTCCTCGATCTTGAAGCCCGGGCGTGAGAACACCGCGATCCGCGCTCGCCGGGCGACCTCCTGCGGCTGGTGCCAGGTATCGAGCTTCGCGTACTGATCGGCGCCGAGCAGCAGGTAGAGGGCGGTACCGGGCTCGAGCCCGGCGCTCAGCTCGCGCAGCGTGTCGGCCGTATAGCCGGAAGCACCGAGAGCCAGCTCGCGCGCGTCGATCTCGTAGAGCGGCTCGCCCTCGATCGCGAGCCGCAGCATCGCGACGCGGTCCTCGTCGGACGCGACCGGCGCGTTGCGGTAGCGCGGCGCTCCGGTGGGCATCCACAGCAGCTTGTCGAGATCGAGCTCGCGCATTGCGGCGCGCGCCATCGCGAGGTGCGCGTTGTGAACCGGATCGAAAGTGCCGCCGAGGATGCCTACTTTCAGGTGCGGACCTCGCCGTGGCCCAGCACGACGAACTTCTGCGTCGTGAGGCCTTCCAGCCCCACCGGGCCGCGGGCGTGCAGCTTGTCGGTCGAGATGCCGACCTCCGCGCCCAGGCCGTACTCGTAGCCGTCGGCGAAGCGCGTCGAGGCGTTCCACATCACCGAGCTCGAGTCGACTTCGCGCAGGAAGCGCTCGGCGCGCGCGCGGTCCCCGGCGACGATGGCGTCGGTATGCTGCGAGCCGTACTTGGCGATGTGCTCGATCGCCTCGTCGAGGCCCTTCACGACGCGGATCGACACGATCGGCGCCAGCCACTCGGTGTAGTAGTCCTTTTCGGTTGCCGCTTTTGCCTCTGGAATCAGTTTTTGGGTCTGCGAATCGCCACGCATCTCGACGTTCTTCCCCTTGAAGATGGTTCCAATTCTCGGGAGCACCTTGGGCGCGATTGATTCGGCGACCAGCAGCGTCTCCATCGTGTTGCAGGTGCCGTAGCGCTGCGTCTTCGCGTTGTCGGCGATCCTGACCGCCATTTCCGGATCGGCGCTGTCGTCGAGGTAGACGTGGCACACGCCGTCGAGGTGCTTGATCATCGGGATGCGCGATTCGCGCGACAGCCGCTCGATCAGCTCCTTGCCGCCGCGCGGCACGATGAGGTCGACATATCCGGTCAGCGTGATCAGCTCGCCGACCGCGGCGCGGTCGGCGGTATCGACGAGCTGCACGGCCGCCTCGGGCAGCGCGGCGCTTCTCAGCCCGGCGCGCACGCAGGCGGCAATGGCGCGGTTCGACTCGAGCGCCTCGGAGCCGCCGCGCAGGATGCAGGCGTTGCCAGACTTCACGCACAGCGCCGCCGCGTCGGCGGTCACATTGGGGCGGGACTCGTAGATGATGCCGATGACGCCGATCGGCACGCGCATCCTCGCCACCTCGATGCCGGTCGGGCGCTTGACGCGCTCGGAGATCTGCCCGACGGGGTCGGCGAGCTGCGCCACCTGCTCGACGCCCTGGGCCATCTGCTCGATGAGCTTCGGCGTCAGCGTCAGCCGGTCGATGAACGCGGCGTCGGCGCCGTCCTTGCCTGCCTGAGCGACGTCGGCGCTGTTGGCGGCAAGAATTTTCTTCGCGCTGGACCTGATGTCCTTCGCCATGGCGGCGAGAGCGCGATTCTTCGCATCGGCGTCGGCGCGGGCCAGCGCGCGCGCGGCGGCGCGCGCCGCGCGGCCCAGCTCGCGGATGTGCTGCCGAACGTCAAGCTTTTGATCCATGGGCCAATTTTAGGAGGAGCGGCGCCGGATAGCGCCGCGCCGCGGCCTGCACCGCGCGCTGCAGCGGCTTGTTGAAGAGCCGATGCTGGACGAAGAGCGGATCCGCGCGCTCGCCGCGAGCGAGGCCGTGCAGCACGAACAGCACGCTGCTCAGCACGAACAGCACGAAGGTCGGCTGCTCGCCTTCGGCGCGCAAGCCTTCGATCACCCTCACGTAGCGCGCGGGGGCGTCCGCGAGCAGGGCTTCCGCGGCGACATAGGGATCGTAGCGCGCGACGCTCGCCACCGCCTCGTTTACCGTCTGAATGCTCAGCTCGCCTTCGGGCGCGAGAAGCGCGAGCTTCTGCACCTCCTGGTGCGCGGCGAGCAGGTTGCCTTCGACGCGGTCGGCGAGGAACTCGAGCACTTCGCGCGGGGCGCTCTGGCGCGAGCGCGCGAGCCGCTCGGCGATCCAGGCCGGCAGGCGGGGCCGATCGACCGGGTAAACATCGACGATCACGCCGGCTCCGGCGAGGGCGCGGAACCAGGCCGCGTTCTGCGTGCTGCGGTCGAGCCGCGGCATCGAGACGAGGAGCATGATGTCGGCGCCTGGCCGCCGGCAATAAGCGGCGATCGCCTCGGCGCCTTGCAAGCCCGGCTTGCCGGCGGCGAGGCGCAGCTCGACCAGCTTCTTTTCGGCGAACAGCGACAGGCTCGCCGCGGCGTGCGTGAACTCGCTCCAGTCGAAGCCGCGCCCCGGCTCGAGCACCACGCGCTCGGAGAAGCCCTGCCTGCGCGCCGCCGCGCGCACGGCGTCGGCCGCCTCCAGGGCGAGCAGCGGCTCGTCGCCGTGGACGGCGTAAACCGGGGCGAGCGACTTCGCGAGATGGCCGTGCAGCTGCTCGGCGCGCAGTTGCATCTATGGCACGCGAGGCTGCGGCTTCTGCGCCGCGCCGAGGCGCCGCATGATCTGCTGCACCATGTCGGACTGCATGTCGCGGAACAGCAGCTGCTCCTCGGCTTCCTTCGCCAGCACCTCGGCGTCGTTGAAGGTCACGTCGCGCGTCAGCTCCACGGTGCTCTGCGGCACATAGTCGGCGCCCTTGCCGTCGTGCAGGCGAAAGCCGACGCGGTAGCGCAGCTTGAACTCGCGCACGCGGCCGGTCCCGGTCAGCGAAAGGATCTCCTTCTGGCGGGTTTCCTCGGTGAACTGCAGCACCGCGTCCGCCTGCTTGGGATCATCGACGACCTTGGCGTTGGTCCCGGCCTGGATATTGCGCTTGAGGTCGAGCGCGATGCCGCCGGTGGCGGCCGGCAGGTAAACCGTGCTGAACGGCACCTCCGCCGTGCCGCGCAGCCGGAAGCCGCAGCCCGCGAGCGCGAGGCAGAGCACGGTGATGAGGATCCTCATCCCACCACGACGTTAATAAGCCGTCCTGGAACGATAACGATGCGCTTGACGATTTTGTCGCCGATCTGCTTGTTCACGAATTCGAGCGACTTTACGATGGCTTCCAGCGCACGTTGGTCGGCAGACTTCGGAACACGAACGGTACCGCGCTTGACGCCGTTCACCTGCACCACCAGCTCGACCTCGTCCTGCTCGAGCGCGGCGGCATCGGGCTCGGGCCACGGCGCGCGCATCACATCCTCGCCGAAACCCAGCTCGCGCCACAGGTGATGCGCGATGTGCGGCGTGATGGGCGAGAGCAGGCGGATGAGGATCGACATGCCTTCCTCGTCGGCCGCGGTGTCCTCCTCGGGCAGGCGCTCCAGCGCGTTGAGGATCTTCATGCACGCCGAGGCCACGGTGTTGAACTGGAATTTCTGCAGGTCGTAGTTCGCCTGCTTCAGCACCGAGTGGATCTCGAAGCGGGAGTCCTTGCCGGGCTTGCCGGCCATGCCCTTGCGCCGGGAAAACCGCGCCGCGTAGACCCACAGCCGGCGCAGGAAGCGGTACGAGCCCTCGACGCCCTCGTCGCTCCACTCCAGCGTGTTGGTCGGCGGCGAGGCGAAGATGACGAAGAAGCGCGCGGTGTCGGCGCCGTACTTGTCGATCAGGTCCTGCGGGTCGACGCCGTTGTTCTTCGACTTCGACATCGTGCCGATGCCGTCGTAGACGACCTCGGTGCCGTCGGCAGTGCGTTTTGCCGAAACGACTTTACCCCTGGAATCCTTCTCTATTTTTACTTCTGATGGATGAATCCACTCGCGGCGCCCCGGCATGTCGATGTAGTACGACTCGGCGAGCACCATGCCCTGCGTGAGCAGGTTGGTGAACGGCTCGGAGAGCTCGAGCAGTCCTTCGTCGCGCATCAGGCGCGTGAAGAAGCGCGAGTACAGCAGGTGCAGGATGGCGTGCTCGATGCCGCCGATGTACTGGTCGACCGGCAGCCAGTACCTGGCGCGCTCATCGACCATCGCCCGGTCCTGGTCCGGGCAGGCGAAGCGCGCGTAGTACCACGAGGAGTCGACGAAGGTGTCCATCGTGTCGGTCTCGCGCTTGGCGGGCCTGCCGCAGGACGGGCAGGTCGTCTGGTAGAACTCGGGCATCCGAGCGAGCGGGTTGCCGGTGCCGTCGGGCACCAGGTGCTCGGGCAGCTTCACCGGCAGCTGCTCGTCGGGCACCGGCACGTCGCCGCAGGCCGCGCAGTGCACGATCGGGATCGGGCAGCCCCAGTAGCGCTGGCGCGAGATGCCCCAGTCGTGCAGCCGCCACTGCACCTGCTTTTCTCCCAGGTGCTTTTTTTCCAGATCGGACGCGATAGCGTCCACCGCGGCCCGGTAGTCCAGGCCATCGTATTTCCCGGAATTGATGCAAACCCCGTAGGCCGCGTACTCCGCCCTCCAGGGCGGCGGCACCGCGTCGCCGAGCGGGTGACGGATCACCGGCCTCACCGGCAGGCCGTACTTGCGCGCGAACTCGTAATCGCGCTCATCGTGCGCCGGCACCGCCATCACCGCGCCTTCGCCGTAGCCCATCACGACGTAGTTGGCCACCCACGCGGGGAGTTTTTCATTGGTTATTGGATGAGAAACAAAAACGCCGGTGGGCATGCCCTTCTTGTCGATCTGCGCGAGGTCGGCTTCCATGGCGGGGCCGCGCTTGCATTCTTCGACGAACGCAGCAAGCTCCTTGTTGTTTCCGGCTGCCCAGGTCGCGATCGGGTGCTCAGCCGCCACCGCGACAAAGGTCGCTCCCATCAGCGTGTCGGCGCGCGTGGTGAAGACCCATAGCACGCGCTTTTGCTTCTCTATTTCATATTCAAAACCAACCCTGACCCCTTCCGAGCGGCCGATCCAGTTCTTCTGCATCAGCTTCACCTGCTCGGGCCAGCCTGGCAGCTCGTCGAGCGCGGCGAGCAGCTCCTCGGCGTACGACGTGATGCGCAGGAAGTACATCGGGATCTCGCGCTTCTCCACCGGCGCGCCGGTGCGCCAGCCGCGGCCCTCGATCACCTGCTCGTTGGCGAGCACCGTCTGGTCCACCGGGTCCCAGTTGACGACGCCGGTCTTCTTGTAGGCGATGCCTTTGCGGAACAGCCGCGTGAAGAACCACTGGTTCCACCTGTAGTAATCGGGCCGGCAGGTGGCCAGCTCGCGCTGCCAGTCGAGCGCGAAGCCGAGGCTCTTCAGCTGGGCCTTCATGTACCCGATGTTGTCGTAGGTCCACTTCGCCGGCGGCACGCGATTCGCCATCGCCGCGTTCTCGGCGGGAAGTCCGAACGCGTCCCAGCCCATCGGCTGCAGCACGTTGTAGCCGCGCATCCGGTAGTACCGGGTGAGAACGTCGCCGATGGTATAGTTCCTCACGTGCCCCATGTGCAGCTTCCCCGAGGGGTAGGGGAACATCGACAGGCAATAAAACTTCGGCCGGGCGGGGTCTTCCCTGGCGCGGAACGAGCGCTCGTCTTCCCAGTACTGCTGGGCCGCGCGCTCTACTGCCTGGGGATCGTAGGTATCCTGCATGGGACTCTTGCCGCGAAGCCGCCGATTATAAGGGGAGGCCAAGTGAAGACTGCCTATGGTTGAGGCAGCTTATATAATTGCAGCGCTTTGTCGCTGCACCTCGAACACCTCAATCCGGAACAGCTCGCCGCCGTCACGCTGCCCGACGAGCACGCGCTGATCCTCGCCGGCGCCGGCAGCGGAAAAACCCGCGTCCTCACCACGCGTATCGCCTGGCTGGTGAAGAGCGGCCGCGTGACGCCGGGCGGCATCCTCGCGGTGACTTTCACCAACAAGGCGGCGCGCGAGATGCTGACGCGGGTGAGCGCGATGCTGCCCGTGAATACGCGCGGCATGTGGATCGGCACCTTCCACGGCCTGTGCAACCGGATGCTGCGCGCGCACCACCGCGACGCCGGGCTGCCGCAGGCGTTCCAGATCCTCGATTCGCAGGACCAGCTCGCGGCGGTGAAGCGCCTGCTGAAGGTGCTGGGCGCCGACGAAGACCGCTTCCCGCCGCGCGACGTGCAGTATTTCATCAACGCCCAGAAGGAGGAGGGCGTGCGCGCGCGCGACGTCGCCCTGACCGACGAGAGCTCGCGCCGCTTCGTCGAGCTCTACGCCGCCTACGACGAGCAATGCCAGCGCGAGGGCGTGGTTGATTTCCCCGAATTGCTTCTCAGGAGCTACGAGCTTCTCGCGCGCAACGAAATTCTTCGTGAGCACTACTCGCAGCGCTTTCGCCACATCCTGGTCGACGAGTTCCAGGACACGAACCGGTTGCAGTACCGCTGGCTGAAGCTGTTCGCCTCCGGGCAGGCGAAGTTCTTTTGCGTGGGCGATGACGACCAGAGCATCTACACCTTCCGCGGCGCGAACGTCGGCAACATGGCCGACTTCGAGCGCGACTTCAAGGTGGCGAAGGTGGTGCGCCTGGAGCAGAACTACCGCTCGCACGGCAACATCCTCGACGCGGCCAACGCGCTCATCTCGAACAACCGCAACCGGCTCGGGAAGAACCTGTGGACCGCCGCCGGGCGCGGCGAGCCGATCCGCGTCTTCGAGGGCGGGTCGGACAGCGACGAGGGGCGCTGGATCGTCGAGGAGGTGCAGGCGCTCGCGCGCGAAGGCGCGCGCCTCTCGCACATGGCCGTGCTCTACCGCTCGAACGCGCAGTCGCGCGTTCTCGAGCATGCGCTGTTCTCCCAGGGGGTGCCTTACCGCGTGTACGGCGGCCTGCGCTTTTTCGAGCGCGCGGAAATCAAGCATGCGCTCGCCTACCTGCGGCTGGTCGCCGCCCCCGACGACGACAACGCGCTGCTGCGCATCGTCAATTTCCCGCCGCGCGGCATCGGCGCGCGCACCATCGAGCAGCTGCAGGATGCGGCAAAGCAAAAGAGCATCTCGCTGTTTCAGGCAATCGATGGCAAGGCGGCGGCGTTCAAAAGGCTGATCGAAGAGCTGCGAAAGGAAACCCAGAACCTGCCGCTGCCCGAAGTGGTTGAAGCCGTGGTGGCGCGCAGCGGCCTGGGCGAGCACTACAAGAACGAGCGCGAAGGCGCCGACCGGATCGAGAACCTCGCGGAGCTGGTGAACGCGGCCGCCGCGTTCACGGACGAGGCGCGCGCCGCCGAGTCGGGCGAGGTGGTTGATCCGCTCACCGCCTTCCTGACGCACGCGGCGCTGGAGGCCGGCGAGCACCAGGCGGGCGAGGGCCAGGACGCGCTGCAGCTGATGACGGTGCACTCGGCGAAGGGCCTGGAGTTCGACGTGGTGTTCCTCTCGGGGCTGGAGGAGGGCCTGTTTCCGCACGAGCAGAG
>WNGG01026060.1_pt1 | contig 11152 bp, 6 predicted proteins | sample 5400661 | NCBI WGS metagenome assembly WNGG01 (sample SAMN13153372, study PRJNA577476) | soil metagenome | isolation source: 100 cm soil or saprolite under Garry oak tree replicate 1 | place: USA:California | collected 2016-06-15 | reverse complement strand
GACGACCTGAACTTCCACGAACTGGTCTCCGCGGGCGTTGGCGCGGAGCGACGGCGCGCCCTTGCCGCGCAGGCGGAGCTTTTGTCCGCTCTGAGTGCCGGGCGGAATGCGGATGGTGCTCGGGCCATCCAGGGTCGGCACTTCCACCTTGGCGCCGAGCGCTGCTTCCGTCACGGTTACGGGGAGCTTTACATAGATGTTGTCGCCCTTGCGCTCGAAAACCGGGTGGGGGTCGACTTCGGTCACAATAAAGAGGTCGCCGGGCGGGCCGCCGTTCGAGCCCGCGTTGCCCTTTCCCGCCACACGGACGCGCGAGCTGGTATCGACGCCCGGCGGAATTCGCACGTCGAACGACTCGGGCCTTCGGACTTGACCTGCCCCGCGACAGACGGGACAAGGCGGCTTCTGCCGGCCCGTGCCGTGGCAGACGGGGCAGCTTACCGAGAACCGCATGGCGCCGACCACGCGGTTGGTCTTCCCGCTGCCTCCGCACTCAGCGCAGGTGACGCTTTTCCCGCCCGCCGCGCCCGTGCCGTTGCAGGCCGCGCAGGTTTCGCTGCGCGCGGCCGTAAAACGCACCTGCGCTCCGCGAATGGCTTCCCAGAAACCCAGGTGCATCCGGTGTTCGAGGTCTGTGCCGCGCTCGGGGCCCTCGGGTTTGGGGGTTCCTCCGCGCGAGAAAATTTGTGAGAACAAGTCGCGGAACCCGCCGCCGGAGCCGCCACCCTTCTCCCCCTCGGAGCCGATATCGGAAAAATCGAAACCGGAAAAATCGAATCCCGGGCCGCCCGCTCCGGCCGAAGAGGGCGCAGGGCCCGGGCCGCCGGGCGGGATGTTGTCCGAGTAGAAGCCGAATTGGTCGTAAACTTTCCGCTTCTTCTCGTCGCTCAGGATGTCCCGTAATAGTCTTTTTGCGTGCCTACAGGCATGGAATTTCCTGTCAATTCTCAGCGGGCGCGCCGGAATTCCATTGGTTACTCTTCCGCCCAAGGACTCGCGGCCTGTTCAGTTGCTCCCCGCCCGAATCTGCGATAACTTAGGGACGGGAGTTGAATATGGGCGCGACGGTTGAAATTCCTGTCGAACTGTATAACAAGTGGCTTCGAGCCGGGGAAGCGCTTGACGAATGGCACGACGCCTTCGAAGATTTTCTTATCTTTAACAACCCCGCCCTCGTGCGCAGGCTCCGCGAAGCGCGGCAAGAGCAACTGTCCGGCAAAACGCGGCCTTGGGAAGAGTTCAAACGCGACTTCGCGACCTCGCGGAAGCGGGCTGTTTCGAGATTGTTCCTTCCATACCGCCCGGAGAACCGTTTGGCGGAAATGCGCAGTGCGTACACGATCGTAACCACCCGTCGCTTCCAACGGGACTTCAACGAGCTCGACCTCTCGGTCGCCCGCCGGATTATGAAAAAGATCGACCACCTTGCGGCGCATCCGGAACTGGTCTCGCAACCGCTTCGGAACCCACCGCCTGGCCTGGAGGGCGTCCACAAGTACCGCGTGGGGGACTACAGAATCCTCTTGTGGGCGGATCACCATTCCCAAGTGCTCACTCTCCACGCTGTCGCGCACCGCAGCGAAATTTATCGGAACCTTTAAATATTCGGAAGGGCGGCGATAGACCTTAGGGATCTGCTCGGGCTTGGCGTCACGCGATACGCCCGGTGTCCCGTAACAGTCTTCTTGCGTCCCGACGGACATTGTCCCTTATTCGGTCATGATGGAAGTCGTTCAACGCGGCTCAGGGGCAGAGCCTGTTAATTCTTGTTCGCGGCCGCATTCAGACTCAAATGATCCGGGCAGTGGGACACCATCCACTCGGCGAGGTGCTTGTGGATTTCCGCCACCGGAGCCACCGGCGGCCACTCGTCGAATTCGATTTCGATAAACTGCCGGAAGCGGCAGTTCGGGCATTCCACACCGACGCGGGCGAGATGCCCCGGAGCGCGCTCGCTTTCTTGCTTGCCTTGAGTCGGATTGGCTGTCATCTGAGTCCCCCGCTCTGCTTAGTTTTTCTTCTTCTTCTCCTCGTCCACGACTTCGGCGTCAATGACCTCGCCTTCGCCTTTGGCCTTGCCGCCCGAGCCGCCGTCGGATGAGGCACCCGCTCCCGCCGCATCGGATGGAGGCTCGCCGGGGCTTGGCCGAGCCTGCCGGTACATCGCTTCCGCCAGCCGATGCGAAGCCGTCGTCAGCCGCTCCACGGCGGCCGTGATCTCGTTCGTATTTCCGGATTTAATGGCCTGCTTGGCCTCTTCGAGGGCCGCTTCAATCTGCTTCGCGTCGGCGTCCGAGATCTTGTCGCGATGCTCTTTTAGCGTCTTCTCCGTCGAATAGACCATCGCGTCCGCGCGGTTCTTGACCTCGACTTCATCTTTATTCCGGCGGTCATCCTCGGCGTGGAGTTCGGCCTCTTTGGTCATCTTCTCGACCTCCTCCTTGCTGAGCCCCGACGAGGAAGTAATGGTGATCTTCTGCTCGCGGCCGGTTCCCAGGTCCTTAGCCGAGACGTTGAGAATGCCATTCGCGTCAATATCGAACGCCACCTCAATTTGCGGGACGCCGCGCGGAGCGGAGGGAATCCCCACCAGATGAAACTTGCCCAGCGTGCGGTTGTCTCGCGCCATCGGCCGCTCGCCCTGCAGCACGTGGATCTCGACCGAATTCTGGCTGTCCGAAGCGGTCGAAAAGATTTCCGCCTTGCGCGTGGGGATGGTCGTATTACGCTGGATGAGGGAAGTCATCACACCCCCCAAGGTCTCGACCCCGAGCGTCAGAGGCGTCACGTCCAATAGCAGCAGGTCCTTGACTTCGCCTCCGAGTACCCCGGCTTGGACCGCCGCGCCCACCGCCACCACTTCGTCCGGGTTGACGCCCTTGTGCGGCTCTTTGCCGCCAAACAGGTCCTTCACAATTTGTTGAATGCGCGGGATGCGCGTCGAGCCGCCCACCAGCACCACCTCGTCAATCTTCGCGGGCGTCATCCCGGCGTCCTTCATAGCCTGCTTCACGGGGCCCACCGAGCGCTGAAACAGGTCTTCCGACATTTGCTCGAAGCGCGAGCGCGTCAACTTCATCGTTAAGTGCTTGGGGCCCGAAGCGTCGGCGGTAATGAAGGGCAGGTTGATTTCCGTCTCCAGTACCGTCGAGAGCTCCATCTTGGCTTTCTCGGCCGCCTCTCTAAGCCGCTGCAGGGCCATCCGGTCCTTGGAGAGATCAATTCCCTGGTCCTTACGGAACTCCTCGACGATCCAATCCATGATGCGCTTGTCAATGTCGTCGCCGCCCAAGTGCGTATCGCCGTTCGTGGCCTTCACTTCGACCACGCCCTCGCCGACTTCGAGAATCGAGATGTCGAAGGTGCCGCCGCCAAAATCGTAGACAGCAATCGTCTCATCCTTCTTCTTGTCGAGGCCGTACGCCAAGGCCGCCGCCGTGGGCTCGTTGACTATGCGCAGCACGTCAAGGCCCGCGATCCTGCCCGCGTCCTTCGTCGCCTGCCGCTGAGCGTCGTTGAAATACGCCGGCGTGGTGATAACGGCCTGCGTCACCTTCTCGCCCAGATACTGCTCCGCAGCGTCCTTCATCTTCTGAAGAATCATGGCCGAAATCTCCGGTGGCGAGTACTCCTTGCCTTGCGCAACCACGCGCACGTCCCCGTTCGAAGCGGCGATAACTTTATATGAGACGGTCTTGACCTCGCTTTGGACTTCGTCAAACCGGCGGCCCATGAATCGCTTGATGGAATAAACGGTATTCTCGGGATTGGTGATGGATTGCCGCTTGGCCACGAGCCCCGTCAGGCGCTCTCCGGATTTCGTGAAGGCCACAACTGAGGGCGTCGTCCGGCCACCCTCCGGGTTGGCTATTACCGCGGGTTCCCCCCCCTCCATTACCGCCACCACCGAATTTGTCGTCCCAAGGTCAATTCCAATAATCTTCCCCATGAGTCCGAGCCTCCTAAGTTGAATTTCTTTGTCTTTCGCCCCGCCAAGGTTAGATGCTATTTCTTAGTCGCTGGTTATAATAAATCTTGAGCCGAATACTGTCAAGCTTAATTGTAAGCCCTTGAAAACACAACCCATTTTTATTTGAGTGCCTCCACCCCGCGTCGTGGTATCCTCCCACCAGGCGAGCCGTGCCTCGCCTCTTGCTGAATGGAGGGAACCCATGGCGAGCAGGAACGCTGAATACACCGGCCAACACGCACGCTCGGGAACGAAGGCTCCATTGCCCGAGATAGAGACTTGGCCAAATCAGTACCGGGGATATGAAATCACCATTTCCATCCCCGAGTATACCTCGATCTGCCCGCGCACGGGCTTGCCGGATTTTGGGACCGTCACGATTCAATACCTGCCGGGAAAGCTTTGTTTGGAATTGAAGTCGCTAAAGTATTACATCTTGGCGTACCGCAACCTGGGAATCTTTTACGAAAACGCGGTCAATCGGATTCTCGACGACGTCGTTCGGGCTTGCCGGCCGAAGTGGGCCGTGGTGCGCGGCGAGTTTACGACCCGTGGCGGTATGCGGACAACCGTCGAAGCGCACCATCCCCGCCGCCGGGCGTAGTCGCTCGGGGAGGGGGAATCCTTTATCCCGCCCGCGCATCTCTCAAGCGGCGGTCTGGTAGAGCGGAGGACCCTCTGCCAGCCGCGGGGAGGTGGCGAAAATGCGCCGGCATCCCAACATCGTTCTTACCAAACTTCCTTCGTACATAAGCGGGCTTGGCGCGGATTGGGGATGAGGTCCGGCTCCCAAGCGCGTTAGAATGGCGCGTCCCCTGCTCAGGACAATGGGCAAGAGAAGGAGGAGCCATGCTGAATATTTTCATAATCTACGTATTACCCATTGTGGTTACACTGGGCGCGTTGTGGATTCTCTGGATGTCGTTTTACAGCATCGGCCCAACTCAGGTGGGACTGGTGCGCAAGCGCCTCGGGAACAAGCTGCCGGACGACAATCCAATCGCGTTCCATGGCGAGGCCGGTTATCAAGTAGGCCTCCTGATGCCGGGCGTGCGTTTCCGCTTCTGTCTACTTTACGCGGTGACCAAGCACCCCTGGGTGCAAGTTCAAGCCGGAGAGATCGGCGTGGTGATCGCGCAAATTGGCAAACCGCTACCCATCGGCGCCAAATCGGCCGTTTTTTCTCCCGCCTTCGGAAACTTTACCGACCTCAACACTTTCCTGGCTGGCGTGCGCGCGTCGAACGGGCAAGAGATTAAAGGCCAGAAAGGCGTGCAGAGGCCCGTCCTGTCGCCAGGAACTTTGGCTCCCATCCACCCAATTGCCTTCCTGGTGATCACCAAGCGCCAGGTTTATGGGGTGCCGGTCGCCGAAGAACTCCGGCGGATCGCAAAGGGTGGACACCTCACCTTCGAGGCTTTCGGACTGGAAGAGAAGCAGCTCGAGGTCACGCGCATCGAGCCGCGCGCCACGGAGAGCGGGCACTTGGTTGATATGATCGGGGTGGTGACCACACTCGAAGGCGACCCACTTCCGGCCGGCGACATCGCAAGCCGCCTGGGAGGATTCAAAGACATCGAGGACTTGGAGCGGCTAGCCAAAGATGGCGGGAAGGGCGGCGTAACCAATGCGCAATTGATTGAGACGATGCTGGGCAGCAAGAACGAGCAGCACAAGTCCTACCAGGACTTCCAGGCTTTCCTCGATAAGGGCGGAAAAATCGGCTTGCAACACGACCCGCTGCTTTACGGCGCGTACAACCTCAATCCATTCCTGGTCCGAGTCGAGCAAGTGCCCATGCTGGTCGTCGAGCAAGGCCAAGTTGCGGTGATTAAGTCCTACGTCGGTCTGCCGACGGAAGACACTTCCGGCGCGGAATTCAAGTTCGGCAGCCTTGTGAAACCGGGGCATCGAGGGATTTGGGAAGAGCCGCTGCGGACCGGCAAATACCCGATCAATCCGCGCATCTACCAAGGCGAGATCGTTCCCACCGCAATCCTGAAGCTCGACTGGGCGAAGGGGGTAACGAGTGCGCACGGCCTGGACGCGAGGCTCGAACCGATTGTGGCGAAAAGCCGGGAGGGTTTTGTTTTCAATCTCGACCTTCAAGTGCTCATCCATGTGCCGGACACAAAGGCGCCGCGGGTCATTTCGATGGTCGGCAGCATGCTGAACCTGGTCAATGAGGTCTTGCAGGCCGCCTTGGGGAACCACTTCCGCAACAAACTGGGCATGATGGAAGCCGTGGCTTTTATTCAGGGCCGCCAAACCGTGCAAGAGGATGCGACGAAGCATATGGCGGAGGAACTTGCCCAATACGATGTGGAAACCAAAGGTGTCTACATCCAGGACGTCATACTCCCTCAGGCGTTGGTGGAGGTTCTTACCCGCCGCGAAATCGCCAATCAGGAGATTGAAACCTTCAAGATGCAGCAAAAGGCGCAAGAGCAGCGCGTGGCGACAGAAGCGACGACTGGCAAGGCGGATATGCAGCGAGACTTGGCCAAGTCCGCGATAGGGATCGACATCAACAAGAACAACGCCGACGCCCGCGTGCAACAGGCTCGCGGCGAATCGGAATTCATCAAACAGACCGGCACCGCCGAAGCGGACGTCATCCGCGCCCAGGGAGTAGCCAAGGCCGACGGCTTCAAAGCTCAGACCGATGCCATCGGGGCAACGAGCACCGCACTGGTCAATGTCGCCACCGTGCTCGCCGACAAGGGGGCCCAGTTCGTCCCGCAAATTCTGGTTACGGGTGGGGGAGCCGTGGACGGTCTGGCCGCCACTTTGACCAAGTTGCTGGCCGGCCAAGCGGGGATTTCCGGTGTACGAAACGGGCCCAGGGGAGCCTGAACACACACGCGAGTGTGCGCACCAGGTGCGCCACTCCCCCCGCCCTCGGGTGCCGAAAGGACCGCAAGATTTGGAAAATGGATCTTGCGACAGAGAGCTCGTAGTGCAATGGCCGTCTTTGACGTTGCGGCTTTTTAATGGCCTGATTAATGAAATCGAAAGGCCGCAAGGCTTAAGACCGAACCTTACGTTACCCAATCCGTTGAACTGCGACCCGGGATGGATTCTTGTTGCCTGCTACCGGCGGAACCGCCAAAATAAGCCCGCCAAATGAAAGTTTCCTTTTACGAGCTGGAAGATTGGGAACTCGAGACGCTCGGAAAGACGCGCTTCGAGGGGCACACGCTCGAGCTTTCGGCCGAGCCGATGAGCGCAAGGGGGCTCGCGCGCGACGGGGACGCGGACGTCGTTTCAACGTTTATCCATTCGACGCTCGACCGCCCGACGCTCGAGAAACTGCCGCGAGCGCGGCATCCCCGTGGCAAACGTCCCCTCGTACGGCGAGAACACCGTCGCCGAACATACCTTCGCGCTGATCCTGGCCCTGTCGCGAAACATCCACAAAGCTTTTGTCCACACTCTGGCGCGCGACATCCCGTTCCAGGCGCTGCGCGGTTTTGATTTGGCGGGAAAAACGCTCGGCGTCGTCGGCGCGGGGCGGATTGGCCTACACGCCATCAAGATCGCCAAGGGCTTCGGGATGCAGGTGGTTGCCTACGATCTCCGGCGCGAGTCGCTGCTCGCCGAGGTGCTGAATTTCCGCTACGTTTCGCTCGACGAGCTGCTGGCGGCATCCGACATCATTTCGCTTCACTGCCCCTACACACCCCAGACGCACCACTTGCTGAACCTCGAAAACATCCGAAAGGTCAAGCGCGGCGCGCTGCTGGTGAACACGGCGCGCGGAGGGTTGGTGGACCCAGCGGCGCTCACTCAGGCGCTCGACGAAGGGATTCTCGCGGGGGCGGCGCTCGATGTACTGGAAGGCGAAGAGCTGCTCAAGGACGAACGGCAAATCCTCGAGCAACCGCTCGCCCAGGACAAACTCCGAATGCTCCTTCTCAACCACTCGCTTTTGAATCGCGACAACGTAGTCATCACCCCGCACATTGCTTTCAACAGCCGTGAAGCCGTCGAGCGTATCCTCTCGACCACCGTCGAAAACATCCGCGCCTTCCTGGCCGGCTCCCCCCAAAACGTCGTGAGTTCTTCTTGAGGGCCGGCCTCCGTCTCCGGTGAGGACGCACGTGCCCGCCGGTTGACGAGCGCGAGCCGCTTTTTTTCTTGACGCCGCTGCGGTACCATCCGCGCTTCTTTTCAAGGGAACATCATTTCGAATGCCAAGTAAGAGGAGGAATTGTATGCCAGCGGGTCGGAACCATTTGGTCAGGGTTCTTTTGGGAATGATGCTTTGTACGTCGGTCTTGGTAGCGCCGGACATCGCGGCCGAGGAACAGAAGTCCGGGGCGGAACAGAAGAAAGAGGAGAAGAAGAAAGAAGAGGTGTTGCCGCTCAAGCCGGTGCGAAAGATCGAGTTCACGACGGGCGAAGGGACCTGGATCTCGCTCGACGTCTCGCCCGACGGCAAGACCGTGGCCTTTGACCTCCTGGGCGACATCTACACCGTGCCTATGGAAGGCGGCGAGGCGAAGGCTTTGGCGACCGGCCTCGCGTTCGACAGCCAGCCACGCTATTCGCCCGATGGGAAGCTCGTCGCTTTCCTCTCCGACCGTGATGGCGCGCAAAATGTTTGGGTCATGAACGCCGACGGCACCGTTCCGCGCCAGCTCTCGAAAGACAAGCAGAGCGAATTCACTTCGCCCGCCTGGACGCCCGACGGGCAGTACGTCATCGTCTCGCGCCAGACCCAGTTGCCGGTCGGGACATTCGAGCTTTGGATGTATCACCTCAAAGGGGGAAGTGGCGTCCAAATCACAAAAGGCGCGGCGACCCCCGCGGCCCTGCCCGACCAGTGGACGCACGCCGTGGGCGCGGAGCCTTCGCGCGACGGCCGCTACCTTTATTACACTCGCCGGACGAAATTCTTCGATATTTATAACTTGACCCTCCCCCGTTCGCAGATCATCCGCCGCGACCGGGTGACGGGGGACGAAGACACCGTAACGGACGCGCCGTTGAGCGCCTACCGGCCCCGGCTTTCGCCCGACGGGAAGTGGCTCGTTTACGGGACGCGCTACGAGGCCGATACGGGCCTGCGCCTGCGGAACCTTGACACGGGCGAAGAGCGCTGGCTGAAATATCCCGTGCAGCGCGATGACCAGGAATCGCGCTTCCTCCAGGACTTCCTGCCCGGCTACGTTTTCACGCCGGACGGGAAAGAGCTGGTGGTCTCTTACGGCGGAAAAATCAACCGCGTTAACGTCGCGACCGGCGAGGCCCGCCCCGTGCCGTTTACGGCGCACGTGGCTCTCGATCTCGGACCCAAGCTCGACTTCCCTGAGCGCGTCGATGAGGGCCCGGTGCGCGCGCGCATCATCCAAGGCCCCCAGCAGTCGCCCGACGGCAAGCGCCTCGTGTTTTCGTGCTTGGCGAAGCTATACGTGATGGACATGCCGGGCGGCACGCCGCGCCGTCTGACAGCTTCGAACGAGCGCGAGTTCCAACCCTCCTGGTCGCCCGACGGCCATTGGATCGCTTACGTCACCTGGTCCGACAAAGGCGGCGCGATTTGGAAAATCCCCTCGGACGGCTCCGGCGCTCCGCAAGCGCTGACCGAAGCGCTAGCCTACTACCGTGACGTGGTTTGGTCGCCCGAAGGCACACGGCTGGTGGCGCTGCGCGCGCCGCGCGAGGAGCACGTGGAATTGCCCGTTGATTTCGGCGCCTCACCCAACATGGATCTGATCTGGCTTCCGGCGGAGGGCGGAGTAACACGCTTGATCATGCCCGCGCGAGGCGCGGTGCACCCGCATTTCAGCAAGCAAAAGGACCGCGTGTACGTCTACACGGAGGGCGGGTTGATGTCCGTCCGATATGACGGCACGGACAGGCGCACTCACTTGCGCGTGGTCGGGAAAATCTGGTTTCCGAATCCGGCCTACAAAGAAGGCGCGCCCGCCGAGGACGTGCGCATCAGCCCGGATGGCAACTGGGCGCTCGCCACTGTCAGCGCGCAGCTTTACTTGATGGCCGCGCCGGAAATGGGCGGCGAGCCTCCCACCGTCAACGTCTATTCTCCGAACGTGCCGCTGAAAAAGCTCTCCGAAGTCGGCGCGGATTACCTGGCATGGGCCGACGGCGGCCAGACCATCACCTGGGCGGTGGGCTCGACATTTTTCCGCCAGGCTCTCTCGACCGTTTCCTTCGAGCCGGAGAAGAAACCCGATGAGAAGAAGGAGTCGGGCGCCGCCGAGCCAAAAGCCGAGCCGGGCGCGGAAGAGAAGAAAGAAGTGAAAAGGTCTCCGGCCGAGCACTACAGCGTCAACGTGGAAGTGCCCCGCCACCACCCGGAGGGAGTGGTCGTATTGCGCGGCGCGCAAGTTATCACGATGCGCGGAGACGAAATCATTTCGAACGCCGACATCGTGGTGAAAGACAACCGGATCGCCGCCCTCGGCCGTCACGGAACAGTGGCGGTGCCGGCGGGCGCCAAAGTCGTGGATGTTTCGGGGACCACCATCCTTCCCGGCTTCGTGGATGTCCATCCCCACTGGTTCGAGATCCGCCGCGGGGTGCTCGACATGGAGAACTGGGGCTTCCTCGCAAACCTCGCCTTCGGAGTGACGGCCGGCCGCGACCCGCAAACCGGCACCAACGATATGTTCGCCTACCAGGACCTGGTGGACACGGGCGAGATGATCGGCCCGCGCGCCTACTCGACTGGCCCGGGCGTTTTCGCCGACACCGACTTCCAAGCGCTCGACGACGTCAAGAACGTGGTCTCGAAATACAAGGAGTACTACCGCACCCACAGCCTGAAATCGTACATGATCGGAAACCGCAAGCAACGCGAGTGGATGGTGATGGCGTGCGAATCCGAGAAAGTGATGCCGACGACCGAAGGCGGCCTCGACACGATGATGGACCTGACGCACATCATGGACGGCATGAGCGGCAACGAGCACAGCCTGCCCATCCTCCCGCTCTACAACGACGTGGTGCAGTTGATGGCCCAGTCGGGCGTCTCCTACACGCCGACGCTGATCGTTGCTTACGGCGGGCCGTGGGCGGAAAATTATTTCTACGAAACCACGGAAGTCCACGATGACCCGAAGGTCCGGCGGTTTATTCCTCACAATATTCTCGATTCCCGCACCAAGCGGCGGCCGTGGTTCCGCTACGACGAACAAGTCTTCCCGAAACTCG
>WNGG01015719.1_pt1 | contig 11152 bp, 7 predicted proteins | sample 5400661 | NCBI WGS metagenome assembly WNGG01 (sample SAMN13153372, study PRJNA577476) | soil metagenome | isolation source: 100 cm soil or saprolite under Garry oak tree replicate 1 | place: USA:California | collected 2016-06-15 | reverse complement strand
TTTCAAGCGCTCTTCATCTTCTCCCCAACCTACAATTAACAGTTTTGTTTGCGGATGCCGCCGCAGAATCTTTTGAAATTCCGCTATGACTCGATCGAGTCCGCTGAACCGGTAGATCGTTCCCATAAATGTGATTACCGGATCAGTGGCGCCGATATTCCATCCGGCAAGCAGGGCGGCATTCTTGCTGCCCGGAGAAAATAGAGCTGCATCTACACCGCATGGCAACAAACGGATGCGAGAGTCGGAAACCCCATAGGAGGCGATATGTTCTTGCAACCGCGGCGTTAGAGCCACGATTCCGGTGACAGACCGGTAGACAATCCCCTCCAGAACCTTTGTCATTGCCGCCAGCGATCGCGGCGCGAGTTGATTGAGGACGTCGATAGAACGAAACACAACCGGCACATCGTACCATCGTCCACTGATTACCGACTGGAGACCGACAGTGGGTAAACCGTACAGCAGAATGACGTCGGGTTTCCCATTCGCGAGAACCTTTCGAACTTCAAGACCGTTTGTAATGGCGCCTGAAATGCGAGATAACAACGGCAGGCGGATCATTCCCGGCCGCCGGACGGTTACCGAAGCCGCGGGGTATGCGCGGTGTGTATTTGCGTGAATTTTGGTCCTCAAATCAATTCTTCTCGACGCAGGTAAATGAGAACGCCAGGTCTCGTCGTAATCGACGACGGTAATTTCGTGGCCCAGCATCGAAAGCATCTCCGGAAGGATTTGATATTCGTAGATGATCTTGTCCAGATAGCTGACCTCGTGGACAATTAGAATTTTCATAGGATCATCTCAATCAGACCCGGTACACCTGTCTCATCCACTTCAAGGTGGCCGCTATGCCTTCCTCCAGGCCAATGCGGGGAGAGTGGTTCAAATCTCGAACCGCTTTGGAAACATCAACAACCTTGTCTTTCGTGGTAAAAGGTTCAGCCTCTCTATAGGTCACAAGAGCGTCGTTCTTCCCAAGTTGCCGGAGAATGATTTCCGATACGGTTTTCATATCATGAAGCTCGGTGCCGCCGATGTTGTATACCTCGCCGGGCCTGAAGTTATCGACCATGTTCGCCAGGGTATTGCACACATCGGTTACGTATGTCGATGTCCGCCGATGTCCGAGATAAACGGTGTAGGGTTTGTTATGTAATGCGCTGTAGCAAAAGATGCAGATCGCGCTTCGGTACGGACTGTAGTATTCGCCCGGTCCGTAAGTATTAAATAGGCGCACACGCACAGTCTTCGTACCGAACATGCTCGCTGAATTCATGACTTGAAGTTCGTTAACCCACTTCGATAACGCGTAATCGTTCAACTGGCGGACTTCAAAACGGTCCATGACATCTTCGGTCATAACGCCGGAATAATCGCCGTAGACTTCAGATGAAGAAAAGTGGACGAGTTTGAATTGGAACCGCTCCTGCAGCCGAAGGATATTCTTGAATCCAATGACATTGGTCATCCACAAATTTTCATAAAACTGCTCCCCATTCCAACGCCCGAACTCAGCAGCGAGATTGTAGACGTACTCGAATTCATGTTCGAGGAAGATACGTTCGATCTGGCGATAATGACCGATATCACATTTGTAATAGTTCGGGGCCGAGAACAAGCCTCGGTCGGCCATGATCAGAGAGTGCCCGCGCTTTTCTAAGGTTTCAACGAGAGTAATGCCGACGGTGCCTCTTGCGCCCAATATGAGTATCTTTTTTTTATTGTCCATTCTTATCTACAGAGTTTGCTTCCACAGCGCTGTGGCCTCCGGATTTCCCGGAGAAACGCTGAGAACAGCGTTCAAATGATTGCGCGCAGCTGCCATTTGGCCCGAACGGATATAAATGCGTGCCAGTTGCAAATGGACGAGCATGTTGTTCGCGTCAAATCGAAGTATCTGGGAGAAGTGCTCGATTGCACGTCGATCCTGACCCTTTCCTAAATAGAGCTGGCCTAGATTGTAACGTGCCTGCATAAATAGAGGATCCACCTGTATGGCCTTCGTATATTCGTCGATGGCGCCCTCGACATCGCCGGTCTCCTCCAAGGCATACGCGTAGTTGAAATAAAATACCTTCTGGTTTTCAAAGAACTTCGCCGCTTGTTGGAAATACCTTACCGCTTCGCTGTAATTGCCTTCTTGAAACGCAAGCTTACCGAGGCCATAAAGAGCATTTCGCGGATTTTCCTGAGCTCGTTCCCGGAGTTGAGCTCGGAGGCTCTCCTGTCTTCCGCGTTCGACGGATACGTTAATATAGCTATCCCAGGCTTGAAGGTGACTCCGGTCGGATTCGAGGCTCTTGAGTAAAGTCTCTTCTGCTTGTGCTAAAAGTGCTTCCTTTCTCTCCTGCAATTGACTGGCGTCCACGCGCGAATCGTTCGGCGTCAGACTATTCGATTGCGCGAGATAAGCTGCGGCAATGTTGTAATAAGCGCCGGCCTTTTCAGCCGGCGTGTTCGTTTTTTCCAGCGCGTTGGACAACGCTTCAATCGCTTCGACATATCGGCCGTGTTCCAGGTAGAACTGCCCAATGTTGCCGTAGAACGTGAGAGCGCCGTCTTTGGCGCTGCTTAATCCCTGTTTGGAAATCTCTATGGCTTTCTCGTAATCACCCCGTTTGTAATACGCGCCGGCCAATCCCACATATCCGCGAGCAATATGAGGAGATTTCTCGATAACGTCCGACCAAAGCCGCATTTCGTCTCGCCATACTTCATTGCGCAGGATCGTTCCCAACATGAGAGCGATCACGAGTGCGGAACCGATAGTTAAGGCGGACCAGCGAAGACGCAATCTGGCGTTTAGAAACGATTGCGCATATTCCACAAGCAACGGAAACGATAGGCAGATTCCAGCCATTGGGAGATAAAGCCTGTGCTCAAAAATCACGTCGGGGATTGGCATGATGCTGGATGTGGGAGCAAGCGTGACAAAAAACCAGAGGATGGAAAATGCGAGAACCGGGTTTCTTTGCCGCAGCCGCCAAGCCAAACTCAACAATACGAGCAGCAATAACGCGGAAAACACAACGCTCGGTTCCAAGAAGCTGTCGGATCGTCTAAAGTCATACGACAAATTCAAACCCGCCGGTAGCACGACCAATCGCAGATATCGATAAAAAGCCGCGGCCAGGCCGCCTAGGATAAATGGCGCGTGAAATGACCACCGCGAACTCAGTCTTCGGATTTCACCGCCGGATAGAAAGACGAAGTCGTAAACCAAAAGAGCGGCCGGTATGGAAATCGCAGTCTCCTTTGCACTGATGGCGATGGCTAGAGTCGCCGCGATAACCAAAGCGAAGCGAAAATCGATCTTCTCCGGCCGCCGGCGTACAAATAGCAACAGCGCCAGCATGTAGAACAGAGTGGATAGCAGTTCGGACCGGCTAGAAATGTAGGTTACGGACTCCGTTTGGACCGGATGCACGAGGAAGAATACCGCGGCTAATATTGCAAAGCTGCCGGATAAATCGCGCCGAACAAAAGCGCTGGAGAAGATGTGTTTCCCGATGACATAGATCAAAGCGCCATTCAGAACGTGCAATAAAAGGTTGACGAGATGGTATCCCCAAACATTCTGTCCATTAATGGCATGATTCGCTGCGAACGTAATAAATAGGAGAGTTCTGGCCCAAAGTGCCGCCGGTACTCGAGTGAGAGCATCGCCAAATTGGACCGCAGAATTCGTTTCGATCGTATCCATATCGTCGAATACAAACGGCACATCGAAAGAATTCCAGTACGCGATAACACCCACACTCAGCAAAATCAGAAGAGGCAGGGCATATGTCAGACTCAAGCGCCTGAAGCTGGAAACCGACGCGGCCGGCCGCCCAATCAAAGGGTTCTCTTCACGGCGGAGGTGCTTTTTGCTGATCTGCTTCTTCACGGATTAGAGGCCTAATTGCCGAAGCATGGCGGCTGCTTGTTGATTATCGGGAGCAACGGCCAGGACTGTCGATAGGTGTCGACGGGCGCGGTCCTTTTGGCCTTCAGCCATATAAATGGAAGCGAGGTTCAGGTTAGAGCTGACCTGTTTCGGATCCAGGCGAAGCACTTCTGTGAACGCTTCAACGGCCTTACTGTAATCTTTTCGCCGCATATAAATAAGGCCCAGATTGTGGTGCGCCTCGATGAAGATCGGATCTATTCGGATCGCGTTGACGTACTTCTCCGCTGCGCGTTCATCCTGCTGCAACATGGTCAGGGCGTATCCATGGTTAAAGTAGACGATCCGAACATCGTCCTTTACCTGCTCTGCACGTTCGAAATATGTGTTTGCCTTTGCATAATCCCCGTCGTTGAAAGCGACTTTTCCGATCGTATATAAAGCTGAAAACAGCTCTAGCTTCTCCTTCCCATTCAATTGCTTGAGATCGAAGTTCTTTCCCGATGCCACCTTCTCCAATGCTACTCGTTCGATTTCGCTGCCTTTGCCCCTGTAGCACATCACATTGATATATGAATCAAGAGACGACGGCATATTCGGGTCGACTTCCAGACTCTCCGAGAACGCCTCGGCGGCCGGCCTCAAAATTTCCTCTTTCCTGGCCTCAAATTCCTCATTGCTTATGGAACTTCGGCGATTCTGAAGGTCCGTCCACTGGTATAAATACGCGACGCCCAAATTGTTATAAGCGACGGCCAACATGTCATCCTTGTAGGAACGAGTGGTTTTTCGAAAAAGTGCGATAGCCTTATCATACTGGCCCGCCCTCAGATACATGTTTCCTAACGTGTCCGATAGTTCCGCGTTGTTCTCGGGCATTTTGTCGAATGCCTGCTGAAGTACGGCGATTGCGCGATCATATTCGGCCCGCTTGAAATATGCCCACGCCAGATTGTTATATGGACGCTCTTTGTGCGGCGATTTTGCAACAACGTCTGTGAACAGCCGCACTTCATCGGACCAGACATAATTTCGCATCAAAGTGCCGGCCACCAACGCTGCCAAAATGACAGCTGAACAAGCCAAGACAGCGCTGAACCTCGGAACGGTCCACCGTAGCCGTGTATACACAAACTCGACCAAGAACGGAAAAGAGAAAGCCACGCCAACCATTGGCAAATATAACCGGTGCTCGAAAATGACATCAATGATGGGAACGACACTCGAGGTCGGCGACATCGTTATGAAAAACCAGAAAATCGAAAAGGCAAAAACCGGCCTTTTTCGTCGAAGCCACCAGCCAAACAAGAGGAGAGCGACTAGTAAACCGGTGGAAGCTAAAACGGAGGGTTCGAAAATACTGGATGAGAGCCTGAAGTCATGGTCCAGATTCAGACCTACAGGGAAAAACATCAATTGAATGTACCGAACCAGGACGCGAGTTTCTGTCAAAAAGTATTGCCATGACGACATACCCCCGACCGTGCCCCTTAGCCTAATCAAGAGGTAAACGACGGCAGCGGACGCACCGGCGAGGTATATCAAATAGAAGCGCCACCTTGAAAAGACCAAACGAAACTCGGCGTGCGATAGAAACAAATAATCATAAAGAAATATTGCCGCCGGCAGTGTAACGACCGGTTCTTTGGACCCCAAGCCAAAGAAATACGCGATGCCAACAGCCAAACTACAATAGAAGCCCACGCGATCCTTCGGCCACAGAACGAAAGTCAGAAAACCGATCAGGTAGAAAAATGTCGATAGTAATTCGGACCGGCTCGAAATATACGTCACCGATTCCGTCTGTACCGGATGAACCAGAAAAAACGCCGCCGCCAACGCGGCATAGATTCGGGATATACCCTCTCCCTCTGGGAGAGGGCGGCGCGACAAGCTGCGAAAGACTCGCGTGGCGATGACGAAAATCAGCAAGCCGTTCAGAAAATGCAAAATGAAGTTGATCAGGTGATAGCTCCAAACCTCTTGTCCTGTAAGGAGGTAATTGAACGTGAACGTCTTGTAAAGGACGGAGCGTGGAGAAATCAAATTCCAACCGAACTCGCCAAACCGAACCTGAGTATTTCTTTGGATGGTGGCCAAATCGTCAAATACGAACGGGGCATTGAACGAATTCCAGTAGGCGGTCAAGGTGCTTGCGAAAAGTGCGAAACAAATAAAAATTATCGACAGAGACTCTGTGTTGTTGCGCTCCTTCCTGCCGGCGTTGCTTCGAGTCATATTCCGAATCTTTTCCGAAACAGAAACATGAGATTCTGAAAGCCGTCCCGCCATGGCATCAGTTTCTTCTCGCCGACTCTCTGAGAGTAGCTGATAAAAATCTCGCGAAAGCCGATATCCCGATTCTTGATTGCCTCGATCTTGATCTCCTCGCTGAAGGCCATTCCGTCGCTGATGAGTTTCATCTTGCTGAGCGCATCTCGCCGGAAGACCCACATTCCGGATTGAGAATCATGAATCCAGCGAAGAAACAGTACGGACATGGCAAGCGAAAGAATTCTATTCCCAAATTTATGCTTGGGAGTCATCGCTGCGCCATTGAGCATTGGGAATCGGGATGCCGATAGAAATCCGACCCGGCAATGCATAAACGCTTCCAGGAGATAACTCAGAGCATCGACCGGATATGAATGGTCTCCATCCAGCGTGACAATAATATCGCCGGTAGCGCGTGAAAAACCGCTTTTGTAAGCCTTTCCATATCCTCGATGTAATTCCGAGATGACATGAGCCCCCATGTCGCGTGCGATCACTGCAGTCCGATCGGTAGAGCCATTGTCGACCACAATCACTTCGTCCACAAACGGCGGCACTTCTCTCAGCACTTCGCTGATTCCAATTTCCTCATTGAGACAGGGAATGACAGCCGTGATGCGAAGATTTTTGTACATCTCGAGCCTGGAGCGGTTTAGCTTTCAGCGCCGGACATTCCTGAAGCGGTGGATATACGTATCCTGCCCACGAAGGGGGGCATCTAATATAAGCCTGAGTTGGTCGGCGATTCGACCGGGCCTGAGTTTGAGAACCACTTCCTCCTCACCCCGGGGCGAGAGCAGCTGCGGCCTTTTCAATACATCCAATTTTGCATCTACGATAATGCCCTTCACTCCTACTTCTTCGTCCGTATTGTTTCGGATGAAGACAGAGAACTCGCGGCCCTCTTCGATAGGTCCATTTGGAGGAACCTGACGAAAGCTCACGGGGTGAAATACATCCCCTTTCACGATCACAGTGCGTTCCACAGCCGCGGTTAGATACCTTATCGTGAGAGGAAGCGGGAGGGTGAACGGACCTTCCCAATTATCCGTGCCCACCAACAACAGGAAATTCTTTGAACGTGAAGTTATCGGCTCGGATAATTGTCCCAAAGCGACGAGCGGGTTCGGAAGTCCCAGCTCGATAGTAAGCGGCAAATCGCCTGTATATTCGATAGGAACGTTGATGCTGAAATGCTGGCCCTCGAGCAAAGTTCCGAGGTCGATTGGATCTCCCGGCAGGTGAAAATTCTTTTCGATTTGTTTCTGGGCTTCCTTGATATCGATCTCTTCGTTCACCGGTGAGTGGGGAAAAATGTCTGGTGGATTTTCCATGCTGAGATACCAGTTATCATCTTTCCAGACCCACGGGTCCGTAATGGTCCAACTCAAAGAACCGGACGGGCTCTCGATTGACAACACCTCCACGGTCGTCCGAACTGCTCCCCGCTCGGCATTGGTAGTGACGTCGAGACCGACAACTTTTGCCTTCAGAATAGGCAGCGTCCTTCCCGCCACGAACAAATCCCGCTTTTCAGGCAGAACGAATTCAAGCGCGCGAAACCGCTGATTCGAACTAATGAGGGCCCAGAAGTTCAGTGCTCTATCGATTAATTTATCGGGATTCCGCGGTAAACGGAACTCTTGACCAAAAGTGACTGGAATCGATGATAGGCACAACGCGAGTATCAGACCAGCGCCTTTTCTCATAATGTTAAGAAACGCAATTCTATCAAAAGAGATGAAATCATCACGCTTTTGGCAAAAAAATTGGGGGGCTTTCGCCCCCCCAATTTTTATTACAGGTTGAAACTTAGAAATCTAACCCCTCAACAGTCACCGAGTCGCGTGGCGTGGTGGCTGGCGGCGGCAACACAAGCACGTTAGCCGTCAACGAGTAGGTCTTGAAGTCTGAAATCGTTGCGGTCCCGTGAGCATCCAAGAAATTCGCCCGGATAAAGATATATCCGTTGAAGCTCGCTGTCTGGCCTGCGGCCGTCAGCAACTGACTCAAGAGAACGGTCCACGTTGCGCCTGCGGCGAGGGTGCCGTCAGACGATAATCCACTACCAGTCTTGACCGTGGAACTCGTCGTCAATGAGAAAGGTGTCCCAGCGCCTCCCGTCGAGGTTGTCGGGAAGAAATCCACAGTGATGGTGCCATTTCCTGGGGTTGCGCCACCTGCACTAGTACCAAATGGATCCTTTGTCGTGTTCGCGATGGCTATACCGGTGTCATATGGCAGCAAGACCAGAGCATAAGGTATCAACATCACGGTGTTAGCAGGTACGATGTTCACAATGGTCGTTGGGCCCACATCTCCTTCGACAAATGCCGGATAACCCTGATCTTGCCGGGGGAGACCGCTGCTGTCTACTCCGTCACCAAATGGGTACATTGTAGCAGTAACGGAAATGGTGCCCGGAGTTGTCACCGCTGCAGTAGTAGAGAGCTGCCCAACAGTGTAGTCGATTTCGGCCACTTCTACGTCACTCGTGCTCGTGTTGACGAACGTCAGGACCGCTGATGTAGAAGACGAGGTTATTGAGGTGGTGCTTAACAGCATGTTCAGCGACGAATTGGACGACGCCGAACCCCTATTGCTAGTAAGGGTAAGCGTTACTCCAGCGGGTACGTTGTTAAACGTAAGCTTTATTTGCGAGCCGGCGTTGGGACCAGCACTTGGCCCGGTTGAACTATTACCGCTCTGAAGCTGGGATCGCCATGCCGATGCAAATCCTTCGGTCAGAGTGAATGCACCGCAAGTTCTTGGAACGTTACGATTCGTGAAAATCGTGGCAGTCCCTGCAGGGGGATTTCCTCCAGAGGGAACTGGTGAGCAACCGGTAATGGCCGTACCCCCTGGGGCCAGGCCGATTGCTGGAGCACCGGCAAGACCTGGACCGATGTTGTTGATGACGGTTCCACTGGTTGTGCTAAGTAAGTAGTTATTCGCGCTGTTGTTCAGACTTGCGGAGAACGTTTGAGCACCGCTTTTACCGTTGGCGTCGATGCGGACTCCCACAATTCTGAAAACACCCGAACTGGAGTTTGTTGCAGTAGATCCTCCCGTGAGCCCCCCAGCAGAATTCGGTAGCGTCATTTCGATTCTTGACGACACCGTGTTGAGCCGCAGCCGCCCCACGCTTGCGAATACTCCCGTCGCACCCTCGATTCTCATCGGATCGCCTGTGGGAATGCCGGCCGCACCCGAACTTGGGCACACGAAAGTTGAGGGGGTCAGGCTGGCGTCTGTGCAGTTGACCCCATCGTCGTTCGACGCAGCGGCAGGCTGCGATGTGATGGGTCCGGGGTAAGCAATTCTCAATGTCGTCGCTGTCAGTGGGGAAGCGCCGAGCAATGATCCGGAAACCAGCAGACCGGCACCGTTTGTACCGGGCCTGGCGGTTTGCGCATTCCGGTTTGTCTGAACTTCCTGGGACGAGACATCGGGAAAGATCTGGATTTGCACTTGGGCAAAGGAACTCGGCGCCATTGCGAACAGCAGTAGAATGGTCACCAACCCAATCCATCGTGACTTTAACGTCATTTCTTCTCCTTTCGAAGTCGTGGAAACAAGAACTCAATAAACTTAACCAACGAGCCGTGGTGCGCCCCGCTGGTCATGATTGAAGCCTGGTCCTTTTCAAAACCGGAGAATCCGGTGGAGAATTTTTTGGAACCCACTCTCTTCTCCGTACACAAGCGGTACGCCATCACCTCCTCGTCCATCGAATTTTCCGGTTAAAAACTTGTTTGTAGATTACGCCGCTTTCCTAGCCTGCTACTTTGCACGTAAACGGCGCGTTGGGTATTGCCGAGAAAATTAAAACGCCGTGAAAGTTAGCATCGCTTAACGCAAGGTGTCAAGCAGTTATCACGCATTTTTCCAATCGTAATCCCGCTCCTGTTCGACACTTCAAGGGGGGAAACCATGCACGGCGGTTTCCAAAAGAGTGGCAGTTGTCGGCCTTCTGGGGAGAGGGCGCAACGAGGCGCCGGAAGAGGATCGCAAGTTTAGTCGAATCTTGAGACCCTCACCCTACCCTCTCTCAAAGGGAGAGGGTGATTACTCGCTTTGCCGGTTGCTCCACACTCGCGGAGTGATTAATTTTTACACACCGTGTGAAGCGGATGCCTTACTTGACTAATTTTTGCACTTCACGCAACCTTGCTTTGACTTCTTCAGTCGCGCTTTCCGCTTCCTCCCGGGTGCGAACGACGTGCGGGGTGATCAGAACAATCAACTCCGAACGAGAGCTTGAATTATTTGTGCTTCCGAACAGTACGCCCGCAACCGGAATTCGGCCAAGCAACGGCAATCGGCTCCGAGTAAGGTCCTTGTTCTCGTGAATAAAGCCACCGATCGCGATCGTCTCGTTATCTTGTACGACAATTGTTGAATTGACTGAGGACTTGCCGATGACCGGTGCTGCTATTGCGGAGGTGTTATTGGCACCAGCCTGACTGACCTCTTGGGATACCTCGAGTGTGAGACTTCCCCCCTCATTAATCTGGGGCCTAACGCGCATGATCACACCCGTGTTCCGAAATGCGATCGTTTGTGTGAAAACACTATTACCGCCCGCCTGAACACCCGCGGCAACGGCCGAGCTCGTTGGTATAGGAACTTCGGCACCCACTTGAAAATCCGCCACCATATTATCCTTCACGAGGACGGAGGGGGCCGAGAGCGTACGGACTCGATTGCGATTTTCGGAAGCATTCAAGAATGCGATAAGCTGCCGAGTACGGCCGACAATCGCGAACGTCTGCGCTGCCAGAGCAGGCGCGCCTCCCCCAGTCCCAAATGACGCGGTCGTCTGCGGATTCTTTATAATCTCGCTGTTTTGCAGGGTCGCCGACAGGCCGATGGAAAGCGATTCGTCGAGAGATACTTCGTAAATCTGCGCATCGATGAGAACCTGCCTCGGCAAAACGTCGAGTTGCTGCAGCGTGCGCTCGATTTCCGCCCATTCCTGTGGGG
>WNGG01008707.1_pt1 | contig 11153 bp, 12 predicted proteins | sample 5400661 | NCBI WGS metagenome assembly WNGG01 (sample SAMN13153372, study PRJNA577476) | soil metagenome | isolation source: 100 cm soil or saprolite under Garry oak tree replicate 1 | place: USA:California | collected 2016-06-15 | reverse complement strand
GCCGGGAATACAAGGCGGACTACAGCGGCGCGAAGACGATCGGGCAGCCGCTCGCCCTCGCCTCGGCCCTCGAGAAACTCGAGGTGGCGAACCGGCGGAGGCCGCTCACCTTCGGCAGCCCGGCGTCGCAGAGCCTGTTCATCGTGAACCCGTTTGCCGCCGGGGCGTTCGTCCGGATGTTCAGCACCCACCCGCCGATCCAAGAGCGCATCGCGCGCCTCCGGGCTCTCGCCCAAGGCGTCGACAACTACTGAAGCTCAACCGAACTCGTGCCCGACGTGGCGGCCATGGCGGGCGTCGAGATCGCGAATCTTGTCTCGGACCTTCATGTTCGGCTCGAGGATTTCGTACTCCTCAAGGTAGTTCCGGTCCTTGTAGACCACGGTCGTGCGTCCGTCCTTCACGGTCCGGATCACGAGGTTCAGGTCGCCCCCGCCTTCCGGGCCCTCGTAGAGCGTATAGAACCCGAGGAAATGGCCGATCATCTCCTCGAAGCCGGAGTGAGGGTAATAGAAGCGAAAACGGACCCGGTCACCCGGAAAGATATCCATCTTCTCGAGGAGCTTTTCGTCGAGGATCCCCGCCTCCTTGAGGATGCGACGCTCCTCCGTGATGTCGTCCTTGGGCTCCGCCATGGTGCCCAGCGAGACAGCCGCCGTTTGGCTTAAACCAGCGCCTTGGTCCCGGAGCGTCGTGCCGTCCGTACGGTACATACACAACGATTATCGGACCTCCATCGCTGGCCTGAACCATGGACGCGAACCGAAGTCGTTGGGCCGGCCGCTTCATTGGAGCGACGTTCATTCTGGGAGGCATCGCATGGGCAATCATCGCCGTGCTGGTGCTCGGCAACGTCCTGGCGGGACTCGAACCGCCAAATTACGCGCTTGGACCCGCGTCCTCACGGATCGTGGCGGCGGGTGGGCCGGGGACTTGGTTCGTGATGGGCCTCTTGTCGTACATGCTCGTCGGGGTCGCGGGTGTCGGCATGAGCGCGCTCTTCTACAACCACATTGAGGTGGCACTCAGGGCCCCGCTCGCCGGATGGAAGAACATCGCCGCATGGATTCACCTGATCCTCGGCGGGATCGGATCCGCCGGGGCTTCCCTCGTGATGACGTACGGCGGTTACGCGGCGGGCGTCGCGAACTTGCCGACCAACGTGGGCGGCGGGGGACACGTGAACGATTTCGGGTTCATCCACGCGAACATCCTGAACCCGCTGGTTGTCCCGATCGCGGGACTCATGGCCGTGGCCCTGCTCGGATATCTGATTGGCGGCATCGGCCTCGCGGCGGCCTGGACGGGTTCTCGGAAGGCGTGACCTCATTCGTGCTGGACCGCCGCGCTCGACGAATCAGGCGTCCATGTACCGGTAGAACTCGTACGGCGAGGGCCGTAGCGAGGTCTGCAGGTGTTCGTCGAGCTTCAGCTCCTCGTACTTCTCGAGGAGGTCCTGCGGGAAGACCGTCTTCAGGAACATGTAGTCCGTCTGCAGGTGCTCGATCGATTCCTTCAAGGAGCCGGGGAGCTCGCGGACGCCGTATTCCTTGCGCTTGCTCGCGCTGAGATGGTACAGGTCCTCGTCGACCGGGTTGCCGGGGTCGATCTTCCGCTTGACGCCGTCCAAGCCGGCGCACAACATCGCCGCGAACGAGAGGTACGGGTTGCAGGCCGGGTCCGGCGTGCGGTACTCGATCCGTTTCGCGGCCTCGATACCCTGGTAGTACATCGGAATCCGGATGTTCGCGCTGCGGTTGCGCTTCGACCAGGCGATGAACACGGGCGCCTCATAGCCGGGCACGAGCCGGCGGTACGAGTTCGTCGTCGGGTTCGTGAACGCGCACAGGCTGCGGGCGTGGTCCATGAGCCCTCCGATGTAGTAGCGGCAGGTCTGGCTGATCTCCGCGTACTCGTCGTTCGGATCGTACATCATGTTCTTGCCCTTCGACCAGAGGCTCTGGTGGACGTGCATCCCGCTCGCGTTGTCGCCGAAGATCGGCTTCGGCATGAACGTCGCCATCATGCCCATCTTGTGGGCGACCATCTTCATCACGTACCGGTACGTGACGACGTTATCGGCCATGGGCACGAGCTCGTCGTACCGCATGTCGATCTCGCATTGCCCGGCCGTCGCGACCTCGTGGTGGTGCGCGTCCAGCGTCATCCCGAAGGAATCAATCAGGACGCGGCACGCCTCGTTGCGGTAGTCTTGCAGGCTGTCGACGGGCGGCGCGGGATAGTAGCCTTCCTTGAAGCGGATCGGGAAGTTCTTGCCGTTCGTGTCTTGCCACGGCGCCTCCCGGGAGATAATCTCATACCCGGCGCCGGACCACGGATTCCGGACCGCGTCCGCGCTCGGCAACATCCGGATGCCGTCGAAGACGAAGAACTCAATCTCCGGCCCCCAGTACGTCGTGTCGTAGCCCTGGTCCCCCGCGAACTGGGCGGCTCGCTGCGCCATGTACCGGGAGTCGCGCGTGAACCGCTCGTGACTGCCGCCCTCGTAGACGTCGACGAGGAACCTCGCGGTCTTGTGCGCGCCTTCGTACCATGGGAGGATGGCGAACGTGGACGGGTCTGGATCCATGACCATGTCGGACTCGTGGATCTCCTTGAATCCCTTGATCGAGGAGCCGTCCAGCTTGCCGACGCCTCGCTTGAATTCCTCGGCCCCGAGGGACGTCGACGGAATCGTGATGTGCTGCAGCGCACCAAGCACATCGACGAACTGGAGGTCGATCCATCGGATCCCCTCGGTCTCGATTCGCTTGAGCACCGACGCCACGGTCAACTTCTTCGACTTCGCTGGGCTACTCGCAGAAATCGCCATCGCCTTCCCGCCTGGACGGAGCCACCGTATCCGTCCGTTGCCTCGGCAGAAATTTGAACATATATAAACTGTTCCGACATGAAATCGTACGAATGGCCGAAATATTGATAGAGAACGAAACAATGTTCGGAGGGCCCGCGGGAGGGTCGTACATTCCAAGCGCGCGACCGACGCGGGTGGCGATCCGATGGCGGGACCCACAACCCTCGATGACCTTGACGTGAAAATCCTCCGACTCTTGAACGCGGACGCGCGGAAGTCGTATCGGGATATCGCGAAGGCAACGGACGCGAGCATCAGCACCGTCTCAAGTCGGGTCCGAAAACTCGAGGACCTCGGCGTGATCACAGGATACGTGCCCGTCCTCAGCGAGGCGCGACTCGGCTACGACGTCCTCGCGGTCGTCGGCGTCAAGATTCACAAAGGCAAGCTCCTCGAGGTCCAGCGGCGGATCGCGAAGGACGACCGCGTGACCCACGTCTACGACGTGACGGGGGAATGGGACTCAATCGTCGTCGTGCGCCTGAAGAACACGCGAGAGCTCGACGCCTTCATCAAGCGCCTCGGGTCGATGGACTACGTCGAGAACACGTACACGCAGGTCGTCCTCAACGTCGTGAAGGAGGAGCGACGAGTCCTCGTCTAGATCAGACGATCGCCTAGAGGTTCATCACGACGACGTCTTTCACGGCGCGCATGCCCTGAAACGGCAAGATCAGGCGGCCCTCGGGGTCCGTCTTCATGCCTTTCGTCGCCACGTTCTCGGCCGGAAGCACGAGGACGTCCGACAGTTTCCCGCTCTTCGTGTTCACGATGAAGTTCTCGATGGTCCCCAGGATCTGACCGTCGTTCGTCATGACGGTCTTGCCCCGAAGCTCGGTGGCAAATTTCTTCATCCCATCACCCGCATCGGTGAGGGTTCCCCGCGGCACCGCCACGAAGGATCCCATCCCTTTGTCTGACAGACATCTGACGCACCGTATATGAAGATTCCGCCGCGATCGACCGACTCACGAGGGGGGACGCCAACCCGGCGGCGGGGACGGGATCATCGCGCGGATACTCTTCACGTACGGGAGGACGGCGCCGACGGTCCCCAAGACGACACCGACGAGGAGGAACCACCATCCGAGCCCCGGACCCCACGACCATACCGCGGCCGGTCCAGACGTGCCCTCGGCACCCCAGAACCCGCTGATTGTAAACGTGCCCACGTCCGTCGTCGCGGCCCAGGGAATTGCGACGATGGGGTAGAAGAGCGCGATTAACGCGACGCCGAGTACGATGAGGCTGACGATTAAGAGGCTCAGAGTCGGCATCGTGCGGCCATATTCCATCGAGAAAAGGGCCAACACGACCGCGAGGACGACGAACAAAACAAGGTCCAAGAGGTACGCGGTGCCAAGCGTGCTGCCGACAGCGCGGAATGTGATCCCGGCCAGAACGGGCTGGGACGAGGCATACGGCAGAATGGACGTCCCGTCCCATGCTCCTCCGCGGTACCGGTCCGTCGTCGTCGTCGTCCACGAGAACGAGGTGATGTCTTGGTCCGTTCCCGCGACCCGACCGAGCGACCAGAGCGGAAAGGCGAGGGACACGAGCACCAGTACGAGCGCAAGTCCGATGGCCAGACGCGATGGCCCTAGGGCGAGCACTCGGGGAACCCAGGCTCGCCAAGGCGATCCGAGGGGCATCGGATTCCCCTCAAGGGAGGAGATGGATAAATAACGTCCGCCGTGGGGTTGCGTCAGCGATAGAGGATGTTCTCTTCCCGGCGGCCCCGGTCGACGCCTTTCTTGAATTTCTTGTCGAACTCCTCGTAGAACTTGATCGTGTCCGCGTCGATGCTCGGGCGAACGACCTTCATGGCCTCCTGGAAGTGGGCCGTCGTGACCTTCTTCGCATGCTTCGCCTCGCGCAAGGCGATCATCGCGGCCTCCCGGCACACGCCCTCGATGTCCGCGCCGGAGTAGCTGTCCAGGTCGACGGCGAGTTCTTCCAGGTCCACGCCCTCCAGAGGCATCGTCCGGGTGTGGACCTTGAGGATCGCGAGGCGCGCGTCCTTGTTCGGCGTTGGAACGAGGAGAATTCGATCGAATCGGCCTGTGCGGAGCATGGCCGGATCCAAGCGGTCCGGACGATTCGTCGCGCCGATGACACACACGCCTTCGAGGGTCTCGAGTCCGTCCATCGACGTCAGGAGCTGATTCACCACGCGTTCGCTCACACCGCTATCCGTGTCGAAGCCGCGCACGTGCGCGATCGCGTCGAGCTCATCGAGGAAGACGATGCACGGGGCGACCTGCTTCGCCTTCTTGAAGATCATGCGCACCGCCTTCTCCGATTCTCCGACCCATTTCGACATGACCTCGGGTCCTTTGATTGAGATGAAGTTCGCCTCGGACTCCGTGGCGACGGCCTTTGCGAGAAGGGTCTTCCCGGATCCGGGCGGTCCGTACAGCAGGATGCCCCGCGGCGGGCGGATACCCATGCGCTTGAACGCATCCGGCTCCTTCAGCGGCATCTCGACCGCCTCGCGGAGTTTCATCTTGACTTCCTCGAGGCCGCCGACATCGGTCCAGTTCACGCGGGGCACCTCGACGAGGACCTCGCGCATGGCGCTCGGCTCGACCTCCTTGAGGGCCTGCTTGAAGTCGTCCGCGAGGACGCGCATCTTCTCGAGCGTCTCCGCGGGGATCGGCTTGTCGAGGTCGATGTCCGGGAGGTACCGCCGGAGGGCCTTCATCGCGGCTTCGCGGGCGAGCGCCGCGAGGTCCGCCCCGACGAACCCATGGCAGACATCCGCGAGTTCGGAGAGGAGACGGTCCCGTTCCTCCTCGACGCCTTCGATCGGCATGCCGCGCGTGTGAATCTGGAGAATCTCTTTGCGGCCGCTCCGGTCCGGGACGCCGATCTCGATCTCGCGGTCGAACCGACCGGGCCGGCGCAGCGCGGGGTCGATCGCCTCGTCCCGGTTCGTCGCACCGATCACGATGACCTGGCCGCGACCCGAGAGGCCGTCCATGAGGGTGAGGAGCTGTGCGACGACGCGGCGTTCGACTTCGCCGGTCACCTCTTCCCGCTTCGGGGCAATCGAGTCGAGTTCATCGATGAACAGGACGCTCGGAGCGTTCTTCTGGGCCTCCTCGAACTTCTCACGGAGGCGCTCCTCGCTTTGTCCGTAGTACTTCGACATGATCTCCGGGCCTTGGATCGAGTAGAAATTTGCGCCGGCTTCGTTGGCCACAGCCTTCGCGATGAGCGTCTTGCCGGTGCCGGGCGGACCGTACAGGAGGACCCCTTTTGGCGGATCGATCCCGAGACGCTCGAAGAGCTCCGCGTGCTTCAGCGGGAGCTCGATCATCTCGCGGACCTTCATCAGCTCCTCCTTGAGTCCGCCGATGTCCTCGTACGTGACCGTGGGGGTGAGGACCTCGCCCTCGCGGACGGGCTCCTCTTTCATCTCGATGATTGTGTCGTCCTGGATCTGCACGACGCCCTTCGGTGCGGTGCTGATCACCATGAACGGCAAGGCACCGCCCATGAGCGCGATTCCGGGGACGATGACGACGTCGCCTTTGTTGAGCGGACGCTTCAGCAGTCCCCGCTTGACGAAATTCTCGATCCCTTGGCCGAACGAGATCTTGTGGCCCTCGCTGATGATCGGCGCGATCGTGATGCGCTCCGCCGGGAGAACCTCGGCCTTACGGACCTCGACCTTGTCGCCCAGGCTCACGCCGACGTTCCGGCGGACAAGCCCGTCGATCCGGATGATCCCTTTCCCTTCGTCTTCCTGCATCACGCGGAAGAGCTTCGCCGCGGTCGACTTCTTGCCGAGAATCTGAATGATTTCTCCGACGTCGACTCCGAGCGAGACGCGGGTCTTCGTGTCGACGCGGGCCCGACCTAAGCCGACGTCCGACTGGGGCGCTTCGGCCACCTTGAGGACAATCCGCTCAGGCACACCGCTTCGAACTCCCCCGGCTTATATCAAGGTTCCGGGACGATAATCGCGGTCTGACAAAGTTCAGAAATCACGAGGCGGTCCGGCGCTCGCGGACCTCGCTCGACGAGTGCACGACGAGCTCTCTTGCCTCGACGACGTCGATATGGCAGTGAGGCCCGATGCGGACCTGGTTTCCCTTGACGAGCGCCGCCGTGGTCGCCTCGAGCTCGATCTCTTCGCCCTCGATTCGGTCCGCGGTCAACTCCCCGCGGACGCGGAAAAAGCCTCCCGTCGCCTTCACGCGGATCTCCTCCGCCTCGATCGTGGGGATCTTCGACGTGCCCTGGAGGTCGATGTCGACTTCCTCAGCCTTGAGCCCTCCATCGATGCGAACGGATCCGCTCAATCGAAATTCCTCGGCGTCGACGCTGCCCTTGACACTCAGCGAGCCGCTCGACGAAATCTCCTCCGCGGCGATGGAGCCGTCCACCTGAAGGGAGCCGCTCGTCTCGACCTCCTCGGCTTTCAGGTTCCCCGCGATGCGCGTCGATCCCGCCGCTCGGAATTCCTCTACGTGCACGTCGGAATCGAAGATGCAGGATCCGGCGATCCGGGCGGTCTCCGCTTCCAATGGACCTTGGACCCTCGCGCTCCCCGCGGACTTGAACTCCGCCGTCTTGATCGGGTTCCCGGTCACGACGCCGCTGCCTAGAATCTTGATCGACTCCTCGCTCAGCTTCGTCCCGAACCCCGAGAAGTCCACGGCGCGCATCGCCTCGCCGACCGCATGGGCGGCGTGCTCCGCATGGCGGGATGCCTCCGCGGTCGCCTGCGCCACGACGGCCCCGATCGCTTCCCCGAGATCCGGCGTCGCGGCCTCGGGTGCTTCCGACTCCTCCGGCTCTTCCGGTTCCGAGTCGTAGCGGGCCTTGATCTCCAGGTACGTCTTCTCGTTGATCTCGCCGCGCGCGAGCCGTTCCTCGAGCTTCCGGAGGATGTCCTTCCGCTTCATTGGCTCCACCGGAAAGTGGAGGCCACAGCGAAATACATTTCCTTCCGCGCGCGGGCCTCGATCGGGGTTTTCGCGATCCAAGTCTCGGTCCTTTGCCGGGTCCGCGGCGACTTCGCGGCGTCCTCGCGCAGATGGGAACGCAGCTCCGTCTCCCGCAACCGGGCGTTCTTGTGTCCGAACATACCGAGTCGATGGGGCGCGGTTTATTTATGCAAGCCTCGCGGATAAAAATGATACCTTCCGCCGGTGTCCCGTCATCATCTCCCTCGAGGGAGACGACGTCCGATACGAAGGGGAAGAACGTTGAAGTAGGCCGAAACGACTCGCCGGCCGGGATGCCGGAACCGCTGGAGCTCATCCGTATTGCGGGGTCGGAAACACGCCGCCAAATCCTTCGGCTGCTCCAGAAAGGGTTCGACCATCCGGAAGACCTCGCGAAGAAACTGAAGATCCGCCGGACCTCCGTCGACAAGCAACTGGTCGAGTTGTTCGCGTGGGGTCTGGTGGACCGCGCCGCGATTTTCCCGCCGAACGGACGGCCCCGGATCGTGTATCAGGTGACGCAACGCGGGAAGGATCTCTTGGACCTGCTCGAGCGCGTCGTGAAGGAATACACATCGGCCTTCAAGTCCGACTTCGCCCGCGAACTCGAGGCGCTGGAAGTGAAACTCGCGGCCGGCGAGATCGCGGAGGAGATGTACTTCAAACGCCGCAAGGAGCTCGAGGCCCGCTACAGCCTAGCCCTGTGATTGGCGTTCCTTCCGCCGCGCACGGGCGATCGCTTCCTCGAGGGTGAGATCGCCTCGGGCCACGGCGCCGGCGAGCTCGGACGAAATCGTCACGACGCCCCCGCTGTCGAGGCGGGACCTCCGTTGGATCTCGCGCACCTCTCCGGGCGTGGGCCGAATCTCGATGGGAGGTTCCACACGTCGTCCGGAGGACTTTGCGATATCGATCGCCGCGTCCACGTCGGGCTGTGCGGTGCGATGAGTCGTCCCCGCTTCATCGACGACCTCCACGCGGAGCTGGTCTCGCGCGAGCGCCTTCAGGATCCGGTCCCGGTTCGTCGGATCGCCGAGGCCGACCCGTACGCGAATGTCTTTGGCGGGGAACGTGCGGACCGCCTGACGGACGTGGAAGGCGACCGCCTCCGGGCTCTCCGCGATCCGGGTGTCAATCACCTCGCCGTCCCCGATGATTGCGACGCCGGGCTCTCGACCAGGGTCGACGCCGATTCGGAGCTCCGCCCATTCCGACTTGCCCCGCAGCAGCTGGAGCGCCTTCGCGATCGACGAGTCGATGTCGTCGACCGGCACGACATGCCGAAGGCGGACGCGGCTCGCCTCCGCCGGCGAGGTCAACACGGCCCCGACGGCGTCCGGGATTCGACGAGCGAACGAGAGACTCGTGAACGGAAGGTCGCGGGCCTTCAAGGCCGCGACGAGATCGTGATAGAGTCGGAAGTCTTCGGTGAGGATCCCCAGGACTTTTCGCATCGGCCGACGACGAAACCGGCGGCGGTCTCATAATCCTTCCTCGATTCCAACGTTACCAGGAATGATTCACATCTCTGATTCCCGTGGCGCAAGCGATTCATACCGACCTCCATCATAATCGCTGGAGAGGAGATACATATCCTGCAGGATCAGGTTGCTCCGACCCAGGTCGGAGCGGAACTCGACGCGAAGGGCTTGCTTCTTCGGGACGCGCTGGCAATCGTGACCGTCGTAGGGGCGCTCGTGGCCTTCTACGGAATGATCAAGCTCGTGTCCTACCTGGCGGGAATCCCGTCGCCTTAGGGTCTCCGAAACCGATCGAATGCCCCCCGGTGGCCGGAGTCATCCCGTAGCCCCCGGAGTTGCTCGAACAGGCGACGCTCCTCCGCCGACAACCGCGTCGGCGTCTGCACGATCACCCGAACCAGCTGGTCCCCCCGCCCGGACCGTTGGAACCGCGGGAGTCCTTTTCCACGGAGCCGGAGGGTCGTGCCGGTCTGGATTCCGGCTGGGATGCGCAGTCGGCTCGTCCCGTCGAGGGTTGGCACGTCCACCTCCGCGCCCAACGCCGCCTGGGCAAAGGAAATCGGCAGCTCGTAGACGATGTCGTCCCCTTCGCGGATGAAGCGTTCGTGGGGGCGCACGTGCACGGCCACGTAGAGGTCGCCGGGCGGGGCTCCCGCATCCCCCGCGAGGCCCCGGCCAGGGACCCGGAGCTGGACGCCGTCCGGGACGCCCGGCGGGATCTCGACCGCGATCGTGCGCTGCTCCGCGATCCGGCCCTCGCCGGAACACCGGGGACACGGTCGTTCCGGCCATTGGCCGCGGCCGTTGCACTTCGGGCACGTCGTGATCGTGATGAACTGGCTGTAGCCGCGCCGTTGCGAGGCGCTCACCTGGCCCCGGCCGTTGCACGTCGGGCAAGTGACGAGGCGTTCCCCCTCCGCCCCGGTCCCGCGGCACGCGGGGCAGGTCATCGGGTAGTGGACCGTGACCTCCTTCCGTCCGCCCAGAGCGACCTCCTCGAGGCCCAATTCGACCTCGACGCGCGCATCGCGGCCGGGCGCCGGGCCTCGACGCCGACCCACCGTGCCCACATTGCCGCCGAAGAACTGCTCGAACAGCGACCCACCGAGCCCCCCGCTCTGACCGAAGAATGACTCGAACAGGTCCCGGCCGAAGATGTCCTCGACGTCGCCGGCGTGGGTGAACCGGGACCAGTCGAAGCCTTCGCCGCCCCAGACCTGCTGTTTCAGGCCGTCCGCGCCGAACTGGTCGTAGATGCGCCGCTTCTCGTCGTCCGCGAGGACCTCGTAGGCCTCGGAAATCTGCTTGAACTTCTCTTCCGCGGCCTTCGGGTCGTCCTTGTTCAGGTCCGGATGGTGCTTCTTCGCGAGCCGACGGTAGGCTCGCTTGATCTCGTCCTTGGACGCCCCGCGAGGGACGCCGAGCCTCTCATAATAGTCATCGTCGGCCATGCAGCGCTCTTCCCGCGGGGAGGCCCCCGGTCACTTCTTGTCCACGTCCTCGAAGTCCGCGTCCACGACGCCCGGGTCCGACGTGCCGCCGGAGTCGCCCGCGCCCGGCGGCGGGGCTTCCGCCGGTCCGCCTTTCCCGTACATCTCGACGCCAATCTTCTGCGCTTCCTGGTTCAACGCCTCGATCGCGGCGCGGAGGACCGAGATGTCGTCCGTCGTCAGGACCTTCCGGACGGCCTCTAGCTTCTCCTCGACGGCCTTGCGAGTCCCCTCCGAGATCGCGGAGCCATGCTCCTTCAGGAGCTTCTCCGTCGCGTAGACGAGTTGGTCCGCGTGGTTCCGCAGCTCGACGAACTCGCGGCGACGGCGGTCCTCCTCCGCATGGCTC
>WNGG01051161.1_pt1 | contig 11154 bp, 10 predicted proteins | sample 5400661 | NCBI WGS metagenome assembly WNGG01 (sample SAMN13153372, study PRJNA577476) | soil metagenome | isolation source: 100 cm soil or saprolite under Garry oak tree replicate 1 | place: USA:California | collected 2016-06-15 | reverse complement strand
AGCCTGCTCGTTGAGTTTAAGCACAACATCGTCGCGGCCGCCGACGATCAGCAGCGTGGGCGAAACAACGCGTGCCAGCGCCGGTCCCGCCAAGTCCGGCCGCCCGCCTCGCGACACCACTGCGCCGATCGGTTTGCCTAACTCGGCGGCGGCCACAAGCGCCGCGGCGCCACCGGTGCTCGAGCCGAACAGACCTACCCACAGACGGCGAGTGTCCGGCTCTGCTGCGATCCATCGTGCCGCGTCGGTCAACCGTCTTGCCAACAGGTCGATGTCGAACCGCAAATGTCGCGTCATCACGTCGACTGCTTCTTCTTCCCTGGTAAGCAGGTCAAACAATAACGTGCCGACTCCAGCGTCGCGGATCACTCGCGCAACAAATTGATTACGCGGACTGTGCCGGCTGCTTCCGCTGCCGTGGGCGAAAAGCGCAATTCCCTTTGCGCCTGCGGGCACCTTCAGCTCGCCTTCGAGTTGAATATCACCGACCGCGACTCGAACGTCGCGATCAACTGCCGGCTCAGTCTTAGGTCTGCTCATTACTGCGACTCATTTCCGACGCGTCACAAGCTCGGCGACGGGACGACGCCCTCAACAAGAGCCTGGCAATCGATGCAAAATGAAACCGCCGGGTCATTTGCAAGCCGCTTTTCGTCGATTGCCGCTCCGCACCTCGCGCACGTTCCGTAGCGCCCTTCTTCGATCCGCGCCAACGCTAAATCGAGTAGACGCAAGCGCTCGCTGAGCGCCTCCTGGCGACCGTACTCGACGTCGCGAAGTTCGTCCACCGAAGGCAAGTCAGAAGCCTGTGAAAAATCGATTTCTTCGCTCACAGCGATTCCGCTGAGAGCCTCGATTACCTCGCGTTGCTCTTCGAGCAGCCGCCGTTTGGCCTCGCTTAAATCGGACAAATGAGCCTGATCGGCGACCCTATTATTCTTGGCTTGCGTGGTTGACATGTCTCAGCCTCGCGCCACACGATTGCCTGAAACTCTCAAAGACTTGCAACCGGTGTGCCCGGTCAAGTTGCTGATTCTGGATGCCAGCGTTGGTCAATCCCGCAAAGGGCGGGGAAAATTGCGTGTGAAAATAATTCAGCGAGACTCGTAGACGATCACCGGAGTTCCGATGGGAGTGATGTCGCTAAACTCTTTGGCTGCGAACATCGGAATTCGGATGCAGCCGTGGCTCGCCGGCACTGCCGGCACCGCTGGATTGCCGTGAATCGCGATGCCCCCGACTATGTAATTTGGATAATACAGCAATCCGAACGGACTTGTTCGCCAGCCGGGTAGCTTGCGATAGACGCGGAACCGGCCCGCGGGCGTGATGGCCGGCTCCATATCGCCTTCGTTGTCAAAAAGCTTTCCGTTGCCCGTCGACACCGGGAGGACCCGCGATATTCTTCCATCGCTATCGACCATGAAGAGCACCTGCCGGGTCAGATCGACTTCGATGTGCGCGGCGCTATGCTCGCGCGGTGATGGCTTCTTCGCGTCTCGCAAAGCTTTCAGCTCGCTCATCGTCAACTTGCCAGTGCGTGGCCGCCCTTCGACTTTTTGAAACGCGATGAGCCCTTGACGCGACGCTTCGCCCCATTTGCCGTCGGGTGCTGGGATCCAGTAGCCGAGTTCAATCAACCGTTGCTGCGCTTCAAGAAACGACGCCCGCGAGATCGTAATCTTCTTTTGCCGCGCCTTTGCGCGCGAAGCAGAATGGGCGTTCACCGTCGGAGCCGCTGTGATTGTCGCCACTCCGATAGTGAAGCATAACCCGATCATGCGCGCAGCTCCACCAGCCGTCATAGCTTCAGTATAGCGGAAGTCGCGCTAACTTGACTCGCCCCACTCCAGCCGGTAACTTACCTTTTTCCAGGAGGAAGCGTGGAGACTTCCAGGGGTAAGACCCGCGAAGAGATCATCAACCGGCTCGCCGACCGAATCGACAGTTTCGAGAAATACACTCAGCCTCATTCCCGTCTCATCGCCGACCTTGCTACGCGGCTCGCTCGCAGGTTCGGACTGGCGTCTTCGGACGTCGACGCAATCGGCGAAGCGGCGATGCTCCATGACATCGGGTTGTATGCGATGTCGCCTCCCTATCATTCGGCTGCAGGGCCGCTCAGCTTCGAAGCGCGGCTCGATCTGTGGCGGCATCCGGTCATCGGCGAGCAGCAGATGGCCAAACGCGACGCGAATCGCCATGCGCAGTTGCTGGTCCGCTGGCACCACGAGTGGTGGAACGGATCGGGTTATCCTGACATGCTGGCGTTCGAGGACATTCCGATCGGCGCGCGAATTCTGCGCGCAGTGGAACTGTATTCGGCGCTAATTGCCGATCGACCCTATCGCCGGGCGCTCGACGACGAACAGGTCATCGAAGCGCTCACATCGTCAGCCGGAATCGAATGCGATCCGTATGTAGTAAAGGCCCTGCTCTCGTTGCTGAATGAGCTTCGCGTCAATGCTGCGGGGCTTGAGTCGCCTGCGATCGAGTACGAGCTTTCACCCGGGTCGCCGATCGCCGAGTCGGCTCCGACTGAAGCTGTTAATGGCTCAGGTCTATCCTCTGACGCGCCTCGTAGCGACGACTTTATTCGTGCCGTGGTTCCTCATCCGTCGAACGTTGAAGGAGAGATACCTCTTGCAACGAACAGTTCTGCGCCTCGGGCCCGCGAGTCGTCGTTACCGCGCTCCGTGCCCGCCGTCACCGCTCTTGGCGATGATCCGCAATGGCAAGGATGGATCAGGTCGCGTTACAACAGGAAGACTCTGCTGGGGTTTCAAGCAAGCGTGTTGCGACAGATCGAGTTTCGATCTATCGCATTCGGGGTCTGGAACGAAACGCGTCTGGACTTGTATTTGAAGGCGTGGGGCAAAGCGATCTTCGCCAACGATCCGCGAGCATGGGCGTCGACAGTGGCGCGTGCCGCCGTCGAAGCTGCGGAACCGCTCGGGGAAGAACTCATCGCGCGACTTCTTGAAGACGTCTACGTGCCGGGCGTAAAGCTCGAGAACCCTGATTTGCGGAGTTGGTTCGGAGAAACTGACGCCTGGTGGATGGATAATCTCCGCAAGAACATCGACACGCTCGAAGATCAATTTAGCCGAGCGCAGGCTTTGACGCTGGGGATTCAGACCGGAGATTACGCGTTGTCGTTTGTTGAGACCACTCGTGAAATCCGTCGGCCGCTCACTACGGTGTTCTGGCGACTGGCTGGGAGGGTGTTTCAAGGTCCCGTGACTCAAGCGCAGAATCGCAGTTTCAATTACCCGGTGGAAGAGTTCATCAAACACGCGCGAGCCGATCTGCTCTACCTGAGCCTGCCATCGTCGCACACCGAGCGCGGCGGGGCAGAAGCCAGATCGGAATGGCGCGAGTCGTGGGTGCGCGGCTCGTCGAGTCACGAAACGGATCAGGCAGCCAGTCTCGCCCCCGCTCCGCAGTCTAGGCAGTCTTATCTGGCGTCCGTAGACCGATGGTTGAGACTTGCATCACACTTTAGAACCTGGGCGATTGAGTACCAAGAGACGGGAATTGCGACGGCGCAAGACGTCGTGGAGTTGATTAAAGAATACCGACCGGTGCGAGCGACTTATTCAAAGGACGTAACGGAAGTAGCAGGCGGCTTGCGCAGCTACATAATCGTCGGGGAAAAATCATCCGTGCGGTGATGTGAGAGCCTTCCGAGTTTCCGCAGCGCCTCAAACAGTTCGACTCGCTGACCCACACTACTCAGACGCAAGATCGCCATCAACTTTTCTTACTGCAGTTTGATAGCGTTAGCGAGCGGCTGTAGAATTTTTAGTGACGTCGTTTCTGGTTGGGGATGATCAACAAACCACAAGTAACAATAATCGGCGGAGGGCTGGCAGGCTCGGAAGCAGCTTGGCAAGCTGCCGAACGCGGTGCGAGCGTGCGCCTCTTCGAGATGCGTCCTGCGCGACTCACGCCTGCCCACCAAAGCGCTAAGAGCCGGGCACCGCGCCTTACCTTCTCAAAGAAGAGTTGCGACGCGGAGGATCACTTCTCATCGAGGTTGCTCACAAAACGGCGGTTCCAGCGGGCGCAGCGCTGGCCGTCGATCGTGAGCGCTTCGCTGAAGAAGTTAGTCGCCGCATCGCTTCGCATCCCAACATCGAGATCGTTAGGGAAGAAGCGCAAGCGCTTCCTGATGACGGACCAGTCGTGATCGCTACCGGTCCGCTAACCTCGCAGGCGCTGTCCGAAGAGATAACTAGGCTGACCGGCGCGGGGCAGCTTTACTTCTACGACGCGATTTCGCCGGTCGTCGACGCGGAGGCCATAGATTACGAAATCGCGTTTCGCGCCGCGCGTTACGGCAAAGGTGGGGACGATTATCTGAACTGTCCTTTCAGTGAAGAGGAATACAATCGATTTTACGAGGCACTGCTTGCCGCAGAGTCCGTGCTGCTGCACGAGTTCGAGCAGACGATGTATTTCGAGGGCTGTTTACCGATTGAAGAACTCGCGCGTCGGGGCCGCGACACGCTGCGTTACGGGCCAATGAAGCCTGTGGGGCTTCGCGATCCGCGCACTGACCGCCAGCCCTTCGCCGTCGTGCAGCTCAGGCAAGAGAACTTGATGGCTGACAGCTACAACCTCGTCGGGTTTCAAAACCATCTGAAGTTCGGCGAGCAAAAACGCGTGCTGCGGTTGATTCCGGGACTTGAGCGAGCCGAGCTTATTCGCTACGGTCAAATTCATCGCAACACGTTCATCTGCGCGCCTGCGGTCCTGACTGAGACATTGCAAATGCGCAACCACCCACGCGTTCTTTTTGCTGGGCAGATTTCGGGAGTCGAGGGTTACATCGAAGCGATGGCGACCGGATTCATGGCGGGCATACACGCGGCGGAGCTTGCGCGAGGACGAACACCGCTGTCTCCGCCTCGCCGCACTGCGATGGGGAGCCTGACAAATTACATTGCCAACGCGGATGTGAAGAATTTTCAGCCGATGAACATCACGTTCGCGCTCTTGCCGGCGCTCGAGGAAGCAGATCGGCGAAGGCTGAGACGTAAAGTCGACCGCCGTCGTTTACAGGTCGAGCTTGCGCTGAAGGATTTCGAAGAATGGCGGCTGAAATATCTCTCGAAAGCGGCAGCATCGGCAATCATATGAAGGGATCTCGAACGCAAGCGAGTGACGACTCAATTCGCCGACGCGGCGAGCAGCCAACTCACTGCCTACTGCCTACAGCCTACTGCCTGCTGCTGGCCGCCTTCTGCCTTCTGTCTTCTGCCTTCTCGTTCGCTCAATCCGGTCGGCCCACGCCTCCTGCCCCAAAGCCGCAACAACCTGCTGGACAGCAAGGGAAAAGGCCTGTCTCACCGCCAACCGATGAAACTCGCCCGCGCCGCGTCGAGGAACAACAGGAAGAAAAGCCCATCAAGCTCAAGGCCGATTTGGTAACCGTGATAACCTCCGTGACTGACGCGGCGGGCAATCAGGTCAATGATTTGACCGCGAAGGATTTCGAGGTATACGAAGAAAACGCGCTCCAGGACATCGCCGGGTTTTATCGCGAAGGGCAGGTCCCGCTGAGGCTGATTTTTCTGTTTGATACTTCGGGATCGATACGTCATCGGTTTGATTTCGAACAGCGGGCCGCCGCGCAATTCTTTCATCAGGTGATGCGACCCGGCGACCAGGCGGCGCTTATGAGCGTGTCGACCGACCCGAAGCTCGAGCTTCAGTTTACTCCCGACGTCGCTCAGCTTGTAGGATCGCTGTCGCAACTGAAAGCTCAGGGAGCCACCGCGCTGTACGACGCGATGATTATGGCGGCCAAGTACATCCGCCCTGCGGAAGGGCGGCATGTGATGGTAGTGCTGTCAGATGGCTCGGACACCGTTTCGTCGTCGACGCTCGCTCAGTCGTTGACGGAGGTACAAAAATCCGATGCGGTCATCTACGCCGTCCACTCAACAGGCGTCGCGCCTTCGCTCAATGTTCAGGATCTGGCGGGCGAGTTTGTAATGAAGGCTATGTGTGAGGATACTGGCGGGCGCGCGTTCTTTCCGCCGATCTACGAAGACCAGAAAAAAGAAGCGCGCGATTTGGATGAAATATACAAACGGTTGGCGGTGGATGTTCGCGCGCAGTTCGTGTTGACTTACTACACCAAGGGTGAAGCGAGACCAGGCACGTTCAAGACGATTCGGGTAGAAGTCAAGCGGCCCGGGCTCCAGGTGCGCGCGCGCCGCGGGTTTTACACGGCAAAGTAGATTTGCGGCGTTTGCGGGTCTTCGCGGCCTTTGCGCGAAACCCGTCTGCGGGTTTAGAGTCGAGTCTCGCGGAAAAAGGCCAAGATCCGCCAAAGGCGCACAAGGTGGTATTCTAACGAGGCGAGCCCTCAGACTATGAACAACTCACTTATAAGATCAATAGCATTCTTCTCCGCTGCGGCGCTTTCGGTTTTTGCGGGCGTTTCGGCTGATGATTCGAACGCAAGCGACGCGAAGATGAAGGCGCCGGCAAGTCAAGGCAAACAAGACGACGCGGCTCTTCGCGCGCGCGCGGAGAAGCTTCATCGGCAGTCGATCGTAATCGACACCCACAACGACATAACGTCGCCGCTCGTCGACGAAGGTTTCGATCTCGGCATGCGCGGCGATGATCCAAGCGCCAAGGTCAAGACTCACACCGACCTGCGCCGCATGAAAGCGGGAGGCCTCGGCGCCGAGTTTTTCGCCGTCTACGTCGGAAAAGATTTCGTCAACAAGAAGCCATCGGAAGGCGGCGGCGCTGCGCGGCGCGCTCTAGACGTCATCGACGTCGTTCACGAACAAATACGCCGCCACCCGGAATCGCTCGAAGCCGCTTCGACCGCAGCCGACATTCGCCGGATCGTGAAGAGCGGGAAGATAGCGGCGTTGATGGGGATCGAAGGCGGGCACGCAATCGAGGACAGCCTCCGCGCGGTGCGGATGTTTTACAAGCTTGGCGTGCGATACATGACGCTCACTCACACAAACACGAACGATTGGGCGGACTCCGAGGGTGACATCAACAATCCGAACGTAAAGCACCATAACGGGCTTACCGATTTCGGTCGCGAAGTAGTCCATGAGATGAACCGCATTGGGATGATGGTAGACATCTCGCACGTTGCGGACAAAACTTTTTACGACGTGATTGCTACCACGCGCGCGCCGGTGATCGCTTCGCACTCTTCCGCGCGAGCAATCGCCAACCATCCTCGAAATATGAGCGATGACATGCTTCGCGCGATGGCTAAGAACGGCGGAGTGGTGATGGTGAACTTCTACGACGGGTTCTTAGACCCTCGTAAAGCCGCGCTTGCGTTGCGCTCGCGGTCGATGGAAGACGAACTGAGAGCCAAATACCCTAACGATCCGAAGCGCGTTCAAGAAGAGCTGGACAATTGGCGAAAGGCTAACGATCCCGGCAAGACTCCTTTGTCAGTGCTGATCGATCACATCGACCACATCGCGAAGGTTGCGGGTATCGATCACGTCGGCATCGGCTCGGATTTCGACGGCGTTCCGTTGACGGGATTGCCGGAAGGAATGGAAGACATCTCGAAGCTTCCGAATATCACTTACGAGTTGATGAAGCGGGGCTACTCGGACGCGGACATCAAGAAAGTGCTCGGCGAGAATTTCCTGAGGGTGATGACGGAAGTCGAGCGCGTAGCAGCACAGGCGCAATCGGGCGCGTCGGGAGCCGCTTCTCAGAAACATCAGTAACCTGCATTCCCGGATCTCGATGCAACGTGATGTCTATCGCAAAAACCGTTCGCTGTAGCGACGTGAGAATTTGACTCGTTCCTAACAGCGGCATCTGCCTTGTTCGGCGCGCAAGCTCTGCGTTACACTTCGAATGAATCAATCACGGTGAGTCTTGAGTTCAGAGTTCAGGCTTCAGCTTGCTGCGCGATTACAGACGGCAAGCTGAAGCTTGAACTCTGAACCTTGCGCGAAACTGGTCTCGTAAAGCTATCAGCCCTCGCGTTGTTCAAGCCTGATTGGAGAATCGATGATTAGAAGAACCATACTGATCGCGCTGTCCGTGTTGCTGTGGCTAACCGCAGCGCGAGCCGGACATACTTCACAGAGCGTTGTCGGCGGCGTACCCGTTTCGGCTTCCGATGTTCACCAGCAAACCTTTGATATCGTATGGCGGACGGTCAAAGAAAAACACTTTGACCCGTCGCTCGGCGGGGTTAATTGGGACAAGGTGCGCGAGCAATACGCGCCGCGAGCCGCTTCGGCTAAAAACGACGCTGAATTCTACGCCGTGCTCAGACAAATGCTGGGCGAGCTTCATCAATCGCACTTCGGCATAATCGCGCCCGAAGACGTCGTTCAAGACAACTCCCCCGAACCGAAGGGCGGAAGCATCGGCATCGATCTGCAACTCGTCGACGGTCGGGCGACGATCACTCGCGTCGAATCCGGCTCAAAGGCTGCGGCCGCGGGTTTGCGACCGGGTTACATCATCACCAAAGTTGGCGACACGGCTGTCGAGCAAGTCATCGCGACATTCGCAAAGAGCAAGGAGTCGCAAGCCATCACCAAGTTGCGAATCACTCGTACCCTTCTGGGTCGAATTAACGGAGCGCCTGAGACGACGGTGGGAATCACCTATTTGGATGCGAGCGATCAGCCGCGCGAGGCGACGATAGCGCGCGAGCGATTGAAAGGCGAGATGTCGCCGCGGTTTGGCAACTTTCCGCCGCAGTATACCGAGTTTGAAGCCAAGCGATTGGACGCCGGCATCGGCTACATTCGGTTCAACGTCTTCGTGATCTCGTTGATGGATAGAATTCGCGCGGCGATTCGCGGAATGAGCGACGCGCCCGGCATCATCATTGATCTGCGCGGAAATCCGGGCGGACTTGGAGGCATGGCGCCGGGGATTGCGGGGGTACTCGAAAAGGAGCCAACTTCGCTTGGAACCATGCAAATGCGATCCGGTTATCAACGCTTCGCCGTGTTCCCGCAGTTGAACCCTTATCTTGGACCGGTGGTCATACTCGCAGACGGCGGCAGCGCTTCGACGAGCGAAATCTTCGCCGCGGGAATGCAGGAGCTTGGTCGAGCGGTTGTGGTCGGCGAGCGAACTGTCGGCGCGGCGCTGCCGTCGGTCATCCAGAAGCTTCCCACCGGCGCGCTGTTTCAGTATGCTGTCGCGGACTTCAAGACGCCCAAGGGCACGCTGATCGAAGGGCGAGGCGTTATCCCAGACGTGGAAGTTAAGCTGACGCGCCGCGCCCTGCTCGAAGGTCGGGACGCACAGCTCGACGCGGCAATCGAACAAATCAAGAAGCAGGTTCGTAGTCACGCATTAACGCGGAAAGCTGCGGCCTAAGATTTAACTCTTGAACGAAAGGAAAATCATGAAACGCACACTAAGCTTACTCTTACTCCTCCCCGTTTTTGCGGTCGCCGCTCTCGCGCAAGGTGGCCAGCAGAAACCTGCCGACTCGAAGCCTGCCGGGGCAATGCCCACAGCCGATCAGATCATCGACAAGTACGTTCAAGCGATCGGCGGAAAAGCTGCGATTGAGAAACTGACGAGCCGGGTGTCAAAGGGCTCGTTTGAACTGCCGGCCTTCGGCGCGAGCGGCACTGCTGAAATCTTCGAAAAGGCGCCTAACAAGGGGCTGGCGGTGATCACCGTGGCTGGCTTCGGCGTGGTGCAGGAAGGCTTCGACGGCAAGGTCGGCTGGGGTCAGGATCCACAAAACGGTTTGCGCGAGAAGTCGGGCGCGGAGCTGGCAGCTGCGAAGCTCGATGCTGAATTCCACAAGCCTACAAAGATCAAACAGCTCTATCCAAAACTCGCAGTGAAGGGCAAGGACAAGGTGGGCGACCACGAGGTTTATGTGGTAGAGGCTACACCGGTGGAGGGCAGCGCCGAGACCTGGTACTTCGACACGACGACCGGATTAATGCTGCGCCGGGATACGGTGCGGGAGGGCCCGCAAGGAAGACAGGAGATCCAAGAGTTCCTGGATGGCTACAAAGAAGTCGATGGCGTCAAGCTGCCGTTCTCTATCCGTCAGGTGACAACGGCTTTCACCATCGACATCAAGATCGAAGAGGTGAAGCACAACGTTCCGATTGACGACGCGAAGTTCAACAAGCCCGCGGCGCAGTAGGAACTCGAAGATTGGTGCTCGCCGGACTGTTGCACATTTAAAACTGCTCACAAGTCTTGCAGACTCGATAACCGCTAGCCGAGCGCGCGACGGCCCTCGCGGGCTCGGCTGTCATTCAGAATCCACAACGGAGGATCTATGAAACGACTTGTTATCTTAGCCTCTGTGGTTGCTTTGAGCCTTAGCGCTCTTCCGATGACGCGCGCTCAGACTCCAGCTCGCCTCACGAGCGAATATCGAAAAACACATGAAACAGAGATCACTCGCGAGCTTGTAGAACTGCTCTCGATTCCAAATGTTGCGTCAGACACGGCAAACATCCGACCGAATTGAAGACGCCCGGCGCGACTCGAACCATCGGGTTCTACGCGCATTACGACGGACAGCCTGTCGATCCGTCGAAATGGGCGAGCGATCCGTTTAAGCCCACGCTCAGAGACAAGCCTCTCGAATCGGGCGGGCGAGTCATTTCGTTTCCAAAGACCGGCGAAGAGTTCGACTCGGAATGGCGACTCTACGCGCGGTCAGCGTCCGATGACAAGGCCCCGATCATCGCTATTCTCGCCGCGCTCGACGCGTTGAAAGCATCGAACGCAAGGCGGACCGCAAATCTCAAATTCCTTTTCGACGGAGAAGAGGAAGCGGGATCGCCTCACCTTGGAGACATCACTTCTCGGAACGCTGGACTGTTGGGCGCTGATGTTTGGATTTGCGCTGACGGGCCCGTACATCAATCACGACGCCAACAGATCTATTTCGGTTTGCGCGGGATCGTAAAAGTAGATGTCACAGTCTACGGCGCGAATCGTGCGCTACACAGCGGGCACTACGGCAACTGGTCGCCCAATCCTGCGCTGCGATTGGCGAAGCTGCTGGCGAGCATGAAGGACGACAGCGGACGCGTGCTCATTCAAGATTTCTATGACGGCGCAGAGCCTCTGGGAGAAGAAGAGAAGAGGGCGTTGAAGGAAATGCCTGCAACAGACGCCGATCTCATGCGA
>WNGG01018042.1_pt1 | contig 11154 bp, 9 predicted proteins | sample 5400661 | NCBI WGS metagenome assembly WNGG01 (sample SAMN13153372, study PRJNA577476) | soil metagenome | isolation source: 100 cm soil or saprolite under Garry oak tree replicate 1 | place: USA:California | collected 2016-06-15 | reverse complement strand
TCTGGTGTATGTTCTCGACGGAAGCGGCGATAGACAGTGGTGTACAATTGACGCATGCGACCGGTGTTAATTTGCTTACCACCTTCATAGTACTCGAGTGCAACCTGCCCGATTGACCATGTAGCGGCTCCAGCAATTGCCCCAGCCACGAAGTCACCGCCAATGGGGACAGCCTTAGCTGCCTGCTCGGCAAGGTAGCGTAAACCCAAACCACCAGCCATCGTAACAATCAGTTCGCGAGCGTGCTTCTTCGCGTCGTTACTGTCGAGAGGTTCACCATAGAGAGCCGCCATACGCAAGACAAGGCGTATCTGGGTACCCAGAAGAATCGGAATATCTATGAGAGGAATTGGTTCGATACCGGCAGCCAGACTCAGCAGAGTCGAGTTGCGGATGATGCGCTGCGCGGCTGAGCGACGATAGGCAGGTAGTTCATGTCCAATTACCAGGGCAGCTTCGGGACTGGCTTCGATCATGGCAGGTATCAATTCTTCGGCGACGTTCTGGCCGGTCTTGCCGGAGATAGGTATAACACCAGGAACACCCAACATAACCGCTACCTCGGTAGCAAGCTGATCGCCATTTTCACTACCTCTTAAAGCATCAACTTTGTTGACGGCAATAATCGTCGGTTTGTTCAGTTTCTTAATCGTTTCGTAGAGTTCACGATCTTTAGCTTGCAACCCTTTCGGGCCGTCGATGAGAAAGACGATAACGCTGGCTTGCTCCAGACCGCTCTGTACTTCACCTGGCAGCTGCCCCGGCTTTTCGACGCCAGGAGTATCCATGAGGGTAAAGGGACCAAAGTCTGTGCGGATGAGTGTACGCGTCGTGCCAGCCTGAGTAGAGACGGGAGAGAGTTGTTCTCCTTTGATTTTGTTGAAAAGGGTGCTTTTACCGCTATTAGGCTGCCCGACAATCACAACAGTATTGTTTAGCACCTGGAGAACCTCGGCCTGAGCCTGTTTCCAGTTAACAGCTTTCATAAAGCTCTGCACCATACCAATTGTGCCGGGCAGGTGTTTCAAGGTGCTGATGCCTAACTCACGCACATTTTTGGGTCGATTGCTAGCCCGAATGGCACTTTCGGCAATTTCTTTTTGCAGTTCTTTCTTCTGCTTATCCTCGTCGTCAGAGTACTTTTGTTTCTTATTAGCCACGCTCTATTTCCTTCCCTGATACAAAATGTTAAGAATCGGGATGAGAGGCCATACGCACTTCTTATATGTGATTATAGTCGCCTTGACCATCCTATCGCAACCATTTCACTTACAACACGCGAGAACGTCCCTCAGCGTATACTCACAATGTAGTACGTAGCAGGTCGATAGAAGGTTTTACCCAGACTATTCACGCAACCAATGAGCACATTCCGGTCAAGGCGGTGGAGTTTGGAGCGAATGCGATCTATGAGGCATTGAGGCAAAACCACAGATAAATAGAGCATTGACGCCCCTTCATATTTCTGCGATAATTATTTTTGGAAAGTATTGGCCTAGAAAAAGGTAAGAGGCGCGAGTATGCCAGATACACCAACCCAAAGTGATATGGAACACGACTATCATGCCGGTTATGCACGGATCATGTTCTATGCTGAACAGGCCCACAGACGCGGCTGGCACATGAGCGAACGGCAACTGGTACATGAGATTGTACAGCGGGAGCGAGCGGCGCAGATACGCGAACAAAGTAAGTTGCCAATCGTTGGCCCAGAAGTACGCTCGGCAGCATGGAATAGGGGTCAGGCCGATGCGTTACGAGAAATTTTGCGAGATCAACGCGAGCGTGGCTAGTAGTTATGGAACAACACTTTAATGGGCTGGGGATGCATCTGGGGAATCTCTCACGGCTCTCTCATGCTCGCACACGCTCCATCAGCGCGGAGAATCCCACTGGCGCGAAAGGACGAGGTGGAAGTGCCAGAGAGGGGACGGGGGCCAATGCTGCCCGTGACCTCGGGCTCGGCTGGAAAATCTCCCCTTCGGTTGTCCTTTCACCGCAAGCGACGTTGACCCTGGCAGATATCCAAGAAGCAGGCGCTATTGAGCATCTCTGGATGACCACATCTCCCACATTCTGGCGTCAGCTGGTGTTACGCGCCTATTGGGATGGAGAAGAATCTCCCTCGATTGAGTGTCCGTACGGGGACTTTTTCGTAAATGGATGGTGTGAGCGTTGCCATGTCAATTCCCTTCCTCTCGTGGTGAATCCTGCCGGTGGCATGAACGCGTATTGGGAGATGCCATTTCGCAAGAGCGCGCGGCTGACGATTGAAAATCTTGGGACTCAAGAGGTGATACTCTATTACCAGATCGATTACACCTTGACTGAGGTGCCCACCGACGCCGCCTATTTTCACGCGCAGTGGCGGCGGAGTCATCCTCTAGGGTATAAAGAAGTTCACACGTTACTCGATGATGTAGAGGGGCAAGGCCAGTATGTGGGCACTTACCTAGCATGGCAAAGTAACAGCAACGGCTGGTGGGGAGAAGGCGAGATCAAGTTTTACCTTGATGGCGACCAGGATTTTCCCACTATCTGTGGCACAGGAACAGAAGATTATTTTGGCGGTGCCTGGGGTTTTGAGCATCCTCAAGGGGAGTACGCTCCCTATTCCACACCATTTCTGGGCTTACCCCAGGTCATCAAGCCCGATGGGTTCAACCGCTCACAGCAGCGTTTTGGCATGTATCGCTGGCATATCATGGATCCCGTTCGCTTTGAGAAGCAGATACGCGTCACCATTCAGGCGCTCGGATGGCGTCATGGTCAGCGCTATTTGCCATTGCAGGACGATATTGCTTCTGTGGCTTACTGGTATCAAACTGAGCCTCATGTGCCCTATCACTCGCTGCCGGGGATTGATGCGTTAGAAGTAGTCTAGGGGCAGTTACCCAGTTGGGTTTCGTGCTCCTTGTGCTTCGTAGGCGCAGCGACTTTCCTCATTGGGTTGTCATGATTTTCAATTCTAAAAAGATTCCTTTGGAAATAGCCGTTCTAGCAAGCGAGTAGCCAAGGGAAGCACATTTCCATGCTCAACTCTGAGGCGGAGCATCATAGCACTTGAAAATCTGTTACAAAGAGATAAGCAGGAATCTGCTCAACAGGAAGAACAGAAAAGTTACATTGGTTAAAAGCTCCTTCAAATCGCGTCTGCTAGCAAAAATCTGAGTGTGAATCAAGACCTTATAAAGAGTTAGGCTCATCCATTGAAGGCTGTTTTCAACAGGCTGATATGGTTTACGCCGTACAGTAGTTCTTAGTCGGCGTGAACTGGCTCTCTTCCTTCATTTGAGATTGTGTGAGGCGCGCAAGACCGGCATTTGGGTAGGGCAGTATACTGATTTAAGGAAGACCTTTCACGTAGAGTTCAGATGGGTAAGCTGAGCTTACCCTACGTTAGATGAGCACACAAAAGGAGAACATTTCATGTCAACAGAAGCCAACAAGGCTCTCATTCACAGGTGGGTTGATGAAGTCCTCAATACACGAGACGTATCCGACCAAAGCCCAGCATACCACCTGGTCGCTACCGATTTCGTCGGCCACTTCCCTGGTCAACCTCCTATCCAAGGACTTGAAGCCTATCGACAATTCGGGGCGGCATACTTCAGTGCTTTTCCCGATTTGCAGATCATCCCTGAAGATTTGATTGCCCAAGGCGAGAAGGTGACCATGCGTTACAGTTGGCGTGGTACACACAAAGCGGAATTGATGGGTATTCCTCCGACTGGCAAGCAGGTGACGGCATCGGGCATCAGTATCTTCCGTGTTGCTAATGGCAAGATTGCGGAACAGTGGGACAATTTCGATAACCTGGGTATGCTGCAACAGCTTGGCGTTATTCCTTCGATGGGATAGGTGAGCTCGTCTCCTGAGACCGTTTGCCTGAGAAACCAGGAGCTTGAGAGCATGACGCTCTCAAGCTCTCTTTGCTGTTGTAACTCACTGAACATCCAACATCCCTCTAGCTTACTATCGTAGTACCTTTCTGCTACCACGAGTTCCTCTTCATGCTGTCGCTATCCTGACCCTCAACAAAATGTTATATGCTTAAATACCCACGGAACAGTTTGAGGTAATGAAGGAAGATTTCATCATACCAGACCCACAGATTAACCCGTCTGTCTAGTGTACTTTGTATCAATGCATCGAAATCAAGTATAGAGAGGAAAAGGCATCCATGCGTAATAGTGCCATTACCGCCGAAATTCTCGTTGCCTATTCCCAATGTCCCCGTAAGGCTTTCCTTGTTCTTTGTACTGATGAGCAGGGAACCCCACATGAGTATACACATATCCTTGAACAGCAGAAGAGACTCAATCAGAACAACTATCTACATCCCCTCAATGCGATCAAACAACCTTTTCTTGAAGTATCACCACATCTTATACATGACCTCAACAACCAAGGTGAGCTCGTCATCAAAGCAACGCTGAGAACTGAAGGTTTAGAAGCATATTGCGATGTTTTAACGCGGGTAGAAAGCAGTTCATCCTCACATGGAGATAGCTACGAGCCAACGATTGTTAGTGGAACATACAGTATCAGCAAAGAACAGGAACTTGAGCTACTCTTTACCGGATTTGTGCTTGGGCAAATTCAGAAGAAGCTTCCTGTGGCTGGGCGCATTGTTAGAATGGGAGGACAAGTTGATCAACTGAAGCTGGAACCGAACTATAAAGTGCTGAAACGGCTCCTTAACCCTCTACAAGAATGGCTCGTAGCAACACCTACCGAACCACCTCCTGTCATTTTGAACAAACATTGCCCATCCTGCCAATTTCGGACGTTGTGCAGAGAGAAAGCGGAAAAAGAGGATGATTTGAGCCTCTTGGATCGTATGACGCCCAAGAACATCCAGCGATACCATAAAAAAGGAATTTTTACGGTTAACCAGCTTTCCTATACCTTTAAGCCGAGACGAAGCAAGAAGCAAGCGAGAAAGATAGCTACACCCCACAAACTGGAATTACAAGCGTTAGCACTCAGAACGAACAAAATTTATATCCAAGAACTTCCCACTCTGTCTCGACATTCTGTTGAGCTATTTCTAGATATCGAGGGGATTCCGGATCAACATTGTTACTACCTTTTTGGTCTGTTAATCTACGAGAACGGCAATTCCTCGTACTATCCCTTCTGGGCAGATAGTTCTCAGGATGAAGAACGTATTTGGTACCAATTGCTTGAAAAGGTTAATGCGTATCCTGAAGCGCCGATCTACCATTATGGAAGCTATGAACGCGGAGCTATTGATAAATTAGCGACACGTTACCAGACTGATTGCCAACAAATGAAGCAGCGTATGGTCAATGTTCTTGCATTTATTTATAGTAAAGTGTATTTCCCAGTACGCTCCAACAGTTTGAAGGACATAGGAAGCTTCATAGGTGCGACCTGGACTTCACCTCATGCCTCTGGCTTGCAAACGCTCGTTTGGCGTCATCAATGGGAAGAAACACAAAATACAGAGTACAAGCAACTTCTGCTAACTTATAACAAAGAGGACTGTATGGCACTGTATTTATTGACCGATGAGCTTACTAAGATAAGAGCTACTGCGAATTCGCAGCCAAACATCGACTTTGCCGATAACCCTAAACAACTTTCAACATCCTTGGGAGAGCAAATTCATAATCGCTTCGAGGCGATTCTCAAATTCGCTCACGCTGATTACGAGGGAAAAAAGATACGTATTGGACAAGATGAAACAGAGGAGGGCAATACCAACGGTAAAGGACATAGAAAGTACGTAAGTCATCAGGGGTATACCATTCCAAGGGCAACAAAACTAATACACGTACCATTAAAAGAAATGTGCCCAAATTGTGGCGATATGCCTCTGAAAGCTTCAAAGACGATGGTCGAAAGAATAATTACTGATCTTGTCTTCTCCAAAAATGGATGCAGAAAAACCATCACAAAGTATGTCCGCCCAGAAGGATACTGCCCAAATTGTTGTCGCAATTACAGCCCGGAGGGCACCAGTGATTTTCCCACCCGTCATGCCTATGGCCATGGATTGCAAGCCTGGGTTGTCTACCAGAGACTTGTGCTTCGCTTGCCATATCGACTCATTACTCAAGCGACGGAAGACTTGTGTAATGTGCATATCGGTGGTGCTAACATTGTAAATTTTCTCAACGACTTTGCCCATTATTATTCGGATACAGAGGAACTGCTTATTAAGCAGATTTTGGCAAGTCCCTTTGTTCACGCCGATGAAACAACTATAAACATTCGAGGTGTTGACCATTATGTATGGGTCTTCACTGATGGAACTCATGTGGTCTTCAAGTTGACGGAGACACGAGAAGCAACGATTGTGCATGATTTTTTGTCTGGCTATCAAGGCATACTAATCTCTGATTTTTACCCTGGCTATGATTCGGTAAAGTGTCGACAACAGAAATGTCTTGTTCACTTGATTCGTGACCTAAATGATGATCTGTGGAAGTTCCCTTTTGATAGTGAATTTGAGTCCTTCCTCTCAGAGGTCAAGAACCTGATTGTTCCTATGCTTGAAGCCGTGCAAAAATACGGGTTGAAGAAAAGACATCTCCATAAGTTTAGCAAGCAGGTAGATTTGTTCTATGAAAGAGTTATTACGGAGAGAACGTATTATTCAGACCTAACCATGAAATACCAAAGTCGTTTTAGTCGGTATCGGCAAAGCCTATTTACATTTATTGAACACGACGATATCCCGTGGAATAATAACATGGCAGAGAGGGCCATCAGACATCTTGCTGTGCAAAGGAAGATATCTGGATCTTTCTTCAAATCTGTTGCTCCTAAGTACTTGCTCATGCTTGGGATTACACAAACATGCAGGTTTCAAAGTAAATCTTTGCTCAAATTTCTTATGTCTGGAGAGAAAGATATTGATAAGTTTAAGACAGTCAAGTCTATAAGCAGATCAATACCATTTAACTTGTTGTATAGTTCCCCAAGAGAGAAATCTCAGGACTAAGCAGACTTCTTCCTGTTCAGTATATATGCCAGTACAGCAGTAATCGGTGTCGGGTCAAAAAAGCTGGAAATTGCAAACGTTGGCAAAACAACGGGCTCAATCGAACTGGCAACCGCGCTTGCGAGGCACTATGGAAAAAGGACCCTGGTCGTTGACCTTGATCCCCAAGCAAGCGCGACTTTTTATGTCATGGAGCAGACCCGTTGGAAGCAGTGGCGCCAGACGCGGGGAACCACTTACAACTTATTTGAGTGGCAGGAAACACGTTTTCCTATACGCAATGCCATCGTAACTGATGCTTTGATCTGCTACCGTCTGATCCCATCTGGAGGATGTTGATTTGCAGTTCACCGATTTTGTCGGTCACACGATTCTGCAACGCTACTTCGATGACCTCCAGAGAGTACGTTATTCAAAACGTATAGGTGAAGCCATATTGGTCAGGAGTGCTCACTCCTGACCTTTTTCGGAGTCACTTCTGATCAGCTTCTCGGTCTGATCGGACTTGATGCTTCTACCGAGCAAATAGCTCAGAGCAAGCAAAACTAATCCAACGGCAAGCCCTAGCCAGAGAATACTCTGGCTCCCATTCCAGGTGACAACATTTCCCAGGAACGTCACGGCTAACAAAACAATAACCACACCGATAAGCTTTCCCTTAAGATCGTCGCAAAATGCTTTGCCTCATCTGTAGTAAACTGACTGGACGCAAACATTTCATAAATAACATGTACAACAGTTAAACCGCCATAAACCAGTACAGCAATGGCAGCAAGGAAGGTACCGAGTACAGCTATGATAATCAGGTAACGACTACCAGCCAGAATACGTCGAAGCATCGGAGCATTCTCCTTCAAAAGTTTTCTAGATTATTATAGTATATTTGCTTGCTCCTTTACGGTATCCTCAAAGAAAAGGAGTTAATCGGTAAACTCCTTCCTTAACGTTTGACAGTGACATTTTCAGAGCGCTATCTTAGCCAAAAATATTGTGAGCAACCAGGACGATAAAGTATGCTATAATACAACCTGCACAAATATCACAACAGGAACAAAAACATCTATGGAACTTACATCACCCATAACATACACCGGACCCGAACCGGGCTCACCCGAACAAATAAAAGCCATCATCGAAGAGCTACACCGTCTCTACCCAGAGGCCAAATGCACCCTCAACTTCTCTAACCCACTCGAACTCCTCATAGCCACACAACTGGCAGCACAATGCAGTGACGAGCGGGTTAACATGGTGACGGAGTGAGGTGCCACAGACAATGGCAGGATTGCTGAGTCTGGCAGGTGTCGCGAGGAAGACAGCGAACGTAGTACTCGGCAATGCCTTTGGCATCGTCGAAGGGTTCACGGTGGATACGCATAACATCCGTCTGTCACGCCGCTTAGGTTGGACAAAGCATGACGATGCCGTGAAGGTAGAGCAGGACTTGATGCGCATAATACCACGGGAAGATTGGTTTGACCTCTCACACCTGCTCATCTTTCATGGTCGTACGATTTGTAATGCACGCAGGCCATTATGTGAACAATGTTCATTGGCTCCCTTGTGTCCTTCGGCGTTTGTGGTGATCAAGAATGCATGAAGAAGATGGTCACACTACTTATGAACTTTAAGGAAATACTTGGGAATAGATGTAGAGGCGGCATTTATGACGCCAGTCCGTCTTCTGTTGACTGGCGTCATAAATGCCGCCTCTACATCTATTTCTTGATTATTTTGCGAAACTCCATCAACAGAATGAAGGAGCAGCCGTATGTTCATCCTCACGGAACACAGCGACACCATCGGCACCATCACCCTCAACCAACCTGCTAAGCGTAATGCTTTGAGTGAAGCATTGATGGAAGAACTGATTGCCGCTCTGGCAGATTTCCAGAAAGCGGGGATGCGGGTCGTCGTGTTGCGTGCGGCTCACGATGCTCACGTCTGGTCCTCAGGACACGACATCTCGGAACTGCCACAGGGTAAGGATCCCCTACCGTACTCCGATCCATTCGAGCGTGCGCTGCGTGCTGTCAAGACCTTTCCAGCCCCCATCATCGCTATGGTACATGGCTCCGTCTGGGGTGTCGCAACCGATCTGGTCTTGAGTTGTGATATCGCCATCGGGGACGAAACCAGTTCGTTTGCCGTCACCCCTGCCAATATCGGCTTAGCCTACAACACCGCCGGCCTGCTACGCTTCATGAGGCGTCTTCCTCTCAACCACGTTAAGGAGATGTTCTTCACCGGCATGCCCGTGTCAGCTAGCGATGCAGCAGAATGGGGCATTCTCAATCACTTGGTACCGGCAACCGAACTGGAGTCATTTACTTACGACCTCGCTCAGCGCATCGCCACTAAGGCTCCACTCGTCCTGAGCGTCGTGAAGGAGCAACTGCGTATCCTGGCCGATGCCAGCCCGATTACCTCAGACGTCTTTGAACGCATCGAGGCGCTACGCGAAGCCGTCTACCAGAGCGACGATTACCTGGAAGGCATTCGCGCATTCCGCGAAAAACGCCCGCCAGTATTTACCGGGAGATAACCCCACCAGGGCCGCAAGGCAGGCACACCACAACTACCTGTACACACCGCGCTGCTCCACCGGCAACATCTCAGCGATATGCGCCATGACTTCCTGCGTGATGGCTTGTAATGCTGCTTTGCGTTGGGTACCTGCTGGTAAGGTTGGGGTATAAGGAGTCCCGATCTGCACATCGACGCGAGGAAGCCAGCCACGACGGAGAACACGACGCGTGCCAGAATGAGCTATCGGCAGGAGTGTCGCACCGGAGCGGATAGCCAGCATGGCGATGCCTGTATGGGCAGGAAGCATTTGTTCCTGGCGTTCGACGGTACCTTCAGGAAAGAAGACAAGAGCTTTGCCTTCACGCAGGTATGTTATAGCTTTCTCCAAGGCGCTACGGTCGCTTATACCACGATGGACGGGAATTTGTCCCGTGATTTTACAAAGCCAGCCGACAATAGGCCAATGAAACATTTCTGCTTTGGTGAAAAAGTAGACACGTCGAGGCAGGATAACACCCAACAAAAGGGGATCGTACCAACTCAGGTGATTGACAACAATCAGCAAAGAACCTGAAGTTGGTACATTTTCTTGGCCAGTTACATGGTAACGGCAAACAAGGTGGGTCAGTAGCCAGGCCAAACAACGTAAGCATCCATAGATAGCGTCACTACGTTTTTTGTTTATACGCGCACCCATAAAGCACCTGGCAGAATTTTGGCAGTGTAGGTGGTCGAGTTTGAGATTTCGCCATCCATCTGGATATTGACCGGTTTCTGGCTTTCGATGTGCAGAGAGCGAGCGCGAAAAAAAGTGACTTCAGGCAGGATTTCATGCTCGCCTTTCTGAACAAGCGGTAACAATTTGAGTGCGCGTAATAAGGGCATGTAGTTGATGGTGCAAATATCTAAAAGACCATCACTATAGTCGGCTTTAGGATTGATGCGAAAACCGGCTCCATAGGTGGGGCCGTTGGTGACAGCCATTAAGACGTAGCGTTTGAAGGTTGACCCACTTGCTTGCTCTTCGCCATCCAGAGTGAACTTTAGCCAGGGACAACGCGAGTAGCCAAAGAACAGTTGTTTGAGGGTGGAAGTGTAATACAACCTTGAACCGCTCATGAAAGGAATTTTCTTCAGTTGACCCGCAGCAGCAGCGATGTCGGCGTCCAGTCCTATACTGAAGGAGTTGACAAAGTATTTCCCATTGACGATACCTGCGTCTGAGTCCACAAGATGGCCGGTGAAGGCTCGTTCAATGGCGGCAGCGGGCTCGTGAGGAAGTTTGAGGGTATTCCAGGCATAGTCGTTACCAGAACCAGCGGCAACAATGCCGAGAGGAACACGTCTACCAGTACTCAGGATGCCATTGACGGCTTCGTGGACGGAGCCATCACCACCAACAATGATGATGGGACGATCATCTTTAGCGGCTTGTGCGGCAAGTTCTTGAGCCTCTCCTTGTCGAGTGGTTTCTCTGTACTCGCCTTGAGGTGTACTTTGCAAGCGGCTACGGATCAGTACCCGGTGTCGCTCCATGTTGCCACGATTGGCAGTAGGATTGAGAATGACTAGAGGGTTATTCGAGGATGGTGAAATCTCCATGCAATTGCCCCCCTCCCTGTAGGTGAAAATATTTGACATGATTGTAT
>WNGG01017431.1_pt1 | contig 11154 bp, 7 predicted proteins | sample 5400661 | NCBI WGS metagenome assembly WNGG01 (sample SAMN13153372, study PRJNA577476) | soil metagenome | isolation source: 100 cm soil or saprolite under Garry oak tree replicate 1 | place: USA:California | collected 2016-06-15 | reverse complement strand
CGGACCGGAGCCGCTCCATTGCCTCCGCCGACCGTGGAGGATGCGCGAGCTGTTCTGCGACGCGTCTTTGGGGAGGCGGTCATTCTCGACGGTGGATTCCGGCCAGGTTTCATCGTCGGCGACTTCAATCGCGACGGCATCGAAGATCTCGCGGCCCCGGTCCGTCCCGTTTCCTCAAGACTCACCGAGATCAACAGCGAAGCGGCAAACTGGATCGTAGGCGATCCGCGCATGGCGGTCCTGCCGGATCCGAAGAAAAAGCTTCAGCGACTGCCGGCTCCCGAGCCGGTCAGGATCGCCGCGGGAGAATCGCTGCTCGGTGTTGTTCATGGTGTTGTGCCCGGGAACTGGCGTGATCCGGAAGCGCAACAGGGCTATCTGCTCAAGATCGCGTCAGCCGCCGACATGTGCGCCTATCCCATCAGGATCGAGGGTAACGTAAACCAGGCTGCGGGGAAGGGCGTTGGTCCCGGAAAGCGGGGCGATGTGATCCGCCAGACTCTCAACGGCGTGCACGGGTATATCTACTGGACGGGCGGGAAGTACGCATGGAACCACACTCCGGCGCGGTACCGGCGGGCGGGAGTCGCACAAGGGCGGAGGGAAGAATCGCCTCGAGCTCAAAATGGTCAATGACAAATGACCGATGATAAATGACAAATAGACTGGATGGCGTAATGTCCCGGGAATCTGTCATTTTGCCATTGCTCATTTGTCATTGGCCATTTGTCATTTGCCATTTGCCATTTGCCATTTGTCATTTGCAAGAAAATTGCGACTTTGCCGAAACCCTTGGCTAAAGCTTGAGGACGCATTCATTCACGAGCCTCTTTCCCCTCTGCCCCTCTGCCCCTCTGCCCCTCTGCCCCTCCGCTCCTCTGCCCCTCCGCCCCTTTGTCCCTTTGCCCCTTGATTTTCGTTAGCCTTCTCGATCAGCGATCAATACAATAGACAGCTCTACTGCAACGGATCGAAGGGATGTTCCCTTCAGACTGTGGCAGGGAACGAAAACGAAGGAGAACCCTATGCCAGCACAGGACAACAAAGAAATTGCCCGCCGCTTCAGGGAAGAGATATGGAGCTCGGGAAATGTCGCCATCGCCGACCAAATTTGCACTGGCGACGCAATTTTCCATTTCAACGATCCACTCACCCCGGACTTCGGGCGGGGCCCAACGGCGCTCAGACAAATGGTGACGATGTATCGCACCGCCTTCCCCGACATCCGCGTCGCCATTGACGACATCATCGCCGAAGGAGACAGGGTTGTGATTCGGTGGAACGGACGGGGCACGCAGAAGGGTAAACTTGGCGGCATCCCTCCGTCAGGAAAGCCCGTAGCGGTCACAGGGATCGATATCCTGCGCATCACCGGGGGCAAGATCCAGGAAGGCTGGGTGAACTGGGACGCCATGGGTTTAGTGCAACAGATTGGCGTTTTGCAAAAGGGCAGCACCCAGACAACTGTGTAAGCTCCGGTGGGAAAGGCGGAGTGAGAAGCCTGCCTGAGCTGTGTAACCATTCTCGAGAGGAGCTTCAAAATGAGACTCAAAGAAGCACCGCGAGATTGTTTGTGTCTTCGCGTCTTCGTGGTAGGGGTCGCATCCAATCCACCACGAAGACACGAAGACGCGAAGAACCCGACTTCAAAAAACGAGAAGGGGGGAGAGCAATGACCGCAGGAAACAGAACCAGGCAAAAGGACACGCCCACGCCGGCCGGCGTGTCCAGGCGCAAGTTCGTGGCGACGATGGCGGGCGGCGCGGGGCTTACCATCATACCGAGGAACGTCCTAGGACGCGGCTTCACGGCGCCGAGCGATCTGCTGAACATCGCCGGCGTTGGCGTGGGAGGCAAGGGGCGAAGCAACCTCATCAGCCTCGCGAGCCAGAACATCGTCGCGCTGTGTGATGTGGATTGGGGCTACGCGGCCCAAGGGTTTGACCGGCTGGGGGCCGAGATCCAGAGGCAGCAAAGCCGGCTGGAACAGGCCAGGACGGACGAAGAACGCCGCCGCGTCTCCGAACAGATAGCCGGAGCGCGCCGGCTCAAGGACGAGCACTTGCCGAAGGCGAAACGCTATCAAGACTATCGCAAGATGCTCGAGGAGCAGAAGGACATCGACGCCGTGCTGATCGCCACGCCGGACCACACGCACGCGATCATCGCAACGGCCGCGATGGCTCTGGGCAAGCACGTCTACGTCCAGAAGCCACTCGCCTGGTCGGTCCACGAGGTGCGGGAACTGGCGAAGAAAGCGAAGGAGAAGAAGCTGGCGACGCAGATGGGCAATCAGGGGCACTCGAGCGACGATGCGCGCCGGGTGAACGAGTATGTGTGGTCCGGCGCTATAGGCGAAGTGCGCGAGGTGCGTGTCTGGACAAACCGGCCGCTCGCCTACTGGCCGCAGGGCATTCCGCGGCCGGAGCCGATGAAGACCAGTCCGAACGAATTGCTCTGGGACATGCCGGCCGTCATGACGCGTCTGGCCAACGCCATGACGGGGACCTATCCGGTGCCGGACTCGCTCTCCTGGGACCTGTTTCTCGGTCCGGCGCCGTCCGTCGAATACCACCCCGTCTATCACCCCTTCAACTGGCGCGGCTGGGCTGACTGGGGCGTCGGCGCCATAGGAGACATGGGGGCGCATCTCATTGACCATCCTTTCTGGGCGCTGGACCTCGGCTATCCCACGAGCGTGGAGACCGTCTCGACGCCGTTCAACAAGGCCTGTTACCCGATGGCAACCACCACGTATTACGAGTTCCCCGCGCGGGGCAGCATGCCGCCGGTCAAGCTGACCTGGTACGACGGCGGGCTTCTCCCCCCGAAGCCTGAGGAGCTCGGCAACGAGCCGCTTAGCGCGGACGGCGGCGTCCTGTTTGTCGGCAGCAAAGGAAAGCTGCTGCACGACACATACGGATATAACCCCCGGTTGCTGCCGAAGTCCCTGCACGAGTCGTACGGCCCACCGCCGCAGAAGCTGCCGAGGATCGCCGCGACCCACGAGACCGCCTGACCGAGGTCATGCTGCTTGGCGTCGTGGCCCTGCGCGCGGGCACGAAGATCTACTACGACGGGGCCAACATGCGCGTCACCAACCCGTCCCAGGCGAATGACTTCCTCCGCCGCGACTACCGGCAGGGTTGGTCGCTGTGAGGACGCAAAGGGACAAAGGGGACTTTGTGATTCTTCACGGTCAGATCTTCAGCCACGGAGCCACGGAGACACAGAGACTTCTCCGTGCCTCTGTGGCTCTGTGGCAAAATCGAGGGTCAGAAATAGAATCTTAGAGAAGCCTGGAGTTGGCGCGCCGCATGGGAGGCGTTGGCGCGCCCGAATAGAGGAGAGCTGAGAGTGCCCACGAAGTTCTTCAAGTTTACATGATTAAAAACATTGAACGCATCGATCCCGACCTCCATCTTTAGCTTTCGCTTGTTTCCTTCCAATTGAAATCTCTTTGCTAAACGGGTATCGACGTTTGCGCGTCCGGAACCGTTGCCCGTGTTTCGACCCACGCCCGGAGGCCGATCGTTCGCCACGGTGTCCAGATTATCGTCATAGCCAGTCGTGATATCAAACGGCGCGCCTGAAGAGAGGTTCAAAATGCAGCTGAACGTGGAGTTGAAGGGAAGGTCGAATATGCCCACCAGGTTGAACCTGTGGCGCTGATCAAAGTCCGCACGCCCGCGTTCGCCGCGCAGGTCATAATTATTGGCCGGAAGAGAACCTCCTGTATCATTCACTGTCTTCGACAAGGTGTACTGCGAGATCAAGTTGAATCTCCGCCGCACACGACCCTGATATGTGGCAGTCAAGCCATGAGTGCGGGATGTTGCTGAGGACTCGTACTGGTCAATGTTGACGAAGTTCGGGTCCGGTCGAATTCCAGTCAGAGGAAGCGGCGCGTTGATGTTACGCATACGATAGAGTTTGACGCCACGAATCGTTGTGTATTCGAGTTTTACATAATTCGAGTGATGACTGAATTGCCGCTCAATACTCAAGCTTGCCTGGGTCCTGTAGGGCGCCCGGATCCCCGGGGCGATCCGGATCACGCTGGGCGGTGTAATGCTGAGCCGGGCATCTTCGTCCCATGGCATGGGAAACCCCGGGTTCGCGACAACCAGCTGGCGAATGCGCGCTCCATCATAAAGGAGGCTATCCTGCCGCATTTTCCAAGACAGACGGTCGTAGAAAACACCTATCCCGCCGCGCAGAACAGTCCGCTGTCCTCCAGGCGAATAGGCAAAAGCCAGCCGGGGGCCAAGGTTGTTGCGATCCGCCAGGTTGGATTGCATCTCATGACGCAAGCCGAGCGACACAGACAGATTTGGCACTATTCGGATCTCATCCTGGAAGAAAACGTAAAACTCATGCTGGCTGAAGGAGACCTCTGGATCGCCCTCGTTGACTTTAAAGAGGAAGGGGCGGCCTTCAGTCAATCTAGCCAGGTTTGAAAATGTGAAAGTGCCCAAGAAATTTGAGGCGTCGCGAACCCGGAAGAATCTCGGTCTGAATCCGCCTCCGAACCGCATGGCGTGCCTGCCTTTGACGAGAGAAACGAGGTCCTGCAAGTCCGCGCTCGTCTCTCTGCTCCTTCGGGAAACCTGCGACCCGCCCGTGTTGAAAGCATCGAGGACGATAATGGCGGGCGTGTCCACGAGGCCGTCAGCGCGCTCGGTGCCGGATTTCCAGGCCAGGCGCAGCTCGTTTATCAGGCTCGATGAAAGAGTCGACAGCTGCGCCAGCTTGAGGTCGTTTCCCCGGCCAAAGCTGTCCGTGGCGCGCTCGGGCAGGTTAAACCCTCCCACACCTTGGCCCCGTGTGGATTTGTTCCTGAAGCCATAGCTCAGCACCAGTTTTTCCGCGGGGTTGAACCTGTAATCGAATCGACCTAACAGATAGGCGCCACGGTCCGGAGACTTGAAGTTCTCCACAAAAGGCCCGGATGGAGTGACCGCGTGTATGATGGCTCTCTCGTTGTTCACGTAGTATTTTCCGGCCAGGTAGAAGGTCAGCTTCTGTCCCAGGGGACCGTAGAAGTCCAACTCGGGGACCGCGCGTTGCAGGAGTGGTTTAGTTTTGGCAAAAGCGTTGCGAGCTTCCAATGCGGAGTTGCGCAGGACAAGAGAGAGATTTCCCCGGTAGTTTTTGCGGGAACCGCGCCGGGTGATGACTTCGATGCGCCCCTTTCCCGGTTCCGCAAACTCCGCCGTGTAGGGATTTCTATTGACGTAAACACCGGCGATGCTCAGAGCAGGAATGTCAAGGGCGCTCCCCTCAACGCCGTCAACAATCAGCTTCGCGCCCCCGTAGCCCGATGCGGCCGGATCGAGGAAGATGGACGGAACCGAGAGCGGATCGGCGTCCTTGGATGGGAGACTCCTTAGCCAATTCTGGTCTATTTGGATGGCGTCGATATTCTGTTCTGCCGAAGGGGAGGACGAAAGGTTCGCGGTCACAGTGACTTCCTCGCTGATTTCAGCGACGCCCAGCCGGATGCGTAAGGGACGCGCCGATGGCGTACCAGCCTCCACCGTGCGCCGTTCCTCCTCGAAGCCTTTCGCGCTGGCCGACAGAGTGTACGCGCCCGCCGGCAGGCCGGAAAACGCAAATTCACCGGCCTCATTACAAGTGGACGTGAGCTTCTTCTTGCCGGCCTTGTGCTCCAGCTTGACGTGGGCGCCCGGTATGGGCTTGCCTCTGGGATCCACCACAGTTCCCTGGAGGGATCCGGTCTCTTGATCCTGGTCTGCCTTCAAGGGTTCATGAATGTAGAAACAAAGAATAAGCAAACAGCCTGCTCTCCCTACGAAACTCATTACAACCTCCCCCCTCAGCCAGTTTCTGTCGCAAAACCAAAGACCCCGAAGGGGTCCAGCAGGAAAGCCCAGGGCGTAAGCCCTGGGTTCAAGGGCCCTATTGCAAGAGCCCTGAAAAGGGCGGCGCAGGGATATGTGTCTCAACCTCAGATAAATGTTCAGCGTAAGCCGGCCTCTTTAATATCGGTACCGATTGCTTCGCCCCTTCAGGGCTTCCATCGTTGCCGTACTCGATCCCAGGGCTTGCGCCCTGGGCTTTCCTGAGTCGCCCCTTTGGGGCTAGTTTTGCGAGAATAGCTAACAGAGCCTCAGCCAAAGTCACCAATGACAAATGCCTAGGCCTGGGGTCAAGCCACCCTCGGTTCTATTTCTCATTTGTCATTTTTCAACATCTCCTCAGTTTGCCGCCACCCTGACTCAGCCAAAGGCACCCCAACCACAGGCTAAGAGTATGGATTGACCTCCATGGCGCGGTTTGCCGTGGCCGGGTCCATCGCTTCTTCGACAAGGCGGGGGAGAACCTTGCGCGCATCGAAAAACTCCTCGGCCAGGGCTCGCGCGGCTTCGCAGTGCCACTGGTAGCGCCGATTGACCTCCTCGATTCCTGCCAGCGCTTCCTCTGGGTTATTGAAGGACAGGACGCCGCGCCCCGAGGGCAACCAATCCGAGAAGCCTGTTTCCTGTGCCAGCACCGGTCGGCCGCTGGCGAGATAGGCCGCGCTTCGCTCGCTGAACCAGCCGCAGCGGCAAACGATGTAGCCGTGCTTGGCCACGGCAAACTCTGCCTTGGACTGCTGAATGTAACTTTGATACGTCCACGGATCTCGGGTCGGTTCCCGCGAATCCCGCACCTGCCACCCCTTTTTCCGGAGCAGCGCGGGAGGCGCCGTCGCGCTACCCACCGCCAGCTCAAAAATGGGTCCGGCCCGAGCCGGAAGATCCATGTAAGGCGCAAACGAATCCGACTTCATACCGTAGCGACGCCCATTGTGCTCGATTGCCGGGTAGCTGTCCCATTGCATGACCGTCGTAAACTTACCGTGCGCGGGACCGGGCTTCACCGGCCAGGCATCCAGGACAATCGGCTGCCGGGTGGGCCGCCAATGCAGCCCGTCATCGGGGGTGGAGCAATCCCCTGAGGCACAGTTTTCGCCAAACGAAAAGAAACCCGTATGCTGCAAAGCGAGGCTTCGCGCCTCCGGATCCTTGAGGTGTCGAACTTGCCTGAACCCCGGGTCGGTGTCGATCAAGGCGCGAGCCGGTATCTCCATCAGCCATGGGCGCAGGGGATCCATGGGGGAAAGGTCCAGCAGGAGATCTGCCGTGGAGCAAACATCAAGGATGGAATCGGCGCCTGGGCCGAGCCACTGCGACGTATGAGCATCGTAGTACGCCCAGCGGTCCGCCAGCCCCACTCTCGCGAATGTGCGCGCCGCAAACTTCAGGCCAAAGTCAGGATTCTCATCGGTGACGTTTCTGACCGGGTCATAGCAGGCGGGATAATCGTTGCTATCCTCGACGAAGTATACGTCGTACCCCAGCAGTCTCAGACCCATCACGTACTGCAAGTGATGCCAGGCCAGGCCGCCCAGGGGTCCGCGCACGATGTAGCCGAGCACAATGACGCGCAGTTGGCTGCTCGCTTCCGCGCGTCTCCCCGGAGCATTGTCAGGTGTGTACATCATGTTTTTTGGACCTGACTCGGCGATGGCACCGCACGCCCAGCGAAGTTCGTGAACGAACAGAGATGTATGCCCGTGTCAGAGACGGCTCTTCGAACCCGCGGGTCACACAAGACTTTCACTTCTTCCGCGCGCTCGGCGCCGTACATGGTTACCAGGTCGTTGCCTTGCCCCGGGTGACAGCCGAGCTCCGTGATGCCGGGAGGCAACTCCAAAATGACCTTGGTCAGTCCCTTTATGCTGATGGCTTCGGGTAGCGGCGATCCCTCGGCGGTCTGGCCGTAGAAATTCCCGCAGTAGCGGATTTCGGAACTACACCCGCGCAGAGGCACTCCAAGCCGGCGGGCTGTTGCCACCACCACAGAACGCACCGGCTCCCGTAGATGCACGTGCTGGTGAGAATCGATGTGGCTTGGGTCTTTCCCAACCAGCCCGCGGAACCTCGCAAGCTGCTGGGTTATCTCGTCAGTTATCGCCTCGGTCTCGTCCAGCGCGACAACCTCGTATAGCGGGACCCAGGTCTCGTCACGGTAGGCCCACTCACCGAGATCGATATGGAGGCCCAGGCTCAGTTCCGGGTGCTCCGCGCCATAGGCAGCAGCTTCGGCCGCGTCCGGCCACCGGACCATCATGCTGGCGCTCGTGACTATGCCCTGTTCGTGGGCCTCGACGATTCCCCGGTTTATGCCGGGGCTCTGGCCAAAGTCATCGGCGTTGACGATCAAATAGCGGGCAGCAATCATGGCTCAAATTCCCAGGTCGTTCAGCAGCTTTGCCAGCACCTTTTCGGCTTTGAAGTATTCCTCGGCAATGACTCGCGCCGCCCGGCTGTGTCGCCCGTAATCCGACTGGATGGCTTCAAAGGCCGCGAGGATTTCTTCCATGGAATTGAACGGAAACAGGCCCTGTCCCGTAGGAAGAACCTTGCCGAACCCGGTGTCCTGAGTGATCACCGGCCGGCCGGCCGCCAGATAACAGCAACTTCGCTCACTGAACCAACCGGTGCGCAGGCGCACGTTCGCGTCCTTTGCGACAGTGAATTCGCCCCGCGAGGCACGCACATAATCCCGGTAGGGCCAGGGGTCGTTGGTGAACGCGTGGGCATCGATCAAACGCCAGCCGTTCGATTCCAGAAGGCGCCGTTCGTCGAGACACAGTTGGACCAGGCCCGTAGCCAGTTCGATGGGTTGCCTGATCCGCAAAGGCAGGTCGATGAACTTCAGGTACTCGTGATGCTTGCTCCAGTAATAGGTCTCGCCTCGATAGTGGGTATCGAATCCCTCCTGCCTCCAGTTGCCGACCGTAGTGAATTCCTCCTTTGTCGGCTGGCCGTCTTGCCACGCGTCAAGCACGATCGGCTGGCGTGTTCTGGCCCGAAGACCGGGCAGGGGCGGGAGTGGGCAATTGGGAGTGCCGATGTTCTCGCCATACGTCACGAGATCATGGTGCTCTTCGATCAGAGTGCGGATCTCCTCGTCCCCGTTGGCGAAAGGGATTTCGTGGACAACCGGATCGGTGCCGATGTAGACGAGACGGCCTGCCTTGAGGTCTTCCTCCGCCAGACGAGTGGACCCGCCGACGCTCAGGACCGCATCGGCATTCGCCAACAAATCCTCGGCGGCAGCGCGGCTGAGACCGAACCATTCTTTATCTGCGTAGCTGCGCCGGTAGCCCCAGCGGCCGCCGAACCCGAAGCTTTCGGCAACGCGCCTCACGTAGGGCACGGCATAATTCGAATCGCCCACCCTTGTCCGGCGGACCGGGTCATAGGGCCACGTCGAAGTGGTTTCCAGGTAGTAGACATCGTGGCGAAGGCGGTCCAGCCCCCGCGCGAACTGCATTTCGCGCCAGGCGACCCCCGCGTACGGTTCACATCCCATCGTTCCGAGTACAACAATCCGTCGCCGTTTCACGTTACAATCCTGCCTGTTTTAGAATCGAGCCTAGAACGATCTCGGAATTGAAATACTCTTCAGCGATCTCCCTGGCGGCTTGGCAATGCGAAAGGTAGTCGCCGTTGATGGCCTCTATCCCGGCCACCGCTTCCTCGACCGTACGAAATGTAATCAGGCCCCTTCCGGTGGGAAGACGCCACTCGAATCCGGTTGATTGCACCAGGGCGGGCTTTCCCGAAGCCAGGTAACAGGCCGTCCGGTCGCTCACCCAGCCGCTGTTCGATTTCACATATCCGTTCTTTGCGAGGCTGAATTCAGCCCGGGAATAGCGGATGAATTCCCGATAGCTTTGCGGATCGCCGGCATACCATAGAGGATCTCTGACACGCCAGTTATGCCGGTCCAAAACCCCCAGGTCTTCATAGTCATGCTGGCCGATGCAGAGGGCGATCTCGATCCTTTGCTTCGCCTGCGAGGGGACGGAAAGGAACCGCAGAAACTCCTCACGCTTGCCTCCGTAATGCTCCCCCTGAAAGGCGGCCTGCTGCGAACCCCGCCAATCGGCGACGGTCGAAAAGCGCTGGCACCCGTCATTAATACAGGCCGGCCACCACTCCAGGGCGACGGGGGGCAGGATTTGCCGCCACTCAATACCATCGGTGGGTATCTTAAAGTCCGGCCGGCCCACGTTCTGGCCCACGGTGAAGAAAAGGTTGTGCCGCTGGAAACCCATGTCGGCCCCGTGGCTCCAAATTTGTGTAAATCCCGGGTCCACGTCCACGTAGGCGCGGCGAGGAACCTGTGTGAGCGGAGACTCCGGGAGCAGGTGCCCGCCGGGATTCAGCAGCAAATCGGCGCTGCCGGCCAGTTGCTCGAATTCCCGCCGGCTCATCCCGAAGTAGTCCTGGCCCTCGTTGTAGTCCACGCAGCAGCGGGCCTGAATGCCAAACTCGCGCGTAGTTTGCGCGAATCGGTCCAGCATGTACTGCAGGCTGTGGGCATCCTTCAGCTGTTACGAATGTCCGGACCCCGAAGGGGTCCAGCAGGAAAGCCCAGGGCGCGAGCCCTGGGTTCAAGGCCAGATTGCCGAAAGCCCTGAAAGGGCGGCGCAGGTACGGCTACCTTAACTCTATTAATGCTCATTGGAAGCTACCTCTGTAATACCGATACGAACTGCTTCGCCCTTTCAGGGCTCCCACTGTTGCCGTATTTGTTCCCAGGGCTTGCGCCCTGGGCTTTCCTGCATCGCCCCTTCGGGGGCTGGTTTCGTAACAGAAACTAACTTGCAGCGCAGGCCTCCAGTATCCTGGGAAGCGCCTTGCTCGAATCCAGATACTCCTGCGCAAACTCGCGGGCCGCGCGGCAATGCGCCGCATAGTCAGTATTGATCTCTTCAATACCCGCCACCGCCTCCTCCATGTTGCTGAAAACCAGCAACCCCCGCCCGGTTTCCACCACCTCCTCGAAACCTGTGGCCTGAGCCAGCACCGGCCTCCCGTTGGCCAGGTAATGGGCGGTCCGATCGCTGAACCAACCTGACCGTCCCTTGACGTAAGCATTCTTGGCGATACCGATCTCCCCACGAGAGCTAATGATGTAGTCCTGATAACCAGACAAATCCCGGATCTGCCCGGCGTCGGATAGAAACCACCCGTTTTCCTTGAGAAGCCGGATGCCCGCGTCACCTTCTCGATGGCATTTCAGAGCGACCTCAAATTCCTGGTTGACCCGTTGCGGCAATTCCGCGAAGCA
>WNGG01008704.1_pt1 | contig 11154 bp, 9 predicted proteins | sample 5400661 | NCBI WGS metagenome assembly WNGG01 (sample SAMN13153372, study PRJNA577476) | soil metagenome | isolation source: 100 cm soil or saprolite under Garry oak tree replicate 1 | place: USA:California | collected 2016-06-15 | reverse complement strand
ACAATCGTCGGTTTTCAACGCGTGTCTCGCCCCTCGCGTGCGCTTGACACTTCGCCGAGCGAATCCTAAAGTGCACCGCGCTGCAAAGAGCATCCTTCAATGTCTGACTCGTCGGGGCGAGCTTCGAGTCAACACCGGGGCGACCTGGGTCCCGCCGGGGATTCTTGGATCTCCTGATGATGCCGCCTCGCGCAAATCGCTTCTCGTCCCGCGGACCGCCGTGTTTTCACTTTGCTGAAGCAACGCTCTCTCCAGCAATGAAGCTGCGAGCAGTGAGGCAGCAGCAGTTGACAAGGAGCGGAAGATGCAAAATATCGCTCGTCGATTTTCGTGGCTGATCATCGGGCTTCTCGCCCTGGTCGGCGTCCTCGGTGGGCCCCCGAGTGGCTATGGCGTTACCTCTAACCCTGCCCCCAATCCCCTGTGCCCTGGCGAGGATGTCTTCTACAACCCCAGCAACGGCGAAGACATCGTCGTACCTCCGGGCTTCAGCGTCTCAGTCTTTGCCAAGGACCTGAACTTCCCCGTCGCCGTCGCGTTTCGCGGTAGCGCCAGGAGGTTCGAGGTCTACGTGCTGGAGTCCGGGCACGGCCTGCCGAGTCGGTGCAACGACGAAGACACGTTCCAGACAACTTTCCCCGGGTCCCTCAACCCTTTTACGCCTGACGTCCTCGTGTTCAACCAGAGCGGGACGAAGATCGCTGGTCCCCTCGGCAAGCCGACTGACGCGCGCGCGACAAACGAGACCGGCGGCACAAACGTCTTCCAGCCCCACGGCCCGGCGGTCGACATCGCGTTCGAGAAAGGCTTCGAGGGCGGGCGCTTGTTCGCCACCGATTCCAATCAGAGCCTGCGCACGCTCGGCCGAAACAATAGCTCGCGGATCGTGACTGTCAATCCCGAGACCGGACGGGTCACCCCGTTCATCACCGGGCTGCCGACCGGCGACCACCCGGCGGAACAGATCACCTTCAAGGACGGCTGGATCTACTGGTCGCAGGGGTCGACGACCAATTCCGGCGTCGTGGGCCACGACAACGGCGGTGGCCAGAACCAGCAAGACATCCCGTGTCAGGACATTGTGCTGAGCCAGAACACCTTCGACTCCGGTGATCACCGCACCAGTGGCTACTCACCGCACGGCATCGCCCGGCCGGGGGCAACGGTCCCAGCATTCGACAGCGCGACCGGCCCTGGGATCTGCGACGGCGCCATCCTCAGAGCGAGGCTCAGCGCCAGGAATCCGAAGGACACGATCGAGCCCTTCTCATGGGGCTACCGGAACCCGTACGGCATTCGGTTCGCGCCGAACGATCATGCCCTCAAGGGCCGGCTGCTCGTCACCGAGAACGGTGAAGACGAGCGCGGCGCAAGGCCGACGAACAATGCTCCGGATCGGCTCCACGTCGCCCAGCAGAACCCCGATGGCAGTCCGGATTACCACGGCTGGCCGGACCGGTTCGGGTTCCTGGATTCAACTCAGGCGGTCTTCAATCCGGTCGGTGGACCCGGTGACGACCTCTGCGTTCCCGCCGCGGGTTCGCCTCCCTGCACGCCAGCGAGCCTCGCGCTCATCTTCGCCGAGGATCGCCCGGTCAAGCCGCTCTTCGCGTTTCCACCACAGCCGATCACGGCTCCCCTCGCCCTCGAGCCGGCGGACGTCGCCATCGTCGGTCTCGACTTCGTGCCCGACTCCTTCGTGGGCGGACCGGTCAAGCGCGGTGCGGCGCTTGCGGGCCGCGAGGGTGACTTCGGGTTCTCGGGGGCCAATGGAAGACCCGAAGAGGGTCACGACATCCAGCTCATCAACTTCAGCCGCCCGGATGAGCCTCTCCGGGTCAACCTCCAGCGGTTTGCCCACAACACCACGTTCGAGCAGGCCTTCGTCGACAGTCTTCGCGGGATCAACCGGCCCGTGGATCTGAAGTTTGGGCCTGACGACTGCGCGTACCTGGTGGATTACGGGGCGGTGCGGGACTTCGGCCAGTCCGACCCGGCCTCCAGGTTCAGGGGTCCGACGAACGGTCCGCTCGTCCAGATTCCCGGGACGGGCGTGATCTGGAAGATCTGCCGGACTGCCGCGCAAAACAGGAGAGATCGGAACGACGACTAGAAAAGCGTAACACCAGTCAGGGGGCGGCCGAAGCCGCCCCCTGATGCTGACAACAGCCCATGGGGTTCTCTCGTCCGTCCGAGCATGAACACTAAGCCAGAACTTGTCCTCGGTCTTGCCGCCCTCATTGTGTTGACCCTTGTGGCAATTGCTGATCGACCGCTGCCTACAGCGTATCTGCGATTGGCGGAGGCTCAGGACGCCAGCGACACGCGCGAGCGAATTCGTCTCGCGCCGGCGGAGCACGACGCCGTCCTCGCCGAGATGCGAACCATACTCAAGTCGCTCAATCGCATCATGCACGGACTGGCTGCCGGCGATCTGGCGATGGTCGAGGAAGCCGCGCGGGCATCGGGCACGAAGGCCGCACTCAATGCGGAGCTCGAGAAGAAGCTGCCGCCCCAATTTCAGCAGCTCGAACGGCGGGTCCACGAACGGTTCGACCAGCTGGCCGACGCAGTCAAGTCCGGCACACGGGACGACGTCGTGAAGCGGCTGGCGGCTCTCACGGGGTACTGCGTGACATGCCACGACACGTATCGACTCGACGAGGCGAAATAAGAACTCGCTCCTCGCCTCACGCGCGCTGACCCATCCGACGGCGTAGGATGCTGCCGTCGAACTGCTGAGGAGGAGCTGCCATGCCCAAGACGACCCAGCTGACGCTGACGCTCCAGTCCAAGCCCGGCGTCCTCGCGAAGGTGGCCCGCGCGCTCGCCGACGCCGGCGTCAACATCACGGCGCTGTCCGCCGGCGACCGGAGCAGCAGCGGCAAGCTCCGGATCGTCGTGAACAACCCCGGGCGGGCCAAGCGGGCGCTCAGAGCGGCGAAGCTGCGGGCCAACGAAGAGCCAGCCTTCGTGGTCAGGCTCCGCAACAAGCCGGGCACCGTCGCCCGCGTGGCGGAAAAGCTCGCGCGCGCTCGGATCAACATCAAGTCCGCCTACGCGACGACGGCGGGCCGGAGCGGCGCCGTCGTTCTGACCGTGTCGAGCCCGGCGAAGGCTCGGCGGCTGCTCCGCTAAGCGCATCGGCGGATCGCTGCCGGGAACGACCGGTCCTGTAGAATCCTGGGGTGCGATCAGACAACGACCGGAAGCTCGAGATCGTGACGGATGTCCCAGACCGGGCGATGGTCATCTTCGCCCATCCCGACGATGCCGAGATCGGATCGGGCGGCGTCGTGGCCAAGTGGATCACCCGTGGCTGCGAAGTCACCTACGTGCTGTGCACCAATGGCGATGCCGGCACGGCCGACCGCTCCTTCACGCCGGCCGAGCTCGCGAAGAAGCGCGCGGACGAGCAGCGGGCCGCCGCGGATTTCATGGGCGTGAAGCACGTCGTCATGCTCGGCTATCCCGATGGCGAGCTCGAAGACTCCCGAGCCTTTCTCGGCGACGTCGTGCGCGCGCTCCGCCACTACCGGCCCCACACCGTCTTCGTCCACGACCCCTATCGCATCCAGGGGTTCCAGCATCGCGACCACCGCAAGGCGGGCATCACGACGACCGACGCCGTCTATCCCTACGCGCGCGACCACCTGCACTTCCCGGAGCAGATCACGCGCGACGGGCTGCAGCCCCACAAAGTCCGCGAGCTCTGGTACTGGGGCATGGACGAGCCGAACGTCATCGTCGACGTGACCGACTCGATCGATCGGCAGATCGCGGCGCTCGTCCGTCACGAGAGCCAGGTTCCCGGCTTCAACGTCCCGGCCGGCAAAACGATCGGCGAGCGCGTGAAGCGCCACGCCGCGACGCTGGCGACTGGGTACGATTTCGAGTACGGCGCGGTCTTTCGGCGCCTGATCGCTCGCGCCTGATGTCGAACCTCCCCGGGGGCATCGCGCGGTCCGACGTGGTGGGAAGCCTGCTGAGGCCGGCCTACCTGCGCGACGTCCGGCAACGAGCGCGTGAGGGAGCGGCCGGCCGTGACGAAGTGCGGGCAGCCGAGGATCGCGCCGTGCGCGAGGCCATCGTGCTCCAGGAGTCGGCCGGGCTCGACGTGATCACCGACGGCGAGCTGCGGCGCAACTCGTGGGTCGTCACGATTCCCCTCCGTGAGGTGGCGATCCCCGACGCGCCGCTCTCCGGCTTCGAGTTCCTTCCCGCGGACCCCGGCTGGTGGTCGCTGTGGAAGGAGCCCGACGGCAGCCGAGCTCAGGCGTGGACGTCACCGACGCGCCCGTTCATCACCAGGCCGCTCGCCGTCGTGCGTGATCTCGTCGCCGGCGAGTACGCGTTCCTCAAAGCCAACGCGCGGGCGCGCACCAAGCTCACGATTCCCTCGCCGAGCTGGCACCGCATCTTCTGGCACCCCGAGTACTCCCGAGCGGCCTACCCGAGGGCCGAGGACTTCCTCCACGCCGTCGCGGCGTACCTGCGCGAGCACGTCGTGGCCAAGGTCGTGGCGCTGGGCGGTGACTACGTCCAGATGGACGCTCCCAATTACGCTCAGTGGCACGTCGATGCCGACAATCGCGCGGCGTTCGAATCCTGGGGGCACGACATGGCCGCCGAGCTGGTGGCGGACGCCGAGATCGACAACACGGTGTTCGCCGGGATCCGCGGCGTGACGCGCGCCATGCACGTCTGCCGCGGCAACGCGCCGGGTGGCCGCTGGCTCGCGAACGGCGGTTACGATCGCATCGCCGGCGACGTGTTCCCCCGCCTGACCAACTACGACCGCCTGCTGCTCGAATACGACACGCCACGCGCCGGGGACTTCGGTCCGCTCCGGCACATCAGGCCGGGAACCGAAGTCGTGCTGGGCCTGGTCACGACGAAGCGCGGTGAGCTCGAGGACGCGACGACGGTGGAAGCGCGCATCCGGGAGGCGACACGCCACGTCCCCGTCGACCGGCTGGCGCTGAGCCCGCAATGCGGCTTCGCCTCGGGCGAGGCGGGAAATCCGCTCACGGCCGATCAGCAGGCCGCCAAGCTCAGGCTCGTGGGAGACGTCGCCCGACGCGTCTGGCCGAAGCGCTGAGCTGATCCACCGCGCGGATCTGCCGCGCAGCCCCGCCCTTCTACCGTCAGTGGATGCCGGACGCGACGCCGTCGATGGCGGCGAAGAGCGCGTCGAGCGACACGGGCTTGACGACGTGGGTGTCGAACCCGGCCTCGAGCGCGCGGCGGCGGTCTTCCGGCTGACCGTACCCGGTCAACGCGACGAGATGAATCGACTTGCCGCCCGCGGACGCGCGCACTCGCCGCGCAATCTGGTAGCCGTCGAAGCCGGGAAGGCCGATGTCGACCAGCGCGACGTCGGGATGCAGGCGCAGAATCGCGGCAAGTCCCTGCGGGCCGTCGGCTGCCTCGTGCACTTCGTGGCTTTCGAGCTGGAGCGCCCGGCGCAGCGTCTCGCGCACGTCGGCGTCGTCCTCGACGATGACGATCCGTCGCGGGAGCCCGATGGTCGTCGCCGGACCCGAGCCCGGAAGCTGGGCCGGCGCCTCGGACAGAGCGGGCAGGCGAACGGTGAACTCGCTGCCCCGACCGGGGCCGTCGCTGGTGGCCTCCGCCCGTCCACCGTGGAGCTCGGCGATGCGACGGACGAGCGTGAGGCCGAGCCCGAGGCCGCCCGGACCGCGGTCGGGTCCGCGCTCGCCCTGCACGAAGAGATCGAAGACACCGGCAAGCATCGCGGGATCGATGCCCACGCCGGAGTCGCGAACGCGCAGCACGGCCTCGCCGTCGATGGCGCGCAGCGTGACCTCGACCGTGCCTTCCGGCGGGGTGAACTTGAGCGCGTTGCCCACGAGGTTGATGACGATCTGCTCGAACCTTGTCTCGTCGACGTCGGCCCACACCGAATCGAGATCGAGGCCGACCGTGTGTCGCTGCGTGCGGCCGCTCTCGGCGAGCGTGGCCACGGCGTGCCGGACCGCCTGCGCGAGCTCGACCGGGCGCCGCTCGAGGACGATCTTGCCGAGCGTCACCCGGGCGACGTCGAGAAGGTCGTCGACCAGATGGGCGAGCTGAGCGTTCTGTCGCGCGATGATCTCGCGGGCGCGCGTGGTGGACTCCGCCGGCGCATTCTGGGCGTCGAGCACGCGCATCGCGTTCGCGATGGCGGCGAGCGGGTTGCGCAGCTCGTGGCCCAGCATGGCGAGGAGATGGTCCTTGCCGCGGCTCGCCGCTTCGGCTTCGGCGCGGGCCGCCTGCTCGCGGGCGAGCAAGCGCGCCTTCTGGACGGCCGCGGCGGCGTGGTGGGCCAGCGTCACGAGCGCCGCCTCGTCCGACACCGTGAACGGACGGCGCGTGCAGTTGTTCGCATAGATCACGCCCACGACGGCGCCCGGCGTCAGGATCGGGGCCGTCATGCACGACACGATGCCGTCCGCGGTGGCGATGGGCCGATAGCGGTCGTCACGAAACCGCGGGTCGGCCTCGAAGTCCTCGGTGCGGATCGGGCGGCCGGTGGCCCACGCCAGACCCCCGATCCCCTGGCCGCGTTCGATCACGAAGCCCGGCCGCATCACGGTCGAGTCGGACGTCGAGTAGCGCAGGACGAGGCGCCCGGTCTCGTCGACGAGCGCGATGCGCGCGCTGTCGGCGCTCACCAGGCGGCGCACGGCCTCGAGCGCCGTCCGGAGAACCGTATCGAGGTCCGGCGCGGCGTTCAGCGCGTGGGCGATCTCGGCCATCGCGCGGGCCTGGCGCTCGCCCAGCGCGGCCTCCTGCTCGCGGGCGCGCGCGAGATCGGCGGCGGCGACGAGCTGCTCGGCGACGGCGTTCACCTCGGTCAGCCCGGTGTGAGGCGGCTCCGCACGATTGCCGCGCTCGACGGCATGGGCGATACGGACGAGGGCCCCGACCGCAGCCGCGATCCGCCGACCGAACAGGAAGGCCAGCGTGGCGGCGACCGCCGCGGCCAGCGCGGCGGCGGCGACCATCTGCCACAGACCGCGGCGCAGCGCGCCCTCGATGGTGGCCACGGGCGTGGTGAGCACGACGCGCCAGCCCGACAGCGGGGCGGTGGCAAACGCCACGTAGACGTCGGTGCCTTCTTGCAGCCGGCCGCGGAGCCAGCCCTCGCGGCCCGGCGCGGGGTGGGGCACGCGGCGGCCGATCATCTCCTCCCCGCCGTTCGTGCGAGCGACGACGACGTGCTGGCGGTCTTGCAGCACGGCGACCGTGTCGCCGCCGAACTGCTGCGCGACGAGGAGCTCGGTGAAATCGGCGGCCGACAGCGACGCCGCCAGCACGAACCGCACGGCGCGGGCGCGAACGACGGGCACGTAGACCGCCACGAGGTTCCGGTTGCGAGCCCCGTCGAAGAGGTCGGACACGACGGGCCGCCTTCCGTCCCGAACGAGCGTGACGATCTCGGGCCGGCGGGCCGGCGGCAAGAGCGCGCCCAGAGGCGCGCCCGTGTGCATGAGCGTGCGGCCGTTGGTGTCGAACAGGAGAACGTTCGACCATCGCTGGGCCCGCACGACGCGCTGGCAGAGCGCGTGGAAGGCGCTGAGGTCCGCGGCGTCCGGATACTCCGTCTCGGCGAGCGCCTCGAGCGTGGTGATGGCCGTCTCCAGCTCCTTGTCGACGGTCAGCGCCACGGCCCGCGCGGTCTCGCGCATGCCGCGCTCGGTCGCCGCGAGCTGCAGAGCCGCGTTCTCGCGGATCACGAAGGCGGCGAAGCCCAGGATGGGCACCAGCGCGGCGAGCACGAGGACGATGAGATGGCTTCGAAGACGCATAGTGGCTGGTCCGGTCCGAGGGGATTGTACGTCATCGCCCGCCCGATGGCCGGGCCAGGCTGATAGACTACCGGGCGCACGCATGGCCGTGACCGATGGGAGGATCACATGCCGAATGTGAGGAGCTTCGCGCTCGCCGTCTTGCTCGGCGGCGGCGTCGCCGCCGCGTCGCCCGCGCTCGGACAGACGACGCTGACGATGTCATCGTGGGTCTCGCCCCAGCATCACCTGACCGCCAACGTGCTGCAGGGCTGGGCCACCGAGGCCGAGAAGGCGACGAGCGGGCGTGTGAAATTCACGATGTTGCCCAAACACCCGTCGGCTCCGCCCGGCACCTTCGACGCCGTGAGGGACGGCCTGGTGGATCTCTCGTTCGTGACGGCGAGCTACACGCCGGCGCGCCACATCCTGCCGCTCCTGCCCGAGCTGCCGGGCAGCGGTGACACCGCGCTCGTCAACTCGGTGGCGTACTCGCGCATCCACTGGAAGTACTTCCAGAAGGTCGGCGAATACAAGGGCGTCAAGCTGCTCGGCGTCTTCACCCACGGCCCCGGCCAGATGTTCACGAAGAAGCCGGTGGCCACCATCGGCGACGTGCAGGGACTGAAGATCCGCACCGGCGGCGGTGTGGCCGAGTCGGTGGCCAAGGCGCTCGGGGCGTCCGCCTTCGTGAAGCCCGCGCCGGAGTCCTACGAGCTGCTGAGCTCCGGCGTGGCCGACGGCGTGTTCTTCCCGCTGGAGTCCATCATCTCGTTCAAGCTCGACACCGTGCTCGAGCAGGCGACGCTCTTTCCCGGCGGCATGTACAGCTCGGCCTTCGGCTTCTTCATGAACGAGGACAAGTGGAACAAGCTGCCCAAGCAGGATCAGGAGGCGCTCGAGAAGATCTCCGGTGAGCACATCGCGCGGTTGGCCGGGATCTCCTGGGACGAGGCCGACCGGAAGGGCCTGGAGCAGCTCAAGAAATCGGGCGTGAAGATCGTCAACGCCAACCCCGAGTTCGTGGCCGAGGTGAAGAAGCGCTCCGCCCCGATCATCGACGACTGGATCACGAAGGCCAAGGCCAAGGGCGTCGACGCGGCCAAGATCCTGGCCGAGTTCCGCGAAGAGCTGAAGAAGGTCGCCGCCGGGAAGTGACCGCGCCCGCCCAGCGGGGGAAGCGGCGCGCCGACGCGCTCCTCGGCCTGGCCGCTTCCGCCATCCTCCTCGCCATGATGGTCCTCACCGTGATCGACGTGGTGGCGCGCTACGTCTTCAGCCGCCCCGTTCGTGGCGCGTTCGAGATCACCGAGCTGATGCTGGTCATCCTCATCTTCGCGGGGCTGCCGCTGGTGTCGTTCTCCGACGAGCACGCCGTGATGGACTTCATCGATCGAATCCTCGGCCCGCGAGGACAACGCGGCCTCCAGCGCGCCGTCCAGGCGGTGAACGCGGCGTTCATGTTCCTGCTCGCGTGGCTCACCTGGCTCAAGGCCGACCGCATCTGGGCCTATCGGGACGCCACCGACGTCCTGCGCATCGTCTACGGCCCCTTCGTCTACTTCATGGCCGTCACGCTCGGCCTGGCCGGCGTGATCCACCTCTACAAGGTCGGGCAGCGCGCGGACGGACCGCCGGGATGATCGAGGGCCTGGTCGGCCTCACCGTCATGATGCTGATCTGCTGCCTGCGCGTGCCCATCTCGTTCGCGATGGCCATCGTCGGCATCGTCGGATACGCCTACATGCGCGACTGGAACTGGACCGTTGCCTTCGCGATGACCCAGACCAAGCTGTACGAGACCGGACGGAACTACACGCTCTCGGTGGTGCCGCTCTTCATCCTGATGGGCAACTTCGTCACCCGCGCCGGCATGTCGCAGGAGCTGTTCCGCGCCGCCTACGCGTTCATCGGCCACCTGCGCGGTGGACTGGCCATGGCCACCATCTGGGCCTCGGCCGGCTTCGGCGGCATCTGCGGCTCCTCGATCGCGACCGCGGCCACGTTCGCGAAGGTGGCCTATCCCTCGATGAAGAAGTTCGGGTACTCCGACCGGCTCGCCGCCGGCGTGGTGGCGGGCGGCGGCACCCTCGGCATCATGATCCCGCCCTCGACCATCATGGTGATCTACGGCATCTTCACGGAGACCAATATCGGCAAGCTCTTCGCGGCCGGGATCCTCCCCGGCATCGTCGGGGCGATCCTGCTCTGCGGCGCCGTCCAGTACATGACCTGGCGCGATCCCGCCTCGGGCCCTCCCGGCGAGCGCTCGAGCTGGCGCGAGCGCCTGCTGGCGCTCAAGGACGTGTGGGCGGTGGCCGCCCTCTTCCTTTTCGTCATGGGTGGGATCTATGGCGGCCTCTTCACCGCGACCGAAGGCGCCGCCATGGGCGCCTTTGGCGCGATGGTCTTCGCGCTGTCCCGGCGCGCGCTGACCTGGCGGACGCTCTACGACGCGCTGCTGGAGTCGGCCCGCACCACGTCGATGCTGTTCATGATCCTGATCGGGGCGCTGATCTTCGCCGAGTTCGTCAACATCACCTCCATGCCGAACGACCTGAAAACGTTCGTGACGCGCTTCAACGTGACGCCGACCATCGTGGTCGCGGCGATCTGCGCGATCTACGTGGTGCTGGGCACCGCGATGGAAGAGCTGTCGATGATCCTGCTGACCATCCCGGTGTTCTTCCCGGTGATCGTGCACCTCGGGTTCGACCCGGTCTGGTTCGGCATCATCATCGTGTGCATCGTCGAGATCGGCCTGATCAGCCCGCCGGTGGGCATGAACATGTTCGTGCTGAGGACGCTGCTCCCCCAGGTGAGCACGGCCACCGTCTTCAGCGGCGTGCTGCCCTTCATGTGGGCCGACATCGTGCGGCTGGCCATCCTGATCGCGTTCCCCTGGCTCTCACTCTGGCTGCCCAGCATGATGCGGTGAGGCGAACGTAACGCTTGACGTTACGCAAGGAGGTGGCTAATATCGACAAGTGATTCGGAGCTTTCGCAATCGGGATACAGAGCGGATCTTTTCCCGAGAGCGAGTGCCCCGGTTCTCATTGGAGACGCAACGAAGCGTTCAAAGGAAGTTGGTGATGATCGACGCCGCGGAGTCACTCGAAGACCTCCGTGTTCCGCCCGGAAATCGTCTGGAAAAGCTCGCCGGGGATCGAGCCGGAAGGTGCTCGATCCGAGTCAACGACCGGTGGCGGGTCTGCTTCATCTGGAGAGATGGTGATGCCTACGAAGTTGAAGCGGTCGACTACCACTAGGCGACAAAGAATGCACACGAGGAGGCTTCCTCCGACTTCGCCTGGCGAGATCCTTCTCGAAGAGTTTCTCGAGCCTCTGAACATCTCACAGT
>WNGG01008703.1_pt1 | contig 11154 bp, 9 predicted proteins | sample 5400661 | NCBI WGS metagenome assembly WNGG01 (sample SAMN13153372, study PRJNA577476) | soil metagenome | isolation source: 100 cm soil or saprolite under Garry oak tree replicate 1 | place: USA:California | collected 2016-06-15 | reverse complement strand
GCCTCTGCCCGAGCTTACGCGCGCGCTCCTTGAGTCCAGGACGAACTCCATCGCCTATGAGACGGTTCGGCGGCCGGACGGTTCTCTTCCACTCCTGGTGCCAATGAGCCAGGTGGCTGGCCGCATGGCGGCGGTCATCGCCGCGCAGTTCCTCAAGAAACCAGGCCCCGGCCGCGGCAAACTACTGGGCGGCATCGCCGGCTCCTCCCCAGCGCGGGCGCTAGTGGTCGGGAGCGGCAATGTCGGAACAGCCGCTACTCGTGTGCTCCTCGCCCTCGGGGCGCGCGTGACCGTAAGCTCGACAGACCTTCAGCGCCTGGCCGGTCTCGAAGCGCAGTTTCGTGAGCGCATCGCCACCCGCGTCACCAGCCCGGCGGTACTCGAGGAAGAGCTGCGCGGTGGGGACATCCTGATTGGCGCCGTCCTGGTCCCCGGCGGCATCGCTCCCAAGCTTGTCACGCGCGAGATGGTGCGCTCGATGGGTCCCGGGGCAGTGATCGTGGATGTCTGCATCGACCAAGGAGGAATCTGCGAGACGTCCCGTCCGACGACCCACAGCGACCCGATATACATCGAAGAAGGGGTGCTCCACTATTGCGTTGCGAACATGCCGGGCGCAGTCCCGCGGACTTCCACCGAAGCGCTGACCTCAGCGACGCTGCCATACGTGCTGAAGCTGGCGGACCGCGGCCTTGCGGCACTCCGTGAGGATGCCGCCCTTGCCTCCGGTGCGAGCACTATCGAGGGCAAGCTTGTATCAGAAGCCGTCGCCCAGGCGCAGGGACTCGAATATACGCGGCTTGATCAGGCCTTGAGGCAATAATCAGGCTTAGGCGGCCACGCCGTCTGCATGCTCCTCCGCAGCCGGCTGCCTCTCCGCAGTTTGCCCAACGGCGCGTGCTACAATTCACGAGTCAATGTCCGCCCTTACCCTCCTCGCGCCGGAGCCTCTTGCCGGCAAGACGGCGGTGGCCTGCGGCCTCGCGCGCAGGATTGCCTCCGAGGGCAAGCGCGTATCCCTACAGAGGATCCCGGGCGATGACCATGCCGAGAACGATGCGGTGTTGTTCAGCGGGCTAAAGGGCGTCACGCAAGATTCGACGAGGGCGGAAATTACGCTCATCGAAGCACCCGCCGGCGATAGGGCGCGATCGCTCGCAGATTTTCCTGATGGCCGGGCGGTGGTTATTACCGACGCATCTACTCCGATGGGCGCCCTCGCCGATTACTGCCGGGAGGCCGGCGATCGCCTCGCGGGCGCAGTCATCAACAAGACGCCGGCAAGACGAGCTGACTCGTTGCTCGCCGATGCAAAGGCAGCCGGGATCAACGTCCTTCGCGCATTGCCCGAAGACCGATTGCTCGCCGCTCCCGTCATACGCGACGTCGTGCAAGCTCTATCGGCGCAGACGGAACACCTGGATGGCGGTGGAATGCGGCCGCTCGATCGCCCGGTCATTGCGACCATCAGCGCGGACCCGGGGCAAGGATATTTCGCGCGCTACGACGCCTCGGCAGTTATTGTCAGAAGCGACAAACCAGACCTTCAGCTCGCGGCTTTGAACGCAGGCGCCGGCTGTCTCATTGTCACAGGCGGGCTGCCTATCCTTTCGTATGTTCTGGAGCGCGCGGAAGAGGACCAGATTCCGCTCCTGCGTACCGGCCTCGACACGATCACGGCGGTGCATCGAATCGAGGCGATCTTCGGCTCGTCGCCCTTCTCTGGTGACGCCAAGATTGAGCGGATTAGCACGCTGCTATCGGACCTAAATTTAGCAGCTCTCTTTGACTAGCAGATCAGATTTACGATCCGGGAACAACGTCACGAGACCGGGGCCTGGCCGGGGCTTCCTCTTCCTTAGAGGAATCTTCCCCCGCGGCCGCCGCGCGGGCCGCCTTCTGCCTCGAAGCCGTGGCCACGGCCGGCGGTGGCATGGGATCCATCCGCCGCGCGGCGCCCTTCCGCTCTGCGGTGCAGTAAGGACAGACCACCCAGTTAAAGCTTAGCAACTGCTCGCATTCGCCGCAGATGTCTTTCAGCTGTGTCTGGCAGAATGGACATATGCGCCAAGCCCGCTCGACGAAGCGCCGGCAGGAGGGGCATAGGCCTTCGTCACCTATCTCCCTAAGCAGTGCCTCTTCCTCGAGCGAGCGCGAGTAGGCTTCCTCAAGCGTCTCTCGTGGCCTCATCATCATATAAAGCGCAAGTCCTGGGATGTTGAATCCAGGAAAGAACAGCATTACCACAAAGACAGCCAACACCTGAAGCCCAACATCCCGAGTCCTGTCTCGTATGTCTCGGTAGGCCCAGACGATAATGCTGAGCCAGAGGAGAAGCAGCCAGGTGCCGGCAATCAGCCCGGCAGCGACTAGCCAGTCTTCCATACCCTGCCTCTTCCTTCTGCTCTATCGAGTAAGTTTCTTAGCATTATAGCATTCCCGGCCGATTGTCGACGCTATCAATTATATATAACGCCGCCCACCCGGCATTGGCATCGTTGGCCTTCAGGCAGATAGACTGATAGTCGAGTCATCATGTCCCGAAAGAAGGCTGAAAACCGGCTCGACCCGCCCGAACGTGTCACTGTCCAGCTTGACGATATCGCCTTCGAGGGAGGCGCGCTTGCCCACGATGGTCCGCGCATTGTTTTTGCCGAATACGGAATACCCGGCGAGACCGTATCCGTCGAGCTGCTGCGCAGTCGTGCAGGCGTGGCGATGGGGCGCGTTGTGGAAGTTCTCAAGTCGTCGCCGGATCGCGTTGACGCACCGTGTCCATACTTCGGCGCCTGTGGCGGTTGCCAATGGCAACACATCACTTATCCCCGTCAGCTCACTTTTAAGGAGCACATCGTGCGGGAGCAGCTGAGGCGGATAGGGAGGTTCATCAACCCGCCCGTCTCGCCCGCTGTTGCGGCGGAAAATCCCTGGGGGTATCGCAACCATCTGCGGTTCACGGCAAAACGTCGGGGCGAGGTGGGCTTCGTGCAGAGAGGAAGCCACCGGTTTCTGCGCGTCGACCATTGCCTCATAGCTGACGACCACGTAAATGATGCTCTCCCCGGCCTTCAGGGTAAATGCGGAGGCATGCACCAACTGACGTTTCGCGTCGGCGTTAACACCGATGAGGTGCTGGTGCACCCGGACCTAAAAGCAATCGAACCTTCGATTGAGTCCGGTCAGCGCTTCTACCACGAGGAGATTCTGGGTCGCCGCTTTCGAATCTCTGGCGCGTCCTTCTTCCAAACGAACACCGCCCAGACTGAGCGCCTCGTGGGGCTGGTCCGCGACGGCCTTGATCTTGGCGAGAATGAAACGCTCGTCGATGCGTATGCAGGCGTAGGCACCTTCGCGGTAATCCTCGCGCCGCTCGTGCACCGAGTCGTTGCAATCGAAGAGTCCGCGGCTGCGGTCGACGACGCCATGGTGAACATCGCCGGGATGCCCAACATCCAGTATTACAAGGGGAAAGTAGAAGAGCTGCTGCCCCAGATCTCGGAACCGGCCGATGTCCTTATCCTCGATCCGCCACGCCAGGGTTGCGATGCGAAGGCGCTCGAAGCCGTTATTCAGATGGCGCCAAACCGCATCGCTTACGTATCCTGCGACCCCTCAACGCTCGCGCGTGACTTGAGGATTCTAGTGGACGGAGGTTTCGAGCTGCGGGAAGTGACGCCCGTCGATATGTTCCCGCAGACCCACCACATAGAGTGCGTGGCAACCCTGAGGCGGTCATCTTAGCAAAACAAATGGACCCGCCGCTGTTTGTCTGAGCTGGTCCTCGCTTCCGCCTCGCCACGCCGCCGGGAGCTGTTCGCCCGCCTGAAGCTACCGTTCAAAGTCCGCCCCGTTGAGGTATACGAACGAGTGCCCTCGCAGAGAAATCCGGAGATCGTCGCGCGGCGCCTCGCCCGCACTAAGGCCGAGGCTGCCCGGCTTGTTGACTCGGACTCAGCGATAATCGCTGCCGATACGGTCGTAGCCGTCGATAGAGCGATCCTTGGAAAGCCGGTTGACGACATAGACGCGGGGAGGATGCTCGAACTTATGAGAGCGCGCGAGCACGAAGTCGTCTCGGCGGTGGCTGTCATGCGAGCGGGCGGGCGGTCAGCCCTTCTACGCCATCCGGTCACGCGGGTCACTATGCGAAACTACGCCGACAACGAGATCGATGCTTCGATAGTACGCGGCGACCCTTTCGATAAGGCCGGTGCGTACGCCATCCAGGACGAGGCATTCCAGCCGGTCGAGCGCTATGACGGCTGCTACTGCAACGTGGTCGGTCTGTCGCTGTGGGCAACGATCGAGCTGCTTCGAAAGGCGGATGTGGACGTGTCGGCTGTCGCCGAAGCTGACCTTCTGCCCCAATGCGCGCTGTGTCCTCTGCGGCCCCAAGCGTTATAATTCGCCGCCGAGGCTGCCTTCAAACGAAAGGAGCGACATGGCTCTAGAGTTCGTTCCCGCCAAGCCCGAGCACACTGGCGAACTGGGCAGAATCTGCTACGAAGCCTTCAAGGACATCTCGGACCGGCATCATTTCTCCTCCGACTTCACCAGCGCGGCGATGGGGAGAATGATCATGGGCCTTTTGACGGGACGTGAGGACGTCTATGGAGTCGCAGCGATGATGGATGGCCAGCCGGCGGGCTCCAACTTTCTCATGGTCGCCGACGAAGTGGGCGGGCTCGGTCCGATTTCAGTCGAGGTATCGATGCAGGGTCAGGGCATCGGGCGAGCGCTAATGCGAAATGTTATCGTCCACGCCAAGGAAGCGGGTGTGGAGAAGGTGAGACTGCTCCAGGACTCCTTCAACATGACTTCGCTCTCGCTCTACGCCTCCTTGGGCTTCGACACCAAAGAGCCGGTCGCCGTCATGCAGCCGTCCCCAGGCGATCGGCCCGACGAATCAGTTCGCGCGGTGACTGAAGCCGACCTTGAGGAGGTGGCTGAGCTTTCGCGGCAAATCTACAAGGTAAGCCGCCGCAATGAAGTGGCCTCCGGCATCACTGGGCCCTTTCGTCCGTTCTTGCGCGAGCGCAACGGGCGCATTGCCGGTTACTATATCCTCGGCATTGCCGGTCACGGCGTTGCCGAGACCGAAGATGATCTCGTCGCACTAGTACGCGAAACCGCCCGGCAGATGCCACCCGACTTCCACCGCGTCCTTTGTCCTCTCACTGAGGGCGACCTCTATCGCAAGCTCCTCGCAAACGGGTGCCGCAATATCAAGGTCATGAACCTCATGGCGCTTGGGCCCTACGAGCGTCCCGACGGCGCGTGGCTCCCCAGCGTTCTCTATTAGCTCCCGCCGTTCACTGTCCTTTACAGCAGTCTTAACTGAAACTTAATGCTCATACCCTAACCGCTGGTCGCCGGCGGACGTCAATCCAATCAAGGGAAGTGAGCATGCGATCAAGGGCATTCCGTAGAAGCGCGCCGTTTGCCTTCCATTTGCCCGGCCGGTTCGGCCGGATGCCGGGGGCGATCGCGTCGCTCATAGCGAAGCTAGCTACGCTGCCCGGTCGCCATCTTCGCTGGAAAATCGTCCTTCCGTACGCGTTCCTCGCTCTCATTTTAGGCTGCGCCGCAACTTACCTGGCGACCGGCGTCATTACAAGCTCCCTCCGTGAGCGATCTGACAATCAGCTCGTCGAATCGGCGCGCGTCTCAGCCGACACGTTGGCCCGCCTCGAACGGAAGCACCTCGAGACCGTGCGCGCGATTATCTTCAGCGACGGCGTACCCGGGGCGATAGACGCCCGTGACAGCGTACAGCTCGGTACGCTGATCGAAGGCACCGCCGCCAATGACGAAGTGCAATACCTCCAGGTGCTCGATGCATCCGGTCAGCGTTTGAAGGCGATCCATCTCACTACACCGAAAACCGTTGAATACAGCGATATCACTGATTCGGATACACCCGCAACCTGGCCGCCCGTTCAGCAGGCGATCGCTACTGCCTCCACCGGCGGCGGAAAAGCGACCGCTATCGTCGAGACGGCCGGCGGTCCGGTCCTCTACACCGCGGGGGTAGTTGGGTCGGGAGGCCGGGTAATCGGCGTAGTACTCATTGGAACCTCGCTTCAGAAGCTGGTCGCGGAAATGAAGGCTGAGTCGCTCGCGGACGTGACCATCTTCGGTGATGAGCAGACTCCGAGCGCGACAAGCTTCGTTCAGCCAAGCGAAGCGGGCTCCAAAGAAGCTGACCTGAGCCCACCGCCGGAGGCGGCCTCAGCTTTCGACGGAGGCGGCGCCTACCGCGAACAGAGGACGATCTGGGGACGTGACTACAACGTTCTCTACGCGCCGCTTCTCATCCAGGGGGCGCGCATCGGCACCTATTCCGTGGCGCTGCCCGCTGATTTCATCGTCGAGGCTCAGGATGCCGCTCGCTGGAAAATGGCGATACTCTTCGGCATCGCGATGCTGGCGGTCCTCGCCATCGGCTTCTATATCTCGCGTGCCATAACACGCCCGGTTGACCGCCTCATGTCGGCCGCCGAGCAAGTGTCCGGCGGTGACTTCACCGCCCGGGCAAACATCGAGTCCCAGGACGAGATCGGCCGCCTCGGCGCTGCCATTGACAACATGACTGACACGCTTCAAGGTCAGTATCTGGGTACGCTGCGCGCACTCGCCTCTGCCGTCGCCAATAAGGATCCGGTTACTCTTGGCCATTCCGTGCGCGTCGGTCAGCTCGCCGCTATGCTTGGCCGCCATTTCCAACTGGACGAACGCACCATTGCTCAGCTCGAGATGGGTGGCTACCTTCATGACCTCGGCAAGATCGGAATCCGGGACTCCGTTCGCCTGAAACTGGAAGCGCTTACGCCTCAACAGCGAAATCTTCTCGAACATCACCCTCATCTCGACCTGCTTGCATCAGCGAACGAAGGAACGCGAGTGCCGTTGGATAGTCTGCGAAAGCCGGCGAGCTATTCTGCTGCCTTCAACGAACAAGGCACGATCGTTGCCCGTATCGTCGAGGCCGCCGACCTCTATGATGCCGTCCGGCTCGGCGATTCGCAGCTGGGCGGATTCACCTCCGAGCAAGCCCTGACGTTCCTTCGCACACACGTCGGGGCGGTCATCTCGATCGGCATGCTCGAGGCGCTCGCAGCGGTCGTCCCAGCCTGGGAACAGCGTCGCGCGAGCGATCCGATGCTGCAACGACTCCTCGTGGAGACAGCGCTCGATACCAAGTAATGGCGCCATCTCAGTTCAGGGCCTTCCTGTGCAGGGTTCTTCCCGTGGCGGCGCTTGTAGCCATCTGCATGGTCGCGTCGACGATTGCGGCGACGCTTGCGATTCTCGGGGTCGGCTCGGCCGTTCTCGAAGCCAGCGTCAGCTCGCGAGTGCCGGTGGACTACTCAGCGGACCAGGTGGCACTGAAGATTCCTCGCCTCTCCCCAGAAATCATCGATGCCATCAGGAGAGATCGTGACGCTTCCGGCAGTGATTCGGGCACACCGGGCGGGCCTACGTCCCAGACGCCGCCACCCGGGTCTGTTCCCATGCCGGGGCCGTCCGGTGGAGCAACGCCGCCGCCCAACGCGGGCGGACCCGCCACACCGACGCCTCTTCTGCCGCTGCCCACTCCGCTGCCGACGATGCCGGTGGCAACGCCAACGCCGCCATCGCTTCCCACGCTCCCACCCACGCCGACTCCGCCTGTTATTCCAACGCTGCCGGCACTCCCAACACTGCTGCCTACCCCCACCCTCCCGCCGCTACCTTAATTCGAACCCTCGCCTTACTCCTCCTTCCACCTCGTACCCGAACAGATGTATCATTTTCATCGTGGGAATATCCACCGAGAGTCCTATTCTCGAAGCCCTTAATCCACGCCAGCGCGAGGCCGTCGAACAGACCGACGGGCCTCTGCTTATTCTCGCGGGGCCCGGCTCCGGCAAGACGCGGGTCATCGCGCACCGCATCGCGTATTTAGTACGCGACAAGAACGTCCGCCCCCGGCGCATCCTCGCCGTCACGTTCACGAACAAGGCGGCGCGAGAGATGCGCGACCGCGTCTTCACTCTTGTCGGGGAAGATCTTGGACGCGACATAACGCTTGGCACCTTCCACGCGGTCTGCTCGCGGATCTTGCGTATCGACGGCGAACAGATCGGGGTACCCCGCAATTTCACGATATACGATGACTCGGACCAGATCGCCGCCGTAAAACGCGCCCTGGAGGACCAGGGAGTCGATCCTCGACGGATAGCGCCACGCGCGGTGCTGTCGGCTATTTCTCGTGCGAAGAGTGAGCTACAGGGTCCGCGCGAGTTCGCAGCCATCGTTGCCGACTACTTCCAGGAGGTTACCTCGCGCGTGTTCCTGCGCTACCAGGACCTCCTCGAGCAGAATGAGGCGCTCGACTTCGACGACATCCTGCTGAAGACAGTGGAGCTTTTTAACGAGCGCGAGGACGTCTTGGAGAAGTACGCCGACCGCTACCTCTATGTCCATATCGATGAGTTCCAGGACACGAACATCGCCCAATACGTCCTCGCCAAGCAATGGGCCTCGCGTCACCGCAACATCTGTGTTGTCGGTGACCCCGACCAGTCGATCTACACCTGGCGCAGCGCAGACATCCGCAACATCCTCAATTTCGAGAAGGACTTCGCGGACGCTCGGATCGTCATCCTCGATCAGAACTACCGTTCGACCCAGACTATTCTCGATTCGGCGCATTCCGTCATCGCGCTCAACAAACAGCGTAAGGAGAAGAACCTCTGGACGGAAAACCCGGGCGGCGGGCCCGTGGTCCTACACGAGTCCTACGACGAGGAGGACGAGGCGCTGTTCGTCGTGGAGGAGATCAAGCGGCTGGCCGCAGATGAATCGCTGGCCTATCACGACATCGCGGTCATGTACCGCACGAATGCGCAGTCGCGCCCAGTCGAGGAGGCGCTCGTCCGGCGTGGCATTCCGTACCGCCTAGTCGGCGGCACGCGCTTCTACGAGCGGCGCGAGGTCAAGGACCTGCTCGCCTACCTGCGCGTCATGCAGAACCCGTTCGATGCCGTCGCGATGATGCGCATCATCAACCGCCCCGGCCGCGGCATCGGCGACAAGACTCTCTCCGAAATCAACCGCCTCGCCCGGGAGCGGACAGTCCCGCCCTACGCCATCCTCCAGATGATCGCCGACTCCGAGCGCGATTCACCTCAGTACTCCGCAGCTGAGAACGGGCCTGAAGAAGCGTCCTTTTCCGCTCGTCCTGAGGCTCTCGCAGGAGCAGCGGAGCAACCGCACCCCGCTCGCCCCGGCGCTGACCATCCCTTCCAGAAACGCACCGTCGGCGCCCTCATGCGCTTCCTCGGCCTTCTCAACGAGCTGATCGCCCTCTCCCACACCGCTTCGCTCTCCCAACTGCTCGACGCCATAATCGACCGTATCGACTACAAGCCGCACATCATGTCCGACCCGGACGGCGAGGAGCGCTGGGAAAACGTCCAGCAGCTGCGTGTCGTCGCCGCTCAGTACGATGAGCTCAAGCCGGAGCATGCCCTCGCCTCCTTCCTCGAGGACGTCGCACTCATCACCGACGTTGACGAATATGACGAGAAGGCCGATTCCGTCACGCTCATCACGCTCCACGCCGCCAAGGGCCTCGAGTTTCCGGCCGTCTTCATGATCGGCATGGAGGAAGGCATCCTCCCACACGTCCGCTCACTCGAAAGCGGCAACCCGGCCGAGATCGAGGAGGAGCGCCGCCTCTGCTACGTCGGCATGACGCGGGCCAAGCGGCACCTCTACCTCGTGCGAGCCTTCCGCCGGGCGTTCAGCGGCCATCATCCAGCCTCGCGCTTCTTAGCCGACATTCCGCCCATCCTCGCCGCGCAGAGCCAGCGGGCGACCCAGCGTGAGATGATGCCCGCCCGCTATCGCCACGGCACACACAGCGGCACTGTCGGCGCCCGCCTCGACGCTCCCCTCCACGACGAAGAGCCCGGACCGCCCCTCGAGATCTTTAATGCCGGCGACCACGTCCGCCATCCGAAATTCGGCGAAGGCATCGTCGTCTCCTGCGAGCCTTCGGGCCTCGACTTCCAGGTGGTAGTCGCCTTTCAGGGCGAAGCCGGCATCAAGAAGCTGCTGCTCTCCTTCGCGCCCCTGGAGCGGGTTGGCTAATTCAGAAGATTAACTTTTCACCAAACGTTCACTTTCCTCCTCTCGCTATAACCGATTTTCCGTGTAACATTATCACAGAGATTTAGTTTCTAGATCGGTTGGAGGAAAACATGTCGCGAACAATCCGTATCGATGAAGACGTCTACCAGGCATTGAAGGGTCGAGCCGAACCGTTTGAAGATTCTCCGAACGATGTACTCAGGACGCTACTCGGCCTAAACGGATCGTCAGAGCACTCTCCGATTCATTCGAAGCCCGCGCTGGAGTCGCGGGCAGACGCTGTCATTAACGAGCGGGTAATGCTGATTCGAATCAACCGTACGTACCGGCCGGGAATGTCGAGCGACGAGATCTACCAAGCAACCCGCTATGCATGGAGAGTGGGCGAGCGGCGGGAGGGGGCGCAGTTTTGCCTACCCGTTTACGATGGTATCGTTCTCGAAGTTTATAAGATTCATCACTGGCGAAAAGCGTCACCGGCAAGCGACGACTGGTGGGAGGGAGACAGGTGGGAGTTCGACGGCGCCGTCGCTGAGGAGCCCGTTCGCTCAAAATATGTTGGTCGACGAGTCGATTCTTACTTGCCGCATGGAGCGCAGAATCCCATCAAATACGTCAACTGCTAACCCGCGACTCGGGCCCTACTAGGCGGCGCATCCCGAATCACGCAACTGGTCCACCGCGTTCCAACGCGTCGCAGGTTGCCGGGCTGAAGCACCCGAATAATCGAATGCACACGGGCCTCCGACTTTGTATATTAGCCAGCGATAGTTAGGAGCGTTCGCCATGACAACAACGGTCGCCATCCAGGGCGTTTGCGACCCCCGGTTCCGGGGCGTCAAGGAAGCGTTCGCGCAGAACTTCGCCGACTACGCTGAGGTGGGTGCCGCTGTTGCGGTTATGGTCGGCGGCCGCGTGGTGGTCGACCTCTGGGCCGGCCACGCGGACGCGGCACTCTCCCGCCCCTGGCGGCGGGACACGATCGTCAACGTCTTCTCGACGACGAAAGGCATG
>WNGG01008701.1_pt1 | contig 11155 bp, 8 predicted proteins | sample 5400661 | NCBI WGS metagenome assembly WNGG01 (sample SAMN13153372, study PRJNA577476) | soil metagenome | isolation source: 100 cm soil or saprolite under Garry oak tree replicate 1 | place: USA:California | collected 2016-06-15 | reverse complement strand
GCACCTGAACATGAGCCAGCGCAAGCACCTGCGCAGCGCCCTGCGCATGCAAGCCCTGCGCTGCAGCAACACTGGCGTCAGGCGATTGCATCCGCGGGCCGGCCTGATCGCCAGCATGCCGTCAGGAGGCCTGGCATTCCCGGCCGGGGCTCTTCCCGTCGGGCAGGCCGGCGCGCCGCGAGTGATCGGCTCAGGCTGGACGGCCGTCGCCGTCTTTCCCGCCGCGGGCCTGACCGCGGGCCCGCCGGGCGGCCCGGCCGCCGCCCTGCTGCAGTCAGCCACGCCGGTGCACGGCTCGTGGGGGAGCGGCAGGCTGCTGCGCACCAGCCTGCTCTCGGTGCTGATCACCAATAACGGGAGAGCGCTGGTCGGTGCCGTGACGCCGTCGGTCCTCTACGCCGCCGCGGCCCGGGCGACGTGACGTCGGCCTCGCGCGCGGCCGGCCAGCGGGACGAGATCAGCTTCGGCGACGCCGATGACCGGCTGCTGCGCCCGGAGCGCGGCCAGCCGCCCGGCACGACCGGGCCGGCCATCACGACCAGCGGCCTGACCAAGCGCTTCCACGGCGGCCAGCTGGCCGTGTACAGCATCGACCTGGCCGTGCCGCACGGCTCCGTCTACGGCTTCCTCGGCCCGAACGGGTCGGGCAAGACGACGACGATCCGGATGCTGCTCGGCCTGGTGCATCCGACCAGCGGCAGCCACGAGCTGCTCGGGGTGCCGATGCCGGCGGGCACCAACGCGGTGCTGCCCCGGGTCGGGTCGCTGGTGGAGGGCCCGGCCTTCTACCCGCAGCTGTCCGGGCGGGCCAACCTGGCCCGGTGCGACGCGGCCGACCGGACCGCCGACCCGCGGACCGCCGACGCGCGGATCCGGTCGGCGCTTGACCGGGTCGGCCTGCTCGGCGCGGCAAGGAAGCACTACCGTGCCTACTCGCTCGGCATGAAGCAACGGCTGGCGATCGCGGCCGGCCTGCTCAGGCCGCGTGAGCTGATGATCCTGGACGAGCCGACCAACGGGCTCGACCCGCAGGGCACCCGCGAGGTGCGCGGCCTGATCAGGGATATCGCCACCGAGGGGACCACCGTCTTCATTTCCTCGCACCTGCTGGCCGAGGTCGAGCAGATCTGCTCGCACGTCGGGGTGATGCGCACCGGGAGCCTTGTCTTCCAGGGCACGCTGGACGAGCTGCGCAGCCGCGGCGCCGCCCGGATCCTGGTCAGCACGGCGCAGCCGGCCCTGGCAGCCGAGGTGCTGGCGAAGCTCGGGCTGGCCGACGTCCGCACCGCCGAGCGGGAGGCGAGCGCCCAGCTCGGCGGGCAGGCGCCGGAGGAGATCTGCGCGCAGCTTGTGCACGCTGACGTGCCCGTCGCCGGGCTCGCCACGCCGCGGCCCAGCCTGGAGGACTTGTTCGTCGAGCTGACCGGCGAGGGTTTCCATGTCGACGGCTGAATTCACCAGCACCCGGCCCGACCCAGCGGGCCGGGCGGCGGCCGGCGCCGTTGGCCCCGTTACTCATTGGATACGGTTCCTGCGCTCCGAGCTCCGCCTGATCTTCCTGCGCTGGCGCAACCTGGTGCTGCTTGCCGTGCTTGCCGCCATCCCGCTGCTGATCGGGATTGCGCTGCGGCTGTCCGCGCACGGCGGCGGGGGCGGGGACGGCCCGGCGTTCATCGCCCAGGTGGCGGGCAACGGCGTGTTCCTGGCGCTGGTCTCGCTGACCGTGTTGCTCACGCTGATGCTGCCGCTCGCGATCGCGGTGGTCGCCGGGGACTCGGTGGCCGGCGAGGCCAGTCACGGGACGCTGCGCTACCTGCTCGCGATCCCGGCCGGGCGGGCCAGGCTGCTGGCGATCAAGTACACCGCGCTCGTCATCTTCTGCCTGGCCGCGTGCGCGGTGGTGACCGTGGCGGCGCTGATCATCGGCGCGGCGCTGTTCCCGGTGGGGCCGGTGACGCTGCTGTCCGGCGACACGATATCGCTCGGCGCCGGCCTGCTGCGGCTGGCGTTCGCCGCCCTGTACGTGGCCGGTGCGATGGCCTCGCTCGCCGCGATCGGGCTGGCGATCTCGACGCTCACCGAGCACCCCATCGGCGCCATCGCGGCCATCATGGTGCTCGCCTTGGCGAGCGAGGTGTCCGACAGCGTGCCGCAGTTCGCCGTGGTGCACCCGTACCTGCCGACGCACTGGTGGCTGTCGTTCGACGCGCTGCTCCGGTCGCCGGTCGCGTGGCCCGACCTGATGCACGGGCTCGCGTCGTTCGGCATCTACGCGATCATCTTCGGGACTATCGCCTGGGCCCGGTTCGCCGCTGCTGATGTCACCAGCTGACCCGCCCGCGCAGCCGCCCGCTGCCGGACCCGCCGCGCCCACGCCCGGGCCGCCCGCGCCCGCCGGGCCGTCCGGCCCGCGGCCGCCGCTCACGCTGAGCACGGCCAGGATGCTGCGGCTGGCCGGGTCGGCCTTCGTCGTGCTCGCCGCCGAGCCGTCGTTTGTCCTGGTCGACACCGCCGTGGTCGGTCACCTGGGGCCGCTGCCGCTGGGCGCGCTGGGCATCGGCGGCACACTGCTTTCGCTGGTCGCGATGATCGGCGGCTTCCTCGACTACGGAACCACCGGGCGGGCGGCACGCTGGTACGGCGCCGGGCGGCGGGACCGCGCCGTCGCGGAGGGAACGACGGCCTCCGTGCTCGCGCTGCTGCTCGGGGCGGTCGCGGCGGGCGCCGGGGAGCTGTTCGCCGGGCCGCTGCTGCGGCTGCTGGCCGGCGGCAACGGGCCGATCGCCAGCGCCGCCGAGAGCTGGTTCCGCATCGCCGTGCTCGGCGTGCCCGGGATCCTGCTGGTGCTGGCCGGCAACGGCTGGATGCGCGGCGTGCAGGACACCCGCCGCCCGGTGCGGATCGTGCTCATCGCCAACGCGCTGTCGGCGGCGGCGTCGCCGATCCTGGTCTACCCGCTCGGCCTCGGCCTGGCCGGGTCGGCGGTGGCGAACGTCGGCGCCCAGGCCATCGGGGGCGCGCTGTTCATCCGGGCGGCGCACGGCGAGCGCGCGCGCTGGCGGCCGCAGTGGGCGGTGATGCGCGGCCAGCTGGCCGTGGGCAGGGAACTGCTGCTGCGCGAGGCGGGCTTCCAGGCCGCGTTCCTCACCGCGGCGGGCGTGGCGGCGCGGATGGGCGCGGCCATGGTGGCCGCGCACCAGATCGGCCTGGAGCTGTGGGAGTTCACCGCGCTGCTGCTCGACTCCTTCGCGATCGCCGCGCAGTCGCTGGTCGGGGCGGCGCTGGGCGGCGGCGACGCGCTGGAGGCCCGGCGCACCGCCTGGCAGGTGGCAAGATACGGGCTGGCCGCCGGGATCGCGTTCAGCGCGCTGCTCGGGGCCGGCTGGTGGCTGATACCGGTCGCGTTCACCTCATCGCCGCAGGTGCAGCATCAGGCGCACCTGCTGTGGCCGTTCTTCGTCGGCATGCAGCCCGCGTCCGGCGTCGTGTTCGCGCTGGACGGCGTGCTGATCGGCGCGGGCGACGTCGGCTTCCTGCGGACGGTCACGCTGGTGTCGGCCATCGGGGTGTTCGTCCCGATCACGCTCGCCGCGCTGCATTTCGGCTGGGGCATCGGCGGGGTCTGGGCCGGGCTGGCCGGGTTCATACTCGCCCGGCTGATCGGGATGCTGGCCCGCACCGCCCGTGGCCGCTGGGCGGTGACGGGCACGTCCGCGCAGGCCGGCTGAGCGGGCTGGGCGAGCGGGCCGGGCGAGCGCACGGCCGGGCCTTTCGTCCCGCCGGGCGCGTCGGCCTCGCTAGCCTGTGACGATGACCAGCCTGCCCGGCGTCGGGTGCCACCTGGCCGGCGGCGCATGAGCCGCCCGGGCCGGCGCCGGGCGCGCGCGGGCGGGCTGGCCGGCCTTGCCGTAGCATCCTGGCTGGCCTGCGGCGGGCTGGTCGGCGCCGGGGCGGCCAGCGGCGGGGCGGCCAGCGGCGGGGCGGCCAGCGGCGGGGCGATCGACGGCGGGCGTGGCGGCGCGGAATCCGGCGCGGCCCGGCCAGGCGATCACCGGTCGTGGACGGTGTATCACCACGATCCGGCCGGCTCCGGCGTGGCTCACCCGATCGGCGCGATAAGGACGTCGGCCCGGGCATGGACGTCGCCCGAGCTTGACGGGGACATCTACGGCGAGCCGCTGGTCTTCGCCGGCCGCGTCTACGTGGCGACGGAGAACAACACCGTCTACGCGCTGTCGGCCCGCGCCGGGAAGGTCGGCTGGTCGGCGCACCTCGGCCCTCCGGTCCCGGCGGAGGCGCTGCCGTGCGGGAACATCTCCCCGACCGTGGGAATCACCGGCACCCCGGTCATCGACGCCGCGCGCCGCGAGATCTTCGTCGTGGCCGACGTGCTCACCCGGGGCAGGCCGGCGCACCTGCTGGTCGGCCTGGGCACCGGCTCCGGCAAGCGGATGATGACCAGGGCCGTGGATCCGCCCGGGGCGAATACCGCCGCGCTGCTGCAGCGCACCGGGCTGACCATCGCCGCCGGGCGGGTGGTGTTCGGGTTCGGCGGGAACTTCGGCGACTGCTCGACCTACCGTGGCCGGGTGGTGGCGGTCAGCGAGGCCGGTGGCCCGCCCGCGTTCTTCACCGTCGACACCGCGCCCGATGAAAGCCGGGGCGCGATCTGGATGGGCGGGGCAGCCCCGACCGTCGACCTTCACGGCAACCTGTGGGTCACCGCCGGGAACGGCTCGGTCACCTCGTCCGCGCATGCCTACGACCACAGCGACTCGGTGCTGAAGCTGTCGCCGTCGCTCCGGCTACTAGGGTTCTTCGCGCCCAGCAGCTGGTCCGAGGACAATGCCACCGACCTCGACATGTCGACCGGGGTCGCGCTGCTGCCCGGCGGCCAGGTCGTGGCCGCCGGCAAGTCCCGCATCGCCTACCTGCTGAGCGCCGCCCGCCCGGGCGGCATCGGCGGCCAGCAGGCCCAGCTGGCGTCGGTGTGCGGCGGGGAGGTCGTCGGCGGGACTGCCGTGCTCGGCCGGACGGTCTACCTGCCCTGCCTGAGCGGCATCGCCGCGGTGCGGGCCACACCAGATCCGCCGTCGCTGCGCCTGCTGTGGGACTCCCGTACCGGGGGCGGCCCGCCGATCGTGGCCGGCGGCCTGGTCTGGACCATCAGCCTGGACGGCACGCTGTACGGCCTCGACCCGGCCAGCGGGAAAGTCCTGCGGCGCGCCTCCGTCGGCCAGCCGGCCAACCACTTCCCGACGCCGAGCGCGGCCGGCGGTCTGCTGCTGTCCGCCGCCGCCAGGCAGGTCGTGGCCTTCGCCGCCGCCCCGGCCGGCCAGCCTGCCGCGTCCGCCAGCGCCACGGCCACCGGTGCCGCCGGTGCCGCGCCGGGGGACGCCGCAGGCGGCCAGGACGGCCTGTCCGCCGCCGCCGTGGCCGGCCTCGTGGCGGGCAGCCTCGCAGTGCTCGGGGCACTGGGCTGGCTGCTCTGGCGGCTGCGGGTCCGCGGCAGCGGCTAGCGCTCGGACGCCTGTCCGGCCTTGAGGCTGGGGAAGTCTTCTTCCCAGAACTCGGCGGCGGTGCGCGCCGGCGGGCCGGCGGCCGTTCCGGCCGGCCCGCTGCCCGCATGCCGCTCGTCCTCGCGCGCCCGCAGCTCGACGCGGCGGATCTTGCCGGAGATCGTCTTCGGCAGCTCGGCGAACTCCAGCCGCCGGATCCGCTGGTACGGGGCGAGCCGCTCCCTGGCGTAGGCGAGGATGGCGAACGCGGTGTCGGCGGTGGGGTCGAAGCCGGCCGCCAGCACCACGTACGCTTTCGGGACCGCCAGCCTGAGCTGGTCCGGAGACGGCACCACGGCCGCCTCGGCCACCGCCTCGTGCTCGATCAGCACGCTTTCGAGCTCGAACGGCGAGATCCGGTAGTCCGATGCCTTGAACAGGTCGTCCGTCCTGCCGATGTAGGTGATGTAGCCGTCCGCGTCACGGGCGGCGACGTCGCCGGTGTGGTAGTAGCCGCCGCGCATCGCCTCCGCCGCGCGCTCCGCGTCGCCGCGATAGCCGGTCATCAGGCCGAGCGGGCGCCGGGCGAGGTCAAGGCAGATCTCGCCTTCCTCGCCCGGCCTGCCGGTCAGCGGGTCGACCAGCACCACCTCGTACCCGGGCAGCGCCCGGCCCATCGACCCGAGGCGGACCGGCTGGCCGGGGGAGTTGCCGATCTGCGCCGTGGTCTCCGTCTGCCCGTAGCCGTCCCTGATCGTGATGTTCCAGGCGCGGCGGACCTGCTCGATGACTTCCGGGTTGAGCGGCTCGCCCGCGCCCACGCACTCCCGCAGGCTGCGCACGTCGGCGCTGGCCAGGTCGGCCTGCACCAGCATCCGCCAGACGGTGGGCGGCGCGCACAGCGAGGTCACCCCGCAGGCCGGGATGGCGTCGAGCAGCGCGGCGGCGGAGAACCGCTCGTGGCCGAGAATGAGCGAGGTCGCGCCGGCGATCCACGGCGCGAACACGTTGCTCCAGGCATGCTTCGCCCAGCCGGGGGACGATACGTTCAGATGCACGTCGCCCGGTTGCAGCCCGATCCAGTACATGGTGGAGAGATGCCCGGCCGGGTACGACGCGTGCGTGTGCTCCACCAGCTTCGGCTGGGACGTGGTACCTGAGGTGAAATAGAGCAGCAGCGGGTCGGAAGCCTTGGTGCCGCCGTCCGGCGTGAACCCGTCGCCCATCCCGGACGCATCGCCGTAGGCATGCCAGCCGTCCGTCGCCTCTTCGCCGACCGCGATGCGCGTCCAGTCCCCCGGCAGCCGGTGGAATTTCTGCGTGAGCGCCGATTCGGTGATGACATGCCGGACATCCCCGCGCGCGATCCTGTCGGCCAGGTCGGCCGGCCCGAGCAGGGTGGAGGCTGGGATGATGACCGCGCCGAGCTTCATCGCCGCGAGGATGACCTCCCACAGCGGCACGATGTTGCCGAGCATGAGCAGCAGCCGGTCGCCGCGGCTGACGCCGAGGCCGCGCAGCCAGTTCGCGACCTGGTTCGACCGGGCGGCCAGCTCCGCATAGCTGAGCGCGTCGTCGCTGGCCTCGGTGATGACGCGCAGCGCGCCGGTGTCCGGGTGCTCGGCGGCGATCACGTCGAACCAGTCGAGCGCCCAGTTGAACTCCTCGAGTTCCGGCCACGCGAAGGTGCTCCTGGCCGCGTCGTAGTCCTCGCGGTAGCGCAGCAGCAGGTCGCGTGCCGCGCGGAAGGCTGCGGTGCCTCCGGCTTGTTCGGTCATGCACCCATCGTGGCAGTGCGGCAGGCCCGGCTGCCAGGCGGGCGGCGCAGCACCCGGCCAGCGGCCGTCGGCTGGTCACGGCCCGCGCCGCTGGCGTGCGGACGCCGGTCTGCGGGCGGCCAGCTGCCGGCAGAGCTGGTACCAGTCATCGGCGGTGAGCAGCGTGACGGGCGTGCGCAGGCTCAGCCCGGCCCGCACGGCCAGGTCACGGAGCAGGATGCCGCTGCCGGCGGCCCCGCCACCGTGCTGCAGGTTCGCCAGCGCCCGGCCGAGGGGCTCGTCGCGCCGGCGGTAGGCGGCATGCAGCAGCCTGCGCAGCTCCAGCAGGCCGGCCGCCGGCGCGGTGCCGGGACGGCGCCGGATCGACACCCGGGCCGCGTCGGCCGACGGCGGCGGCAGGAAGCTGGACGGACGGACCCGGCGCGGCACGCTGACCTGATAGCGGCAGGTCCACCAGGCAGTTTCCGCGTCCCTGGGCCCCTGATCGGCCAGCCACCGGGCGGCGCCCCATTGCAGGATCAGCTCGGCTCCGGCCAGCGGGCCGGCCGGCTCGCTGAGCAGGCGCCTGCACAGCGCTGTGGTGACGGCGAAAGGCGGGCTCGCCACGACGAGGAAATCCCGCCGCGGTAGCGGCACGCTGCGCAAGTCCGCCTGCACCACGCGGACGGCGGCCCTGCCGCCGAAGCGCTGCCGCAGCCGCCGGGCAAGGCGCGGATCGCGCTCCACCGCAATAACCCGGGCGCCGGCCGCGGCCAGCGCTTCGGTGATCGCGCCGTCGCCGGCGCCAAGGTCAAATGCCAGTGTGCCCGCGCACGCTCCCGAGCCGCGAACGAGCTGCGCGATCAGTGCGCGGTCACGCAGGAAGTGGGCGCCGACCGGGTTCGGCGGTGCTGACCGCCGCCCGGACACGGATAACCATGACCATCGTTGCGGTCGCCTCTCCTCGGCCCGGATGTCGTCGCGGCCCACCGTAGGCCGCCGCCGCGCAGGCAGCCACTGGTTTTCCGCCCGCTGGTCAAGCCCGGCGGGTAAGCGATCATGATCGTGGTAGGCATGACACTGATCGTGGTAGGCATGACACGATCCGGTCGGCCGTCCCCACGCCGCATGTCCGCTAACCGGCGCTCTGCACGCAGATCAGGAAGCCCGCCTGTCACCCATTTAACATCGGTACCAGGGCCAGGGGAGCGTTCCATCATTGCGGAGACTTTGCGGTGCTACAGCACCTATAACTCTCCGCCTTGCGGCTAACTCTCCACCTTGTGGCGGAAGCGGGCAGGCCGCGAGGTATGCGGAGCGCTCGTGAGCCGGGTTGATTACCGCGGCTCCTGCATGGTCGGGCGGGCGTGGGCGAAGGTCCAGCCGAGCGCTCGTGAGCCGGGTTGATTACCGCGGCTCCTGCATGGTCGGGCGGGCCTGGGCGAAGGTCCAGCGGTTGCCTTCGAGATCGTCGGCGATGTAAGAGCGGTACCCGTGCTGCCGGATGCCCTCGACGATGGTCGCCCGGCCGGCCGTCGCGCGAGCGAGATGAGCATCCAGGTCGTCCACGAACACCCAGGGCACGTGGGTCACCGCAGCGCTCTCCGGCCGCTCGCCAGCCAGCCTGGAGATGATCAGCGAGCAGTTGCCGATCCGGAACTCGATCCAGTGCCGCCCGGCGTCGTCGTCCGGCAACACGCCCGGCGTCACGAACCCGAAGACGCTGGCCAGCCAGCGGGCCGCGGTGGCCGGCCTGGCGTAGCTGACGGAGATTCCCAGCCGCGCCGTTTCCTGCGGCTGGCGCGGCGCGCTATCGCGCCGGGCGCACCAGGCGCCGAACCAGGGCGGCACGACCCGCACCCAGGACGTCCCGCCGCGGTCCTCGCCGCCGGCCGGGATGCTGGCGTTGACCCGGACCAATGTCCCGCTGTCCGTCGGGTCGAACCGCACGTCGATCACCACGTCGTCGACCGAGCTCTGCCAGGACAGCCGCTCGCCGGGCTGCCACACCGTGATCCGGCCAAGCTCCAGCGCGTCACCTGCCGCCTCGTCGTAGACCTCCAGGAGCCGCCCGCCGACGCCAGGCTCGCAGGTGATGGCCACCGCCCTGGCGGCGTCGAAGAAGTTGATTGGCCCGCGCACCCACCAGAAGTTCATCTCGCGGGTGAACGCGCCGAACGCCGTCGGCGCGTCCACGGCGACCTCTACCTCGGCGGATACCGACCTAGCTTCGCTCATCGCGGCGACCTCTCCTCGACATGTCGTTTGAAGGACTGAAGCTGGGCGCCCCAGTGCGCCTGAAGCTGATCCAGCCAGGCCTGCAGGGCCACCATCGACTGCGGCCGCAGCCGGAAGACCCGCACCCGCGCATCGCGCGCGGTCCGCTCGTCAGTGACGATGCCGGCCTGCAGCAGCACCCGCAGGTGACGGCTCATTGCCGGGGCGGACGTGCCCGCGGCGGCGGCAAGCTCCCCGGCGCGCTGCGGGCCGGCCCCGAGCAACTGCACGACCTGCCGTCTGGTCGCGTCGGACAAGGCACTGAACAGCGGCGCCACGTCGGCATCGGCTGGTGCTCGTGCATCCACGCGACAATAATTTCGTTTATAATTAATAATTGTCAAGTCTGCTTAGAGATGAGCGAAGCGCCGGCGACCCTGGCCGGCAGGCCGGCCGGGGCCCTGGCGGCGAGCGGGGGATCCGGGCTCGGCAGCGCGACCGTCCGGACGGCGCGATAACGTCAGCGACGTGCACCCCGGCCACGCCCAGCGGCGCTCCGCAGCCGGCTCACGCGGCTCGTCTGGCACTGCGGATCGCGCCGCCGATGATGCCCACAGCGCCGGCGACGGTGGCAGCGCCGGGCTGCCGGACGTCGCGGGGCTGCTGGCCATCGCGGTGGCCGACATTGGCGGTGCCGAACGGCCGGGCCAGGTCCAGATGGCAGCGGCCGTGCAGCGCGCCATCGAGACCGGCGAGCACCTGGCGGTGCAGGCCGGAACGGGAACGGGAAAGTCGCTGGCCTACCTCGTCCCCGCGGCGCGGCATGCGGTGACGGAGCAGGCCACGGTCGTCGTGTCGACCGCCACCATCGCCCTGCAACGCCAGCTCATCGACCGGGACCTGCCGCGGCTGGCGGCCGCGCTCGGGCCGGCGCTCGGCCGGGCGCCTGTCTTCGCGATACTCAAGGGCCGCAGGAACTACCTGTGCCTGCACCGAGTCAAGTCGGGGGCGCCCGAGGATCCAGCGGAGGTGCTGTTCGACCCGCGCACGGTGTCGGCGACCGGGCGGCAGGTGGAGCGGCTGCACGAGTGGGCGGCCAAGACCGCCACCGGCGATCGCGACGAGCTCGTGCCCGGCGTCAGCGAGCAGGCCTGGCGTCAGGTCGCGGTCACCGCCCGGGAGTGCATCGGCGCGCAGCGCTGCCCGTTCGGCTCGCGCTGCTTCGCCGAGCATGCCCGGGACGAGGCGGGCCGGGCGGACGTCGTCGTCACCAACCACGCCCTGCTGGCGATCGACGCGGTAGAGGACTTCGACGTGCTGCCCGAGCACGACGTGGTGATCATCGATGAGGCGCATGACCTGGTCGACCGGGTCACGGCGGTCGGCTCGGCTGAGCTGTCCGCGCCTGCCGTCGAGGCCGCCGCCCGCCGCTGCGGCAAGATGATCGAGGACGCGGCCGTCGGCAGGCTCCGGGACGCGGGCACGGCGGCGGCGCGGATACTCGACGAGATCCCGTACGGGCGCATCGACGTCCTGGCCGAGCCGCTAGCTGTGTCGCTGGCCGCCGTCCGGGATGCTGCCCGGGCGTGCGCGACGGACTTGCGGACCAGCGGCAAGAACACCGGCGAGGAGCCGGAACGGATCGCGGCCGGCCGGTCCGCGCTGGCATCGCTTGATGAGCTC
>WNGG01008700.1_pt1 | contig 11155 bp, 10 predicted proteins | sample 5400661 | NCBI WGS metagenome assembly WNGG01 (sample SAMN13153372, study PRJNA577476) | soil metagenome | isolation source: 100 cm soil or saprolite under Garry oak tree replicate 1 | place: USA:California | collected 2016-06-15 | reverse complement strand
GGCTGGGGCCTCGTGCGCGCGTCCAACACCAACCCGTACCTGACGCTGCGCTTCGAGGCCAAGACCGAGCGCGAGATCGAGGACATGAAGCGCGTCATCTACGACGCGCTCCGCCGCTACCCGTTCGTCACGCTGCCGTCGTAGTGCTCGCGGCCGTGCTGTTCGCGCTGCAGCGCGCGGGCGCCACACCGCTCAGCGACGCCGAGATCCACGCCCTGTTCGGCCCCAGCGAAGACGGGATGATGCGGCGCGTGCTGCCCGAGACCTGGCAGAGCGCCCTCCCCGGATACTTCGAGGAGTACGAGCGGCTGCTGCCGACGTGTCCGACGGTCATTCCGGAGCTCGGCGCGGCCCTCGCCCTGCTCCGCGAGCGCCGGATCCCGACGGGCCTCGTGACCGGGAAATCGCACGTCACGGCCGCGATGTCGTTGCGTCACTTCGGGCTCGACGATGCGTTCGACGCGGTCGAGCCGGGGTCCCCCGAGGGCGTGGTCAAGGCGCCGGCCATCCGGCGGCTGCTCGAGCGCTGGCGTCTGAGGCCGGAAGACGCCGTCTACGTCGGCGACGGCGCGTCCGACATGCGCGCGGCCCACGAGGCCGGCGTGATCGCGGCGGGCGCGGCCTGGGCTTACGGCGCGCGCGTCGCGGAGCTGCAGGAGGCTCAGGCCGACCTGATCTTCACCGACGCGGCGGAGTTCCTCGCGTGGCTCGACGGCAAGACGCGGCGGGTCACCCCGGGCTGACGGCCGACAGCTGCGCGGCGATCAGGCGCGCATAGAGCCCGCGCCGGCCGAGCAGCTCGGCGTGCGAGCCGGATTCGATCACGCGGCCGTGGTCGAGGACGACGATGGTGTCGGCGCCGCGCACGGTGGACAGGCGGTGCGCGATGACGAGCGTGGTGCGGTCCTGCTTGAGCCGATCGAGCGCCGCCCGCACGCTCGCCTCGCTGACCGCGTCCAGGTGCGACGTCGCCTCGTCGAGGATCAGGACCGGCGCGTCCTTCAGGAACGCGCGCGCGATGGCGACGCGCTGGCGCTGGCCGCCCGACAGCCGCGTCCCGCGCTCGCCCACGACGGTGTCGAGCCCCTCCGGCAGGGAGGCGACGAACTCTGCGAGCGCCGCGCGCTCGACCGCCGCCTCCACCTCCGCGCCCGTGGCGCCCGGCCGCGCCATCAGCACGTTGTTGCGCAACGAGTCGTTGAAGAGATAGGTGTCCTGCGCGACCAGCGCGACGCGCCGGCGCAGGTCGTCCAGGCGATAGTCGCGCAGGTCGTGGCCGTCGAGGCGCGCGCCGCCTTTGTCGGGATCCCAGAAGCGCAGGAAGAGGTGCGCGATCGTCGTCTTGCCCGCGCCCGAGGGTCCGACGAGCGCCACCGTGCTGCCGGCGGGGATGACGAGGCGCACGTCGGCCAGCGCGGGCCGCGAGCGCCCGGGATACGTGAATGTCACGCCGTCCATCTCCAGCGCGGCCGCGCCCGCGCGCGTCGCGGCGACGCCCGGCCCGTCCTGCACCGCCACCGGCGCCGTGTCGATCGCGTGGAAGCGGCGCGTGGCGCCGAGCGTGTCGGCGAGCTGGCGGCCGACCTGCGCGATCTCCCAGACGGGCACGAAGGCCGACATCGCGAGCAGCGTCATGACGGGCAGGATCGCCGGGTCGAGCCGCCCGTGAATGGCGAGCAGGCCGCCGGCGGCGAGCACGGCGAGCCCGCCGAGCCCGGTGACGACCTCGTGCAGCGCGCTCTGCAGCGTGAGGTCGCGCAGGAACGGCATCCGCGCGCCCAGGTAGTCGCGCGCCTTCGCCGCGAACTCTTCGCCGCGCGCCCGCACGTGCTGGAAGGCGATGATCTCGGTCAGGCCCTGGATCGAGTCCACGGCGTGGGCGTTGAGGTCACCGGAGATGGTGCGCGCGCGGGCGCCGAGTCGATCGATGCGGGCCCGGCCGAGGACCGGGCTCAGCGCCGCGTAGACCAGGAACGGCAGCACGGCGACGGCCATCGGCCAGCCGAACGCGGCGAGGGTGCCGAGCACCGCCAGCGGCACCAGCACGGCCACGAAGGCCGGCGTGATCGTGTGGGCGAAGAAGTACTCGATCAGCTCGACGTCGTGCGTGGCCACGCTCACGAGGTCGCCGCTGCGGTGCTGCACCATGTAAGCGGGCGCGAGCGCGTCGAGCTTGCGGAAGAGCGCCCGTCTCAGATCCGCGAGCAGGCGATAGGCCATGTCGTGGGCGAGCCACGACTCGGCCCAGTGCAGCACGCCCGACAGCGGCGCCGCGATGGCCAGCGTCACCAGCAGGCCGGTGACGGGCTCGCCGCGGTTGACCGCGCGCACCGTGAGCGCGCTGAGCACCCCGACGCCGATCAGCGCGGCCACGCGCGCGATCCCGAGCCCGAAGGTCACGAGCAGCCGCAGCCGGTAGTGACGCACCATCGCGAGCAAGATCGGGATCGCGCGCGGCCAGCCGAGCGCCGCCATGGGCTCGGGGGCGCGCGGCGGCGCCGCGCCGTCCTCCGACGACGCCACCGCCGCCTCCGCCGGCTGGAGCGCCGCGTCCGCCGCCGGCGCCGCGCCGTCTTCCGCCTGCGCCGCCATGAGGCGCGCGTAGGCCCCGCGCCGCATCATCAGCTCGCGGTGCGTGCCGGTCTCGACGACCCGCCCGGCCTCCAGCACCAGGATGCGGTCGGCGCTCACCACGCTCGAGAGGCGATGCGCGAAGACCAGCGTCGTGCGGCCCTCCATCAGCCGGTCGAGCGCCTGCTGGATGATCGCCTCGTTCTCGGCGTCCACCGCGGAGAGCGCCTCGTCGAGGATCAGGATCGGCGCGTCGCGCAGGAGCGCGCGGGCGATGGCGATGCGCTGGCGCTGACCGCCCGACAACCGGATGCCGCGCTCGCCGACCACGGTCTGATAGCCCTGCGGCAGCCGCGCGATGAACTCGTCGGCGTTGGCCGCGCGCGCGGCGGCGCGCAGCTCGTCAGGGGTGGCGCCGGGCTTGCCGATCCGGAGATTGTCCTCGACCGTCCCGTGGAACAGATAGGTGTCCTGGTGCACGATCGCGACCTGCGCGCGCAGGTCGTCGAGACTCAGCTCGCGCACGTCGCGGCCGCCGACCAGGATCCGGCCGCGCTGGGGATCGTAGAAGCGCAGCAGCAGCCGCGCGACGGTGGACTTGCCCGAGCCGCTCGGTCCCACGAGCCCGATCCGCTCGCCGGGCGCGACGGAGAAGCTCAACCGCTCGTGGGCGGCTCCGCGACCGCCGGGATAGGCGAACGTCACCTCCTCGAAGGCGACGCTCGGCGTGAGCGTGCCGACCCGCCCCGCGCCGTTGTCCCGCTCGCGCACCTCGGGCGCGGCGCGCAGGATCGCGAGGATCCCGTGCGCGGCGGAGGTGCCGAGCATGCCCTGGTGCAACACGACGCGCAGCTCGCGCAGAGGCCGGAACACCTCGACGCCGAGCATGAGGATGACGAGCAGGCTCGGCAGCCCCATGGCGCCCGTGTGGACGCGGTAGACGCCGAGGGCGAGCGCCGCCACCGCGCCGACGGCGATGCCCGTGTCGGCGATGCCGCGCGTGAGCACGTTGGAGCCGAGCACCCACATCGTGCTCTGGAAGAGCGCGCGGCCCTTGTCTTCGAGCAGCCGGCGGCGCGCCGCGCTCTGGCCGAAGGCTTTGAGCGTCGCCAGGCCCTGCAGCGTGTCGAGGAACTCGGCGCCGTAGGCGGCGTACGCCTTGTTGCGGGCGAGGCTGTGCAGGCTCTCGCGGCGATGCCAGAGCACCGGCGCCCCGAGCGTCACCAGCGCGGCGACGAGCGTGACCAGGGCCACCGGCAGATCGATGAAGGCGACGAAGGCGAAGATGAGCACGGGTGTCAGGCACGCCACCGCGAGCTGCGGCAGGTACTGGCCGAAGTAGACCTCGAGCTGCTGGATGCCCTCGACCATCGACAGCACGACGTCGCCCGTGCGGGAGCGGCCGAAGTGGGCCGGCCCGAGGGCGGTGATGTGCGCATAGAGCGTGCGCCGCAGCGTCGCCTGCACGAGGGCGGCGGTGTGGTGCGCCACCATCGTCCGGTAGTACTCGAGCGCGCCGCGGAGCACGGTCACGGCAGCGACCAGCCCGACGGCGAGCAGCAGCGAGGGCAGCGTCGGCCCCGCCAGCACGCGCGCCAGGAGCCAGCCGAGCAGCGCGAGACGCGCGATGCCGGCGACGACGGCGGCGAGGCCGATCAGCACCGCCCACGCGATGCGCCAGCGCACGCCGGCCGTGAAGCGCCAGAGCTCGCGGCTCAGGTACATGCGAGCAACCGCTTGACGGCGTCCAGCACGGTGGGCGCGCACGGACAGTCGCGCGCGCCCCAGCACCTGCCGGGATCGAGGAGCACGCCCGTCATACCGACGCGGCGAGCGCCGAGGACGTCGATGGAGTAGAGATCGCCGACGTACGCCGCCTCGCCCGCGGTCACGCCGGCCCGCGCGAGCGCGCGCTCGAAGATCGCCGGCTGCGGCTTCTCGACGCCTTCCTCCTGGGAGTCGAGCGCGAAGTCGACGAGCGGCAGGAGATCGAGCCGCTCGAGGATGCGCCGGATCATGCCGTTGGAGTTCGAGATCACGCCCGTGCGCAGGCCGGAGTCCCGCGCCAGCGTCAGCGCGGGCGCGGCCTCCGGCTCGGGGGCCGTCCAGAGGCCGAGCGGCTGGTTGTAGCCGCGGCGCCACTCGTCCATGGCGCCCACGAGCGCCGCGTCGGTGACGCCGACGCCCTCGAGCACGTACGCGAGGTAGCGGCTGTGCGTCGTGCGCGTCTCGGTGGACGCGATCTCGCCCGTCGCGAACACGTCGGCGTCCAGCCGCACGCGCGCCCGCCACTCCGCGCGCATGAGGTCGTCGGGCGTCGTCGACACGCCCCGCGCGGCGAGCGCCGCGGCGATGGCCGCGTAGTCGATGCGGATGAGCGTGTTGCCGGCGTCGAAGAAGATCGCGCGGAGGCTCACGGGATGACGCGGAAGGAGAACTCCCCCTCCGTGAGGTGGCTGTCCACCGACAGCACGCGCCACACCACGCGGTACGGCCCGGGCGGGAGTGCGGGTACCGACACGCGGAGCAGCGCGCGGTTCGCCGGATCGACCGCGTCGTCGCCGAGATCCCTCCGATGGCCGGCGGCGTCGAGGACCTGCACACGGCTGTACGCCGGCTCGAGCGCGCCCGTGAACCAGAGCCGCACCTGCGCGGGCAGCGGCTTCACGCTGGCGCCGGCGCGCGGCTCCGTCCGTTCGAGGACGCCGTGGGGGGCGGCGGACGCCGGACCGATGGTGAGCGCGAGCACGACGGCGCAGAGGCAACGCTGGATCACGGACAAACTCTACTCCATTACGGGCGATGCCGATGCACCCCGCCTTGCGTTTCGAGATAGGCGACGAGGTCCAGCAGGTCGGCGACGCTCAATACGTCGCGATAGTCGGGCATCGTCGAGCGTCCGTCCGGCCCCGTGTAGCCGGGGCCCTCGATGATGACGGCGTTGGGATCGAGGATCGATTCCGCGATGTAGCTCCGCGGATGGTGTCCGCCGATGCCGGTGAGCTCGGGTCCGGCGCCGGACGGCGGCGGATAGGACTCACCACGGAGCCGGTGACAGCGGAAGCACTCGAGCCGCGCGAACACATCTCGCCCCCGCCGCGGATTGCCAGAGGGCAGCCGAAACACCCAGCCGCGCGGCACGCCGCCCGCCTCGTGGAGCTGCTCCATCGTCGCGCGGATCGGATCGCGCCCGCCGTTCACGTCGGCGACGTGAGCGACGTGCCCCGCGTGGCGTGCCGGCGTCGTCTCGCCGAGCACCGCCGTGAGGCCGAGCACGGCCGCGCCGAGCGCGGCTTCGCAGGCCACCACGGTCACGAGCCGCGACGGGGACACGCGCGCCGGACCGAAGAGCGCAAGCCGGCAACGCCGGACGCCGCGCGCGACGAGACCGCGCGCGGGCAGGCCCGTGAGACGCGGGAGGAGCGCGTAGCGATTGGTCCCGCCGAGCAGCACGAGCATGACGACGAGCGCCAGCTTCGCGAGCAGGACCCGACCGTACGGGGTGTCGCGAAGCGCCGCCACGTCCGGCAGCTGCACCCACGCGTTGTAGACGCCCGTCAGGACGACCGCCGCCAGCGACCAGGCGGCGAGCCGCGAGAACCTCGCGCAGATATGCGTGACCGATGAAGGCGCCAGCGCCGACCCCGGACCGAACGCCACGAGCGCGAGCGCGACGACGCCGCCGATCCAGAGCGACGCCGCGAGCACATGGATCCAGTCCAGCAGGACGCTCGGCGTGACATCGCCCCAGTCGGCGGCGTGGCCGCTCAGCGCGGTCGTGAGCGCAATGGCGCCGGCCAGCGCCAGCGCGACGACCCGCGCGCGACGCGTCCCGATCGTTGCGGTCGAGAGCGACGCAACGAGAGCGAGACTGCGAGCGCTCCAGATCGTGCCGAAGTGCGTGCGCGACAGCACGAGCGGCACCGCTCGCACGGACTGCGCGAGGTCGCCGCCGGCCAGCGTTCGCGCCCGCAGCACGAGCTCGGCCACGGACGTCAGCGCCAGCACGCAGAGGCACACGACGGTCCAGCCACGGAGGCGACGACGCACCGGGGAGAGAGCGACGTCGTCCGCGCGCAGCGCCAAGACCTCGATCGCGAGGCCGCCGACGAGGCCGGCGAGCGCGCCGAGCGCGATCCACCGCACGAGCATCGCGACGGCCAGCGTCACTTGATCCGGAACGGGAAGTCTCCCTCCGTCCGATGGCCGTCGCGGGCGACGACGCTCCAGTAGACACGGTAGCGCCCGGACGGCAGCGGCGGGACCCTCACTTGAAGCACCCGGTTGTCGCCCGGATCGACGCCGCCATCACCCTGGTCCACGCGTCGCTTGTCCGCGTTCTCCACGCGGATGGTGCTGAACACGGGCTCGATCTGCCCGTCGAACCAGATCCGGATGGCCGCGGGCGGTGCATCCACCGTGGATCCGACACGCGGCTCCGAGTGATCAGGAAAGGCGTGCGCCCACGCCGCGCCGACCGCGAGGGCCAGCGCGGCGCCGGCGAGCACACCTATCGCGGCTGCGTGGGACCGAGCACGCCGTGAAACGGTGTCCACGAGAAGATCTGCGGCGCGATGTCGTCGAGATAGAAGTGGATCTGGCCGATCACGCCGACGTTCTTGCCGCTGCGCTCGTTGACGGGAATCACGGCCTCGAGGCCGAGCTGAAGATACCGGCCGAACCAGATGATGCCGGGATTGACCGTCCCCGTCGTACGGCCGGCATTTTTCGGATCGTCGAGCGGCGTCCGCATGACGAACTCCACGATCGGGATCATGCGGTTGAGCGGCGCGGGCAGGCCGACGTCGCGCACATAGGACTGGAGATATTGGAGATTGTACTGGACCGTGAAGCCCCACTTCGCGGCACTCGCGTTGACCTCACGCTCGACCTCGACGTTGCCGTCCTCGTCGAGATTGAAGTGCTTGGTCGCGTGCCGCGTGGGGATCGACACGCCGAACGTGCCCGTCACCGCCACCGGCTTCACGAGGTCGAGCGCGTCGGGCAGGTCGCCGAAGCCCTTGCCGAAGAAGAGCGCGGGCGTGATCGTGTCGAACCCCTCGGCGCCGACCTTGCTATAGCCCGTGCCGCCGACGTCCCAGGAGATGCCGGTGGACAGCAACATCTCGTGCGGGTCACTTCTGAAGAAGACGTACTTCAGCGCGACCTCGAGATTGTCGAAGCCGGTCACCGTCTTGCTGTGATCGGGGTCGAGCAGCCGCCAGTCGCCGCCGAGGCTGAAGCCGAGATTGGGGCTGAGCCGTTTCGAGAACTCACCCGAGATGTCGGTCGCGCGCGTCGGCGGCTGGTCGCCCTCGCCACGCAGCTTGATGCTGGACACCGTCGGCAGCGACAGCTCGTCGGCGACGAACGGATCGTCGATCCCCAGCGTGGCGGGGAAGAACCGTTTGCCGGCCATTCCGTGGGCACCGGCCGAGCCCACCGAGGCCGCGAGCGCGGCGGCCAGAGACAACACGAGCACGACGTGTTTCGAATGCATGGGCGTCCTCCCGGGTGCGAGAGTCGTTCCGAGCTGCGCGAACGCTCAGGCGGCGGAGGACGGAGGCGCGCGTCCGCGATCGGGACGCGAGGAGCGCACGTCGGCGCGAATCGGGGCAACGTCGGGGTACGCGTCGCGCACCAGCGTCGGCGCGACGGCAACCACGACGCCATCGGTCAGGACGGCGGGCGCGTGCGTGCTGCCGGACGCGAGCACGCAGGTGGCGGCCGCGCCCGGATCGTTGAGGTGGTGCACGGAATGGACCGCGGCGTCGACGCCGACGACGGCCGAGAGCAGCGCGAGCGCCAGCGCCAGGCGCCGCCGCGAGCCGCAGACGGCCAGCGCGACCACGGCCGCCACGAGCGCCGGCACGGTCGCCGACGCGGGAACGGCGGCGCGAAGATCCACGGCAGGCAGGACGATCGGCGTGGCGACGGGAGCCGTGGCGATCTCGGATCCGGCCGCGCCCGTGTGCGCCCCAGCCGCGCCCGCAGACAGCAGGAGCGCGGCCGCGGCCACCAACGAGGCGAGGAGCGGGCGCACCATGGCCGACACTGTACCGCGGGAACCGGCGGGTTGTCTCTCCGGTTCCGCGGCGATCAGAATCGCCGGGCCAGCCCGGCCGCCACGCCGGCAGCGCGGTGAAGCCCGCTTGCGATTACCATGCGCGCGAGGTAATACCATACGACCGTGTTGACCGGAATCGTGTTCCGCGCGGCCGCCCTGGCGGCCTCGGCCCTGCTGCACGTCCTCGTGTACGGCGCGCTGAGCCTGGCCCCTGCGTGGACACCCCCGCCGCGGACGGGTCTCATCGTCACCGACCTCATCGTGAGTCAGCCCGCGGCACCGGCCATCGCGACTCCGCGGCTCGTCACACCGCCCCGTCCGCTCGCCAGGCCGCAGCCATCGACGAGTCGAGCCGAGCGCGCGCGATCTGATAGCGCGGCGAAGATCGAACCGTCAATCGAGCGCGAAGCCTCCGAGCCGCCGGCACAAGCCGAGCCGACGATCGTCGTAGCCGATGAGACCCCCCCCGGCGCGATCGCAGCGCCATCTGCGTCGACGCCATCGGTGCCAGACGAAACGCTCGTCGGCGGGAACGCGCCGGTGACCGCGTCCTCGCGACAGGATCCGGGACCGGCGGTGGCGGCGCTGCCGCCCGGCCCCGCGGCCGGGACGCCCGGCGCTCTCACGCGCATGGCGATTCCACGCGGCGGCTACCAGATCACGCCCTCGTATCCGGCGACGGCGCGACGGCTCGGCATCGAGGGCACGGCACTGCTCACGGTGTTCGTCGACGCCGCGGGACGCGTCGGTGAGGTCGTCGTGAAGCAATCGGCCGGGCATCCCGATCTCGACCGAGCGGCGGCCGACGCCGTGCGCCGCTGGCGATTCGAGCCCGCGCGCCGCGGCGCCGAGGCCGTCGCGATCTGGGTGGAGCTGCCGGTCGAGTTCCGTCTGCGCTGAGCGCCGGGTTTATCATCGTGTCCGTGGCTCGCCTCGTTGCCGCGCTCGCCATCGTCCTGGGTCTCGGCGGTCTCGCGCTCGCTCAGACGCCGACGCCGATCACCGCGACGAAGCCGATCACCATGGAGGAGCTCCACCGCGCCGGCGGCGTGCCGCGCGGCTGGAAGTTCACGCTGCCGCCGGGCGATGCCAAGACCGGCCGCGCACTCTTCGCCAAGCTCGAGTGCAACAAGTGCCACGAGGTGAAGCCCGACTTCCCGAGGACCGGCGGCGCCGGTGACGTCGGCCCCGCGCTGACGGGCATGGGGGCTCACCACCCCGCCGAGTACTTCGCGCAATCGATCGTCGATCCCAATGCCGTCATCCTCGCCGGCCCCGGCTTCGTCGGGCCGGACGGGCGCTCGATCATGCCCGACTACCGCGACAGCCTCACCTTCGCCGAGCTGGTCGATCTCGTCGCGTACATCAAGAGCCTCGACGGCGGCGACCGCGATCACCATCATCACGAGGTCAGCGCGCCGCAGGAGCAGACGGCGGGGCCGTACAGGGTGCGCGTGGAGTACACCGAGCCTGGCGCCGCCGGCGGTCACGCGCATGGCGCGGCGCCTACGAAGCCCACCGGCCACCTGATGGTCTTCGTCGCCGACGCGACGACCGGCGAGCCCGTGCCCTACCTGCCCGTCACCGCGATGATCCGAGCGGAAGAACGCGCGGCGCGCACGGTGCGCCTGCGGCCGATGATCGGCGGCTCCGGCTTCCATTACGGCGCCGACGTCACGCTGCCCGACGACACGACGAAGATCACGCTGACCCTCGGCGCGGCGGCGGTCAAGACCGTGGGCGCCGCGGCGGGACGCTTCGCCAGGCCGATCACGCTGAGCTTCGACTGGGAGTGACTGAGCTCGGTCTCCTCGCGCGGTTCGTCCACCTGAGCGCGTCCATCCTGATCGTCGGCAGCGCGGCGCTCGTCCTCCTCGCCGGCCGCTCTGATCGCCCGACGGCCCTGGCCTGGGAGTCGCGCGTCGTCGCGCTCACGCGCGCGCTGATCTGGCTGGCGCTCGGCGCCGGCCTGGCCGTCCTCGCTCACCAGACAGCGATACTCGAGTCGAGCGTGGTGGCGGCCCTCGAGCCGCGAGCGCTGGCGCGCGTGGCGCTCGAGACGCGGTTCGGCCACGTGTGGCTCGTGCGCCAGGGACTGCTGCTCCTCCTCGGGGTCTTCGTGAGCCTGCGCCTGGACGTGCGACGGGCCGTCGACTGGCGCGCGGCGCGCGGCGAGACGGCGATCCTGGGCGCGCTGGCCCTCGCGGCCCTCGGCGCGGCCGGTCACTCGGCCGCCGTCGAGCCGTCGGCGGCGGCGGCGATCGCAGCGGACGTGGGCCACCTGCTCGCCGCCGGCGTCTGGGCCGGCGCCCTGCCGGCGCTGGTCCTCCTGCTGCGCGCGGCCAGCCGGGAGGCCGGCGCCGACGCGCGGCCGTACGCGGTGCTCGCCGCGCGGCGCTTCTCGCGCGCGGCGCTGATCTTGATGACGGCGCTCCTCGCGACCGGCATCCTGATCACCGCGGTGCAGGTCGGCTCGGTCGGCGCGCTCCTCGGCACGCGCTACGGGCGGCTGCTCGT
>WNGG01025096.1_pt1 | contig 11156 bp, 10 predicted proteins | sample 5400661 | NCBI WGS metagenome assembly WNGG01 (sample SAMN13153372, study PRJNA577476) | soil metagenome | isolation source: 100 cm soil or saprolite under Garry oak tree replicate 1 | place: USA:California | collected 2016-06-15 | reverse complement strand
GCCATGAGACCAGTACAACGGTAGGTCAGCGCCGCAAGAAGGCGACGAAGCGCCTGAAGGTGGTGGAGGCCTTCCGCAAGTCAAACACGTCCCCCGAGTGGATGATTCTCACTGTGTTGCCCGTCTTGCCACCGGACCTGCGTCCTATGGTGCAACTGGATGGCGGGCGCTTCGCAACCTCGGATTTGAACGATCTGTATCGCCGGGTGATTAACCGCAATAATCGGCTCAAGCGCTTGTTGGACTTGAGCGCGCCGGAGATCATTATTCGTAATGAGAAGCGCATGTTGCAAGAGGCGTGCGATGCGTTGATTGATAACGGTCGCCGGGGTCGTGCGGTGGCCGGTTCAGGGAATCACAAGCTCAAGAGTCTGTCGGATATGCTCAAAGGGAAACAGGGCCGTTTCCGCCAGAACCTACTGGGCAAGCGCGTCGACTACTCTGGCCGCTCCGTGATCGTGGTCGGCCCAGATCTTAAGCTGCACCAGTGTGGTTTGCCGAAGCGCATGGCGCTGGAACTTTTCAAGCCGTTTGTGATGCGTAAACTGGTGGAGCAGAACTTCGCGCACAATATTAAGAGTGCGAAACGCTTTGTGGAGCGAGTGAAGCCCGAAGTGTGGGATGTGCTGGAAGAGGTGATTAAAGATCACCCGGTGCTCTTGAACCGCGCTCCAACGCTGCATCGGCTGGGTATCCAGGCTTTTGAGGCTGTGCTGGTTGAAGGTAGCGCCATTCAACTGCATCCGCTGGTCTGTTCTGCGTTCAACGCGGACTTTGATGGTGACCAGATGGCGGTGCATGTGCCGCTCTCTGATAAGGCGCAGGACGAGGCGCGGCAGTTTATGCTGTCAACGCGCAACTTGCTTGATCCGGCGAAGGGTGAGCCATCGATTGGTGCGAGCGGTGAGATGGTGTTAGGCTGCTTCTACCTGACGCAGGATCGTCCAGAAAAGAAGGGGCAGGGACGTCTCTTTACGGATACGACCGAAGCAATGCTGGCGTACCAGCATGGGGTGATTGACCTGCAGGCGCTGATCAAGGTGCGCCTGGGCGATAAGAATATCTACAATGAGGCACCGCCGGCCAAGGCGACGATGCAGGCCAACGGGAAGCTGATTGAGACAACTGTCGGCCGTATCATCTTCAATGAGGCTTTGCCAGAGCGCCTGCGCTTCAAGAACTATGCGATGAAGAAGGAGAACCTGCGCCAGATCATCAGTGAATGTTTCAAGGAGTATGGACGTATCAAGACGGCTGAGCTAGCCGATGAGATTAAGCGTCTGGGTTTCTCATATGCAACCAAGGCTGGTGCCACCATAGCCATTAGCGATGTGAAGGTGCCAATAGGCAAGCAGGAGGAGCTGGCGAAAGCAGATGCCAAGATCACAGAACTGGAAGAGCAGTACCGCGATGGCCTGATTACGGAGCAGGAGAAGCTAGAGCAAGCAATCAAAGTCTGGAACGTGGCGACCGATAATGTGACCAAGATGGTTGAGGCGACGCTTGACCCCTACGGCTCGATCTATACAATTGCAAAGTCGGGCGCGACGAAGGCGAAGTTCCAGCAGATTCGCCAGTTATCGGGTATGCGTGGCCTGATGGCCAGCCCATCGGGGAAGATTATCGACATTCCCATTCGTGGGAACTTCCGCGAGGGCTTGAGCGTGTTGGAGTACTTTATCAGTAGCCATGGCGCGCGTAAGGGGTTGGCCGATACTGCATTACGTACTGCAGAGTCGGGCTACCTGACACGCCGTTTGATCGACGTCTCGCAGGATGTGATTGTGACGGAAGAGGATTGTGGCACGATTGAAGGTATCCTGATCACGGAAGAAGACAGCAAGGCGATGATGCTGCCAGATATCCGTGGTCGCCTGATTGGGCGTGTGCTGGCGGAGGCCATTCCCGGCTTTGAGCAGATCGAGGTTGGCGATGAGCTGACTGACGAGATAGTGGATGAGATAGTGAACGCGGGAGTGAAGGCAGTACGCGTACGCTCGGTGCTGGAGTGTCTGGCACGACGTGGCGTGTGCCGGAAGTGCTATGGACGCGACCTGGCGGCGAACGCGCTGGTGCGACTGGGAGCCGCGGTGGGCATTATTGCGGCCCAATCGATTGGTGAGCCTGGCACACAGTTGACGATGCGTACCTTCCATACGGGTGGTATCGCACATGCGCAGGGTGATATTACCCAGGGCTTGCCACGCGTAGAGGAACTGTTCGAGGCGCGTGTGCCGAAGGATAAGACGGAGATCAGCGAGATCGACGGCGTGGTGGAGATCGTGAAAGATGAGAACACGGGTGTTCGCACAGTGCGGGTCGTCTCTACCAATGTCTTCTTTGATGAATATCCCCTGCCTGCAGGGAGCCGCATACTGGTGAACAACCAGGACCATGTGCAGGCGGGTCAGATCATCGCGATGATGCCTGCGGAAGACGGGAACGAGCAGGTACCTGTAATGGCCCGTACAGAGGGTGAAGTACTCATCAATGAAGATGGGCTCCTTTCCATTCGTTTTGAGGAGCATGAGGGGCGTTCATATGCAATCCCTGCTGCACGTAATATTGAAGTGAAAGCAGGTCAAAAGATTGCAGCAGGCACGCCGATCACTTCGGGCCAGCGCGATCCACAGGATGTGTTGCGTATTCAGGGGCACGATGCGGTACAACTGTACCTGATCAAAGAGGTGCAGCGCGTCTATCGTAATACGGGTGTGTATATCAACGATAAGCACATCGAAGTGATCATCAGGCAGATGTTGCGCCGCGTGAAGGTGGACGAGCCTGGTGACACAGATATGTTGCCCAGTGACCTGGTGGATCGTTTTGTCTATGCAGATACCAACGCTCGCGTGCTAGCAGAAGGAGGCGAACCTGCCACCGCGCAAACTGTGCTCCTGGGTGTCACAAAGGCATCTTTGAATACGGATAGCTTCCTGGCCGCGGCTTCCTTTATAGAGACGACGCGGGTGCTGACGGAAGCGGCGATTGAGGCGCAGACGGATCACCTGGTGGGTCTCAAAGAGAACGTGATCATTGGCAAGCTCATTCCGGCTGGCTCTGGCATTGCGCAGCGACGCCGTGAGCAGCTTGCTCGTCAGCAAGCGGCAGCGGCTCGACTTGCGCCGCAACCTGTGGTCGCGGCTGCTAGCGTAGGTGCTGGTACTGGTCCGTTAGGACTTGGGAGTCCAACACTTGACAGTTTGAGCGTTGAGTGATAGTATACATTTCCGCACAGATGTGATGGGGCAGGGCTTTTTAAAAATTCTCTGCCCCACCCTCAAGTGGGAAAAAATACGAGGACGGGGAGGGGCATTCTTTGCCAACAATCAATCAATTGATCCGAAAAGGTCGCCCACAGAAGCGCAAGAAGGTCAAATCTCCAGCGCTGCTGTATTCATACAATGCGCTGAAGAACCGGACTTCGCGCCTGCGAGGATCGCCGCAAAAGCGTGGCGTCTGCACGCTGGTGCGTACGATGACGCCCAGGAAGCCGAATTCGGCGATGCGCAAGGTTGCTCGCGTGCGCCTGACGAACCAAACGGAGGTCTGGGCATATATTCCTGGCGAAGGGCATAATCTGCAAGAGCACTCGGTAGTGCTTGTTCGGGGTGGGCGCGTGAAGGACTTGCCAAGCGTGCGCTACCACGTCGTTCGTGGTACGCTGGATAGCGATGGCGTGGTCAAGCGTCGCCGTGGTCGCTCAAAATATGGAGCCAAGCGACCCAAGCCTGGGTCAGCTTCTACCTCTACTGGCACGAAGTAGGCCTGATTCGACCCGTTTGAGGGTACTGAAAGGCTAAGGGTAAATACTAGAGGGCCTTTTCGACGCGTTTGAGGGCGCGATAAATCGGGCCCCTACAAAGTAAGGATATTGCAAGCAATTAGGTAGTATAGGTCGGTATATTGCACCTCGTCGCTAAAAGCGGTGTGCAGACAATCGCAGGCGATGAGCGTCGAGTGTTCTCCACTTACCTGGAAAGGCACTCGCGTGTAGGCGTCCGAAATCGGAAGTGCTGATTTTGTATACAGACCGCCAACGCCTGCCGCCTCTTATCCAGGTCGGTAACGGGTGCATAGCACCCGTTACCGACCTGTAAGGAAGACGCAGGCTAGCCTTCGGCTCAGGCGGTCCGCAATGAGGCTTTCGAATCGACGCCTTTTCTGGTGTTTATAAACAGGGGTTTTGTTTCCTTGGGAGGAAAGAGAGTTGTGGGGACACCCCACACCCCGCATAGGGGCTACCGCCCCTAAGAACCCCGCTGATGAGGAGGCAGAGCATGCCAAGACGCAAGAGAGCCGTGCGGCGACCGGATGTGCTGGATGCGAAGTATAAGAGCCGAAATGTGGCTCGCTTTACAAGTAAGTTAATGTTGAATGGAAAACGTAGCCTGGCTGAGCGCATTCTCTATGATGCTTTTGCACTGATTGAAGCAAAACAGAGGCGTCCTCCGCTCGATGTATTTGAGCAGGCGCTGAAGAATGCGACGCCTTCAACTGAAGTGAAGCCCCGCCGTGTCGGTGGTTCAACCTATCAGGTTCCCGTGGAGATTCGCAGAGACCGGGGCAATGCGCTGGCAATGCGCTGGCTGGTTCGCTCGGCACGCTCCCGTACAGGGAAATCGATGTCTGAGAGACTTGCCAGCGAACTGATGGATGCCGCCGCAGGACAGGGGAATACGATTAAAAAACGCGAGGAGACCCACAAGATGGCGGAGTCGAACAAAGCCTTCGCTCATTATCGCTGGTGACAAAGGAGGGCACGATAAATCGGGCCCTATATTATGAACATGTCTAGAGAATTCCCACTCGAAAAAACTCGAAATATTGGTATCATTGCTCACATAGATGCTGGCAAAACAACCACCACGGAGCGCATCCTCTTCTACACTAAGAAGATTCACCGCATGGGTGAGGTGCATGAAGGGGCTGCTACTATGGACTGGATGCCCCAGGAGCAAGAACGCGGCATTACGATCACGTCAGCCGCCACGACGTGTTTTTGGCTTGATCATCGCATCAATATCATTGATACCCCAGGCCACGTCGACTTCACGGCTGAGGTCGAACGCTCTTTGCGCGTCCTGGATGGAGGAGTCGTCGTTTTTGACGCGGTAGCTGGCGTTGAACCACAATCTGAAACGGTGTGGCGGCAGGCCAATAAGTATAACGTCCCGCGCATCTGTTTCGTCAATAAGATGGATCGCGTCGGTGCCGATTTCTGGCGCACGATAGATATGATTCGTGATCGCCTGGGGGCAATGCCAGTGCCGATTCAAATTCCGGTTGGCCGCGAAAGCAATTTTAAGGGCTTTGTTGATCTGATCGAGCAGCAGGCAATTATATTCACCGATGACCTTGGTACGAAGTCGGAGCATACGCAGATACCTGTCGAGATGGAGGCCGAGGCGGCGCAGCACCGGGAGCTTCTGATTGAGCGCGTGGCCGAGACGGATGAGGAGTTGACCTTCAAATTCCTTGAAAACAGCAAAATTTCCAATGAGGAGCTGGTGGCGGCCTTGCGCAAGGCGACGATTGCAGGCACGCTGGTGCCTGTACTTTGCGGCGCGGCCCTGAAGAACAAGGGCGTGCAGGCAATGCTAGACGCGGTCGTTACCTATCTTCCATCTCCTCTGGATATTCCCCCTCCAACTGGTATCAATCCCGACACAGATGCGAAGGAGACTCGCGAGGTAAGCGACTCTGTCCCCTTCAGCGCCCTGGTCTTCAAGATTGTCTCCGATCCCTTTGTGGGTCGCCTCTCGTACCTGCGTGTCTACTCGGGTACGCTGGTAAAAGGTGCTTCAATCGAGAACAGTACGAAGGGGAAGTCGGAGCGTATTGGGCGTCTACTGCGCATGCATGCCAATCACCGTGAAGATATTGACGAGATTCGAGCGGGCGATATCTGCGCAGCCGTCGGTTTACGGAACACCTTTACTGGAGATACGCTATGTGACTCCCGGAACCCAATTGTGTTAGAATCTATCATCTTCCCCCAGCCAGTCATTTCAATAGCGATTGAGCCAAGAACTCGCGCCGATCAGGATAAGATGTCGCTTGCGCTGACGAAGCTGGCGGAGGAAGACCCGACCTTCCAATTGCGTACCGATGTAGAGACTGGACAGACGATTATCAGTGGTATGCATGTTCCGTGAGTTTAAGGTCGAGGCAAACGTGGGACGGCCACAAGTTGCTTACCGTGAGACAATTACACACGAAGCTCGATCCCAGGGCAAGTATGTTCGACAGACGGGCGGCCATGGCCAGTATGGTGATGTGTGGATTAAAGTGGCTCCTAACGAACGCGGCAAAGGTTTTGAGTTTATCAACGCCATTGTCGGCGGCGTAATACCAAAAGAATATATCAAACCCGTTGAAAACGGCATCAGAGAGGCGTTGGACAACGGTATTATAGCTGGGTATCCCATGATCGATGTAAACGTGACACTCTTCGATGGATCCTATCACGAAGTTGACTCAAGTGAACTGGCTTTTAAGATGGCTGGTTCGATAGCGATTAAAGAAGCAGTACGGAAAGCTGGCCCTATCCTGCTGGAACCGATGATGCTGGTAGAAGTGACCACCTCTGAAGAATTCTATGGGGATATCATTGGAGATCTCAATCGACGGCGTGGGACGATTCTGGGTATGGAGAGTCGTGGGACAATGTATGTGGTGCGGGGACATGTTCCTCTTGCCGAGATGTTCGGCTATGTGAACGATCTCCGTTCAATGACCAGCGGTCGTGCCAGCTATTCGATGGAATTTGCACATTACGAACCCGTGCCGAAGACTATTGGCGAAGAGATCATCGCGAAGGCGTCGCGATGACCTGTAGGGGCGACCCTTGCGGTCGCCCTGGCGGAAGATGAGGATTGAAACAACCGGAGCCGAGGTCAGGGGATGGCCTACCGGGTGAGGATCTGGCACCCACAAGGGGTGCTAGAACCTGGCACCCACAAGGGGTGCCACTACATATCTTTTGTTGAGTTATTTTCATCGTAAGGATGAAAACCATTATGAGTGCTACGGCAAAGGTGCAGCCCCTGGCACGTTTGTTTGCACCGAGCACGAAGTGAGGATATTATAAATGGCGAAGAAGAAGTTTGAGAGAACGAAGCCGCATGTGAATGTGGGAACGATCGGCCACATCGACCACGGCAAGACGACGCTGACGGCAGCGATCACCAAAGTGCTGGCGCGTGCGAATGCGGCCAACAAGTATGTGGCCTTTGACCAGATCGACAAAGCGCCCGAGGAGCGCGAACGGGGCATCACCATCGCGATTGCCCATGTGGAGTACGAAACGCAGCAGCGGCACTACGCGCACGTGGACTGTCCGGGGCATGCCGACTACATCAAGAACATGATCACCGGAGCCGCGCAGATGGATGGAGCGATCCTGGTGGTCAGCGCCCCGGATGGGCCCATGCCGCAGACGCGCGAGCACATTCTGCTGGCGCGGCAAGTGGAAGTGCCGGCCATGGTGGTCTTTTTGAACAAAGTGGACATGATGCAAGACGAAGAGTTGCTCGAACTGGTGGAGTTGGAAGTGCGTGAACTGCTCTCCAAGTACCAGTTTCCCGGCGAGGAGGTGCCCGTGATTCGGGGCTCGGCGCTGCGGGCGCTGGAGAGCAAGGGCGATCTGACGCGCACTGACCCGGAGGCGGCTTGCATCTGGGAGTTGATGGAGGCGGTGGATCGCTACATCCCCACGCCGCCGCGGGCGACCGACAAGCCGTTTCTGATGCCCATCGAAGATGTCTTTGGCATCAAGGGACGCGGCACGGTGGGCACCGGGCGCATCGAGCGGGGGGTAGTCAAGACGGGGGACGCGGTGGAGATCGTGGGGATGAAAGAAGAGACGCGGCAGGTGGTGGTGACGGGAGTGGAGATGTTCCAGAAGACGCTGGATCAGGGGATAGCGGGGGACAACGTGGGGTGTCTGTTGCGCGGGGTAGAGCGGCAGGAGTTAGAGCGAGGGCAGGTGTTAGCCAAGCCGGGGTCGATCAAGGCGCACAAGCAGTTGCAGGCGCAGGTGTATGTCTTGTCGAAGGAAGAGGGGGGCAGGCACACGCCGTTCTTCAACGGGTATCGACCGCAGTTCTATGTGCGCACGACCGAATGGTGATGCCGGGGGACAACATCGAGATGACGGTGGAGTTGATGCAGCCGGTGGCGATGGAAGAGGGAGTGCACTTCGCGATCCGCGAGGGTGGACGCACCGTTGGGGCTGGCGTCTGCACCCGCGTCGAAAACTAAGTATGCGGGAGTGCAATTCATCGCGCCCTGGACGGCGCGATGAATTGCACTCCTCCAACAGGAGAGAATCATGGCCAGTAAAGGGAAAGAGAACCGCACCGTCGTTACACTGGCTTGCAATAACTGCAAGCAGCGGAACTACAGCACCTCAAAGAATAAAAAGAACAATCCTGAGCGACTTGAGCTGAGAAAATTTTGTCCTACCTGTCGTGTGCATACTGCCCACCGCGAAACCAAGTAGGTACGGTCACTGCTGATCGAGAAAGGCTAAACGTGGCAAATAAAATGGCCGACAAAAAGAAAAACGCTAGCCAGAATCCAACACGTAGCCAAATGGCTGAACCTAAAGTACAAGGCGGCAAAGACCAGGAGCAGAGCAAGGACACTAAACCCGTAGCACGCGAGCAGGATGGGCGCAAAGAGCGACAGAGCAAAACTCGGCGTGAGAGTAGTAGTGACAAAGAGCAAGAGCAGAGCAAGGATACTAAACCTATGGCACGCGAACGAGATGACCGCAGAGAACGACAGAGCAAACCTGTGCAACGTCAGAGTAAAGGACCCTCTGCAACCGCGATTCGTCTACGCAATAATCGCGCTATCCGCTTTGCGCTTGACGCCTACTATGAACTACGCCATAAGGTAACGTGGCCAACCTTCGAGGAGGCCAGAAACATGACCATTGCGGTACTTCTGCTCTCAGCCGCGGTGGGTGCCCTGTTAAGTATAGCCGATATAGGGCTGTTTCAACTCTTCCGTCTGCTGAGCGGTCGGTAGCAGTATCGAAACTATGAAGGAAAACGTCGTGGCTACTGAACACACCAATGAAGATGAGCAGATGACTTCGAGCACATCACAGAACGAGGCAACACACAAGCCGGATGCTGGTGTGGATGAGCGTGCCTGGTACGCTATCCATACATACTCAGGCTATGAAAACAAAGTAAAGAGCCACCTCGAAGCACGTATTGCATCAATGGATATGCGTAACAAAATCTTCCGGATTATTGTACCTATGGAAGAAGAGGTGGAGATTAAGCAAGGTCAGCGACGTACAGTGCAGCGCAAAATTTTCCCCGGCTATGTGCTGGTGGAGATGATTATGAGCGATGAAGCCTGGTATGTTGTACGTAACACGCCTGGTGTCACGAGCTTCGTTGGTTCTGGCACACGTCCTGTTCCCCTTCAGGAACATGAGATCAAGTCGATTCTAAAGCAAGTCACGAAAGAGACCGATAAGCCAAAGGCCAAAGTCAGTTTCACCAAAGGCCAGAGTGTACGTGTTATTGATGGCCCCTTCACTGAATTCATCGGCACAGTCAGTGATATTAACGTGGATCGAAACAAAGTTACTGTGCTCGTCTCCTTTTTCGGTCGTGAGACACCAGTGATACTGGATTTCCTCCAGATCGAGAAAATCTAACCAACCTAACGCATGCGGAGGAGTTTAAAATAGTATGGCGAAACGTGTCAAGACTGTGGTTCGACTACAGATTCCGGCTGGGAAGGCCAATCCTGCCCCCCCTATTGGCACCGCGCTTGGTCCGCAGGGTGTCAACATTATGGCGTTCTGCAAGGAGTATAATGCGCGTACGGCGGACCAGGTGGGCATGATCATTCCCGCTGAAATTACTATCTACGAAGATCGCTCGTTCAGTTTCATTACCAAGACGCCGCCAGTGACTGACCTGTTGATGAAAGCCGCTGGAGTTGAAAAAGGATCAGCTACCCCTAACAAGGCCAAGGTCGGCTCAATTAATCGGGTCAAACTGCGTGAGATCGCTGAATTGAAAATGAAAGACCTCAATGTGATTGATATTGAGGGTGCCGAGCGCATGGTTGAAGGTACAGCCCGTAGCATGGGTATCACCATTAGTTAAAGGATTGCCCGTAAGTCACTGCGGTTATCCTGCCACAAGGAGGGCGAAAAAATATGCCAAAGCATGGTAAAAAATATCTAGAGGCACTGAAGCTCATCGATAGCAGCAAACTCTATCAGCCACAAGAAGCTGTTTCACTGCTCAAGCAGATCAATTATGTAAAATTTGATTCGACTGTCGAGGTTCATATGAAGCTTGGCGTCGATCCGCGACATGCAGACCAGATGGTGCGCGGCGTAGCTATGTTGCCCGCAGGTACAGGAAAAGAACTGAAGGTGTTGGTCTTCGCACAGGGAGAGAAAGCTACTGAGGCGGAAGCGGCTGGCGCAGACTTTGTCGGTCTTGATGACCTGATCAAGCAGATTGAAGCTGACTGGCTTGGCTTTGATGTTGCTATTGCAACGCCTGATGTGATGAGCAAGGTAGGCCGTCTCGGTAAAAAACTCGGTCCACGCGGTCTTATGCCTAGCCCTAAAGGAGGAACGATCACCTTTGACCTTGCCAAAACCATTCGCGAAGTCAGGGCTGGCCGTGTCGAGTTCAAAGTCGATAACACTGCTCTGTTGCACATCCCAGCTGGAAAACTTTCATTCAACGAAGATGCACTGATGGCCAATATTAGCTCGGTCATCGATGCAGTTGTACGTGCCAGGCCGTCTGGTGCAAAAGGTACCTATGTGAAGAGCCTTGTGCTCTCATCCACCATGTCGCCCAGCGTCCGACTGGATGTGCAAGCAGCTCTAGCACTCAAACCCTAAGCGTAACGCTCTCACCCTGACACTTTTTTGCTCAAGGACTCGCGACCTTTGGCTCGTTCGCAAATAAATTGTGTGGCATTGGGAGTGGTGGCTTCGCCACCACTCCCAATGCCACACAAAAAAGAAGCGAGCCCCGCAAGCGGGCCGATGAGAGGGATAGAGACACAACAGAATATCGTCTATTAACCGGAGACAGCAAGTATGCCAACTGGCATGTAATGATACTTCAAGTATTGGCTTGCCGAGGGAACATTCA
>WNGG01019516.1_pt1 | contig 11156 bp, 7 predicted proteins | sample 5400661 | NCBI WGS metagenome assembly WNGG01 (sample SAMN13153372, study PRJNA577476) | soil metagenome | isolation source: 100 cm soil or saprolite under Garry oak tree replicate 1 | place: USA:California | collected 2016-06-15 | reverse complement strand
CTTGCGCACGTGCACGTGCTGATCCTCACGACGTTCGATCACGACGAGTACGTCATCGAGGCGCTGGGCGCCGGCGCCAGCGGTTTTGTGATCAAGAACACCGATCCCGGCCAACTGCTGCACGGCATCCGGGTGGTGGCAGGCGGCGAAGCACTGCTGTCGCCCGGCCTGACCCGCCGGCTGGTTGCCCGGCTTGTCGACCGGGCCCCAAACCGCCAGGTCAACGCTGGGGCGCTGGCCCAGCTCACCGAGCGGGAGCGAGAGGTCGCCGGGCTGGCGGCGTATGGCATGAGCAACGATGAGATCGCCGAGCACCTGGTGATCAGCCCCGCCACCGCCAAGACCCACATCAGCCGGGCAATGACCAAACTCGGCGCCCGCGACCGCGCACAGCTGGTCGCGCTGGCATACCAGCACCGCCTGGTCGACCCGCCTGACCCGACGTCACCGACTGCTCCATAACCGCTGACGTGCCCGGCGCAGGCTGCTGGGATTCCTGGAGACGCTGGTGTAGGCGGCATCATGGTGGTCGGGATGCAGAGGAAGCCGGGGTTGAGAACTGCGCTGGCCTCCGTGAGTACTGTCCGCTGCGGTCGGCGCGGTCAGCGGCGTGGGTGGGAGCGGGAGGCGAGGCGCTCCAGCGCGGATGCGCTCGGCGTAGATGTTGCCGAACTGTTCAGCGATCTTCGGAGTTGACGGCCCGGCAAGCCGCCCGACCGTCAGGTGCGGTCAGCCATCGGGATCACTGCCGCTTCCACCTGCGCCAGTTGCGCGACCAGGCGGCGGTTGTCGGCCTCCAGTTCGGCGTTGCGCAGGGCCAGGACCTGGACCTGGTTGGCATAGACCGCCGCGGCGGCCTTGAGGTCTCCTACCTCCTGGGCGTGCCGCCGCCGCTGCTCCTTGCCGGCCTTGTCCAGTTCCCGCACTCGTTGGCGGAGTTGTTCGACCTCGGGACGGGGTGTCTGGTCGGAGGCCAGGAGCGTCTTGACCACTGCGGCGACCGGGGAGCGGTAGTAGGAGGCCCGGGACACCCTGGCTTCAGCGCACAGGTTGGTGACGGTGAGCGCGCCGTCAATGGTCTCCGACCGGCCGCCGGCCAGCCGGTCGAAGGCGTCGATGAGGCGGCGGTCCAGCTCGGACAACGGCCGGCTGTCGGCCAGCCGGCGGAAGGCGTCGTGGTGGGGCTGCAGGGGCGGATCAGGCATCGGCCGGGTCGGCTTCCTCGCCGTCAGGGGCGTCGCGGAGTTGGAGTTCGCTGATCACTCGGTCCAGGTCGGCGATGTGGGTCTGCAAGGCGACGCGCTGCAGCGGCGGCAGGTCGCCGCCGCCTGTGGGGGTGAGGTCCAACGCCGCGGCGGCCTGGTCGCGGGCCAGGGTGAGCCGGGGAAGGTGCACGCCTGTGCGGCGCGCGTTCGGGCAGTGCAGGCACGTGTTGTGCAGCGGCAGGGGGCGGCCCAGCGCTTTGGCCTGCTTGCGGCAGACCGCGGTGGCGCTCTGGTAGAAGCAGTCGTTCAGGATGCCGGGGTAAAGCGTCTTGGTCAGGTGCGCCAGCATCCTCCGCAGCCGCGTGGTGCTGGAGACCACGCCGGGCAGGTCGCCGAGCTCGCGTCGGATGCGGGCGAACTCGGCGTCGATGCGGGCGCTCGCGCCGCCTTGGGAGCGGCCGCCGTCGTTCCAGTCGCGGTAGAGGTTCTCGGCGTAGTCCAGCCGGGCGACCGCCTCCTCGGCCGCGACCTCGGCGGCGAACCCGGAGGCCGAGGTGCCCGCGTAGCCGGAGAACATGACGTGGCGGGCGTGCTTGTACTGCTTGGCGCCGACGACGATCCCGAACGGCTGATGCGCAATATGCCAGGCCAGGCTTCTCCGGAACTGGCGGGTGTTGAACGCCCACGGGACCCCTGGCGCGCCAGCCCGAGCTGGGGTGCGGGCCGGGTCGGTCTCGGGTTCGTCCTGGTCTGGTCCGGCGACGTCGTTGGGGACATACAGGCCGTCGGGGGTGCTGAACAACTCGTTGAGGTGGTCGCGGAATTTGCCCAGCCGCAGGGGTAGGGTGCTGAGCAGGACGTAGCCGTACTGCGGGCCGCGACGGTAGCCAAACAGGTGGGTGGGGTCGTCGTTGAGCTGGAGCAGGACGTCCACGGCCTGGTGGACGACCTCCAGCACCACCCAGTCGGCTTCCTCGCCCGACAAGCGGGCTCCCTTGTAGACACGGCCCCGGAGCTTGTAGCGCACGCGGCCGTCGTCGGCGGGCTCGGTGAAGGCGCAGTCGCGCCCCAACTCCCGAACTTCCTCGTCACGCATACCGGACAAAAACGCGATCACGATCCAGGCCGCCGCCCGCAGATGCGTGACCTCCAGGGAGAGGCTGACGGGATCCAGCCGCGACCGCCACGGCGCGCCGGTGGCGGGCCACGGCGACCTCGGGGTGTCCAGCCCGCCGACCTCGAACCCGAGTTCGCGGCCGGCGTCGTCCAGCAGCCGGTGGTGGCGGCGGCAGGTGCCCTCGGTGACCCCGGTCAGCAGCCCGACGGTATGGCAGTTGGCGCGCTGGACGACGCCGTCGACCACGGTGGCGCCGGGCCGGTTGGCCAGCTTGGCGGCGGGCAGGGCGGGGATGCCCCGTCCCTCGCGCCGACGGCGGGCGATGAACGCCTGCAGGCGCCTCTTGGCCTCGCCCGGCTTGAGGCCCAGCTCGTCGCGGGCGGCCTGCAAGGCGTCGACCTCCCGCAACGCGGCGAGGATATCTTTGCTGGCGGTCTGGACGTAGAAGACCGCCCCCGGCCAGCAGCGGCGCGGAGATGGCCTCGGGGATCCGCGCGGTCCGGTTCTCGTCGCTGCGTTCCCGGCCGGCCACTGCGTTGGCGGTACGGCCCGGCCACGGGTAGACGGTGAGCTGATCGGCGGTCAGGAACGGGCTGTGGTCGGCCAGGTGTCGCAGGAACGCGATGTAGATCGCGGCGGTCTCACTCGACTGCCAGGTGGCACGGGCCTGCTCGAGGTGCGCGTGGGTGACGTCGCGCAGCCGCGGGGCGCCCGCGGCGCGCAGGGCCGCGCACACGGCTCTGAACGACTGGACCTCGGCGATCATCCCCGACAGCTTCAGCGGCACGGCCCGACCGCCGCTGTGGCCGCGGCCGGGGATCGCCCGCCGGAGGCGGGAATATAGGTACTCCTTGGCGGTGCGCACCGCGATCTCGTCGGGCAAGGTAGAGAAGTCCAGACGGAACTGGCGGGCCGTGCGCCGCAGGAACGGCCGCAGGTCCCAGACCATGTCGGCGAACCGGGGGCCGCGGGTGGCCTTGCCGTCGGTGAGGTGGGCAGGGCGCACGAAGGCGTCCTCGGCCACAGGCTGGGGCGTCTGGTCGCCGCGCCGGAGCGGGGTTGTAGTCATCCCAGGTGCTCCAGGAGCTGCGCGGGCAGGGACAGGGCAGGCCCGGCGCCTTCGGCGATGGCGCGGCGGTGCGGAGCTGCTCGGCGGTGAAGCGTGGCTGGATGCCGCGGGTGATCCGCTGCCAGGCCAGCCCGTAGCGCAGCTTCCATTCGGCTTCCGGCAGCTCGTGGTGTTGGGCCTCGGTGAAGCTCAGGAACGACAGCACGCTGGGCAGGTGCCGGGTGGAGAACACCGCGTTGGGGCACTCCAGGCACCCCCAGATCGCCACCGGGCAGCCGGTCCCCTTGGTGCGGGCAAACGGCGAGTCGTAGAAGTCCCGGCAGGAGGCCAGCCACACGTCCTGCTGGCCGGACATGGCGGCGACGACCTCCTCAGGCGTGAGCGGCTGGCCGCCCTGATCGACACGCTGGCCGTGCTCGTCCAGCACAACGGGTGGCGGCAGGGCGGCATCCAGGGCTTCTTGCAGGCCGTGCTCGACCGCGCGTTCGTGCAGTTCGCGGTGGGCGTCGATGTCGGCGTAGTGCGTGGCGGCGGTCTGCTCGGAGTGGCCCACCGCGAAGTCCGGCAGGATGCCGGCGGTGCGGTGGTACTGCTCGGACTTGAAACTCTTGCGCAGGCGGCGCAGGTCCAACTGCAACGCTTGGCCGCCCCGGTCAGCCGCGCCGGTGAGCCCGTGACGGCGCAGGAACCGGGCGGCGGACCGCTCCATCGACCGTGGCCTGCTGAAGGGTTCGTGCAGACCCTGGTCCCACGCCTCGACCCACAGCGCCTCAGAGCCCAGCAACCCCCGCCCTCGCTGGGTCAGGCGCTGCGCGAGCCGCAGCAGCCCGCCGGGGTGGTGCAACGCGCCGCCGTCGGCGACCCGCAGCGTCTTGCGCTCGTCGCCTGGAGCGCGCCGCTTGAGGTAGGCGAGGCTGACGTAGCCCTTCGCCGGGCTGGTCAGGCAGTCGGCGCGCAGCCCCTTGGCGCACTCGGGTTCCAGCCCGGTGTGGCAGATCAGCGCGACCAGGAAGGCCAGCAGGTCATCGCGGGTGAGGAACAGGCGGGCGTTGACCGCTCGGGTGCTGCCGAAACCAAAGCGCTCCAGGCGCCGGGCCTGGGGATGCCGTGGAGTGATCGGCCCGTGCCGGGCGATGTGCCACAGGATGTTCTCCAGCCGACCCCAGCCGCCCTGCTGTGGGTCCTGCCCGGCCCCAGCCAGCCGTTCGCCCTCCAGAATCCGGTCCCGGATCGCGCGCACATCGGCGAGCGCGGCCTCGCGGATGCGCTCAAAGACCGGCAGCGGGTAGGCGTCCAGGGGCCGCTTGACGTACTCGGTGGCGGTGGCCATCCCGTAGGCGACCCGGGCGAGCATGGCCGTGCTCAAGGCGCCGGGGTGGTTGTCGCCTGCCAGCCGCAGCACCCTCGCGACCGCGGCCATCGCCGTGGGCGGCCGGCTGTTGGCCAGGCCGTGGTCGCTGATCAGCTTGCGCTCAAACGCGTCCAGCAACTCGGGCTCCAGGTCGGCCAGCGTGAGGTCCTCGACGCGGCCGGCGTGGGCCGCCGCGGCGAACAGGACGAAGTCCCACACCGCCGCGAGCTTCGGCTCAAACCCCGACCGGGTGCGCACGGCGCCGTCCTCGCCGCCGATCTCGGCGAGCGCTTGGGCCAGGGGCCGCACCAGCCGCGGGAACGGAAGGTCCGACAAGTCGTAGCGGCGCTCCTCCCCCGCAAACCGCAGCGAGAAGACCACCGGTCCCAGGCTGGGCACCGTCTCAGGTGCTGGCGGGGGCTCCGGCAGGGCCGGGAAACGGACCTTCGCGCCGGGACGGCGGCTCACCTGACCGGCTCCGCGGCCACCTGGAGGCTGGCGGCCCGGGCGTCCCATTCGGCGAGCGCGGCCAGCACGATCTCCTGCGCCTCATCCAATACGTCCAGGTAGCCGCAGACGCTGGCCTCGTGCTTGTGGCCCAGCAGGAGCTGGAGCTTGCGCATCGGGTTGCCGATCAGCAACCGCCGGAGCTGCTGGGTGGTCAGGCGCCGGTCGCCGCGCTGCCCCAGGGCGCGCAGGGTCTCCCGCAGCAGCAGACCAAGCATCTGGACTGCGAACACGTGCCTTAAGGTGTGGGGGTGCAGCCGGATCGGGACGCCCAACCGAGCGCACCGCTGGTTGGCGCGGCGGAAGACCGTCTGCCAGCTTGCGCGCTGCATCGGCTGCCCGTCCTCCCCAAGCCACAACCACAACGGCCCCGCCGATCGGCCATCACCCTCGGCGTAGATCAGCCGCTGCCGGGCGGCCGGGCCGATCTTGGCATACGGCCAGGACCGGCCACCCTCGGCAAGCCACAGCGCACGCTGCCCGGCACGGCCGACCATCAGCCAGCCCGAGCCCTCCGCATAGGCGCCCTGGGCCTGCATGCGAGCCACCAGCTCGTCACGCTCGATGGCAAGGTAGTGGTGCACCTCGCGCAGGGTCCGGCCGTTCAGGTAGACGCTGCGGGCAACGTGTCGCTTGGTGACCGCCGGTGACAGCCGAACCTCCCCGGCGGCCCGCCTACCCTCCAACCCTGGTACCTCCGTGACCAGCAGACTTGCCGCCTCCCCTAGCCGCATCCCGGTGTAGACCAGCACGTCAGCAAACAGCGCGTTGCGTTCGCCGTGACGGCCCCGCCAGCGCGGATCCGGCCGCCCGTCAGGCAACTCGCCGCGCAGGCCCACATTGCGCCACAGCAGGTAGTCCTCGAAGGACACGAACTCGATCGGCGGCCTGCCGGTGTCGGGCTCCAGCTCGGCGTTCACCCGGACCCGCTTCAGGCCCTGCGGGGTGAGCACCGTCTTGTCGACATACCGGAACGGCTCGCCGGGCAGCAGCCCCTCATACACCGACCAGCGCACCCACTTGTCCAGCGCCGCGATCGACCGCTTCCAGGTCGCCGCCGACACCTGCAGCGGCCCCTCGGTCCGCAACCGAGCGCGCTTGTAGGCTCGCAGGTCGGCGCTGTCACACTGCCAGATCGACTTGCCACCGCGGGCCTCGTGCAGGAACCGGCAGAACAGCATCAGGTCGCGGGCGTAGGCGTCGATGCTGTTGGGCGCCCTGACGCCCCACGCGTCCAGCTCGCGGAGGAACCGGTTCAGCTCCAGGTCATAGGAGCCGTCAGGGCCGAGGATGAACGGCTGGCCATCGGCCGCGCCGGCGCGCCGCAGCACGTCGCCCGCGTCGATGGCTACCCCGGGCGAGCATGCCGCCAGGTCGGGTCGTGTGCGATGCAGGTCGACGATCGCCTCGAGCGCCTGTCCGAGGCGATCGGACTCTGGTTCCTCAAGGTCGGTCGAGGGGGGCTCGGCTGGTGCGGGCGTCCTCATGCTGGGTCCCTATCGTGGTCGGTGAGACACGATGAGGTGGCAGCATAAGGTCGGAGTATGCGACGTGCTCTCCCTGCTCGACCTCGCTTCGACGCTCAGCGCTTCGGCCTTGGTTGGATGGATGGCGGCGGGAGCGCTGGCGTGGCTCCCTCTCGATAGCGCACCTGCCAGCGGGTTTGGGTGGTGGGTTGGGTCGCTTGCTGAGTTGCGGCCCGCGGTCTTGGCAAGTTCTTGCTGAGTTCTTGCTGAGGAGGCCCCAGAGAACATCGCTACACTCACCGGGAGACTCACTACCAACCTCACTACCAGCTAAGATGGGACGGCCTGCCCCCCTAGCTCAGTCGGCAGAGCACATCCATGGTAAGGATGGCCTAGGGGAATTCCGATTCTAGACCATGACCTGCGGGAATGCAATTTTCGCAGGTCACTCGTGATTCTGGTCCATCGCGCCTGGTAGCAGGGAGTGGTCGTGAGTGTCAGCGTGCGGATGGTTCCGGATGAGTTTTCACCCCACAATTCGGGCGATCTGCTTCTTACTTCTCTCAGCAATTCGTCGGCGCGGGGCTTCCCTGATGTCATAGGAGCCTCGGCAAGACACCTCAGTGCGTGTCGATCGTTTTGATCTGGCAGCGCCGCGATTCCGGCGGTGGGCAATCACAGCCACGTCTAGATTCGATGGAAAAGCTGGGCCCTACCCTGTTCGGATTGTTCTAGGCGGTTCGTGATCGCTTACTTATCCATCGTGGTCACCGGAGCCCCACCACTCCGGGAGATCCCGATCGATGAAGTGACCTGCGCAGACGTGCGCACCGTCAGCGTGAGAGCACCCACGCGCATGGGCAACGCCAGGCACGGGGGGTTCGGTGGCAGAGCCGGCGCCCGGGGAGCGGCGTGGACCGGTCGCAGCGGTCCTTGATGGTGGGCCGGTCAAGCTCGTCGGCCTCATCGTGTGCGACGCCCGCGCGCTGGCGGATGTCGGCAAGGTGGGCTGGCAGCTGGAACGCGCATCGCTTGGTCTACCGACGGTCCAGCCACAAGTGCACGTGCCGCGGTGTCGCGGCATGCCAGCACCGTGATCCTGATCGCGACCCGATCGGACGGATTCGAACTCAGGCGGTTGGGTGATGCTCCAGATCGATGGCCACCGGCAGGGAGGCCTCGTGCCAGCCACTCAGGTCGCCGGCGTAGCCGGGCTGGTACTTCTCGGTCACCATGCGGCGCGCCAATTCGTCCTCCTCCGCGGCGCCGTCGATCACGCGCGCCCGGCCGGTGAACCGGCGGGGACCGATGCGGACTTGGACGGCCGGCTCCTGCTGGAGGTTCTTGACCCATTCGGAGTCTTCCCCGCCGCCGGATAGCAGATACATGGTCGCGCCGTGGAGTGCGAACCAGATCTCCATCGTGTGCGGACGCCCGGAGATGCGCCCGGCGCAAGTGCGGCGGACGCTCGTGCCCGCCAAGCCCACCGGCGTCTCTCCCCTGCCGACCGACTGTAGGCGACGGCATCAATCTGAGTGAGTCTCGGCCCGTGGCGGATAGTGGCATGCACGCCGAAGATCAATGGCACTTGTCGGCAAGGAGCCACGCTAATGCGGACTTCTACAATGGACTGCCCTTTCATTCCAATCCTGCGGAACGACTCCGTTGCGCGGATGGTGAGCCGACGGCACAATGCGACCAGCTTCGCGCCTGGTCACCTTGCTCTGGCAGGGTTCCCTCGTCCAGGTACGTCGCGAGCATCTGCTTCCCCTCATAGCGAGGCGGTCGCCACGGGTTCTCGGCGAACAGCGTGTCCACCTCCTCACTGAGGCCCGGCGCTGGACAGGGAGGAGAGTCGCAGCATGGAAGAATCGGCGAGATCCGCGGGTGGTCTCAGTGACGCCCGGCTTGCGAGTCTCGCGATTCTTCGCATCAATTGGGATACTCAGCAGCAGAGCTGGATCGACAATTTCGTACCCTTCGTTGTGGAATGCCTACGCATTTCTGCTGCACGGCCCCTGGAGATGGGGGAGGTGCAACGGACGCTGCGTGACCAGTTCGGCTTGGACGTGCCCATCGGGGTAGTTCGGACGATCGTCCGTCGCGCGATTCGGCGTGGGCTTGCTGCTCAACAGGGTCGTCGCTTCATCGTCGTCTCCGACGCGCTGCTCGATGACGGTCTCCAGCAGCAACGTCAGGATTCGCTCCGCCAGCAAGCGGCGCTGGTCGACAAGCTGTGCCAATTCGCCTTAGGGCAGTACCGCCGTGCCCTTACCCGAGAGGAAGCCGAACAGGCCCTGCTCGCCTATGTCGAGGAACTCGCTCTCCCGCTGCTGCGCACTATGTTGGGCGCCGCAGCGTTCGACCCGGGCCCTCAAGACCAAGGCGACCGCTATATCGTGAGCGCGTTCATCGCCGACTTGGTCGAGCGTGACCCGCAAGGATTCGAGCACTTGGAGACCGTCGTCAAGGGGAGCATGCTGGCAAGCTCGCTTTACCTTGGCAACCTCGGTACGGTCGACCAGCGCTTCCAACGCGTGACCGTCTACTTCGACACCCCGTTCCTGCTTGATGCCCTCGGCTATGCCGGCAAAGAGATCGCTCAGCCCGCCCTTGAGTTGCTCGGCCTCGTCCGTGATCTGGGCGCGCTGCTGGCCTGCTTCGATCACACCGTCACTGAGCTCCAAGGGGTGCTGGGCGGGATCGCCAATGGGCTGCGCAATCCTCGGCGACTCGCAGCGGTGACGCTGAGCCGGGTGGAGGAGCACTTCGTACGTGAAGGCTTAGGCCCAAGCGACATCGAGGTATTCGTGAACACGGTCGAGCGGGATCTCCGCGCGCTCGGGATCAACGTCCGCTCCACTCCTCGTTACGAGGAGCACCTCGGTGTCGACGAGCCAGCGCTTGAAGGCCTCCTTCAGTCGGAGGTCGGCTACCAGAATCAGCACGCTCGGCGGCACGACCTGGATGCCCTGACCGCCGTCTGGCGGCTCCGCCGTGGCCAGGCACAACGCAGGCTGGAGACTTGCCGCGCCATCTTCGTCACCACCAATTCCCCACTGGTGCGGGCCGCTCGGCGTTTCTTCGGCGCAAGCTGCGATGGCTTCACCTGGCCGCTCGCGATCCTCGACCACGACCTCGCCACCGTGGCGTGGCTCAAACGCCCACTCCACGCTCCCGATCTTCCCCGCAAGCAGATCATTGCGGACTGCTACGCAGCACTTCGCCCTGAGGGTCGGTTGTGGGCTCGCTACCTGGAGGAGATCGAGGCGCTGCGACAACGAGGCGAGCTGAGCAACGACCACTTCTCCGCGTTGCGATACTCCGTCGACGCTCGACGTGCCCTGATGGATGCCACGCTTGGTGATCCTGAGGCAATCTCTGGGACCACCGTGCATGCCGTCCTGAACGCGACGCTGGACTCAATTAAGTCGCCGTTACTTGAGCAACTCGCCGCCCATGAGGCGGCACAAGCAGCAACTGAGCGCGAGGCTCAACGGGCAACCGGACGGGCCGACGCTGCCGAGCAGCAGGCTACGCAGGCTCTCGAGCAGGTCGCGCAAGCGAATGCAACGCTGCATGCCTTTCAGCGGACACAGGTCAATCGGGCCAAGAAGAAGGCAGCTCGCTGGGCGCGTCGAGTCGAACGGCTCACCGTCGCGGTGCTTACCTTACTGGTAGCAGGCTCGGCATTCGCTTCCTTGGCAAGCTCGATCCCAGTTCCGGGTGTCGTAATCCCACCAGGCTTCCAATGGCCTGGTCGGATTCTGTTCATCGGGCTACTCGTGGTAGGGGCCATCTTCTCAGTGGTGAGCCTAATGGCAGGTTGGTCGGTGAAGTCGGGGGTCTCGAGGTTCAAGAAAAGTCTCAACGATCGACTCGAGGCACACTACCTTGATGAGCTTCCCGCCGAGTGGCCTGACGACGAACCCTCATAGCTGCTTGGTTCTCAACTCGTAGCTTAGCGCCAGCCGGCTACGAAACCTCCTGGGATTCCACGTTCCGAGATTCGAAAGTATGAATGGACAATTACAGAAAGCAATTTCTTAGAACACCTCATTGGAGGTGAGATCATCGCTACGAATCCATGGTTTGAGACACATAGTGGCGGCATTGAGTTTGTAAAGTTCCAGTATGCCATCGAAGCCCTCGGCCGTTATGCAGACGTAGCTATTCAGCAAGGGTGAACGTGGTCGCGGTGACGGTCGGCATGGTGGCTTGAGCTGACCGAGTTGACCTTCGGCGCCGGACGTGCCGATCATGTCGCGCATGTCCGAGCCTGCGCCGCTTGCGGCCACCCTGTCGGTCGAGGAGCTGCGCGCGGCGCTGGGGCGCCAGCGTGCGGTCAACACCGAGCTGCGGACGGTGCTGGCCAGCCAGGTCGAGCTGTACCAGGCCGCGCTGGCGGCACGGGATGCGCGGATCGCGGCGCTGGGGTCGC
>WNGG01008698.1_pt1 | contig 11157 bp, 9 predicted proteins | sample 5400661 | NCBI WGS metagenome assembly WNGG01 (sample SAMN13153372, study PRJNA577476) | soil metagenome | isolation source: 100 cm soil or saprolite under Garry oak tree replicate 1 | place: USA:California | collected 2016-06-15 | reverse complement strand
GCGATCGGGCGTGATCTGCCATGGGATCTGATTCGGATCACGTTCGGAGACGAGCGTTGCGTGCCGCCGGACGATGCGGAAAGCAACTTTAGAATGGCCCGGGAAACTCTGCTGGCGCCAGCCGCGGTTCCGAAACAATCGATTCTACGGTTGCGCGGGGAACTCGATCCGCAAACGGCAGCGCAGGAGTATCAGGATCATCTGGACGTCATTGCTACTGAGGGTGGTGAACCAATTTACCGGCACGACCTGATTCTTCTCGGTTTGGGCGATGATGGTCACACAGCGTCGCTGTTTCCAGGAACCGCTGCGCTCGACGAGACGATACGCCGGGTGATGGCAAATTTTGTTCCCAAGTTCAACACGTGGCGGCTGACATTTACATTTCCACTCATCAACGCCGCGCGGCACATATTGTTCCTGGTAGGCGCATCGAAAAATCCCGCGCTGATCGAGCGCGTATTGCAAGGTGACTCGCAGTATCCCGCTGCCCGAGTCAATCCTTCAGCAGGAGAAGTGACGTGGATGATTGGCGAGTAGCACAGGCATCCTGCCTGTGGGGCCAACACGCATCTTGCGTGTTGTTGTGCGATTCGGCAGGCGAGACGCCCGCCTGCCCCACAGCCAGGATGGCTGTGCTACGATAAGTGTTAATGCGCACGATCGTTGTATCAGGCTCCGCTGGATTAATCGGCTCGGAAACGGTTAAACGTTTTGCAGGCGAGGGCGCGCGCGTGATCGGGATCGACAATGATATGCGAGAAAAGTTTTTTGGCGCGGAAGCTTCCACGAAAAAAATCCGTGACGATATGATTGCGAATGTTCGCGGATACGAACATCACGACCTCGACATTCGCGACGCTGCTGCAGTGAACGAGCTCTTCAAGCAGCATCGCGGCGCGATCGACGCGGTCGTGCATACCGCGTCGCAACCGTCACACGACTGGGCAGCGCGCGATCCGCAAACCGATTTCACCGTGAACGCGAACGGCACGCTCAATCTTCTGGAAGCCGCGAGAAAGTTTTCTCGGGAGGCGCCTTTTGTTTTTACTTCGACGAACAAAGTCTACGGCGACACGCCAAATCGTTTGCCGCTGCGGGAACTGCAGAAGCGCTGGGAAATCGAGCCCGGCCACGAATACGAGCCGGGAATTTCCGAGACGATGAGCATCGATTACACGAAGCATTCCCTCTTTGGCGCGTCTAAAGTCGCCGGAGACATTCTCGTTCAGGAATACGGGCGCTATTTTGGAATGCCGACGGTTTCCTTTCGCGGTGGCTGCCTCACCGGACCTGCGCATGCAGGAACGGAACTGCACGGTTTTCTTTCCTACCTGATGATCTGCAATGTGACCGGCAGGCCGTATCGCGTTTTTGGTTACAAAGGCAAACAGGTCCGCGACAACATCCATAGCTTCGATTTGGTTGAAGCGTTTGCAGAATTCATTCGAGCGCCGCGTGCCGGCGAGGTCTATAACATCGGCGGCAGCCGGCACAGTAATTGTTCCATCCTCGAGGCAATCGAGATTTGCGAACAAATCTGCGGCAAAAAATTAACCTGGACCTATGAGGAAATGAACCGCATCGGCGACCACATCTGGTGGATCAGTGATGTACGAAAGTTTCAGTCGCATTATCCAAATTGGAAATTTCGCTACGGCATGCGTGAAATTCTCGAAGAAATTCACGGCGCGGTTGCACAGTGATGGTGCGCCAACGGCGCGTTGATTGTAGGGCGTGTGTATCAGACGCCATTGTCTTGAATGGCGTTTCACAGAAACGCCCTACAATATTCGTGTGAATTCGCCCGCCGCGCCGTACGTCGCCGCGGCCCGCTTTAACGCCCTCTCAATACTCTTCGCCTTCGTCTTCTTTCGTAACGACGCGATCGTCCACGGCGTACGCATGAAGCATTACCGCGCCGAGGTAAAAGAAAAAGAGGCCCAGACCCCACCCGGCAGATGCGAACGCGGCCAGTAACACGAAAAGCCCGACTGGGATTGCGCCAAACATCCAGAGAAAACCTGCGAGTTTGTGTCCCTTATAAATGTGTCCCAACCCGGGAATGATACTTAGGATAACCGCTACTGCATCGCTCGCTTTGCCTTCCGCAGTTTCCGTCTCGCCCCGCGTCCAATCGCAGTGGTCACAGTGTTGCGCACCCTTCGGCAGAAGATGACCGCAATAAGGGCAAGGCATTTTATCTCCCGCACTTGATTGCGGGTGAGTTGGTGGTGCGTCGGTGTACTCCACGCTCATTTCAAACATTCAAGGTTCACAAGCCGCGCGGAATTCGTCAAGCAGACTTGGCGAAAAACTGAAGCGTTCATTGCGTCGCACGAAATTTGGATTTAGCTCGATAAGCGAACACTTGAAACACGCGTTCATTCTTCTCCTGGGATTCACGGCCCACGCGTTTGGGGCAGGCCTCTCGTCGTATCCGCACCTGGTCGTCGCCGATTCTGCCGGGACGTCGCGCAACGGTGTCCGTGTGACTTATCTCGGCACGAACGGCTACCAATTCGAATTCAAAGGGCACGCGCTGCTGGTCGATCCTTATTTCTCGCGCGTGGATCTTTTTAGCGTTGGGCTCGGCGCGCGCATTCAACCGAACATTTCTCACATCACCGATGCGATGCGCCATCTCGCCTCACGTGAGCCAAACGTGGACGCGATCCTGGTGACTCACGGGCACTTCGATCATTTGCTCGATGTGCCAATTGTGATGGCAACGACAAGAGCGCGTCTCATTGCGTCGGCATCCAGTGTCGAGCTCGCCAAACGTGCAGGCGCATTATCTGGGGAAGCAGTCAAACCCGGAGATGTGCGGCGAATCGGACCATGGAAAATTCGCGTTTTGCCAGCCACGCACGACCGGCTTTTCGGCAAAGTGCCATTTGATCGGCCGCAATCGCGCGTGCCGCAACGCGCGGCTGATTGGATTTGCGGCGAACCGCTGGCGTTTCTGATCGAACTGAACGGCCAGCGTATCTACATCGATTCCGGTGGAACACTTGCGCAATTGCCGCCCAACCAAAAAGTAGATCTCGCGATCCTGGGCATGGCCCTGCCCGATTCGCGCGAACGATTGTCCGCGGCGCTGGAACGTTTGCAGCCGCGTTACATTCTGCCGAGTCACCAGGACAATTTCTTCGTGCCGTTGAGCAACGGATTCCAATTTGGCCCGCTCACAGATTTCCGCCGGGTGCAACGCGACTGCGCTCGAGAGAATCGCGGTCGCTTGATCCTGATGGATTATTTTCGGCCATGGACACTGCCGACGCCAGGAAATCCCAAATCCCAAAACACAAATCCCAAGCAAAAAACGAAATCCTGAAAATTCGTGACCACGGATTACACGGATTCCGCAGATGACCTTTTGTAGGGCGTTCGCCGGGACGAACGCTAAACTGCTCCTGTGCCCGTGAAACACGCGAAAAAACGCGAATAGGAAGCAAAGAATTCGATGCGCCACTTCACGAAGCTCCGGCACCACGAAACTTCTCCCAATATTCGTGTCAATTGGCGTGATTCGCGGGCAGAAAAATCTTCGGCACGGATTTCACAGATGAAGAACATTACTTCTTCAGTATCCGTTCCATCCGGGCTATCCGTGGTCCATACTTTTTTAGAATGGTTTCATTAACCGGCATCGTCAGTTACACCGACGACTTCCTGTGCATTCGTGACGTCGGCGATTGGGACAACGCGCTCAACGGTCTGCAAATTGAAAATTCAGGAGGAGTCACGCGGCTCGGCGCGGCGGTAGATGTTTCGACGCGCGTTCTGACCGAAGCTGCAAAGAAAAACATCGATCTTCTGATCGTGCACCACGGTTTATTCTGGGCCGGCTTGCAACCGGTGAGAAAATCGTTGCGCCGGCAACTGCAGCTCGCGTTTGAAAACGACATCGCCCTCTACAGCGCGCATCTGCCGCTGGATATCCATCCGAAAATTGGCAACAACGCACAGCTCGCCGCCGCGCTTGGGCTGAAATCGGCGCAGCCTTTTTTGGAGGAAAAAGATCAGCCGGTCGGATTGAAAATGCGCGCCTCAATGCCGCGCGCCGAACTCGTTCGAAAATTGCGGAAAGCGTTGAACGGCCCGGTAAAAGTTTTTGGTTTCGGTCCGAAACAAACTCGATCAATCGGCATTGTCACCGGCGCCGCCGGTTCGGAAATCTACCGCGTCGCACAGGAAAACATCGACACGTTTATTACTGGCGAAGCCCCGCACTGGGCGGCCGTCGCCGCTGAAGAACTCGGCATGAATCTTCTGCTCGGCGGCCATTATGCTACAGAAGTTTTCGGCGTGAAAGCGCTCGCTGCGCATTTGTCGAAACGATTTGAAATTCCATGGGAATTTGTTGATTACCCAACGGGCTTGTGAGCGATTGGCCGCGTTCACCCCTCACCTCAATCCTCTCCCCTCGCAGGGGAGAGGTGGATAGGATAGACGCGCGTTCTGATCTCACGAGACGAAGCGAATTGGGTCGCCGCGCCTCTTTGGAAGAGGAGAGGGGAGGGTGAGGAGTTGAAGTAATGACGAAATCCGAATGCCGAATGCCGAAGGAATGACGATTGCCGAACGGCCCAGCGAGATGCGCGATCCGCGATGCGCGATTCGTGATTCTCCCGCACCTCGCATCCTGCTTCGCGTATCTCGCATTACAGCCCCCGTGGTTTTTACCGTACGAATATTGATGGTCGCGCTTCTCGTGCTGGTGCCGGTCTCGCTTTTCGGCGCAGCCAAAAGCAGCTCGGTGCCGCAGGTAAGCGGCTACAAAGCGGTGCGAGTTCGCTACGGACCGATGAATAAAATGATCATCCCGGTCACGATCAACGGGCAGCCGGCAAATTTGCTGGTCGATACCGGATCGAACCAGATCATCCTCGATGCGGACGCAGCCAGTTCGTTCGGTATACGGCCATCTCAGCGTGCTCTTCGGTACATACGGTTCACGCGAATCAATGGTCAGCTATTACCTGTTGGCTTTGCGCAAAGTCTCAATGCAGGCGGTATGAATTTTAGCAGCGGCCCGGTCATGCTGCGCAACTCTTTTCACTCGAACGCGCGGAACAGTGGAGTGGATGGCCTGCTTGGTCTGGACATTCTCAGCCGCTATGACGCCGTAATTAACTGCCGGACGAAACTTGTTTTCTTTAAAATCGATCAAACACGCCGACTGAATCTCAGCTCCGTCGCTTTGGCGGAAAAATTCACAAGAATTCCTCTACGACGGGAACAAAACGGTGCGCTCACCGTGCCCTGCTCGATTCACGGCGAAGCCGTTCGCCTGGTCGTCGACACGGGTGCATTCGTTACGATCCTCCACGAACCTCTGTTAAAATCGCTTGGAATACCGTCTGAGCCGACGCGGCTTTTAGCTTATTTTGCCACTGGCGCAGCGAAGCATATCAGTGCCGCGCGCATCAGTGATCTGAAGATTGGCGATTTTATGGTGCCGCGCGAGAAGTTTGGCGTCATCGCACTGCCCCATTTCGCGTTGCGAGAGGGCAGCACAGAGACCAGCGGCATTTTGGGCATGGACACGCTGTACATTTGTCATGCGATCATCGATCTCGAGGGCATGAACCTGTTTTTGAAATGAGAGAACGCGGTGCGCGATCCGCGACGCGCGATTCGTGATTGTCCCGCATCTCGCATCCTGGATCCCGTATCTCAGAAACGCGTTCACGCTTTCTTCTTGCTGGCTTTCGCCACAGCGCTGCCCAGTTGTTGCGCGCGAGCAGCGGCACGCTGCGCATCGGCCGTGCGCCCTGTCGCTTGGTACGCTTCGGCAAGATGTTTCCAGGCCAGGTGAGACGATGGCATAAGCCGGGTCGCAGTTTCCAGTGCACTGACGGCATCCCGATTGCGTCCTTGTTTTTTATAGGCGACGCCGAGGTGCTCCCATACGGGTCCATACTTGGAATTCAAACTTGCACCTTTCTTCAGGTATCCGATCGCCGCATCGGTTTGGCCCGTGATTAGCAAGCAGTACCCCAGCTGCGACTGCACCAGATAGTTTTGCGGCAACAATTTTGCAGCGCGTTGCAGCGGCGGGATCGCCTGCGGAACTCGGTTAAGATTGATGTAGCCGAATCCAAGACTGGCGAATATTTCTCCGCTGTCGGGCGAAAGTGCCGCGGTTTTTGCGATCGCATTCAATGTCGCTTCATTATGACCGAGCGTCTTTTCCGCCTTGGCGAGTTGCAGCCATATATAAGGGTCCGATGGATCCAGCGCCGCCGCTTTCCTTGCGTCCTCTGCGCTCTGTTGTTTTCGTCCCAGGCGCAATTCGCAATCGCTTAAGCCGTAATATGCGACAGCAGCTTTGGGTTCTAACTCAATGACGCGCCGGAGATGCGTAATTGCCAAATCACAATGCCCTTGAGCGATTTCGGCCGCGGCGATCCCGAAATGCGCCAACGTAAATTTCGGTTCAATCACCGTCGCCATTTTAAACGCCGCCGAGGCTTCTGCGTCTTGCCGTGCATCGTATGCTACGATGCCTCGGAGGCATTGTGCGCCGGCGCTGCGAGGATATCGCTCAGTCAGCTTGCGCGATAAGCCCAGCGCCAGCGTATAATTCCGGGCCACGATCGCCGCAGCTATCTCCGTGGTTAACGAATCTTTGAAAGCAGGGTCGGGTTGCTCCAGTGTTTTCTGGACCGATGGCTTAATCAGTTTTTCCGGTCGCGGAAGTTTGCTTAGCAGCCGATCAATGGATGCATCTTCGGCGGCGAAAGACGCGCCCAACGGGAGAACACAGATGCAGCTGATGAGAAATCGAATAGACGATTTCACGGGGCGCCGAGTGTAAGAAGCCGCGCCTCGCAATCCAAGTAAAAGATGCTTGCTCGTTTTCCCCATGACTGATACGAAAACGGCCTGCGGTTGAAAATTCGTCTCTCCAGCTTTGCTCTGTTTGCGGTGTTCGTAACGGTTTGGTTTGCTCCGCGCACAGCGCTCGCCTCATCGTGCGTATGGAAAATTACCGGGCCGAATGGAGGTACTCTGTATCTGGGCGGTTCAGTTCACGCCTTGCACAAAACAGATTATCCTTTGCCGGCAGCATACAACCGCGCTTTGGATGCATCCTCGCGGCTCGTCTTTGAGGATGATCCGAAAGCGGCCTCCCGGGAGGAAAAAGAGCTGTTGCGCGCCGGTACGTATCCCAAGGGTGACAACTTGAAAAATCATGTTGACCGCCGGACCTACGATTACCTGCGTCGATTCTTCGCGCTGGTAAACGTTCCCGAGGCCGAATTTGCGAAGTATCGGCCGTGGCTTCTGGACATCATGCTGTCTTCGCCTTCGAGCGAGCACTGGCAGTTGGGCGTGGAACGCTATCTCGAACGTCGCGCGGGCTCCAGGCCAATCTCAGGTTTGGAGTCGGCAAAAGAGCATAACTCTTTCTTTGTGGACCTGAGCGATCGTGAAGCCGAAGCGCTCCTGTTAATCTTGTTTATCAATGCCGGTCAGAGTGCGACAGGTGACAACGACATAATGCACGCCTGGCGCCATGGCGATGCGGATGCGCTTTCTCGGAGCGTGCACGATTCATTTCGTGATTTTCCCTCTTTAGGCCGACGCTTTATCGACGCTCGAAATCGCAACTGGCTTCCAAAAATCGAAGAGTACGTCCGCAGCGGCAAGACGTATTTCGTGGTTGTTGGCGCAGGGCACATGGGTGGACCGAGCGGTCTGCGCGCCATGCTTCGGGCGCGCGGTTATAAAGTCGAGCAACTCTGAGGCCCAACGAGATGCGCGATGCGAGATGCGCGTCTCGCCAGAGGCATTTCCGGGCTTGACATAACTGGCGCCGAAATGGCAAAAAGCCGGCTACTCCATACCATACCCGCAACCATAAACGCAATGTCCCCAACAGGGAGTAAGGCAGTAAGGACACGAATCTTCGTTTTGGAAGAGCATCCGCTGCTCCGCGAAGGCATCATCACCTATCTCGGTTTGCAGCCCGATCTGGTCGTCTGCGGCGAAACTGACAACATTCGCGGCGCGCGCGATAAGATTGCCACATGCAAGCCGCACTTGCTGATAACCGCCCTGCGGCTGGGCGCCGGCGACAGCCTGGAATTCGTTAAGGCGCTCAAGACAGAACAGCCCGCCTTGCTCATCCTTGTGTATTCCGCCTTTGAAGAAGCCATCTTCGCCGAGCGCGCCTTGCGCGCGGGCGCAGAAGGTTTCGTGATGAAAAAGGCGCCCAAAGAAGAGTTACTGACCGCGATCCGCGAAGTTCTCACCGGCAATATTTACGTCAGCCGGGAGATTGCGATGCGCGCATTCAAAAAATCTCTCGAGGTGCGAGCGGATTATTCTTTGGGGCGTCCTTGCGGTGAGATTGAAAAGCTGTCCGACCGCGAGATGCACGTCTTCCATTTATTGGGTGCGGGACTTGGCACCCGGCAAATCGGTCAATCGCTACACCTCAGTACGAAAACCATCGAGAGCCATCGCGAGAACATCAAACACAAGCTCAACCTCAGTAACGGTCGCGAGTTAGTGGAATGCGCCACCAAATACGTGGAGGAAAATGTTTTCCCGGCAAAGAAGATCGCATCTGTATTAAAGGGCAAAAAGAAGGTCGTTCGCTTCCCCGCCGCCTGATGGGGAATTTTTTACAGAAGATTACGCATATTACGGGCTGATCTGGGCTCGTTGTAGAGGCGTTCGCCACGGCGAACGCCTGCCCCTGGCCCGGTGCTCGCCGCGGCGAGCACCGCTACAACCGCTGTAGTCGGGATCGCGCATACCTTCGGCGCGGCGAGCACCGAAGCCCGCTGCAGATTTGCGTTTCGAATGCGAATCGAGGAAGTTTTTGCACCTGATGGCTTTTGACTTGAAAGAGATTATCGCGGCGCGATTGGGCGAAAATTATAAGCTCCATGAACGCCATGTGAATCCTACGCTGGTGGCGGCGCAGCGCGTGATCGGGTTCGACAAGGTGTATGCGCGCGCGGAAGGCGCGTACCTCTATGATATGGATAATCAGCCGTATCTCGATTTTCTGAGCGGGTACAGCGTTTTTAATATTGGGCGAAATCATCCGAGGGTGCAGCAAGCAATTCGGGACGTGCTGGATCTGGATCTTCCGAACATGGTGCAAATGGATTGCTCGCTCTTGAGCGGGTTGCTTGCAGAAGCCATCACCAAACGCACACCGCCCCATCTAAATGCCGTTTTCTTCTGTAACTCCGGGACCGAAGCGATGGAAGGCGCGTTGAAATTCGCGCGCGCTGCAACTGGCAGAAAGCGCGCGGTGTCGCTGGCGAGCGCGTTTCACGGGCTCAGCCTCGGGGCGTTGTCATTGATGGGCTGCGAAAGTTTTACCGAGGGATTCGGTCCGTTAATGGAAGGATTCGACGCGCGCGTCCCGCTCGATGATATCAATGAATTGGATCGACAACTGCGCTCGCGCGATGTGGCGGCATTCGTGATCGAGACCGTGCAAGGAAAAGGATGTCAAACTCCGAAAAGCGATTTCTTTGTTCGGGCACAAGAACTTTGCCGCAAGTATGGGACTCTGTTGATTTCCGATGAAGTCCAGACAGGGCTCGGGCGCACTGGAAAAATGTTCGGATTCCAACATTGGGATTTGGAACCGGACATCATTACGCTCGCCAAAACCTTGAGTGGCGGTTACGTGCCATGCGGCGCGATCGTCACCCGGCGCGAGATTTACCAAAAAACATTTTCGCGAATGGATCGCTGCGTCGTCCACTCGACCACTTTCGGCCGGAACAATCTGGCCATGGCCTGCGGGCTCGCCGCGCTGGAAGTGATAGACAACGAAAACTTAATCGAGAATTCTGCCAAAATGGGCTCGCTACTGATGGAGAAAGTCGACAGTCTCCGCGCCCAACATTCGTTCATCAAAGAAGTTCGGGGTAAAGGTCTGATGATCGGCATCGAATTTCACGAGCCAATGGAGTTCAAACTCAAGATGGCGTGGAAACTTCTGCACAAGATCGACAAGGTGCTTTTCGCGCAAATGGTCGTGACCCAGATGCTGAGCAAGCATCGTATTCTTACGCAGGTCGCCGGGCACGCCATGGACGTGATGAAAATTTTGCCGCCACTCATCATCGGCGAAAAGGAAGTCGATATGTTCGTGAACGCGCTCGACGACGTGCTCACCGAATGCCGCAAATTCCCGGGTCCGATGTGGGAGTTGGGAAATAATTTCGTGCGTGCTGCCCTCGGCTCCCGCAAATCCGCTGAGCCAAAGCCCGTGTCGGCGTAGTTGTGGCTGACGACACGGACACCCTCTCCAAAGAAGACAACTTGATCGTGACCGTTGCATGCACAACATGCTTCATGTTTCGAGTCGATCCTGCCAGCACTCCGCGATCCGACGTAGAAAATTACGTCAGCCATCTCGTCAAGTTGTACGCGCTGCACCTGCTTGCTAAGGTCGACTCCTCAGATTCGGCGCGCCAGGATATGCGGAGCACCGTCGGGTTTTGTGCGTCGCAAATCGAGTCCGCCGCTCCAGAACTTAGATTTTCGATTGTCGATCTTTTGATCGGGGCCTACGTTTGAGCAGCCAAGTGAACGCGTGTCTGCGTTCAACCAAATGGAGGATTTAATTATGAGCACTGCTGTTGCCGAAGAAAAAAAGACGAAACTGAATCAGCTCGAGCAAATCAAGAAGTTCACCAAAGTCGTGGCTGACACAGCGGACTTTGAGTCGATGAAGGAGTTTAAGCCGCAGGATGCGACGACGAATCCGAGTCTCGTGTATGCTGCAACCCAAAAAGAGCAGTACTCGCATCTGCTCGATGAAGTTTTAAAAGATCGCAAGAAATCAGGCCTGAGCGGTCACGAGCAAATCGAAGACATCTGTGATCATCTGCTGGTCCAATTCGGTTCCGACATTCTTGAAATCGTGCCGGGCCGCGTATCGACGGAAACGGACGCGCGATTGTCGTACGATGTCGAAGGTTCAATCAACAAGGCGCGCCGGTTGATCCAGCTCTATGCGGAAAAGAAAATTCCGCGCGAACGTGTGTTGATCAAAGTCGCATCGACTTGGGAAGGATTGCTTGCCGCCGAGCAACTGCAAAAAGAAGGGATCCGCTGCAATCTGACACTGCTGTTTTCGTTACCGCAGGCGGTGCGCGCGGCCGAGGC
>WNGG01024570.1_pt1 | contig 11159 bp, 9 predicted proteins | sample 5400661 | NCBI WGS metagenome assembly WNGG01 (sample SAMN13153372, study PRJNA577476) | soil metagenome | isolation source: 100 cm soil or saprolite under Garry oak tree replicate 1 | place: USA:California | collected 2016-06-15 | reverse complement strand
AGTCGGGGCGAGTGGATTTGAACCACCGACCTCCTGGTCCCGAACCAGGCGCGCTAACCGGGCTGCGCTACGCCCCGAGACGCTAAACGGCCCGACGCGGAGACGCCTAGCGACTCGAAAGCTAGAGGCCGACGAAACCGAAGGGAAGCCGCGCGGGACGCCGCCGAGTTGCCCGAGTTCCGCTAACTTCCCTCTCATGCGAGGGGTCGTTGGCGTCGTGGGGATCGCCCTACTGGCGATCGTGCTGTGGGACGCCTTCGAGACCATCATTCTGCCGCGGCGCGTCAGCGGCCGCTTCCGACTTACCAAGTTCTTCTACCGCGCCACCTGGCGTCCTTGGCGGGCGGTTGCCCCGCTGCTGCCGCGCCGGCCGGCTGATGCGTTCTTGAGCTTCTACGGCCCCCTCTCGCTCCTCCTGCTGCTGGCGCTGTGGGCGGCCGGGATCGTAATGGCGTTCGGGATGCTGCAATGGGCCGCCGGCTCGGCGCTCAGCATGGCAGGCGCCGGTCCCGGATTCGGCGCCGACATATACATGAGCGGGACGACGTTCTTCACGCTTGGCCTGGGCGACGTCGTGCCCCGAACGCCGATCGCGAAGACCGTCACCGTCATCGAATCCGGGACCGGCTTCGCGTTCTTGGCGCTCGTGATCGGTTACTTCCCCGTGATCTATCAGGCGTTCTCGCGCCGCGAGATGGCGATCTCGCTGCTCGACGCGCGCGCCGGATCGCCGCCCACGGCGGGGGAGCTGCTGTGGCGGTACCGCTGGGACAAGGACGGCCACGCGCTCAGCGAGTTGTTACGGGAGTGGGAGCGCTGGGCCGCCGATGTGCTCGAAAGCCATCTGTCCTATCCGGCGCTCGCTTACTTCCGCTCGCAGCATTACAACCAATCGTGGCTCGGCGCGCTGACGACGATTCTCGACGCCAGCGCCCTCGTGATGGTTGGGCTAGAAGGGTCGTGCGTGGAGCAGGCAAGGCTGACGTTCGCCATGGCGCGCCACGCTGTGGTGGATCTCGCGCAGGTCTTCAACACGCCGCCGCGCGAGCCCGCGCAGCGGCTGTCGGACGCCGAGTTCCCCCGGCTCGAGGCCCGTCTCGCCGAGGCGGGGCACAAGTGGCACGACGATGGCGGCGCGACGGATGCGGCGCAGCAGCTGGCGGAGCTGCGACGCATGTACGAGCCGTACGTCGCGGCGCTGGCGCGGCACCTCGCGGTGACGCTGCCGACCTGGGTGCGGCAGGGGGAGCGTCCGGACAACTGGCAAACGAGCGCGTGGGAACGACCGAAGGTGCTCCCGCGGCTCGGTGGCTCACGCGCGGCGGAGGATCACTTCTAGCGTGCCGCGCGCGCAGGCGTGGGACCGGGACCATGACCCCGATCGCGCGAATGCAATGCGCCCAGGAGGACTCGAACCCCCAGCCTCTTGGTCCGTAGCCAAGCGCTCTATCCAGTTGAGCTATGGGCGCGAGTGGGCGGTACTAGACTCGAACTAGTGACCTCCACGATGTCAACGTGGCGCTCTAACCAACTGAGCTAACCGCCCGAAACAATTGCGGATTGCGGATTGGCGATTGCGGATTGAAGGTGTCATGCGAGCCTCAATCCGCAATCCGCAATCCACAATCCGCAATGGCAGTAGCGGGGGTGGGATTTGAACCCACGACCTCCGGGTTATGAGCCCGGCGAGCTACCAGACTGCTCCACCCCGCGTCGTTGTTTCGTCCGCCAAAGCCCCGGCCGTCAGGCGAGAGCGGGAAACGGGACTCGAACCCGCGACCCCAACCTTGGCAAGGTTGTGCTCTACCAACTGAGCTATTCCCGCGTGCGTCGCCAATCTAACCGCTCAGTGGGGTTCTTTGTACCGCCCCCGACCGCCCTCGACCGCCCGTCACTGCCCTGCAGTGGAGGCGAGGGGGATCGAACCCCTGACCTCGTGAATGCCATTCACGCGCTCTCCCAACTGAGCTACGCCCCCGTTATATTGGGCCCCCCCGAAACCGCCCGGCGGGAACACGGCATCTTACCGGGGCGTTCTAGGGATGTCAAGCGTTTTCAGGCTTTTGCGTGAACTTTTTCGCCCACTGTCGGTATCAGTGGGTGAAATCCGAGACCATTGACATGGCCAAGCACATTCGACGGAAGAAGCCGACCTCCCCCGCCCGGGCGAAGCCCCGTGCGGCCCCCCGCCCTGCGGCGGCGGCCGCGACGGCGGTCGTCGCCGCGGCGGCCCGGGCCAAGCCCGCCAAGAAGCGCGGGCGGCGCCGGGGTCTGCTCGCCGGGCTCGGCCACCACGAGCATGAGCGCGACATCCTCGACCAATACCTCCACGAGGTGTCGAAGACACCCCTCCTCACCCAGAAGGAGGAGATCGCGCTCGCCCGCAAGGTCCGCGCCGGGGACCAGGAGTCGATGCAGGAGCTCGTGAAGCGGAACCTCCGCTTCGTGATCTCGGTCGCCAAGAAGTATCAGAACCGCGGCCTGCCCCTCACCGATCTGATCGGGGAGGGGAACGTCGGGCTGCTCACGGCCGCGCGCAAGTTCGATCCCGACCAGGGCGTCAAGTTCATCTCCTACGCCGTGTGGTGGATCCGGCAGGCGATTCTGGCGGCCCTGGCGCGCCAGGGCCGCACCGTGCGCGTGCCGCTCAATCGCACGGCGGACCTGTCGCGCATCGTGCGCACGGCGGAGTACCTGCGGCAGACGTTGCGCCGCGAGCCCACGCCGGAGGAGATCGCCGACGCCACCAAGCTGTCGCTCGAGGTGGTGCAGTCCCTCGCCGCCCTCAACACCGGCGATGTACGGCTCGACGCGCCGCTCGATCCCGACGGCGATCGGTCGCTGATCGAGCGCTTCATTGCCGAAGACCTGCCCGACACGGAAGACCAGGCAATGGATCGCTTCCTGTCGGACGAGATCGAGTCCGCGCTCAACACGTTGCAGCGGCGCGACGCGAAGGTGCTGCGGCTGTACTTCGGGCTGGACGGCGGTCGCGAGCATACGCTCGAGGAGATCGGCGGCATGCTCGGAGTCACGCGCGAGCGGGTGCGGCAGCTGCGGGATCGCGCGCTCAAGCGGCTGCGGGATGGAGACGTGGGGAAGGCGCTGGCGAGCTTCGCGGCCTGACCCGTCTCACGTCACACGTCGCAAGCTCCACGAACGGCCGGCCCAGCGCCGGCCGCTTCGTTTTCCGGCGCCCTCGTGCGACGTGCAACGCGTGACGTGCAACGTTAGTTTAGCCCCGTGATCGAACGCCTCGGCCGAAGGACCGTCGACGCCGTCAAGGCCGTCGGCCGCTTCGGCCATTTCGTGTCCGACATGGGCCGCGCCCTCCCGGACGTGGCCACGTGGGGGGGGCTGACCGTCGTCCAGATGCGGCGCGTGGGCGTGGACTCGCTCCCGGTCGCGCTCTTCATCGCGGCGTTCACGGGCGTGGTTCTCGCCCTGCAGGCTTCCTACACCTTCACGGGTACGGTGCCGCTCTACTTCGTCGGCACCCTCGTCGGGAAGACGATGATGCTCGAGCTCGGACCCGTGCTGGCGGGGCTCGCGCTCGCGGGCCGGGTCGGGGCCAGCATGGCGGCGGAGCTGGGCACCATGAAGGTGACCGAGCAAGTCGACGCCCTCGAGACGCTCGCTTACGATCCCCAGAGCTTCCTCGTCGTCCCGCGGGTGCTCGCCGGCACGCTCATGTTCCCAGTGATCGTCGCACTCGCCATCCTCACGGGCATCGCGACCGGTTGGCTCGCGAGCCTCGCGCTGCTCGATTTGTCGACGCAGGAATTCGTGAAGGGCCTGAAGCTGTTCTATCGCTTCAAGGACACCTGGTTCGGCCTCTTCAAGAGCGCGACGTTCGGCTGCACCATCACCCTCGTCGGCTGCATGGTCGGGCTCGCGACGCGCGGCGGCGCGGAGGGCGTGGGCCGCAGCACGACTCGCGCCGTCGTCTACTCCGCCGTGCTGCTCCTCGTGCTCGACGCCTTCTGGGCGCTGGTGCTGTTGCGATGATCCAGTTCGCGGACCTCTACAAGGCCTTCGACGGCAAGCCGGTGCTCACGGGGGTCACGCTCGATGTGCAGGACGGCGAGACCATGGTGATCATCGGCTACTCGGGCACCGGGAAGAGCGTTGCGCTGAAGCACGTCGTCGGGCTGTTGCAGCCCGATGCCGGGGACGTCATTGTTGACGGGCGGCCGGTCTCGACGCTCGACCGGGCGGAACTGTACGGCCTGCGCCGCGAGATCGGCTTCGTGTTCCAGTTCGCGGCGCTGTTCGACTCCATGACCGTCGCCGACAACGTGGCGCTCGGGCTGCGGCGCCGCGGGCTATCGGATGACGAGATCGACGAGCGGGTGCGCGAGGCGCTGGCGCTCGTGGACTTGACGGGCACGGAGCACCGCATGCCGGCCGAGCTGTCGGGCGGGATGCGCAAGCGGGTGGGCATCGCGCGCGCCATCGCCCTGCGGCCGCGCTACCTCCTCTACGACGAGCCGACCACCGGCCTCGACCCGGTGACCTCGGCGGTGATGGACCAGCTGATGGTGCGGACCCGCGAGCACCTCGGGGTGACGGGGATCGTGGTGACCCACGACATGCGCAGCGCCTATGCCGTGGGGGACCGGATCGCCATGTTGTACGAGGGTCGGATCCGCCAGGTCGGCCCCGTCGCCGAGATCCAGCAGACGGGGGATCCCGTAGTGCGGCAGTTCATCGAGGGGCGCCCGGCATGAAGCGCGAGAACGAGTTCGCCGTCGGCGTAGTGGTGATCACCGCCTTCGCGGTGGTGGTGGCCGGAGCGCTGTGGCTCTCGGGCGCGCACCTGGGGAAGACGGAGGCGGTGTACACGGCCCGATTTCGCACGGTGGGCGGCCTGGGCGTGGGGGACCCCGTCGTGCTGCGGGGCGTGCGGGTCGGCCGGGTGGAGGCGATCCGCCTGGCCCCGGGAAACTGGGTCGAGGCGGACCTCAAGATCTATTCCGGGGTCACCCCGCCGGCGACGCCGGCCGTGATCGCCGCGTCCGCGTCGCTGTTCGGCGAGTGGGCGGCGACCCTCATCTCGCGCGACCCGCCGCCCGCCGACCCCAACGTGCGCTTGGCCCTGGCGGAAGCGCAGGCCGCGGGCGGTGGGAAGTGGCCCGGCGCCACGCTCCCGGACATCGGCCAGCTCACGGCGCAAGCGAGCCGCATCGCTACCGACATCGCCGCGGTCGCCAACCGGGTCCAGACCGCGTTCGACTCGGAGGCGGTCAACGAGCTGCGGCGCTCGATCCGGGACTTCGGCCAGATCGCCGATCGCCTGGCCCGGGTCACCAACGAGCAGGCCGACGTCATCGGCTCGGTGGGGTCGAACTTGCGTCAGGGGTCGGACGTGCTCGCCAAGGCGGCGACGAGCCTGCAGGGCACGCTGGGGCGGGTCGATTCCGCGACCAACCAGGGTCAGCTCGCCACGATCCTCAACAATTCTGCGGCCACGAGCGCGAACCTCCGCTCCGCGTCGCAGAACTTCCACGACCTGATGGAGTCTGCGCATAAGAACCAGGAAAGCGTGGTGCGCGTGCTCGTGGCGGCCGACAGCGTCATGTCCCGCATCGCGAACCGCAGCGGCACGCTCGGCCTGCTCGTCTCGGACTCGACGCTGTACAAGGAGACGACGCTCACGATGATCCAGCTGCGGCAGCTGCTGTCGGACATCCAGGCGAACCCGCGCAAGTACTTCACGTTCAGCGTGTTCTAAGAAGTGCGGAATGCGGAATGCGGAATGCGGAATTGAAGGGTCAGGCTCGATCCCGAGTGCCGGCCTCCCGTAACGACGCTTGCCCGATCTATTCCGCACTCCGCACTCCGCATTCCGCATTTTGGGGAGGGGCGGGGAAGTGAAGCGCCGCCAGTCCCGGGCCACCCGCGAGACCTCGGCCGGCGGGGTCGTGTTTCGGCGCGCCCCGCCCCCCGACGGCGGCCCGCCCCGGTTCCTGCTGATCCGTGACTCGTACAAGAATTGGGGATTTCCGAACGGACACCTGGAGCTCCAGGTGATCGACTGGTACTTCCGATTCCGCGGCAAGACGATCCACAAGTACTGCCACTTCTTTCTCTTCGAGTCGCGGCGGGGCGATCCGGTGCCGCAAGCCGAGGAAGGGATCACGGACTGCGCCTGGTATCCGCTGGAGGAGGCGAGGAAGACGATCTCCTATGACAACGCGCGCGGTGTACTCGAGCGGGCCGCCGAGATGGTGCAGGCGCTCGCGCCCGCGGACGGAGGGCCGCCGTGACGGCCGTCGTGCCGGTCTACCACCCACGCCGCGACGCGCGCCGCGCGGTGAAGTCGGGATACCCGCGCGACGCGGGTGCGGTGCGTCTGTGCCGCAGCCTTCCGGCGGTCGAGCGCCTCGTGGCCCAGCGGCTGGTGGACGCCGTGGTGCTCGACGTGAAGGCCGCCCCCTCCCTGACCGCCGCCCTCGCTCTGCCGGCACGCTTCCCTCGTATTCCGATGTACGTCCTCTCGGCGTTCCGCCCCGACGACGGCGCGCTGCTGTCGGCGTGCCACGCGGCAGGGTTCGCGGGCATTCTGGTCGAGGGCGTGGACCACGCGATCGCCGGCGAGTGGATCGCGGCGCGCACGGCCCAGGTAGCGCGCCGCGAAGCGCTCGCCGACGCGCCGACGCTGCTGCGGCTCACCGACCGGCTCCAACTCGCCGCGTGGGAGGAGGTGCTGCGCCGGGTCGGCGTCCCGACCCAGACGGCCCACGTCGCGCAGGCGTTGCAAGTCACGCGTGAGCACCTGTCGCGCGAGTTCGCCGCGGGGGGCGCGCCGAACCTGAAGCGCGTGATCGACCTGGCGCGGACGGCGTGCGCGGCGGACCTGCTCGGGAACCCGGGCTACAGCGTGCGACAGGTGGTGCGGATCCTCGGGTACGCGTCCCCCAGCCATCTGGCCGGCGCCGCCCGGCGGGTCGCGGGGGCGACGCCGCAGGAGCTGCGGGAGGTCGGCCCGCGCGGCGTGCTGGCGAGGTTTCTTAGAGGAAGGACGAGGTCGCGGCTCTGAGATTGCGGATTTCGGATTGCGGATTGCGGAATTGATCCGCACGTTCTTGGGGTCGTGGGCTCACCCGGTCAATCCGCAATCCGCAATCGACAATCCGCAATTCGGTGGGGTGGCGGTGGTGGGGCGTTCATGTGATATTTTTCACAATCTTCCCAACGGAACTCCCATGGCCACCGATTCCATCCTGCGACCGGGCGAGCTCAAAGAGATTCTCCTCAAGGAAATTCAGGCTGCCGACCTGGCCGAAATCGACGTGCGTGAGGTCGGCACGGTGCTGGAGGTGAAGGACGGCATCGCCCGCATCTACGGCCTCACGTCCGCGATGGCGGGCGAGATGCTTGAATTCACCTCCTCGGAGACCAGCGAGAAGGTGACCGGTCAGGCGCTGAACCTCGAAGAGGACAACATCGGCGCGGTGATCTTCGGCAACTATCTGGTGCTCCGGGAGGGGGATGAGGTGCGGCGCACCGGCCGGGTGCTCGACGTGCCGGTGGGCCGGGCGCTGGTGGGTCGGGTGGTGGACGCGTTGGGCCGTCCGGTGGATGGGCTCGGGCCGGTGCACACCACCACGACCCGTAAGGTCGACATCGTGGCGCCGGGCATCATCAAACGCCAGCCGGTGAAGGAGCCGCTACAGACCGGGATCAAGGCGATCGATTCGATGATCCCGATCGGGCGGGGCCAGCGCGAGCTGATCATCGGCGACCGCGGCACCGGCAAGACCGCCATCGCGATCGACACGATCATCAATCAGAAGGGCGAAGGCGTCATCTGCGTCTACGTGGCGATCGGCCAGAAGAACTCGACCGTCGCCGCGGTGGTGGAGCGGCTGAAGGAGCATGGCGCCATGGACTACAGCATCGTCGTGGTCGCCTCCGCCGCCGAGCCCGCGCCGATGCAGTACATCGCCCCGTTCGCGGGCTGCGCCATGGCGGAGTACTTCATGTACGACGAAAAGCAGGCTACGCTGTGCGTGTACGACGACTTGTCGAAGCAGGCCGCCGCGTACCGCCAGCTGTCGCTCGTGCTGCGACGCCCACCGGGGCGCGAAGCGTACCCGGGCGATGTCTTCTACCTGCACAGCCGGCTGCTCGAGCGGGCGGCGAAGCTGTCGAACGAGATGGGTGCGGGCTCGCTCACCGCACTCCCGATCATCGAGACCCAGGCGGGCGACGTCTCCGCGTACATCCCGACCAACGTCATCTCGATCACCGACGGGCAGATCTTCCTCGAGACCGACATGTTCTACTCCAACGTGCGGCCGGCGATCAACCCAGGCATCTCGGTGTCGCGCGTGGGAGGGAGCGCCCAGATCAAGGCGATGAAGCAGGTGGCGGGACGGCTGCGGCTCGACCTCGCGCAGTACCGCGAGCTCGAGGCGTTCGCGCAATTCGGCTCCGAGCTCGATCAGGCGACCCAGAAGCAGCTGGCTCGCGGGGCGCGCGTCGTCGAAGTGTTGAAGCAGCCCCAGTACCAGCCCATGCCGGTCGAACGGCAAGTGATGATCATCTTCGCCGTCACCAACGGCTATCTCGATGACGTGGCGCCGGGGGAGATCAAGGCCTGGGAGCAGGGCTTCCTCGATTTCATGGGCGTGCAGCACCCCGAGCTCGGCCAGGAGATCCGCACCCGTAAGCTGCTCCCCGACGACCTGGCCGCGCGGCTGCGCGCGGCCATCGACGAGTACCAGAAGATAGCGCGCTGATGCCGAAGCCCCGCGAACTGCGCCGGCGGATCAAGTCCGTCCAGAGCACGCGCAAGATCACCAAGACGATGGAGCTCGTCGCTACGTCGAAGCTCAAGCGCGCGCAGGACCGCGTCGTCGCGGCGCGCCCGTACGCTGCTGCACTGGCCGAAGTCATCGGCGATCTCTACTCCCCCGAGCTCGCCGAGCGGTTCCCGCTGCTGCGCCAACCGAGGGATGGGACCGCGGGCAGCCAGCGGGTGGCACTGCTCCTGATCACGTCCAACCGCGGGCTGTGCGGCGCGTTCAATGCCAACCTGATCCGCGAGGCGCGGCACCGGATCGAGGAGCTGGAGGGCCAGGGTGTCACCGTGCAGCTGCACATCGTGGGCAAGAAGGGAATCACGTTCTTCAAGTTCGCGAAGCGGCCGGTGGCGTCGCAGCGGATCGACATCGGCGACAAACCCACCGCCGCCCACGCCGCGGAGCTGGTGGGGCCGTTGATGGCGCAGTTCGAGGCGGGCGCGCTCGACGCGGTCGACGTCGTGTTCGCGCGGTTCAAGAGCGCGGTGAGCACCCCGCCCACCACCCTCCGCATCCTCCCCATCCCCCCGCCCCGGGCGGGCGAGGGCGGGCGAGGGCGGGCGAGGGCGGGGAACTACATTCTCAAGCCTTCCGCCGAGGCGATCCTCGCGGAGCTGCTGCCGCTGTACGTGCGCAACCAGGTGTACCGGGCGCTGGTGGAGACGGCGGCGGCGTTCCTCGGCGCGCAGCGCACGGCGATGAAGAACGCGACCGACAACGCCGGCGAGATCATCGAGCTGCTGCAGCGCACCTACAACCGGGCGCGGCAGGCGCAGATCACACAGGAGATCGCGGAGATCGTGGGCGGGGCGGAAGCGCTGAAAGGATAGACATCAGACGTCAGACGTCAGACGTCAAATAGTCAGTGCTGACGTCTGATGTCTGAGGTCTGAGGTCTGAGGTCTCACAGAGGATTCCCATGGCGACACGAACGCAACAGAAAGCCAAGAAACCTGCTGCCGAGCAGAAGCAGAACATCGGTAACGTCGTCCAGGTCATCGGGCCCGTGCTCGACGTGGAGTTCGAGCCGGAGCGGCTACCCGAGCTCTACAACGCCCTCTTCATCGATCATCCAGGCGACGGCACGCCGCCGATCCACCTGGTGGCCGAAGTGCAGCAGCACATCGGCCGCAACCAGGTGCGCGCGGTGGCGATGAGCTCTACCGACGGTGTGGTACGCGGCATGGCGGCGGTGGACGCGGGCCAGCCGATCACCGTCCCCGTCGGCGAGGCGTCGCTCGGTCGCATCCTCAACGTGTTGGGCGAGCCGGTGGACGAAGGCGACCCGATTGCAGCGGACGCGGAGCGCTGGCCGATCCACCGCGAGACGCCCAAGTTCGTCGATCTCGAGCCCAAGACGGAGGTGTTCGAGACCGGCATCAAGGTCATCGATCTGGTCGCGCCGTTCGTGAAGGGCGGCAAGATCGGCCTGTTCGGCGGCGCCGGCGTCGGGAAGACGGTCATCATCATGGAGCTGATCCACAATGTGGCGATGGGCCACGGCGGACGCTCGGTGTTCTGCGGGGTGGGCGAGCGGACGCGGGAGGGAAACGACCTCTACATCGAGATGAAGGAGAGCGGGGTGCTGAAATCCTGCTCCTTGATTTACGGCCAGATGAACGAGCCGCCCGGCGCGCGGCTGCGCGTGGGGCTCTCTGGGCTCACCGTCGCCGAGTACTTCCGTGACGTGGAAGGCCAGGACGTGCTGGTGTTCATCGACAACATCTTCCGCTTCACCCAGGCCGGCTCGGAGGTGTCGGCGCTGCTCGGCCGCATGCCGTCGGCCGTCGGCTATCAGCCAACCCTGGCGACGGAGATGGGGGAGCTGCAGGAACGCATCACGTCTACCAAGAAGGGCTCGATCACGTCGGTGCAGGCGATCTACGTGCCCGCCGACGACCTTACGGACCCCGCGCCGGCGACGGCGTTCTCGCACCTCGACGCGACGGTGGTGTTGTCACGCCAGATCTTCGAGCTGGGGATCTACCCGGCGATGGACCCGCTGGCGTCGTCCTCGCGCCTGCTCGACGCGCAGTATCTGGGCGAGCGGCACTACAAGGTGGCGGTCGAGGTGCAGCGCATTCTGCAGCGCTACAAGGACCTCCAGGACATCATCGCGATCCTGGGGATGGACGAGCTGTCTGAGGAAGACAAGCAGCTGGTCGGGCGCGCGCGGCGCGTGCAGCGCTTCCTGTCACAGCCGTTCTTCGTGGCCACGCAGTTCACCGGCCTGGAGGGGAAATACGTGAAGCTTGAGGACACCATCAACTCGTTCGAGCGCGTCGTCGCCGGCGAATTCGACCAGCTGCCCGAGCAGGCGTTCTACATGGTGGGAGGGATCGACGAGGT
>WNGG01031471.1_pt1 | contig 11160 bp, 12 predicted proteins | sample 5400661 | NCBI WGS metagenome assembly WNGG01 (sample SAMN13153372, study PRJNA577476) | soil metagenome | isolation source: 100 cm soil or saprolite under Garry oak tree replicate 1 | place: USA:California | collected 2016-06-15 | reverse complement strand
TTCGTCGAGTTGCCCAGAGTCGAGACCTGACATACGATCGAATCGCAACGGCTTCTCCGTCGGTGAAAGGTTTGGCTTAGTCACCCTCCTTTCTACTGATCGGAGAAGTCGTTGCCTGCTAGGCGTGCCGTGCGCCTATGGCATTATCTGATGGGTGCGGCTCCGCTGGAGTGAGGCTGGGCTGGCCAGCTTGTGCCGTCTGGCATCAGATGCGTGTGTAAGGGGGCTCCTTCCCGTTATGTTCCTGGTTGTCGATGACCAGAACGTCAAGAAGGAGCCCGGGTGCCAGAGTACGTGCCGGAGCCGGACGGGGAGCGGTTCGCGCAGTCCAGGGCGTGTTTCGCGGGGATAGGGGAGTGGCTGGCGGGCCCGGTGGCCGCGGGCTTGACGCATGCGGAGATTGAGGAGCAGCTGGGTGCGCGGGGCCGGGAGCTGCTGCGGCGGCTGCATCAGGATCATCTGGACCTGCGGGCGGCCCGCGAGCAGCGCCAGGAGAAGGTGACCGGCGCTGACGGCGTGGTGCGGACCCGTGCGGAGGCGGGGCACACCCGGCCGCTGGCGACGGTGTTCGGGCAGGTCACGGTGACCCGGATCGCCTACCGGGCGCCCGGGGCGCCCAACGTGCACCCGGCGGACGCGGCGCTGAACCTGCCGGAGGAAAAGCACTCCCACGGGCTGCGCAGGCTGGCAGCGATCGAGGCGCCGCGCGGCTCATTCGACGCGGCCGCCGCAGCCATCACCCGCGCGACCGGGACCGCGGTGGGCAAGCGGCAGGCCGAGGAGCTGGCCCGGCGGGCCGCCGCGGACATCGGCGCGTTCTATGCCACGCGCCGTCCCGGCCCGGCGCCCGATGACCAGCTGCTCGTGCTGACCTGCGACGGCAAGGGCATCGTGATGCGCCCGGAAGCGCTGCGCCCGGCCACCGCCAAAGCCGCGGCCGCCGCCCGGAACAAGCTGGCCACCCGCCTGTCACCCGGGGAGAAGCACGGCCGCAAGCGGATGGCCGGGCTGGCAGCCGTCTACGACGCCACCCCGGCGCCGCGTACCCCGGGCGACATCATCACCCCGCCCGGCCGCGACCCCGCCGCCCGCAAGCGCGGCCCGGCCGCGGCCGGCAAGTGGCTGACCGCCTCGGTCACCAGCGACATCACCACGGTCATCGCAGCCGGGTTCGACGAAGCGCAGCGCCGCGACCCCGGCCACCGCCGCACCTGGATCGCCCTGGCCGACGGCAACAAGGCCCAGATCGAGGCCATCGAAACCGAAGCCGCCCGCCGCGGCGTCACCGTCACCATCGTCTGCGACTTCATCCACGTCCTCGAATACGTATGGAAAGCAGCCTGGTCGTTCTTCGAGACCGGCGACGCCGATGCCGAAGCCTGGGTCGCCGGGCAGGCGCGCAAGATCCTGGACGGCAAGGCCGCCCAGGTCGCGGCCGGGATCCGCCGCCGCGCCACCACCTTCGGCTACACCGGCGCCGAACGCGCCGGAGCCGACACCTGCGCGGACTACCTCACCAGCAAGAAACCCCACCTGGACTACGCCACCGCCCTCGCCTCCGGCTGGCCGATCGCCACCGGAGTCATCGAGACGGCCCGCGCATACTGCGAGTGGAAGCAACACCACTTCTAGTTCGCTCATCGTCACCCATCCGTTCCACCCACTGGCCGGGCAAAGGCTGACGGTTCTCTACGAGAGGCGACTGGCCGGAATAGGACACGTCTACATCTGCGACGCGGGCATGCGGGGAACGCTGGCGCTTCCCCCGGGCTGCACCGATCGCGGTGGCGAACCCGGCTCCCTTCCTTTGGACGTGCGGGTGCTCGCCGGTCTGGCCCGTGTGCTGCAAGGGCTTGAGGGTCGTTGACAAGGAGATCGCGGGACAGGACAATCTTGTGTGATGTCACCACCCAAGATTACCGGCCTGGCCGGGCTCAGCCTGCGGCAGCTGCGGGACCGCCGGCGCCGCGTCGCCCGCCAGATCCCCGATCTGGCGGCGGTCATCGCCGGCTCCCTGCAGAGCCAGCGCCGTCGTTGCGGAAAGGAAGGGTGCCGATGCGCCAGGGGGGAGCTCCACGGCCCGTACCTGTACTTGTCGCTGCGGGTTGGCGGCCGGACCCAGATGCTCTACGTTCCGGCCGAGTTGGCCGACCAGGTGCGCCAGGCGGTGACGGCGAACACCGAGGTCCAGACCGCGCTGGCCGAGATCTCGGCGATCAACCTGGAACTGCTGCGACGCGGGCGCCTGGGCTGAATCGTGATGCTCGCCCGCAGCCACGAGCTGGTGATGCCGGTGGCCAACATGCTCGGCGCCGCGGTGCGGGCTGGGGCGGGCGGCGATGAACGGCGAGCACAAGATCGGCCAGCGCCATCGCGGCCGCCTCGCGCTGATCTACCTTCGCCAGTCGACTGCCGCCCAGGTGCGCGAGCACACCGAGTCCACGATGCGCCAGTACGCGCTCGCCGATGCCGCCGCCGGCCTCGGCTGGGACCGCTCGCAGGTGCTGGTCCTCGACGGCGACCTGGGGCTGTCTGGGCGCAGCATGCGGCTGCGCGGCGACTTCAAGGAGTTGGTGAGCAAGGTCTGCCAGGGCGAGGCCGGGCTGGTCTTGGTCCTGGAGGCGTCGCGGCTGTCGCGAAATTCGGCCGACTTCCAGCGCCTGCTGGAGTTCTGCCAGGTGACCGACACCCTCCTCGCGGACGCGGATGGCGTCTACGACCTGCGGGACTTCAACGACCAGCTGCTGCTGGGCTTATCTGCCCCCGGCTAACGGCCGTCGTCAACGTCATCAACGGGGCACCCGTGCCCTCGTATCTCTCGTTGATGATTCTTTATCTGCCCCTCGCCGGCAACGTCGGTAACGACTGCGTCACCGGCCCTGGCAGGCCACCCCGCGTGACTAGTCTGCCCGCCCGCACCGTCCGCGACGACACCACGTCAAAGACGCGTCATCAACGTCGTGACCTGGAACTTCACCATCAGAAGTTGATCAAGGTCAGATAATTGGGCTTCAAGGGCACCATGTCCGCGGTGGAGCTTCACATACTGGCCCAGCGCATGCAGGAGGCGAAGAGGGCAGCAGCGCGCCGGGGGGAGCTGCGTCTGCCACTGCCCATCGGCTACGTCTACGACATCGACAGCCAGGTTGTCATGGACCCCGACCAGGAGGTCCAGGCAGCGGTGGGCGATGTCTTTCGCGCCTTCGAGGCGACCGGGAGCTGCTGCGGGGTGGTCAAGGCGTTCCGAAACCGCCGCTTCCCGACCCACGGCCAGAGCTGGACGGGGGAAGTGAAGTGGATGCGGCTGCGCCAAAGCCAGGCCCGGGCCATCCTGCGCAACCCCGCCTACGCCGGCGCCTACGTGTCCGGCCGTGTGAAGTCCGAGCGCACCATCGACGCCGAGGGCTTCATCCGCACCCGCAGCATCGAGCAGCCCCCAGACCGCTGGGAGGTTGTCATGCACGACCACCATCCCGGCTACATCAGCTGGGAGACCTTCCTGTCCAACCAGCGCCAGCTCGCGTCCAACCGGGCACAGGACGGCGCACGGCCTCCCCGTGAAGGCAACGCCCTGCTTCAAGGCGTGGCGCTATGCGGCCACTGCGGAGGGAGCATGAGCATCTACTACTCCAGCTCGGGTGCAACCCACTACCGGTGCCGCTCCCGTCTGGACCAGACCCACACCCCCGGCTGCCGCTCCGTCAGCGCCGGGCTGGTAGACCCGCTGGTCGAACGCCGCCTGCTGGAGATCGTGACCCCGGAGCAAATCGAGCTGGCCCTGGCCGCCGCCGAGGAGCTGACCCAGCGCGAGGCCCGCACCCTGCGGGCCTTCGAGCTTCGAGCCGAACGTGCCCGCTACGAAACCACCCGCGCCGAGCGCGCGTTTAATCTCTGCGAGCCGGAGAACCGGCTCGTCGCCCGCAGCCTCGAGCAGCGATGGGAAGCCAAGCTCGCCGCCGTCGCCGAGGCCGAGGCTGCTGTGGAGGCGCAGAAAGCCCAGCGACCGCCGCTACCCCAGCAGGCGGAGCTGGAGACCCTCGCCGCAGATCTGCGGCGGCTCTGGCACGAGCCGACCACCTCCCCCCGGGATCGCAAGCGGGTGCTGAGAACCCTGATCACCGACGTCACGCTCACCTCCGACCCCGCCGGCGACCAGGTCCGCGTCGGCATCCGCTGGCGCGCAGGCGCCCACGAGGAGCAAATCGCCACACGCACACGGATGCGCACCGAGCAAGAGACGGTCGAACTCATCAAGCGCCGCAAACTGGAGGGACTGCGCGACACCGACATCGCCGCCGAACTCCGCGCTCACGGGCTGCGAACCGCGAGAGGCAACGAATTCGGAACCCGCGATGTGCGTAACGTCCGCCACTCCATCGGCCTGGCACGGCCGCCGGCGCTTGAACCTGGCGAATTGACCGTGAGCCAAGTCGCCGCCCGGCTCGGCGCCAAGCCGGGCACCGTCTACTACTGGATCAGAGCTGGCCTGCTGCCTCATCACAAGAGGGCCACCGGCGCGGTCTGCATCCCCTTCTCTGCCGAGATCGAGGCCGCGCTCCGAGCCCGACCCGCCGTGTCCCGGCACCTAACACAAACTCAAAAGAAGGCAATAGGAGGTGCAGTTTGATGGCCCCGTCGAGGGAGCATGCCGCCACATCGTCAAGGACAGGATGGACATAACAGGCGCGAGATGGGGCCTGGAAGGAGCCGAGGCCATACTCAAGCTCCGCGCCCTCACCGCCAGCGGCGACTTCGACGACTACTGGGCCTTCCACCTCCGCCAGGAACACCAGCGCGTCCACCAGGCCCGCTACCGCGACAGCCTCACCCTCGCCGCATGATCAGCTCACTCTGAAAGAGCCGCACCCTTATCTGATAACAATTCCAGGCAGTCTGCGAGCAAGATCATCTAGGGGCTTTTGAATAAGACTCACAGATCCGCAGAAATAGCCAAGCAACTCGCAAGGGCGATAAGGCATATCCAAGACTTGACGGAGCCAGGCAGCCTTCGCCAAGAGCCCGGCTGGTAGCCGATGAGCTCGGAGCCTGAGCTGCCGACCGGCGCATCGGGGCCGGTCACCGCGACGGTCACCCGCCGCGTCAAGCCGGGGCACGAGGAGGCTTACGAGGAGTTCCTGGCCGGCATCAGTGGCGCGGCGAAGGCTTTTCCCGGATATCTCGGCGAAGAGGTCTTTCGCCCCGCCAGCGGCGAGAGCGGCGAGTACCGGATCGTCTACCGCTTCGACACCTCCGCCCACCTGCGGGGCTGGCTGGACTCCGGCGAGCGCGCGGCGTGGCTGGAGCGCGCCGAGCCGCACGTCGCCGGCCCGATGCGTTCTGAGTTCCTCACCGGGCTAGAGAGCTGGTTCACCCTCCCCACAACCCGGGGCGCCTGTGCCGCCACCGTACAAGATGGCTGTCCTCACCTGGGTGACGATCTTCCCTCTGATCACCGGTGTCGTCGTCGTATCGGCGCCCCTCATCGGGAGCCTGCCGCTGGTTCCCCGGCTCGCGGTGACCACGCTGGTGACCGTGTCCCTGATGACGTGGGTCGTCATGACGCGTGTGACGAGGCTACTGCGCGGATGGCTGTATCCGGCCGGGCGGCGATGACTCAGCCTGCTCTTGACCAAGGAGGTTCCGCATGCTCGGTGATTACCCGGTCGACGTGATGCTGCTCGCGACCGACCTCGGCATGGCCCGCAGGTTCTACGCCGGCACGCTTGACTCGAGGTGCTGCTGGAAGACGAGCAGTTCCTCACCTTCAGGTGTGGGGGCGACAGCCGGCTGATTGTCACCAAGAGTACGACCGGGACGGCTGATGAGGCGACCAAGGCCTCCTGGCGGGTGGACGACATCGCCGGCGAAGTCGCCCAGCTCCGGGCGCGAGGCGTCGACGTCCAGGATCTCCCCGCGCTGAACACCGTCGACGGCGTCGCCGACATCGGGTTCGCGCTCGCGGCCTGGTTCATCGACCCTCATCAGAACTCGATCGGCCTCCTCCAGCTCAAGTAGCCGCGCCGAGGCCGAACCCGGAGCTCCAGGTGCACAGCATCGCGGCGGTCAGCATTTTGTCCCGGCGGCGTGCTCAGCGGGAGCGGTCACTGTCATGACGCCAGCCTCCACAACGAAACTGCCCGGTTACCGCCACGCCCCGGTGGCTGACGCGCGCTCGCGTCAGGGCCCGCGGTAGGGTGCGGTCACCCTTCCCTACGGCGATCCGTAGCCGATCCGAAAGGAGGTCCGCGATGGGAACGTGGGCAGTGCTGCTTGGATGCCGGGCTCCGGCAGATCTTCGCGACCTGTGGCCAGAAGCGGAACCCGCCTGGGGCCCGCTCGTGCCAGGCTGGGCCCTTGGGCTGTCCTCCGACTTCGAGGGCCGGGCCAACCTACCTGAGACGCTCGCGCGGGCCCCGGGCCACGCACTGGCCGCCACCCTGGTCGACAGCGACTTCGCCTGGGTGGTCGGGGCGGCCGATGGCGAGCAGCGCTGGGAGCTGTTTCTCAACGCCGAAAGCGCCGCCGGCTACAACGCGCCGCTGCCCCCTATACCTGCGGGTGAAGACCCTGGGCTGCACACGGCTCTGGCCGCATGGGCGGTGGAGGCGGGCCTGGCGCCGCCGCAGGCCGGCGCGCTGCGCAAGGTGCTGGCGACGCAGCACATCCTCGCCGACGACGCCTTGCACGAACTGCTCCGCGTGCTCGGCATCCTGCCGCCCGCTTCCCAATCGCCGGCCGGCGGGGCCGTTAGCCCGTAGTTCCCCCCGGATGAGCTGACACCCATGTTCACCAGGGAAAACGCGGACGCACATGACTACCGTAGGCATGTAAGTCCGGTACCTGAAGCTCGATGACCAGCGCAGACATGATGGGCCTTATGGGCCTGGGGGGAACTTCGGGTTAGCGGGTAGCTCGCCGAGATCCGCTTCCCGTCCGGCCTGGCCGCAGACCACGATGCGCTCGGCGAAGCCCTGCCTGGCGGAGCTGCTGGATGGACATCTACGACGCCATGAGGACAAGGATGGCTGGGTTCTCGCCGCAGACGACGTCCTGCCTTCGCTGGATCGCGACCAGGAGCTGCGGACAATCGCCACTACCCGACATGCGCGGGGTCGGTGGCGCTGACCGCACGCGGATACGCTCGAACGCGAAGCAGGCCCTTCTCGCGCTGCTCACCGGCCGTGCAGGTTGAGACGTGACCTTGCGGCGGCTGTGCGGGGCAGGCCAACGCGGGGTCGCCTGCTTCGCGGTCCCAAATGGTCACGAGCCAGAGTTCATCGCGCACAGATCACCCGTTCGTTGCGACGTGAGGTCGCACGTTGTGAGTGAGTCCGTCGAAAGGAGGCCGGACCGCCCCGGTGATCTTGGAGGCTCTGATTCCTGGGAGGATGCAGAGCCATGCCAGCACAGCGGAAGTACCCCAAGGCCGCGTAGTTAAGGCGGAGACGGCTGTGTCAAGCGGTTCGTGTCCTGCTGGTCAGGCCCGATCCAGTCTGGATCGAGGGCGAAGGTAGCGGGGCTGTTCTGCAGAGCATGCCTTCTTTCATCCAGCGGCCCAGCTCGGCCGTTAGTCCACGATGGTGGGGCAGGCCCAGGCCCCTGGCGATCTCGCTGGCGTGCCACGAGCGGTTCGGGTCGGTGCGCATGAGCTGCAGCGTGCGGTCCCGCCGCCCGTCGGATGCGGCAGCAGGTGGCTGGCAGATGGTGATGCCGATTCCGGTGATGCGTGCCGTGACGGGCAGGTGCAGCTGATCGGGCGGGCTCGCGTACCGGGAGATGGGGCATTTGACCTTGCGGGGAGCGGTGCGTGGCCGGCGTGCCGGGAGCAGGTTCTCCAGGACAGCTACGGCGATCCGGCCGGGCCGGGCGGGCTGCTCTAAGCCGGGCAGCACGCTCTCGGCGGTGATGACCTGGTCCCGGGCGGCTTCCAGGGCGACAGTGAAGGCCCCGCGGTCGGGATCGGTGCCGGGCCGGCGGGTTGCCCCGCCGGCCTCCCCTCAGCACTGCCCGTGCGGCTTTCACCGCGAGTCAGCGCAAGCAAGCCGCGAGGGCGGCGCGGGATTGCAGGCTGCGCGGCTGCGCTGGCGAGCGAGGAGCTCGCGCTGGCAGGCCGCGTGGACGAGGCGGGTTTGGTCACCGTCTGGTGAGCTGGGCCGTCCGTGGTGGACGAGATAGTCGGCGTTGATCGCCCTGCGGACGACCTGCAGCCACCATCGTTCCCACTCGTGGGGGGATTGCGGCTGGCCGGCGGTCAGCACGGGTCCCCGGCAGATCGGGCAGCGGCCGTCCTGCCTGGTGAGCAGGCGCAGCGTGTAGCTGTCCAGCGGGGATGCGAGGCGCCGTCGCCGGGTGGCCCAGTACCCGGCCAGGGCGGGGTCATCTGGAGATGCCGCGCCTTTGACCATGGTGTGCCGGACGATGCCGGTCCAGGAGGGTTTCGCCAGGTAGGCGCCGCTGGCGGCGTCGCCGAACACCCAGTGGTCGTTCCTGAACTTGTTGTACTTGCCGAAGTAGCGGGCCACGATCCACTTCTTCGGCCTGCTGGCGTGCCTGAAGGTCGCCCACTTGTAGCACAGCGCCCACAGGTGATTGCCCAGGCTGGCGAAGATCCTGGACGAGACCACGCCCCGGTAGTAGGCCGACCAGCCGGTGTTCTCTCGGCGTGCATACCGGGACACACGGTGCGTCTTCCTGGTTTCACCAGGTCGGCGATTGATTAACACCGAGTAGTCGCGCCACAGGTGTTGCACCAGACGCCCCGTCCCGAGACGACGAACGTCAAACCAGCAGCGACAACGAGCACCACACGCCCGGAGGTGTGTTGCAAATGCTCTCCGCGGAGTTCCGGTGCCACGTCGTGCGACAGGCTGGGGACCCCTGGAGAACCCCGGGTAATGGGATTGATCTTGGCGATGACCGCCGCCGCGTTGGCCCCGCGCAGGGCGCGGAACTCGGTGCGGAGCCGTTCCCGGACTCGCTGGATGGCCGCTTTCGATGGTTTGATCAGCAGCTTGCCGTTGTATCGCCTGACGTTGAAGCCCAGGAAATCGTACCCGTCATCGATGTGCACGATCCGGGTCTTTTCCTCGTTGAAGGTAAGGCCCCTGGGTGCCAGCCATTCGGCGATTCTGGCTTTGACCTGCTCGGCCTGCCGCTGGCTGTGGCAGAGCGCGACCAGATCGTCCGCATAGCGGATAACCATCGGCGAGCCCGGTTCAGCACATCCCGCCTTATTGCTGCCAGCGGGATAGTAACGGGCCCCGGCGGCTGTTTCCAGCCCGTGCAGGGCAACATTCAGTAGGAGCGGGCTTATCACGCCGCCTTGTGGTGTTCCTTCCTCGGCCGGCGCGAACCCTTTCCCTTTCTCCATCACCCCGGCTTTCAGCCACTCCCGGATCAGGTCCCTGGCGGGAAACGTTCCGATGGCTTCGAGTAGCCTGCCGTGATCGATTTTGTCGAATGCCGCCGCCAGGTCCGCATCCAGCGCCCATACCCGCTTGGCCTTCGCCGGGCAGCAGGCCTGGAAGATCGCTGCGATCGCGTCATGGCAGCCCCGGCCCGGCCGGAACCCGTATGATTTAGGCTCGAACCGGGATTCCCACTCGGGTTCCAGCGCATTACGCACCCTGCCCTGATGGCAGCGGTCCGCGATTACCGGAATTCCGAGCGGCCTCAGCTTTGCACGATTTCCCGCCTTGGGTATGTAAACCCGCTTGACCGGGCGGGGACGCCATGCTGGGGCCTCGCGGTGCACCCGCACCGCCAGCTCCATCCTGGCCCGGGGAGTCAGCGCGACCTCCCCGTCGACCCCGGCGGTCTTGCGCCCAGCGTTCAGCAGCGTTGCCTGCCGCACGCTGACCAGCGTGTTGCTCCAACTCCGCAGCATGAGTTTCTGCAGGTCCCTGACCGTGGCCAGGGAACCATCCTGCGCCGCCTTGAAGATCCGCTGCCGAAGCCGCCGTACGTTCTCCTCATGCAGGCGCCAGTCAATGGCTTCCAGGAGAGGATCCCGTCCTGTGGTCCGTTCACCATCGGTGTCTAACTTGCCCTTCGGTTCCGGTGCTTGCGGCTGCTCATCCTTCAAAGGCTCACCTGCCCAAGTCAGCGCCCCTTTCAGGGCCCAGGCACCAGGCCCGGTATCCGGCCAGTTATCCAGCAGCGACGGCTGGAGGTGCCATCACAGCGTGCTGGTTTCCTGCTGACTTTCGTCCACCACCGCGCTTGCACACGCGGCGGTGATGCCGTCTCCGGCATGACCGGCATTCGCTTCTTGGGCATCCTGTTCCCGGCAGGGAATTCCGCTTTCCTCACGGTCGGCCTACCGAGCCGCCCCCAGGCGGCCCGGACCCTGACGGGGTTCCCGTGTTCCCCACGAGTGAGATACGACCGGGGTGGGTGCCTCCTATACTCCGGGGCGGTGGTGTCCTCCCGATCAGCGTTGGGTCTCTGACCGGCACCTGCCGTTTCACAGCGGCCAGCCCTGTCATCCGCCTCATGCATTCCACCGGCGGAAGCCACTATTACGAAGCATGCGGAGATTCACCTGCGTTCACCCGTCCGGTCTTCCCTCGCCCGCCGCCGCCGGATGGAACAGCAACGGCTCCGGCTTTTACCCTGAGCTTCGCACCCCGCGGTTACCCGCGACGCACGCCAAGGCGGGGACGGCCCTCACGGACACTGGACCAGGTCACGTCTTCAGCAATGGAACCTCCAGACAACGTGACCACTCACAACGTGCGACTTCACGTCGCACCCCAGCGCTCATGGTAGAGAGCGACCAGCTCAGCCGCAGGGTAGCGCCGGTGATCCAGCAGCGTCGTGGCCAGCCGGTACTGACCGCCCCGCTGCGGTCCGCTGGTGGTCACGGTGACCTGCGCGTCGATGACGCGCAGCCGCACCCCGCTGATCCGCGTCAGGTACGACCCGTCAGGCAGCCAGGCCCACCGGGCCGGGGCCCGGCGGCTGTTCAGGCGCACCAGCAGCTGAGCCCTGGTGGCTGCGATCTTGGCCAGGAAATCGTCAGCGTCGAAGCCCCGGTCATCGAGCAGCAGCATGCTGTCATCGAGCAGGGACAGCAGCCGTCCGGCATAGTCGGTCTCGCAGTCGGCCACCGGCCCGAAGACCGTGCCAAGCAGGGCGCGGGTCCCGGTCTCGCACAAG
>WNGG01029036.1_pt1 | contig 11160 bp, 11 predicted proteins | sample 5400661 | NCBI WGS metagenome assembly WNGG01 (sample SAMN13153372, study PRJNA577476) | soil metagenome | isolation source: 100 cm soil or saprolite under Garry oak tree replicate 1 | place: USA:California | collected 2016-06-15 | reverse complement strand
GAAGCTATTCGTAAGCGATTCGGCGACGGGGCTTCGCTCAAGTGCGAGATAGAATATGTAAGACAGAAGATACCCAAGGGAACCGCGGACGCTGTCGCCGCGACAGGTGACAAGCTCAAGTCAGAGGATCGTTTTCTCGTCGTATACGGAGACGACTATTATGAGAAGAAAGCCGTAAAGGATTTTCTCGCGAGCGGACAGCAGAATGAAGGCATTACGGTAGCCGCAGCAAGAGTAGAGGATGCGTCTCAGTTCGGAGTAATTGAATCGAAGAACGGCAGAGTAACGGGCATACAGGAAAAACTTCTGCGTAGGGAGCCTGGACTCGTCAATGCAGGACTCTACTTTATGACCAAATCCGTTTTTTCTTCGGTCGGGAAGACCACCCGGTCGAAACGAGGAGAATTCGAACTGACAGATTCCCTGAAAATTCTGATTGGCAAGGGGGAAAATGTGCGCAGTCACATTCTGGAAAACGGGCAGTGGCTGGGGATTAGCTATCCCTGGGATTTGCTTGAAGCGAACCAGCGTGCCGTAATGGCTGAGAAGACGAGACTCGTGCGTGGGAAGGTCGAAGACGCCGCCCGCGTCGAAGGCCCTGTCGTCGTAGAAGAGGGCGCGGTAGTCAAAGCAGGGTCGAGGATAGAGGGACCCGTGCACATCGGCAGAGACTGCGAGATAGGTCCAAACGCCTACCTCAGACCGTACACTTCTCTAGGCGATCAGGTGAAAGTAGGAACTGCTTGCGAAGTGAAGAATAGCGTTGTCATGACAAAGTCGAAGATTCCCCACCTATCCTACGTTGGGGACAGTATCATAGGAGAAGCATGCTCGCTCGGCGCCGGGACAATCACAGCGAACCTCCGATTCGACGAGGCCGCGGTAAAATCCAAAGTTCGAGGGGATCTTGTGAACAGCGGTAGAAGGAAGCTGGGCGCGATCCTCGGCGACGAAGTAAGAACAGGAATCAACGTGTCGATCCTTCCGGGAGTGAAGATTGGACCTGGGAGCTGGCTCGGTCCCGGCGCGATCGTGGAGAAGGATGTTGCGTCCAGCGGAAGGTATAGAGCATGATCTGTATCCAGTCCAGCCTGACTTTTCGAGCGGTTTTCACACCATGAGATATCCGTCTCGCTAATTTCTCAAGACACTGTGTCTGCGACCTGCTAAGAAACCGGCTGGAGGGTAGGCTAGTATCGGCATCGACATATTCGAGTTGTCCGTGTACCCGTTTTCAGAGTTAGAAGGCCAATGGGCAAGCACTCCAAGACGAGCCATCATCACAAGCCTGCCATTGAGAGAGCTGTACCGATAGAGCGAATCGTGGAACTCTTCTCCAAACGCTTCGACGATCCGTACCTGAATCCTAGTGCAGAGCTGACTTTCGAACACTTCACCGCAGGATTCCCGGATCTGCCGAGGGAGGAACTGGTAGAGGCTCTGACCTACTGGACCAGCCACTCCGGCGAAAAACTCTTGCAAACAAAAACAGCCAAGGAGGGCGAAGAAAACAGCCGGGTCTGGTACATCCACGGGCTAACCAGACGAAACCTCACATGGTCCAATCCAGCCTCGGATCGCCTGCAATTTGACACTCCACGTTTGCCCGGACGCGAAATCGTTCAGAACAAGCCCTGATCATTAATCAGGGAGGGGTGTGCTGTTTTCACACTCTTTTCTTCCGCTAAACCAACGCTTTCGATCATGCCATATTGGCCCATTCTACGCCCTGATCCGTGAGACTCGCCCAGAACAGTTCCAACCGGCGCGAGCCTCTCTAGAAAATCTCAAACTTGACTGCTCCTCGTGACACAAGAGTGCCTTTCAGATGGTGCCCTTCAACTTGGAATCGCAAAATGAAGAGTTGCAGATCACGGACCGAGCATTAAATTTCCAACTTATCGAAGAAACATCGAGAAAGCATCGCATAAGCACCTACCTTTTAAGAGATGGGAGCGGACATTTTACTCGCGTGATCCAAGCCTACGACGTGCTGACTACGCTTACGATGTCTCCATTGTTCAAGACGTAAGACTCTCCCAGCCTCATGTGGTTCCTCGCGTTAATTCCGTACAGCAAGTGCTCGCCTAGATCTGTGTGTATCTTCAAGGCGAGGTCCTTCAGAGTCGAACCCTTTTGGACAAGTAGAGCATCCGGCAGAACATTGCCAGAGTGATCAGTCAACCGCTCCGGATCTTCGACCGGATAGACAACAATCATATTCAACAGTTTGAAGAAAGCCGAGTTGATGCAGTCTTGGACGCCGGTCGCTCCCTCAGGGGCAAGAACCTGTTTCCTTATCATTTCCAACGCAGCCTTTTGCTCAACGCTCAGCCTCGCAGTCTCGTTGACGGAAAAATCCTTGTCACCAGGCTTGTAACTGATCAATCCCTTCTCTGCCGCCCGCCTCAAAGCCAGCTCAGCCTCAGCGGAGACGGGCACAGTGAGGTTTCGGCTCAGTTCAAGCCTCTTCTGATTATCCTTAGACGTCGGAAGGTCGATCTTGTTAGCCGCCAGTAGCATCGGCTTCGCGGATCTTCTCAGATGGCCAACGAGACGGCCTATATCGTCGCGAGACCATAGCGCTGGCTTCTCCTTCAAACCCGAAAGCTTGAGAGATTCTTCCACCTGATACTTTTTCAAGCCCAGCCCGCTCATCCTCTCAGCCAATGTCTGGACCATCTCATCGATCGTAAGGTTCGGCTTGCGCGAAACCTTCTCCCAGTCCTTGTACAAAATCTGAAACATCCAAGCTTCCAACTCCCTCTCCAACCAACCCACATCTTCCAGCGGGTCATGCTCCCCGGCCGGAGTAGGCTTTCCCTCAGAATCCGTCGTCCCTGACGCGTCAACAACGTGAATGAGAGCATCCGCCTTCCGCAGATCATCGAGGAACTGGTTGCCAAGACCCCTACCAGTCGACGCGCCCGGAACCAGACCAGGACAGTCGATCAGCTCCACGGGAATGAAACGCTCACCATCAATACACCGAGAATTCCTCGGCTGATCCACAACACCAAGCTCTTTGCAGACGCATCGTGTGCGAAGATACGAGATTCCCCTATTCGGCTTGATCGTAGTAAACGGATAATTCGCAATCGGAACAATCGTCAGAGTAGCAGCACTGAAGAAAGTGCTCTTACCAGCGTTCGGCTTGCCTACTATCCCGACCTGCACCTAACACCACAGGAAACGTTCAGTTCTTCGACTGCACACCGGTAATCCTCAATCCCGCAGTCTTGACACCATGACGAATGTTCAGAGAAACCAGAAGAGCAGTCAATTGCTCTATCGTACGCGAATTCTCTATCGGACCCGCATCGAAGCCACGAACGCCTGGAATAGCTCGCGCAAGATCCATGACGATCCTCTTAGCATCCGCATCTCCACCACATACCAGAACATCACAGTCCACATCTCGAGAAAGATCGTTGAGCATTTCAGCGCTAACGTTGTTGAAAGCTGACACGAGTTTGATCTCCTTCGGCAAGAGCCGAAGCGCGAGCTCTCCAGCGGACCCATCCCACACCTGGACTGTACGAGTAGCAGACCCACCAACTGCGGTCTCCAAGGGAACTGTGACGTTCACGACGATTTGTCCGGGTCTCAGAGAAGGTTTGATCGACTTGAGAGTGTCATTGAGCGCCGCGAACGGGACAGTTATCACAACAACGTCCGCCTTCGAGGCTGCCTCTGTGTTTACGAGTCCTGAGACTCTAGAGGTCTTTCCCGAAGTATTCTGAATCTTGGTTGCAGCCGTCTTCGCCTTCTCCGGGTCTCTAGAGCCGATCATGACCTCGTAGCCATGTTTCGCCCACCGAAGCGCAAGGCCATATCCTTCGTCGCCCGTTCCGCCGATTACGCTTATCTTTAGACTAGCCGTTTCTCCCTACTCCTTCGCCCGCCCGTGGGGAAATCCTTGATGAGACCTCTACGCATCAGCAGTTCTGTAGTCTTGCGGGCGTGCGTGATTATCTCAGTCGCTTTCTCATAGAGGTCCTTTTTCGATAGCCGTACCCTAGCAAGGCCTTGTTTGACTGCTGCTGCGCCGACCGCTGCAGCCTCTCTTGGAAACAACTCCCACTCACTCATAGGCGGGATAATCTTGTCCTCATCCAGCCCATTCTCTTCAGCCACAGTAGCGATCTCCTCCGCCGCGGCGATACACATCTCATCGCTGATCATTTTAGCTCTAACATCCAGCGTGCCCCGGAAGATAGCCGGAAACCCGATCGAATTGTTCACCTGATTTGGAAAGTCCGAGCGACCCGTCGCAACAATCCGGGCCCCAGCCTCCTTCGCTTCCCAAGGCCAAATCTCAGGGATCGGGTTAGCACAGGCGAACACGATCGCATCATCACTCATCGTCTCAATTAGGCGAGGTGGAATAACTCCGGGTCCGGGAGTAGACATTGCGAGCAGCGCGTCTGCGCCCTTAACCGCCTCCGCCAAACCTCCAGTCCGACCCTCATGGTTTGTCTTCAGAGCAATGTCCCATTTGGCCCTGAACTTCCCATCTAACTCGGTTCGCTGACGGTTTAGAATGCCCTTGCTGTCCACCATGATTACATTGCCCGGAGTTATTCCCGCCTCGATCATTATCCGGGCGACTGCGATACTCGCTGCACCAGCTCCGAGCACGCAGATGCTCGCATCTCGCCTCTCTTTTCCCACAATCTTCAGCGCGTTTATCAGTCCCGCGCAGACAACAGTCCCGGTGCCTTGTTGGTCGTCATGCCAGACAGGTATCCCGAGGTCGCTTCTGAGCGAATCCAGAATGTCGAAGCACTTAGGCTGCGAGATATCCTCCAGGTTGACTCCTCCAAAAGAGGGCTGGAGCCAGCGAACCACGTTTTCGATCTGTTGAGGATCCTTCGTTCCGAGACAGATCGGGTAAGCGTCAACACCCCCTAAGTATTTGAAGAGGAGGCTCTTTCCCTCCATCACAGGCAGCCCGGCCTCCGGGCCAATATCTCCGAGCCCTAGGACACGACTGCCATCGGTGACGATGGCAACGCTGTTCGACTTGTTCGTATAATCGAATACTCGTTCGGGATTCCGCTGGATCTCTTTGCAGGGGTCCGCGACCCCGGGAGTGTACCAGATCGCGAAGTCGTCGTAGGAATTTACTGGGACCTTTGCAGCGATCTCGATCTTTCCATGGTAGAAAGGATGATACTTCATCGCGAGCTGAGCCGGGACGTAGGCTCGCTTCAGAAGTTTAGCATCTTGTGCCATATACTCCCTCGCACTTCCAGGCGAGACCCCAGCTCACCGAGGCAGATTTAAAGTGTTGAAAATTCGGACACCAGTAACCCTTATCAGACGTTCCACTTCTCGGCTCGATCTAGAGAATGCATCCAATGGCATATTCATACATGGCAGAATGGTGGCAGGGCGGGACGCCAGAGTTCAAGGACTGGCTACGAAAATCTGCAATCACCTGGAGACGCGAACCCGTCATAAAGAGAGTCCCCCGACCAACGAAGCAAAGCCTGGAATTGTCGTTGTTAGAGTTAGACTAAGACGCGGCGGAGCGCGAAAGCCAAGGCCAGTATCCGGAAGAAGGCAGAAGGCAATGGGATCATCAAAATTCACCAGGTCCCTCTCGTTGCGAACAGTGGCAGAAGGCCGCGCTGCGAGAAGATATCCGAACCTGAAGATACAGAACTCCTACCGCCTCTTCTCAGACGGTGTAAGCCACTGGTATGAAGTAATCCTCATCGATCCCCAGCGGCCAGGATTGCAATAGCCTGTCACTCGAGGCCACCCTCTGGAATATCCCATTTGCATTCGGCACGTTAATCAAATCCGATATTCCCGCGAGTAGTTCCGGAGAACAGCATTGAGTGCACAAGATCTGCAGAAGATAATTCGACTCGGCCGAAGGGTGGATCCGGCTATCCTCGCGGCTTTAACGAAAGGATCAGCCAAGGAGTTCAGAACTTCACTCAACTATCACTTCAAAGCTGGCGGCAAACGGATGAGAGCCGCAATGGCCTTGCTCTCCTGCGGAGCCGCTGGCGGGCGTCCCGAGCGAGCAATAAAACCAGCGGCGGTCATCGAGATGATCCACAACTACTCCCTGGTCATGGACGACCTCATCGACCGTGGAGAAGTGAGGAGGGGAAGGCCTACAGTACGAGCCGCCTTAGGTGACTCCGTCGCCCTATTAGTGGCGATGTTCTATCGAGAAGCCCTCGACGATATGATTCAAGACTGCCCCAGAACTCACCATGTGAGAAGGATTGCAGTGGAAGCAATGAAGGAAATAATCGATGGAGAACGACTAGACCTCCTCTTTGAACAAGCGGGACGAGAAGACCCCTACCTTATCAGAAACAGAATTTCTCGTCCCAGCTTCGATCTCTACTTGAATATGGTAGGCAGGAAGACCGCTGCATTATTCAGAGCTGCCGGACAGATAGGAGCACACGCCGCCGAAGCAAATCAGCATATCATCTCCGCACTCGGCTCGTTTGGCTGGAAGGCCGGTCTCGCCTTCCAAGTTATGGACGACGTCCTCGACATTTGTGGAGGCGAGACTGGGAAGCAGCAAGCCAAGGATGTTGTCGAACACAAGCTGGGAAACGCCGCCATCCTCGTTGCGTTGAGATTCCTACCAGAGAAAAAGCGGTCAGAGATGAAAACCATCCTGAGATCAGACAAAGTATCTCCCGAGATGGTATCCAGAGCAAAGGCACTCGTCGATGAAACCCCTGCAGAAGCAGACTGCAAAGAGATAGCCATCAATTACCTCCAAGACGCGAAGAAACATCTCGCGGCTCTGAAGGAATCAGTCTACCGACGTGAATTGTCAAACCTGGCCGATAAGATAGTAGCGAGATCTTTCTAGAATCTCTACTTCCAAGGGACAAAACATGTCCCGACGGACGAGTCGCCGTGGAGCAGACGCGTCAAGTTCGAAGGTTTACTCAGATTAAAAATGTACGATTCAACACCGCCTCTAGAAAGTCTTATCGCCTCCATGACCTTGCCTCGCATCCCCCCGGTCGCGTCCGCCATCGAAACCCTCAGACCCTTAACCACGCCAGAATAGTTCCTCTCGCTTACCTCTCTGATCGGCGTCGAACTCTCAGCGCCTTTCGAATTGGATGCATAAACACCGTCTACGTCGCAGCCGAAGAGAACCCTAGAGATTTTCATTTTTTCTCCCAATAATGACGCGATCCGATCTGCTGATACCACCCCGAAACCTCTCAATTCGTCCGACGCGAGGTCTCCGTGAATGAGAGGGATGATTCCGAGCTCCAGTGCGGTGGTCAGTGGATGGAGAAAACATTCGCCCAAATTGCCATTTCGAAGTGTCATGAAGCTCATTGGTCGAATCGGAACGAATGAACGATGTCGTAGTAGGAGTGCTACGCCAATGATGCGAGTTAGTTGCTCGAGGTTCATCTCGATCTCCGAAACCCTTTCCAATTGAGACTTACCCTTGAAACCGTTGAGCAAGAGCTTCCTCGTAACAAAGGGATGAGCAAACGATCCCCCTCCGTGCAAAAGAATCAATTGCTTCTTGTAGGTGGCAATCTCACCCGCAACGCGGTGAATCAGATCCAACCTCGGGGTGCAGACTCTCGACTTATCGGTGATCGCAGATCCTCCGAGCTTGACTACAACCGGGGCTTGCATTGACCTGACTCGCACCTGCATCGCCATTTAGCCGCTTCGGGATGACTGTTAATCGAGTATGAGGGTAACACGCACCTTATGATAATCAGCGCCGAGCGTCTCAACTGGCAGTCAAAATTGACAGCCAGATTCGATTCCAATGACGGCCACCTCGATCTTATCGAGAACAAGATAGTCCACTCCTTGGGGGAGAGACCTGGAAGTTCTATCGGCGAAATAGCGAAGGATCTGAGAGTAAACAGGTCAACCGCATCGAAATATCTCCATGTTCTTAGGGCTAAGAGGAAGGTCAACTTTCGACAGGTAGGGCCGGTAAAGCTCTGGTCACTGGAGGACTCAAGGTAATGGAAGTCCGCCGGGCTCAATATCCTGCCCTTCAACAGGGGGACGACAGAGTCCAGACCGGAATCCCGAGTCTCGACAAACTAATCGAGGGAGGACTCGTCCGGGGAGATACTTCGATCGTAGCTGGTCAGCCGGGGACCGGAAAGACGACATTGGGACTCCAGTTCTTGGTGCACGGGGCTGTCAAGTGTGGAGAAAACGGTGTTTACGCCTCCGTCATTGAGAGTGGTGAAAAGCTCAAGCGTAACGCTCGTCGTTTTGGCTGGGATCTTGATGTCTTAGAGAAAGAGGGCAAAGTGCAGCTAGTCTCGCTACAGTCAACGATGAAAGCTGGTGTGAGCACTGCACTCGAGACCGTTCTGGAGGCTCTGCACACGATTAATGCGAAGAGGCTTGTCTTCGACTCCCTCTCAGCACTCATGACGGCCTTTGAGAGCACCGCAGAGGCGCGAAGCTTCCTCCACATTATGCTGAAGTTCTTGGAAGCCGCCAATTGTACGACTCTCATGATCAGCGAGGTACCGTGGGGAAGGCAACAGCTCGGGACCAATTTTGAAGAGTTTCTCGGAGACGGGCTCATAGTCCTCGAATCCAGTTTTGACAACTCGAGAGTTCGCCGACGAATCTACATACCCAAGATGAGAGGCACCGAGAATCGCCTCGAGGGATACGACTACTATATCACTAGGGAGGGATTCGCCTTGGCTCCAACCCCGATCCCACCAGACAGGATTCGATAATAGGAATCAACCGCAATCACGGTTCCTTCTATGGAGACCCGGAACAGCGAACGCCTCGAGAAGGCTTCGAAAGCCGAACTGATAGACAAGCTGATCGGGTCAGAAACAAAGGCCGAGCTGCTGATGTTTTTTCACGAAAATCCCGAGACCACAGACACCCTGGACGGAATCGCGAAGAGGATACACCGAAGCGCTAGAGACATTGAACGCGACATAGAGGACCTCGTAGACCTTGGGATTCTTCACGAAGTCAGGACTCTCTCGTTCAACAAGGCGAGAGATCAAGAGCTCCAACGAGAAATCTCGCGAAGGCTAACCTCCCCGTCTCCGTCGGACGAGGCTGAGAAGGCTGCTCTGCAAGAGAAAACCGGGGTCGAAATCATAGATGAGCTTCTACCGGAAGGGTACCCCTCGTCATCAGTCGTACTGATCATGGGAGATCCTGCCACAGGAAAGACTACGCTCATGGTGCAGCTCGTCGCTGAAGCACTCAGGAGTGGGAAGAATATCGTCTACGCAACTCTAGACGACTTCCCAGACAGCGTCAGAGCTTCGATGAGGGTTATGGGTGTAGATCCTGCGAGTTATGAGACCGAGGGCCGAAGAAAACTCACATTCATCGATTGCTACTCGTTCCTAGTAGGTGTCAAGAGCCGAGAACAGTACAGCGAGGATCCTCAACGCCTCTCTGACCTCAGCATCGTTGTCTCCAAAGCTCTTTCGGAGACGAGCGACCCGAGCAAGACTCTTCTGGCGCTGGACTCGATGACGACTCTCATACAGAGAAGTGGCGTCCGTCCATCGTTTGACTTCCTTCATACGCTCGTAGCGAAGATCAGAAGCTGCAAGGCTAGCTGCGTGACTTCCTTGTCTCGAAAAGCATTCCACCCCGCAATAATAGCCGCGATACAAGACAAAGTGGATGGAGTGATCGAGATGAAGGCTGAAGACACGAAGGACGGTCTTGCAAGGTTCATACGAGTCTCGAAGATGAAGGGCGCTCGTCACGTGACTGCTTGGACCCCCTACAACAGGGATCCAAGTCTGGGCTTGATAATTCCTTCACGAAACGCGGTTATGTAACGGGACGCCCCGACCAAACGTTGTTTGGGGAGGTGAGCCTAGTTTTGGAAAAGCCTGGATTTGCTATTTCGATAAGCCCCACGTGTTGGAATTGACTAGCTGCCGCCCGAAATTTCTCCTCAGCGGGTCCGACGCTTGAATGCGAGACCGGATACAAGCCCGCGAATTATCTAGACGTCCCTAGAGAACGCTTTCCCGTGGGAACACTTCGATTCCAGTATCAGTTATCCTGTAAGGACGAGGCTGGTTGTCGACGGGAGTCTTGCGCATCTTCTCGATCTGAATTACTCTCAGAAGTGATTTGCCCACCTGAAGCTGCTGCAGCAGAATCACTCCGTGAGCGAGGTATTCCTCATAGTCGACGTTCCTTTCAAAGCCTGGACGCCTGAGTTCCGTTGTAATCAGACAAGTCGCACCAGTATCTGCGAGTGCTTCCATTAACTCGACGAGAGCGTTTCTCTGAGCGACCATCCCATCGTACTGGAATACTAGAGTAGTTACGGGGTCAACAACGATTCTTTTTGCACCAATTTCTTTGACGCTGGTTTTTATCATCTCAATAAGGGTCGCCATCGAGAATTCTTTGCGACTTACAGTGAGTTTTCCGACCTTGATCTCGGCGGGAAGATAACGTATTGGGGAGGCTTCCAGAAAGATCAGCTTCTTGTTGCTCTCTAGCTCATCAAAATCCCATCCGAAATCCAACATTTCCTCGAAAACGTGCTGCTTATTTTCGTCGAGGCTGACATATACCCCGGGCTCCTCATAATCTAGGATCCCATTGACGATGAACTGTGAGGACATGATGGTCTTACCCGTGCCGGGACCACCGGATAGGAGAATGATCCTGCTCTTCGGGAGACCCCCACTGAGAAGCTTGTCAAGTCCAGGAATGCCGGTAGGTGTCCTAGTAGTTCCAGACGAGTCAGCCGGAGTTGCGGCCATGAACCTTCGCAAGGTTCCACCAAAGCGTCGATACCATATTCATTCTGATACGCTGACCGTGTTGAACAAGATACACCGAACGAATATCGACGAGGCAACTCGACTCCTCCGACTCAGAGTGTAGCCAACACATTACTAGGCGTCTTGAAGCGTGACATCGAAGGATAGAGTGGCTCTGTATCAGGACCCTTCGGTCCAGCTACTGATAAGTAAATTTGTCAGAGGAGAAATTGTCGAACTAACTCCCAACTTTGATCCCGACCAGACAGTGAGATATCACGAGGTCGAGGAGGTTGTTGACGGAGACGCCTCAGCAGCGAAACAGTTGGTCCAGAAGCTCTGGGACGTAGGGATCTTCAAGAGAAAGTTCCATGAGAAGGTGTTGGTCTGTCCG
>WNGG01021560.1_pt1 | contig 11160 bp, 9 predicted proteins | sample 5400661 | NCBI WGS metagenome assembly WNGG01 (sample SAMN13153372, study PRJNA577476) | soil metagenome | isolation source: 100 cm soil or saprolite under Garry oak tree replicate 1 | place: USA:California | collected 2016-06-15 | reverse complement strand
CATGGTTTCCCCTTCAGCGGACAACCTGAAAGCGGGCAAGTGGAGGCTGGCCACGGGTGTTCTTGCTCAAACATCGCATCTGGAATCCTACCTTCACGCAGTGGAGCGCTTGCCGTCGCAGGGGCGCGGCGAACCCGCTCACCTCATCGCCATTCGCTTCGTTCCCGCTAACAAGGTCAGCAAGGACGCCAAGCTGCTACTGGCCTTCGATGCCTTAGTACTTTCAGAGATGCTAGGACAAGAGATCAACCTCGGCAAATTCATCCACGGCGACAACCACGCGACGCTGAATGTGAGGACTTCGGCTCTGGCGCTCCAGGTGCGAGATCATATAGCGAAAATCGCTGCACTGTTGTCCAGCCCGTCACCACCAGGCCTCGTTCTGATCCCGCACTGCGCGGAATGCGAGTTTCAAACCCGGTGCCGACAGCAGGCACTGGAGAAGGATGACCTCAGTCTACTGTCGGGAATGACTGAGAAGGAGCGGAAGAAACTCCATGACAAAGGGGTCTTCACTGTGACCCAGCTGTCCTATACCTTCCGCCCTCGGCGGCGTCCCAAACAGCTGCGCGACAAACGGGAAAAGTATCACCACTCGCTGAGGGCACTGGCCGTTCGGCAAAAGAAAATCCACATCGTTGGCAGTCCAGAAATAATGATTGAAGGTACACCGGTCTACCTCGACGTTGAAGGGTTGCCGGACCGCGACTTCTACTACCTGATCGGCGTGCGGCTGGGAAATCTCGATTCGGCTGCTCAGTATAGTCTTTGGGCGGACAGCGTCGAGGACGAGAAGAGGATTTGGATTGAATTTATTGGCATCCTGGGGAATATTAAAGATCCAGTCTTGATCCACTACGGCAGCTATGAAACCGTGTTCCTCAAACGTATGGGTGATCGTTACGGTGTGCCTCCTGCGGCGTCGATAGTCGCGAGAGCGATGAAGAAATCGGTAAACCTCCTCTCAGTGATCTTCGCACAAGTCTACTTTCCCACATTCTCAAACAGGCTCAAGGACATTGGCCATTTTCTGGGCGCGAGATGGACTGGCCCCGTGATATCCGGCTTGCAAAGCCTTGCTTATCGTGTCGAGTGGGAGCAGTCACTCGCTCCCGAACTGAAGACTGCACTGGTGGCCTACAATCGGGAGGACTGCGCTGCAATAGAAACAGTTACCTCCCACTTGACCCAGATCATCCGTGAAGCCAAGTCGCGAGCGGATGTCGAGTTCTCGGACAAACCGAAAAGAGTCGCGTCGGACAAGGGCGCAGAAATTCACAGTTTCTTTGAATCGCTTCTGAGATCGGCGCATTTTACGTACGCGCATTCCCGGATTAAGTTGTTGGCAGTGAAAGCCACCCAGTCCCTGCCGCCTCAAAAGGAAAAAGCCAAGAGCCGTCCGCGCCGACGGGCATTTTCCACGATCAAGGGTAGAATCGTTCGGGTACCTCGCAGACGGATCTGTCCGAATCATCCAGGACACAAATTAAGCGCCTCCTCCAAAACCTCCCAACATTCACTCCTTGACTTGATATTCAGCAAGATAGGGTGTCGCAAGACCATAGTCAGGTACACGGGATTGATGGGCTATTGCAATCTTTGCAATGAAAAATACGCCCCTCCGGGCACTCGCGCCTTCCGAGGTCAGCAGTTCGGCTGGAGTTTTCAGGCTTGGGTCGTCTACCAGCGTATCGCATTGAGAATGTCGTATCGGCTTATCTCGAAAGCCACCTTTGATCTCTTTTCAGAACAACTGTCTCCAGAGACGGCTGTGGGTTTTGTTGAGAAATTCTCTGAATACTATCAATGCACCGAAAATCTGCTGTTGCGGAGAATTTTGGATGGATCGGTAGTGCATCTCGATGAAACAAGGATAAACATCCTGGGGGCAGACCAATACGTTTGGGTTCTTACCGACAATGCTCGGGTGGTTTTTAGGCTGCGGCCTAATCGCGAATCGGAGTTTCTGAGGCCGCTATTTTTCACTTTCAAGGGCACCGTCGTGACCGATTTTTATGGAGGATACGACGCGCTCCCTTGTACGCAGCAGAAATGCCTCGTCCATCTGATCAGAGACTTGAACGATGATCTTTGGAAGAATCCATTTGACGATGAATTGGAGGGGTTTGTTGCGGCTGTCCGTGATTTGTTGGTTCCGCTTCTCGAAGACGTTCAACGGTTCGGCCTCAAAGCCCGCCATCTCCGCAAACACCGCAGTCGGGTCGATCGTTTCTACCGAGACATGATCACGGGGCAGGCTTCCGTGCGAGACACGACGGCTCGATATCGGAAGAGATTTGAACGGTACAAGGAATCTCTGTTCTCCTTCATAGAGAGTGACGGTGTGCCATGGCATAACAACGCTGCGGAGAGAGCACTTCGTCACTTGGCAGTCCAAAGGAAGATCTCAGGCTCGTTCAGCGAGAAAGGCGCGGGCGACTACCTCCGTCTCCTTGCTATCGCGCAAACTTGCCGTTTCCAGCGAAAATCGTTTCTCGGCTTCCTCCTATCGAAATCTAAGAACGTCGACGAATACAGAGATCGGAGCAGAGTGCATCCGGACTGGGTCACCGACCCCTGGGAGAAAGAATGACGCGCATGCGTCGAAGCTGCCCTCTTCGCTGCGTCCAGACCAACTCATACGTCAGAAGTAGTCCGAAGCGAGCCCCTTGCACGCCAACTAAAGACACTCGCACGCTCGTGCGCTGATGTTGATCCGTTGGCAAAGCCCGGGACACTGGCGGTTCCACCTCTCATCGTGGCTGTCTGATGCTCACGGCTCAACCGATGAAACTAGGAAATGTAAAGGATCGCCCAAGGCGGTTGTTTTTCCGAGGTGGACCGCCGGCGCCACAGTTCACGCAGGCTTGCCGAAAGGACACCTTTCTTTCCATGCGTCTCTTCCCATTCAGCCAAGCCGCCTCTGTCGCCATCCTTCCATCCGCACTCTTTGGTTGAGCGATTTTCGCTCGGTGCAAGTTGGGTGTTCTCGTTTCAGTAGGTGCTGCTACCTGATAATCGACCTCTGTTCCCACCGATTTGGTGAGAGTTGGGCCATAATACATCCGCCGCTTCTCTTGTGTTGTTCGACAAGAACAAGAACGTGATCTGGAAAGCACCATAGCGCAAACCTTCCCCGCAGCTTGGCTGATGACCCCCGACTCGCTAGCAACAGCGTGTTACTATCCACATAAGAGGATTGGAGCGGATACGTTGCAGAAATCTATGACAGAAGACGAACTTCGAGCCGAATACGTTCGAGCGATGGGCTCCGACCTAGGGCAACTGTGCCAGGAATTGCGAGATGACTTTGATTGGTTACGGCGCAAGTGGAGCAATTTTCAAGAGCTGTTCGGAAAAGGGCAGGAGCGCATTGATCTGCTAAACACGGTTGCATCCAACTTCTTCTATTTCTTGCACAGGCTATCGTTTGAAGACGCCATGTTGCACCTGTGCCGCCTCACTGACCGACCTCGAATGGGAGATCGGGAAACTCTCACGGTGATGGCTCTCGCTGACACGATTTCTGATCCCGGACTTAAGGCTTCCGTGCAGGCTAAGATGGAACAGGTGCGGCAGAACTGTGAGTTTGCTCGAATGTTGCGGAACAGGCGGATAGCTCACACGGACTTGGCAACTCTACGAGAAGGGCGCGCTTTGGCGTTGCCTCCGGTCGATAACGCGAACATTGATACTGCTCTGAAGTCTATCGACGACCTACTTACCTTGGTTGAGGACCAGTACGGCCTTCCACACGTCCTGCTGGGTTCCGATCCTTGGGGAGCAAAGCCATTGGTCTACCACTTACAGAAAGCCAAACGCGCTATTGACGACGAGCAGCAACGCTGGCGTGAGGCTGCAAAGGGCGCTGCTCCGAACAGTTAAATTCCGACTGCGGCTATCACAGCCTCAGGCATTCTCTTTGGTTCCATACGGCGCTTTGTGCCGGTTCAACGCTTCACCGCGCATATGTGTTCGACCCAAACCATAATCTTGAGCGCATCGCCAATCCCAAATCCAACGAAAACACTTATCGGCTAGACCGGGGAGCGTGTCGTGTTCGGACGGCTGGATAGTCAGCCCAATCCAAATTAAGGTTTGCGTTTGTTCTGCCTCTAAAGTACATTTTTCCATATGGGAACTCTCCTGGGCGTGTTGGACTTCATCGTTCTTTTGCTCGTAGTCGTTCACGTTCCACGAACGGTGTGGAAGAAGCAACCACATGGCTCTGGGTCGCTACTCATGTCGATCTTCATCGCGTTGGCATTGATCGTTTTTGCGTTTGTCTCCTTCGCGGCATACATGGGGCTCGTCGGAGTTTCGTCATCGCTAACGCGGGGAATCTTTCTCGTGCTCATTCTGGGGATGGCGGTCCTTCTCCGCCTCTCTTGGGTGGGCAAGCCGGTCGCGTGAGTTAAGCACGCTTGCGTGATTGCACTTCGCTGCAACAAGGGTTTCAGGGTAACGATCTCCGATAGAATTCTACGCGGTCCATTCCCAGCGTAGCCACGGCAATCATCCGCCACGCCCGACAGAGCCGGATCGTCAAACAGCCTTCCGCCTCGCCATTTTCTGTGCCATGAACAGCACCATTCCCAGATCACTTTCTTCCATGCGGCTGAACAGGCGGCAGAACTGGGCAAGCAGGTGGGCATCCTTACCCTTGCTGCCCCAGATGGCATCGTCAGCAGATTTGCGTTTGGGGAGATTTAGTAGCTTAGGGGGCTCCTTGCCATCGTGGAAGAGTTGGTACATCGGAACTTCGAGGGCACGGGCGAACTTCTCAAGTGTTTCGATGGCGGGGACTGTGTGTCCGTTTTCCACACGCGAAACGTAGGCCCGAATCAATCCCGTTCTTTTTTCAATATCACCCTGTGAAAGCTTCTTTTGCTCTCGCAATGCCCGCAACCGTTCTCCGATAATCATGGATTGATCCTCCATAAAATGTGAATTATTCCAACAGTTAATCGCGGTTAGGCTGGGGACAGATGAGCGTAACCCAACTGTTAATGGAAGGCCACGAATTTTGTCAGTCGCGGGGCATAATAAGTTTGAATCGAACAGAGATGGACGGTGCCGCGCAGTCCACCCGTGTCCGTTGCAGCGCGGGGTCAGACAAAGTCGTCTCGATCTTGGGCGGACGGCCACATTCCGATAAGGTGACTTCACAGGACTTGGCCACAGCGGTTATTTTCAACGAGCGATGCGGATGAGTCCAACGTGGGTCAATCTGATTTCTTTAGTGAGCCTTTGATTCGCGATCTTGGATCACTTGTACGTCCCCCGTGGGAGCCAGCAGAAGCGGTGCTATTGAGATATTCCAACGATCAGTTTCTAGAGTCGTTCCATGCCATGGCGAGCTTGTGTGAGAGTTCGCCGTCCGCCCAGTACACCATCGGATCGGTTAGCGAAAGTGCATGGACAGCTACGCCTTGTGCGTCCATATCGGCAAGGCGTTGCTTCAGCTCGATGAATTTGGTCGGCAGTGGCCCGTCCGATTCAGAGGAAGTCCTAAAGAAGAAACCTTGCTCGGTCATGCGGAACTCGGCGTTGAAGCGTTGCCCCTCCGCAATGAATAGATCGAAGTAGGCTTGCGGGTAGTAATGGGCATGGATGTCGATCGCGCGTATGCCGCTCCTCTTCAGCGCGGCGGGTACGTCAGGTTCAGCGTTCACCCTGCCCATCGAGCTTACCGCAGCCGCGAGTCCTCCTCGCAGCACCTCTCGGCGCGATAGTCCATAATGGCAACTGCATCCAATATTTTTCTTCATGGCGTAATCCTCTGCGAACTGGAATTTCCGATTTTGACCGCCGGCTCGCGCATCGTACGCTTCCTCATGCCCTCGACTCAACGATTTTGCCGTCTAAGTAGGTCAGCATCGGAAGTCACTCGCGATCCTCAGGAATTGACCTTGAGAGAATCGTTGAAGGAGAGCTGAAAGGCTGATCTTGTATCTCACCCTTTGTGGTGGCCCAGGAAACATCATCGCCCGTGTCACGATCACCGTAACATTTTCTCTGTCGCCCCGGTCCTGTTAGGGCGTATAGTCGCCTTCTAACGGGCTGATTATCGAACGCGGCAAGGGTCGTCAAGTGAAGCTCAGCCGGAAATTCCGGGTCACTTGAAGGAGGGTTACGCGATGCAATGTAGATTTGTGTTAAGAGTAGCGCTTGGGATTGCCGGAGTTTTAATTGTTGCCCCCGCGCCTTGGGCGCAGGTTTCAAATGCCGGCCATGCACCAGAAACGCCGGCTCCCCAGGTCAAGCCGGGTACTTGGAGAGGTGTGGGCCCCGTTGCGCCATGCGTGCTTCCGTGGGGTGGAATATATTCATGTCCACCGGCCCCGACAACTGTCGCGATTCGCGCAGGCAGAATGTTCGACAGCCTCAGCGGCAAGATGTTGACCAAGCAGGTTGTCATGATTCAAGGTCAGCGAATCACGGACGTCGGACCGGAAGGCTCCGTCACAATTCCCGCGGGGAGTCGAGTCATTGATCTCAGTCAGGCGACGATCCTGCCCGGATTGATTGACTCGCATAACCACTTCATGACTTCGCGCGGAGAGATGACCGCCGACCAGGCCTTGCTCGTTGCCACCAAGAGATTGCGAGACGCTCTTGTGAATGGATTCACTTCATTGAAGGAAATGACTTCTCACGGCAACGGATACCAGGACGTCACACTACGCGACATGATTAACATGGGTGTCGTCATCGGCCCCAGGACACAAGTGTCCGGCAGGGGAATTGTTTGGGGAGGACCCACGCCACGCCCGAACGAAAAGCCGGATCCCGGTTTACTGAACGCGATTGTTATTCATTCGGCTGAAGAAGGGCGAGCAGCCGTGCGCTTCGAAGTTGACCACGGTGTAGACCATATCAAGCTGTATCCGGCCGGGGGCTACAAATTCTCACCCACGGGGGAGCTGCAATACGAAGAGACCTATCCGTTGGAGGTCATGCAGGCGTTGGATGACGAGGCGGACCACCTCGGCGTAAAGACAGGCTCACACGCCTATGGCGGCGCGGGACTGCAAAACGCCATCACCGCCGGTCATGCCGGCGATTCCATCGAGCACGGACAGGGTTTGACTCAAGAAATGTGCGACACAATGGCCCAGAAAAAGCTCTACTACAGTCCGACCATTCTCGAATACATCCAACCCTCCATCGAGGACACCGACGCCAAGAACACCGGCGGCAAGTATGGGATAGTTCCCATTTTCAAGAAGAATGTGCGGATGTGTATCGCTACCAAGGGAATCGTAACCGTGCTCGGTAGTGGATCCCAGGGTGCCGCATGGCGGGAGGGCAGCAACGCTCTCGAGTTTTCGGCGCTGGTCAACGTTGGTGGCATGACTCCAGCAGCGGCCCTGCAAGCTGGAACCATCAATGCCGCGACGGAAATGCGGTGGCAGAACGGTGTCGGGTCGATTACGAAGGGCAAGTTCGCTGACATCGTCGCCGTTTCCGGCGATCCGCTGGCCGATATCAACGAGACAGAGCGAGTAAAATTCGTGATGAAGGGCGGAGAGGTCTTCAGGAACGATTTTGCCCCAGGCACGATCGGTTCCATGACACTATCTGGTGAAGTTCGTTAAGGGGCGCGTCGGAGATTCGATCCGCACTGCCTTTACCAAATGCTCTCTCGGGGACCGACATCGCCGTTCCTTATCTAGGCCAAGTCCTTCCATGAGAAGGCCGGTTGATGTCAAGGCACACTTTCGCTTTCTTTCTTGCATGAGTCTGTTCCCGTTCAGCCAAGCCGCCTCTGTCGCCACCCTTCCATCCGCACTCTTTTATTGAGCGTTTTATCGCTCGGTGCAAGTTGGGCGTCCTCATTTCAGTAGGTGCTGCCACCTGATAATCGACCTCTGTTCCCCCCTTTCGAAGAGAACTGGTCCAGGACCTGTCGCAGTCACCTGATCTCGGCGGTCGAGCTCGGCTGTTTGGATACCCTCTCTCTTCCTACTTTCTTGCTCCTGTTTCTTTCTTCCTGCCTTTCCCAGTTTTTCACAGAGAAACTTCCAGCCAGGATCGCCCAGGATCGACGATCGCCAACTCCGTCGACCCCTAGCCTCCCCTGTTTTGTGGGGAGCTGTTCACTCTAGGCCACGGCGCGCATCGCTTGGTGGCTATTGCGCAGTGGTTCGTACACCTCTCCACCTACCCACAACCGATGCAGCAGCACCGCTAGCTTTCTCGCCACCGCAATAACGGCCCGCTTCTTTGCATTTTTCCCTCCTCGCGCCGCAAGTTTTAGTCCCCAACGCCGTAGATCACTGTCTTCTCCAAAGGGTCCCAGGATGTAGTGCGCCCCTTGCACCAGCATGGTCCTCAAATAAGGGTCTCCTTCTTTACTGATGTGCATCTGCGGCTGGCTCTCTCCGGAGTCCCTGCGCCCAGGGCGCAACCCCAGAAAACAGCCGACCTCGCGACTCTTTGGGAACCGATGCGGATCTTCCAAGGTCAGGACAAACGTCAGCGCGATCTGGGTCCCTACCCCCTTCACCTGTTTGAGCAGCTCGACTTGCGGGTAGCTCTCCCTGGCGATTTTCTCCATCCGTGCGTCGTATTCCTTGATGCGCTCGTTCAGCGATTCGACTTCTTGGAGCAACGGCTCCAGAACCTCTCGCAACTCCACGCTCAATTCCGCGGCCAGCTCCCGACTCACTTGCTGCGTGCCACACTTGCGCAGCCGTTCACCATAAGACTTCGCCAACCCTCGCGCCGCGTTCACCAGGGCGGTTCGTGCACTCACCCGTTCCGCCCGTGCCCGAATCACCGTCAGATGAATTTGTGCTTTCGCGCGGCGATGCCGCACCGGCCCCAATAGCTCAGGATCGATTCTTGCCAGCCGTGCCAGTGTCCAAGCATCGTGTCGATCATCTTTTCGATGGCTCTTGCTGATCAATTGCACCTTTTGCGCGTGCGCCACCAGCACCTCGTGTCCCAGCTCCCTTAACAGCCGGCTTACCCAAGGGGAATGGGTTCCGGTCTCCAGGGCGATGAGACTTCGCGGTATGCTCTCAAATGTCTGCTTCATCGCTTCCGGTGTCGTCGGTAGTTTCTGTTCCAAAATGATTTGGCCCGCTTCATCCAAAACGCAGTAGAACGACCAGCGATCTCCGAGGTCCAGACCAATCGTGAGCTTGTGTCCTTTGAAAATCATGTTTCCGTTTACCCGAATAGTGCTAGTCTTTTTCATAGCCGGTCTCCTTTTCTTTGTGCCTTGAGCACGTCGAACTTTGGGAGCGCATCGCATCCCGCTGGAGACCGGCCTTCTCATCCCATCTGATAAATGGGATTATCCGGCGCGCCGTGAAAAGGCGCTGGTCCACAGCGGGGGTTAAACCCGCCCGGGAACTGGTTCGCTCCACCCGGTAGCAATCAGAGCAGCAGTGGAGGCAACGAGACTGCTGGAGCCTCTGCTGTAGAGGGTCGCTAGGCGACTTGGCGAGCGTGTAGGCCGTAACGTGAGTGAACGCTAAGCAGGCCCCGAAAATAGTGATGCAGGAGCCGACCCGCCCCGGTTTCGTGGGAAGGCCGAAGCGAATGGAATTGTACGAGCGAACAAGTTCCATCCGACCTGCCGGGGTATTGGCGACGGCATGTACGCAATGGGGACCATGCGCAACACGGGAAGTCCCAGCGATGATCGCGGTATGGATCAACTGGCAGCTCGTGAGAGACAGGCTGGGCTGACTGGGATGGCGGAGAGGCTCGCAGTACCGACGAAGCCGGGTAACTCCGGTGGAGGGAAGGGGCCTCAGTTGAAAGCGGACGCAGGAAGCGACGAAGGAACGGGAGATTGGCGATAAGCCTGACAACTCCCGATTTGTTTTCAGAAGTTGCAGACCGCGTCACATGCAATGGCTACGGCGATTGTGTGAGTCTTCTCCGAGAGCCGGATGCGGCAAATCCGCACGTCCGGTTCAATGAGCGGGGTGTGGAAACGGAAGCATGGTCCAGCTAGTGAGGCACCGACAGACGAAAGGGTCGGCAAATGGATAGGCTGCACCTAAACCGCCGCGCCACACCTCGACTCCACAATGTGGCCTGAAGCGTTAAACATCAGATGTGGCAAAGCCACCTCGGCGTATCATCCAGGCCGAGATTGCCAGTAACCCTGCAGGAAGCCAAATCCAAAGCAATTCAGTCTGGATAACGGCAAGGCCGCGAGCCGTAAAAAAGCGCTCGATGCCTATGGGCGAAACTCGAATTGGAGTCCAGGGAAGAAAATAGCGACGATTGTCAAATGGAGTAAAGAAAGCGACCCCAAGACCGCCGTCAGTCATGGCATCTAGCAAACCATGACTTGCAGTGGCGAGAAAGAAATACATCCACAAAGAGAATCTATTGATGCTGGGCAGACCACGGCGAAACGCTACAATTAAGGCAACGGCGGCCACAAGGGCGGCGAAGGTAAGCGAGTGCGTGAACCCTCGATGACCCCAAAAGTCACCGTAATGGATGCCGTAATGGAATCCAATGACATCAAGGTCGGGAGCAACAGAGGAAAGGGCACCAATCGCCCAGACTCGCTTCGGAATGCGAGGGGTGTAGAAGCAGGCTCGAATGCCAAGAGCAGCTACTGCATGTGAGAATACTGACGCCACCTCGAACCTCTCACGGTTGCGCCCCGGCCCTGTCGTATAGACGCCGCCGTCTAAGCAGCCTGATGCGCCTTCAGGAAGGAATGGATTTGGCGCACTGCCAGCGGAATCCGCTCTTTGGGCTCTTTCCAAGGGAAGATGCTCACTTCGGCTTTCGGCGCGAGCATCGCGCACTCCATGGCGACGGCGTAAGGGTGCGAGGGGACGTCGTCCGGCAGGACCAGGATCGGGTTTTGGCAACTACGCACGAAATCGCGTGTCACGGTGAAGACGAAGTCGGGATTGGTTTCGAACATCCTGGTCACAAATTGGTCGGCCGTCTGCATTGTAATCTCGGGTCGCTTAGCGGTCAGCGCCGGACCCCAGGTCGTCCAAAATGCGCCCGGGTACTTTCGGTCGCGCATTTCCGGACGCCACCCCACGGGCTGCGCCAGCACAGCCGCGGCAACACGATTGGGGGCACGCTTCAAGAGACTCCAGATGAAAGGGCCGCCAATGCAGAAGCCCATCACCATGAACTTGTCGATGCCTAGATGATCCATCA
>WNGG01010465.1_pt1 | contig 11164 bp, 13 predicted proteins | sample 5400661 | NCBI WGS metagenome assembly WNGG01 (sample SAMN13153372, study PRJNA577476) | soil metagenome | isolation source: 100 cm soil or saprolite under Garry oak tree replicate 1 | place: USA:California | collected 2016-06-15 | reverse complement strand
CGTCCTCAAACGCGGGGGAGATCGGCTTCACCTCACGGCCGCGGCATCGCGAGCGTGATCCCGATCAGCGGCCAGTAGTACCGCGCCACCAGGTTGAACGCCGCCCACGCGATGACCACCATCACCGACCCCGGCACCAGCATGTCGCGGAGCCGCAGGTAACCCGACGAGTACGCGATCGCGTTGCCGGGCGTGCCGACGGGCAAGGTGAAGGCGAGCCCGGCCGGCAGCGCGACGGCGGGTGCCATCAGGCGCGGATCGATCCCGAACTGCGCCGCGATGCCGAGCGCCACCGGCATGAGCAGCGCCACCACCGCCGAGTGACTCATCGCCTCGGTCAGCAGGATACCGAGGGCGGAGATCATGGCGATGACGGCCAGCGGGCTGTGCGCCCAGCGGCTCACGGTCACGCTCGCGATGAAGGTCGAGGCGCCCGAGCGGTTGAGGGCCGAGCCGAGCGCGATCGCGCCGCCGTACATGAGGAGCACGCCCCAGTTCACGTACTGCTCGATGTCGCGCCAGGCGAGGAGGTCCAAGAGGAAGAGGAGCACCACCGCGCCGAGCGCGATGGTCGCAAGCCCGAACTCCTCGCCCCCGATGATCCAGGCTGTGAGCGTGCCGAGCATCACCAGGGCGATCGACTTCTCCTTGCCCGAGGGCCTTCCCAAGCGGAGCGCCTTCTCGGCGATGATGACGTCGGCGTCCCGCACGGAGGTGATGTCGATCGGGAAGAAGCGCACGATCACCTGCCAGCCCGCCACCAGCAGCACCACCACCAGCGGCCAGGCGACGAGCGTCCACTGGGCGAAGCTATAGGTCTGGCCGTTGAAGTCGCGCAGCATGCCGAGCGCGAGCGGCGCGCGCCCGCCGCCCAAGAGGGTCGCGATGCCGCCGATCTGCGTGCCCCAGGCCATGGCGAGGAAGAGGGCGCGGCCGTAGTTGCTCTGTTGGCGCGGCAGGCGGAGCACGCGCGCGATCTCGACCGTGATCGGAAAGGTCATGGCGGCGACCGCGTGTTCCGACATGAAGAACGCCATGAACGCGTTCATCAGGAAGAGCGAGAGGAGCAGCGCGCGCGGCGTGTGCCCGAACCGGCGCAGCACGCCGATCGCGATGCGCCCAGGATGAAGAACACGGCCTCGTTGCCGAAGAGCGCGTAGGTGTCCTTGGCGGAGAGCACGCCGGTGGTCGGCAGGAGCACCATGGCGAGCAGGCTCGTCACCATGAGCGGGATGACGTTCGTCACCCAGTAGACGAGGCAGAGGGCGAAGATGGCGAGCGCGCTCTGCCCGGCGGGCGTGAGCCCGGCGGGCGGCTCCATGGCGCGCAGGGCGAGGAAGGCGAGGAGCCCGGCCAAGAGCACGACCGGCCGGTAGGTGTGCCCGGCGAGGATGCGCCACAGCGGCCGGGTGTCGATGATGACGTCGGCGGGCGGCTGGAGCCGTTCCTGGGGACGGGCCACTAGAGGTGGGCGGCGTCGAACGACTCGCTCACCTTGCGCACGCGCAGGCGGCGGCGGAAGCGGGCGAGGCCGCGCGCGGCGAGCGCGCCCAGGCGCGAGCGGGTGAGCTGCTGGACGGTGACCGCCAGGCGGGCGCCGTCGCCCGCGAAGTGGCGCGCCTCGAGCGGCGTGATGCCGAGCGCCAGGTCGCGCACCCAGCCCATGTTGATGCCGCGGCGCCTGACGGTGCGGTAGAGGTGTGCGAGGACGGGCACCACCTCGGCCGCCGCCGGCACCGGGTACTCGCCGCGCAGGATGGTGGCCACCGGCACGACGCCCATCTCGACCAGCGCGTCGATACCCGCGATGGTCGAGTCCGCGGGCTCGAGGCCGAGCACGAGATCGGTCCACACGGTGCCGCTCGGGAAGACCTTGGCGGCGTGGGCGAGGGCCTCCAGGTAGCGCTCGCGCCCGATGTAGCGTGCTCGCCCGATGCAGTGGCGGCTCAGCACGTCGGGGTCGAAGATCTCGAGGTTGTAGCTGAGCGCGTCGACCCCGAGCGCGTAGGTCTGGTCTACCCAGCCGGGCGTGCGCGGCGGGTGGACCTGAGCGGCGATCAGCGTGTCGAAGTGCCGGCGCACCGCCTCGATGTAGGGCGCCAGGAAGGCGATGCCGCCGTCCTCGCTCTCGTAGTGGCTGGTGTTGAAGTAGACGAGCTCGCACGCGCCCTCGTCGAAGGCGGCGCGCACGACCTCGAGCACGTCGGTGACCGGGACCGCCTCCCGGTCGGCCGGGAGGCGCGCGCCCTCCACGCAGAAGCGGCACGGCGTGCCCTGCACGCTGAAGCCGCAGGCGGTGCTCGGGCAAACCAGCAGGTGGCTGCCGCGCACGGTGGCGACGCGCGCCATGGGGGTGCCGCGGCTGGTACGGCGCTCGTAGAAGGCCGGCCGCGGGACGGGGCGGACCTCGACCGGCGCGCTCTCGGCGCCGCCGGCGTCGCGGCGCACGAGGAAGTGGCGGCGGCCGTTGGCGAGCAGCACGAAGGGCGAGCCCGCGGTGTGGTGCTCGTCGATCGGCACGTCGACCCGGACGGCGTCGGGCAGGACAACCTCGAGCGGACGCGCCGTGTCCCCCGCGCCCAGGCGGGCGGCGCTCGGGTCGAGGCGCGCGCCGCGCACCGCGAGCTCGAGCTTCCAGTGCGCGGGGTGGCTCATGGCGAGCCGGCGCAGCACGAGCACCCCGCCGTCGCGAGGTCCCTCGCCGTCGCACTGCCCTCGAGGCCGAGCGTGGTCAGGCGGCCGTGGACGGGCGGCGAGAGCAGGACGCGCAGCACCTCGTTCGCCGCGAGCGCGCCCAGCGCCAGCCGCGCGGGCGCGACGTGCGCCGCGCCCGGCACCTGCCGGTCGCCGCCGAGCTCGCCGGGTGCGAGCGCCTGGCCCCAGCACCGCATGCACGGCCGTCCGACGAGCGTCGCGACCAGGATGCGATCGCCGACCAGCAGCCCGAGGACGAACGGCCTCCTCGCCGCCTCCAGGCCGAAGGGCGCGCCATGGGGGACGTCGTCGTCGGTCGCGGTGAGCTCGAGCAGGCCGACGGCCACGTCGGCCGCCGGTCCCTCGCTCGAGCCGCAACGGCAGTCGGGCGAGAGCTCGGGCAGAGGGCCGACGCCCGCCGACACGTGCAGCGTCCCGACGCCCGCGCGGCCGAGGAGGGTCACCGCCGCGGTGGCGGCCGGCCCGGCGCCCGCCACCGCGACCCGGGCGGCCAGGAGCCGCTCCTGCCCCCGCCCGCCGACCTCCGGGAGGATGATCTGGCGGCCGTAGCGCTCGACCTGCGCGTCGGTCAGCATCACTCGATGACGTTCTTCTCGATCGGCTCGACCGTGACGCCCTGGGCGCGGAACCACTCGACCGCGGCCTCGATCTCCTCCGGCCGGCCGTCGAGCTCGAGGGCGATGATGCCGAGCTCCTCGCTGACGCTCGCGCTGCGCACGTTGAACACCAGCTCGAACTTGCGGCTCATCTGGTAGATGAGCGGCTCCTTCACGAGCTTCTTGGGATAGGTCAGGTAGAACTTCCCGCGCACGCCCGCGTCGGGCTTCGCCTTCGCCAGGCGTGGCGGCGGCGTCCGCTTCATGGCGTCGTCCCTCCGAGCTTCCCCCAGCCGATCCACAGGTTGGTCGAGAGGTAGCGGTCGCCGAAGTCCGGGAAGAGCACCACGACCGTCCCCTCACGCAGCCCACGCGCCACCTCGAGCGCCGCCACCTGCGCCGCGCCGCTCGATTGCCCGAGCAGCAGGCCCTCCTCCCGGCCGAGGCGGTAGACCATGTTGTAGGCGTCCTCGGTCTCGATGCCGAGCTTCCGGTCGAGCTCCGCCTCGTGGTAGATGCCGGGCACGATCGAGGACGCCATGTGCTTCAGGCCCTCGATGCCGTGGAAGGCATCGGCCGGCTCGGCGGCGATGACCTGGATGCTCCGGTTCTGCTCCTTCAGGTAGCGCCCCGTCCCCATGATCGTCCCGCCGGTGCCGATGGTGGCGACGAAGTGCGTGATCGCGCCCTCGGTCTGGCGCCAGATCTCGGGGCCGGTGGTCTCGTAGTGGGCGAGCGAGTTGGCCTCGTTGTTGTACTGGTCGGGCTTGAAGTAGCGGTCGGGGTGCTCGGCCAGGATCGTCCGGCAGAGACGGATGGCGCCGTCGGAGCCCTCGAGCGGGTCCGAGAAGATCGCCTTGGCGCCGAAGGCGGCGACCACCTCCTTGCGCTCCTTGCTCACGTTGCCGGGCATGACCAGCTCGACCGGGTAGCCGAGCGCCGCGCCCACCATGGCGAGCGCGATGCCGGTGTTGCCCGAGGTCGAGTCGAGGATCGTCTTCCCCGGCACGAGCCGCCCGCGCGCGAGACCGTCCTCGATCATCTTGAGGGCAGGGCGGTCCTTCACCGAGCCGCCGGGGTTGAAGCCCTCGAGCTTGCCGAGGATGCGCACCGCCGGCGGCACGCCGTCGCGCGTCCGCCGGATCTCGATCAGCGGCGTGTTGCCGACCAGCTGGAGCGCGGAAGGCACGGCGAGCGGCCCGGCGGACGGCGAGGTCGGCCGGGCGAGGACGGCGCGCGCGGGGAGCATGGGGATGGCCGCGCTAGCGGCCTCCCGCGATCGCCGGGACGATGGACAGCTCGTCGCCCGCCTTGAGCGGCGTCTCGAGGTGCGCGAGGAAGCGGATGTCCTCGCCGTTGACGAAGATGTTCACGAAGCGTCGCACCTGACCGGACTCGTCACAGATGCGCTCCTTCAAGCCCGGGTAGCGCCGCTCGAGATCGTCCACCAGCGCGGCCACCGTCGCCCCCTGCGCCTCGACCCCCCCGGCGCCCCCCGTGTACTTGCGGAGCGGCGTCGGCACCTTGACCTGTACCATGATGACGGTTCCTCCTTCCGGTTTCCAGTCAGACGGCGCTCGCCGCGCGGGCGGCGTTCAGGCGAGCGAAGAGCTCGTCGAAGTCGGCGAGCCGCGCCGGGATGCGGAACGGCTGCTCGACCGTGTCGAGCACCGCCTCGAGCGTCTTGTAGCCGTTGCCCGTGATGCTGATGACGATCGATTCATCACGGGGGATCCTCCCCTGTTCGATCAGCTTCTTGGTGACCGCGACCGTGGTGCCGCCCGCGGGCTCGGTGAAGATGCCCTCGGTGCGGGCGAGGAGCCGGATGCCGGCCACGATCTCCTCGTCGGTGACCGCCTCGCCCCAGCCGCCCGACTCGCGCACGGCCTTCAGCACGTAGAAGCCGTCGGCCGGGTTGCCGATGGCGATCGACTTGGCGATCGTCTGCGGCTTCACGGGGGTGATGAGATCCGTGCCCTTGTGGAGCGCGTTCACGACCGGCGCGCAGCCCGCCGCCTGCGCCGTGTAGATCTTGAAGTCGCCCTCGACGAGACCGAGATCGCGCAGCTCGCGGAAGGCCTTGGCGATCTTGGGCAGGATGGTGCCGCCCGCAGTCGGTACCACGATGTGCCTGGGTAGGTGCCAGCCGAGCTGCTCGGCGATCTCGAAGCCGTAGGTCTTGGCGCCCTCGGTGTAGTACGGGCGCACGTTGATGTTGACGAAGGCCCAGCCGTACTTGTCCGCCACCTCGCTGCACAGCCGGTTCACGTCGTCGTAGTTGCCGCGCACGGCGATGGTGCGTGGACCGTAGATGGCGGAGCCGATCACCTTGCCCTGCTCGAGGTCGTCGGGGATGAAGATGTAGCAGGCGAGGCCGGCGCGCGCCGCGTGCGCCGAGACCGAGTTGGCGAGGTTGCCGGTGGAGGCGCACGACACGGTCTCGAAGCCGAACTCGATCGCCTTCGAGATGGCGACCGAGACGACCCGGTCCTTGTAGGAGAAGGTCGGGTGATTCACCGAGTCGTCCTTCACCCAAAGCTCCTTCACGCCGAGCACGGCGGCGAGCCGCTCCGCGCGCACGAGCGGCGTCATGCCCGAATGCAGGCCGACGCGCGGCTCGCCCTCGACCGGCAATAGCTCGCGGTAGCGCCAGAGGTTCTGCGGCCGCGCGGCGATCTTCTCGCGCGTCAGCACGCGGCGGATGGCCGCGTAGTCGTACTGGACCTCGTACGGGCCGAAGCACGTCTCGCACACGTGCAGCGGGGCGACCGGCGTCTCGGCGCCGCACTCGCGGCAGCGGAGACCCTTCACGTAGCTCATGGGGCGTGACTCCTTTCGGCGGCGCGGGGGGCGCACGCCGGGCAGCGCGGATTCGGAGCGACCGGGACGGTGCGCCAGCGCCCGGCCTGCGTGTCGAGGGCGAGGAGCGCGTTCGCGTAGGCGGGGAGCTCGCCGGCGAGCAGGCGGATCGCCTCGGCGGCCTGCAGCGCGCCCGCGAGCGCGGCGACCGGCCCGAGCACGCCGGCCTCCTGGCACGACGGCACGTCGCCCGGCGGCGGCGCCTCCTCGAACACGCAGCGGTAGCACGCGCTCCGGCCCGGCAGCACGGTCAAGAGCTGCGCGCGGAAGCCGAGCACGCCGGCGTGCACCAGCGGCACGCCCGCGGCCACCGCGGCGTCGCTCACCACGAACTTGGCGGCGATCGTGTCCGTACCGTCGAGGACGACGTCGAAGGCGCGGAGGAGGTGGGCGTCCGACGGGCCGAAGCGCGCCCGCCAGGTCGCGACCCGGAGCGCGGGCGCCAGCCCCCGCAGCCGCTCGGCCGCCACCTCGACCTTCGGCCGGCCGAGGTCCGCGCCCGTGTAAAGCGGCTGGCGGTGGAGGTTCGAGAGCTCGACCGCGTCGGGATCGACCAGCCCGAGCGTGCCGACCCCCGCGGCGGCGAGCGCCGTCGCGGCGGGCGCGCCGAGGCCGCCGACGCCGATCACGACGACTCGGCCGCGGGCAATCTTTTCGTCGATCGTCGACATGGGCAACAAAAAAGCCCCTCTCCAGTCGGGAAGAGGGGCTCACCAGCGTGCGAATCCTTATCTTTCGCCGCCCGCGAAGGCAGCGTCGGAATTAGCACCAGCGTCCCTTTCGGGACCGGTTGCTGTGGCGTCGCCGGGCCTGGCCCTCAGCCACTCTGGATAAGGCTATGTTTTATCGTCTCTCTCGGAGGCGGAGCTAACCCGAAAGGCGCGTTTGTGTCAATGCGCGCTACGGCGTCGGGGGCGTGGCGCCGCCGATGTCCGGGTAGGCCGAGACCGTGTTCGGGAGCTTCTGCCGGTCGGCCTCGCCCCGCATGCGCTCGATGTGGGTGAGCAGGAGCTTCATCGGGTCGTCGCCGTCGAGCGAGGCGGCGGTGGCCCCCAGGCGCTCCTTGGCCTCGCGTCCGAGCGGGCCCTCGGGATGGTGGCGGACGAGGGCGGCGAGCGCGAGGGTCGCCCCTTCGGCCTCGTTGCGGGCGGCGTAGACCTGGGCGAACCGGTAGAGGCACTCCGCGGCGGCATCGGTCTCGGGGTAGTCCGTCAGGATGCCCTGCAGCCTCGCCTCGGCCGCCTTGATGTTCCCGATCTTGAGATAGTAGGCGGTGACGTCCGCCTCGTGCTTGGCGAGCGCCTCGCGGCACTCGCGCACGCGGAGGCGCGCCCGCTCTGCCCACGGGCTCTGCGGGAAGCGGTCGATCAGGTTGCGGAAGTAAGTGAGCGCGTTGGCATGCGACTGCTGGTCGCGATCGCTGGTGCTCGCCTGGGCGAGGTACGCCATGCCGAGGTGGTACTCGACAGCGGGCAGCTCCGCGCTGGTCGGGTGCATGCGCTCGAAGTCGCCGAAGGCGGCGATCGCCTCGGCCCAGCGCTGCGCCTTGTAGTACGAGAGCGCGATCTTCAGCTCCGCCTCCTCGGCGTGCTGGTCGAAGGGGTGCTGGTCGAGGAGCTTCTTGTAGCGGTCGACGGCCAGCTCGTAGGCGTCGATGTTGAAGGCCTCCTCCGCCTCGCCCCACAGCTTGTCGGGCGGGATGATAGGCTTCTTTCCGGCGCACCCGAGCGCGACGAGCGCGACGGCAAGCGCGCCCAGGCGGCGGCGGCGCATGGTGGCGGCGACGGTACTGGAAGCGTCCCCGGCAGTCAATTCAAAGTGCGGCTGCCGGCACGACCATCTGCTGGCGCAGACGCTCTGCGGTGGGGCGGTCCACCAGCGTCGCGACCAGGGTGAGCGCGAACTCGATCGCCGTCCCCGCGCCGCGGCTCGTGATGACGGGCCCGTCGGCGACCACGGCGTCGGTCCGGTACGTGGTGTCTGCCTGCGCGAGCTCCGCGGCGACCGAGGGGTGGCTGGTGATGGCGCGCCCCGCGGTCACCCCCGCTGCGGCGAGCACCGTCGGCGCGGCGCAGATGGCGGTCGTGTAGCGGCCGCGCGAGGCGAGCTCGCGGACGATCCGGCGCACGTCGGCGTGCTCGCGCAGGTGGAGCGTGCCCGGCATGCCGCCGGGCAGCGCCACCAGGTCGTAGGCGCCGGCATCGATGCCCGCCAGCGGCCGGTCGGGCGTGACCGTGATGCCGTGCGAGCCGGTGATCGGCCCCGGCTCCGTCCCGGCGACCTCGACCGTGACGCCCGCGCGGCGAAGCACGTCGATGATGGTGATCGCCTCGATCTCCTCGAAGCCGGGCGCCAGCGGGACGAGCACGCGCTTCACAGGCGCTCCTCCGGCGGGTTGGAGCGCCGCCGCAGGTAGACGAGCGCCAGCAGGTTGTAGACGCCGTGCGCGGCGACCGGCGCGGCGAGGCTGCCGGTGAGGACGAAGAGCGCGCCCAGGCCGGCGCCCGCGGTGGCGGCCCACAGCACGTAGGCGATGCCGAGCGGGTGGAGGAGGCCGAAGACCGCGCTCGCCGCGACGATGCCCACCTCGCGCTGGAGGACGCCGCGGAAGAGCACCTCCTCGGAGACGGCCGAGCAGAGCGCCAGGACCAGCACCTCGCGCACGCCGAGGCTCGGCCCGAGGTCCGTCTCGAGCGAGTCCCAGGCGCGGCGCAGCCCGCGCAGGAGGAGCATGCGGTGCGCCCAGGGCGCGGTGACCAGGGGCAGGCTCGCGGCGAGACCGAGCCCGCACGCGGCCCCCACGGCGAGCGCCGCGAGCGACGGCCGGACGGCGGCGGCCAGGTCCAGGCCGCGCACGGCGCTCCACAGGGCCGCCACGCCGAGCAGCACGGCGCTCGCGACCAGCTCGAGGCGCACCAGGTATCGTCCCTGTGAGGAGCGCAAGCTTGACCTACCTCGGGGGCGAGTATAACGCAGCCGCGGTCGCAGGACAGCAGAAAAATGCGGGAGCTGTTCGCCATGTGGAGCAACACCCGGATGGTCGTCCTGACGGCCATCTGCGCGGCGCTCTATGCGGCCATCCTGATCCCCTTCAAGGTGGTGCCACTCATCCCCGGCATCACCGAGTTCCGGCCGGCCAACGCGGTCCCGGTCGTCTGCTCCTTCCTCTTCGGGCCGGCGGCGGCCTGGGGCTCGGCCTTCGGCAACCTGATCGGGGACTTCTTCGGGGGGCTCGGGCCGGGGGACTTCTTCGGCTTCTGGGCGAACTTCCTCTATGGCGTGGTGCCGTACCTGGTGTGGGAGGCCGTGACCGACGCCGAGCCGGTGCCGCGCAGCGTCGGGACCTGGGTCGGTCTCGTCCTGGTGATCGTGCTCGCCGCCACCCTCTGTGCCACGGTGGTCGGCTGGGGGCTCCAGGCGCTCGGCTTCCATCCCTTCTACATCCTCGGGAGGCTCGTTCTCCTGAACAACTTGGTGGTGGCGCTCGTCCTCGCGCCCCCCCTGCTCACCGTCCTCTACCCGCGCATCCGCCAGGCGCGGCTCCTCTACCGCGACCTGCTCGGGCCGCGCCCGGCGCTCCCGCGGTGGCGGATGGCGCTCGGCGTCGCGCTCGCAGTGGCGGGGACGACCGCTGCCTACGCGGCGGGGGACCTGATCGCGAGCGGGCGCTGGCTCGCGCCCTGGGCGCCGTACCACACGGCGACCGGCGCGTTCGAGGTTGGTCTCGGGCTCGTGCCGCTCCTCGGGCTGGCGATCGCGGGCCTGGCGCTCTTGTGAGCGACGCCGCGGTCGCGGTGCGCGGGCTCCGTTGCGCCTACCCGGGCAGCGCGCGGCCGGCGCTCGCGGATCTCGACCTCGAGCTGGCGCCGAGCGCGCTCGCCGTGGTGATGGGTGCCAGCGGCGCCGGCAAGTCCACGCTGGCGCGGTGTCTCACCCGCCTGGTGCCCTGCTTCGTGCCCGCCGAGGTGACGGGCGACATCCGGCTCCTAGGCGAGCCCATTCACGAGCGGCGCGTCGGCGAGCTCGCCGGCACGATCGGCATGGTGTTCCAGGACTTCGAGGCGCAGCTCTTCTCGACCGACGTGACGCAGGAGGTCGTGTTCGGGCTCGAGCACACCGCCGTCCCGCCGGCCGAGATGCCCGAGCGCATCGCCCGCGCGCTGGCGACGGTCGGCCTCGCCGGCTTCGAGGGACGCGACCCGACGACGCTCTCCGGCGGCGAGAAGCAGCGCCTCGCGATCGCCGGGCTGCTGGCGATGCGCCCGCCCGTCATGGTGCTCGACGAGCCGACCACGGACCTGGACCCCGCCGGCCGCACCGAGGTGCTGCGCACGCTGGCGGGGCTGCGCGCGGAGGGGCTGGCGATGCTCGTGATCGAGCACGACACGGCGGCGGCCGCGGACGCCGACCTGCTCCTCGTCCTCCGTGAGGGCCGCGTGGTCGCGCGCGGGGCGCCGCGCGCGCTGCTCGCCGACGTGGAAGCCTGCACCGCGGCCGGCATCCGCCCACCCGACACCTGCCGGGTGTTCGCGGCGCTCGGCCTCCCCGACGCGCCGCTCGACGTCGCGACGGCGGCGGAGCGCCTGCGCGCGGCGGGTGCCGTGCCGAAGCCCCCGCGCTTCCTCCCGCCGCCTCGCCCCGGGGGCCCGCCGCTGATCGACGTGCGCGGCCTCCGCCATCGCTACCCGACCGGGCACGAGGCGCTCGCCGAGGTGAGCCTCGCCATCCGGCCGGGCGAGTTCGTGGCGCTCGTCGGCCGAAACGGCTCCGGCAAGACGACGCTCGCCAAGCACCTGAACGGCCTCCTCGAGCCCACGGAGGGCGCCGTGCGGCTCGAGGGCCGCGACCTGCGCGGCCTCGCGCTCGAGGAGCTCGCGCAGCGCGTGGGCTACGTCTTCCAGGACCCCGATCACCAGCTGTTCGCGGCCACCGTCGAGGAGGAGGTCGCCTTCGGGCCGCAGAACCTGGGGCTCGCGGCGGCCGAGGTCGAGGCG
>WNGG01008689.1_pt1 | contig 11164 bp, 9 predicted proteins | sample 5400661 | NCBI WGS metagenome assembly WNGG01 (sample SAMN13153372, study PRJNA577476) | soil metagenome | isolation source: 100 cm soil or saprolite under Garry oak tree replicate 1 | place: USA:California | collected 2016-06-15 | reverse complement strand
CGGTGGCCGAGTACGGTCATACCCTGGGCAACTGCTCGGTAACCGGCGGCTTTGTCTATCGCGGGAGTATCCCTTCGTTACGGGGGACCTACCTGTACGGGGATTTCTGCAGCGGGATGATCTGGGGCCTGAGGCGCAACGGTGCGGTCTGGGAAAATCTTCTGCTGCTGGACAGCCCCCTGCTGATCTCGACCTTCGGGGAGGATGAGGCGGGGGAACTCTATGTGGCGGATTATGGTACGGGAGCGATATTCCGTATCAATGCCCCTTGAGCAGAGAGGCGCCCAAACCTTTTGTTTCTATTCCACGCTTTTACCAAAATTTCATATGAATGTCAGTATTTGCGTGGTGCCTGGAGGCGGGCAAGAAGCTTCGCCCATTCATTTCCGGTAACTGATCCGATAGATGGCGCCCGCCTTGTCGTCTGAAACCAGCAGGCTTCCGTCGGGCATAACCTGCAAATCGACCGGACGCCCCCAGGCGCTCCCCTGCTGCAGCCATCCCTGTGCAAAGGTCTCGTAGGAGACGGCCCGATTATCCCTGAGACGCACCAGGGTGATCCGGTAGCCGATGGGGGTGGAGCGGTTCCAGGAGCCGTGTTCGGCGATAAATATCTGATCCCGGTAGTTCTCGGGAAACATGCTGCCGGTATAGAACCGCATGCCGAGTGACGCCACATGGGGACCGAGCTCCATTTCCGGCGGGACGAACTCCTCGCTGCGCCTCTTTTTGCCGTATTCGGGGTCGGCCAGATCCCGCCCGTGCCGGTAGGGAAAGCCGAAGTGCAGCCCGGCCGTGGGGGCGCGATTGAGTTCGTCCGGCGGCTGATCGTCCCCCATCCAGTCACGGCCGTTGTCGGTGAACCAGAGCTCCCCGGTCCGGGGATGCCAGTCGAACCCGACCGTGTTGCGCACCCCGCGGGCAAATATCTCCAGGTTGCTCCCATCCGGGAGCATGCGCATGATCGTGGCAAAGCGCGGATCCTTCTCCTCGCAGACGTTGCATGGAGCTCCCACCGGAACGTAGAGCCTGCCGTCCGGCCCGAAGCGGATGAACTTCCAGCCGTGATGACTCTTGTCCGGAAACGAGTCGTTGACCGTTACCGGCTCGGGAGGGTTATTGAGCCGCTCTTCGATGTTGTCAAAGCGGATCACGCGGCTGATCTCGGCGACGTAGAGGGCGCCATTGCGGAAAGCCACCCCGTTGGGAGATTTCAGGCCGCTGGCAATGATGATCACTTCGTCTGCCTTGTGGTCGCCGTTGTGGTCGACAAGGGCGTAGACCTTGCCCTCGCTGCGGCTACCGACGAACAGGGTGCCCTTGGTGCCGATGGCCATGGAGCGTGCGCCAGGCACGGCGGCGGAATAGACGGCGATGCTGAAACCGGGCGGGAGTTTGATTTCGTCCGGTCGCAGCCCCACGCTGCGGCAACTGGCGGTCGTTGCCAGGAGGAGCATGGCCGCGACGAGAAACCGACTACAGATCCGAATGGTCATATCTCCCCCGGCAACGGCAAAGGCGGCCGATCTGATCCGGCCGCCTTGCAAAATGTTGTGTCCTGAATGGAAAAAGTGTATCAGCTCCCCGCTTGTATGCAACTGATGACAGGAAAATAAGTCCCGGCCTCGAAACTACAGAAGATGGCCAATCGGCCGCCTTTTGCAACGTCACCAGTGACAGTTTTTACCCCACCTGAATCGTGAATCATCCTCTCCCGTGTAGTCAGTGTCGAGATTTGTGCGATTCATTCGCTATACAAGATCTTCTATAATCCAGGGCAGGCTCGGGCTGTTTTCCATCACTATTTTGCGCAGCTTCCATCACAGAATGGGGCGTTGCCTGTCTTGCCGCAGTTACATAGGTACACTGTCTGCTTTTCCTTGACCTCGAAGGCAATTGGACTTTTACAACTACCGATATGGGAGCCATCACAGAAAGGCATCTTAGCTGATTTTCCGCAGGTGCAACGGTGGTAGTTACCCGGCTCTAGCTCAAGAACTATAGGTCCACTTGATTTTGCTTCTGACTGATTCAATGTATTTCTCCTTTTGGTGTAGTGCGAAATTTCTATTGTTTGACGAAATTTCGGTATCATTACTTCTTGATCATCTCGATTTCCAGTGTGATTGTTATCTCTTCGCCGACAGCAACGCCACCCGTTTCGAGCGCAGTATTCCAAACCAGGCCGAAATCCTTGCGATTAATCTTAGTTGTGGCAGTTGCACCTTTACGGATATTGCCCCACGGGTCTTTGCTTTCTTTCGTAGGACCTTCAACATCGAGAACAACTTGTTTGGTTATGCCGTGTAATGTCAAATCGCCAGTTACTTTCAGTTTGTCCTTGCTAGCCTTGGCAACTTTTTTCGACACGAAGGTCATTGCCGGGTATTTTGCTACATCGAAGAAGTCAGCGCTTCGTAGATGTTCATCACGCTTCTGGACATTGGTGTTGATGGAATTGGTGTCAATGCTGACTTCTATTTTCGATTTGGTGATGTCTTTGTCATTAATCTCAACTGTTCCTGTGTGCTTGTCGAAGTTGCCCTTCACGTTCGATACCATGAGGTGCCTAACCTTGAAACCGACATTGGAGTGATCGGGGTCAATTGTCCAGGTTGTAGCAAATGCAAATGTCGGAAGGGCCAGGGCGATAATGGTGCTGATTGATACGATGATGTTTTTCATGATGATTCTCCTTTAGTGTGAATAATGGTTTAATGTTAAGCTATCTACTTAAAAAAAAGCTTCTACTGTATTAACCTCCTTTCTTGCCTAATTTTTTACACAATTGGCCAAGTAATTCTTGTTCGTCCTCCTCAAGCGAAGCCATTTCCATAACGATTGCTGCTTCAACATCCGCAAATACTTTGGCAATCAGATCTGTCCCGGATTCTGTAAGGTTAATGGTGAAATAGCGCCTATCATTTTCGTCTCGAACTCGACTCACCAGGTTCTGCTTCTCGAGGTTGTCTATCACCAACGTGATGTTTCCCGAACTCTTGAGTATCTTTGAGCCGATGTCGCGTTGGCACAATGGCCCTTTATGATATAGAGCTTCAAGTACTCCGAACTGGCTAATGGTGAGTTTTGGCCCTGCCAAAACACGATGCACCCTGCTGGTGACAGATTCAGCCGCCCGCATCAGTTTGGTGTAGGTGTTCAAGGCGCGGTAGGTTGATTTTTTTGCGAGCTTCATTGCTAACCTCGGTGGACTTTAAAACGGTTGCATCAATATCGAATAGCTTAATGTCAAACTATATTGTTTGGCCGACACTGTCAATAGTTTTTTCGAGTTAGCAGTACGGGCAGACCAACATGTCACCAATGCTAAATTTTACTGCGGTAATTTACCAGCCACAAAGCAAATAAAAAAAGCACCTGCGATTTCTCGTAGGTGCTTGATTTTTTTAAGTGGTGCCCAGGGACGGAATCGAACCGCCGACACGAGGATTTTCAATCCTCTGCTCTACCGACTGAGCTACCTGGGCAAAAGGATTTCCCTTATAACGTCTAAGGATGATCAATGTCAACAGTAAAGTACGGTCTTTGCTATTTTGATTCCTCCCTCTGCAATTTTATCGGGACGTAGTTGCAGAACGGTTCCTCTTCCATGTAGTCGCCATGTACGGCATCGGCCCTGGCCCGGCACCCTCCGCAGACGTTGAGATATTCGCACTGGCCGCATTTTCCCTTGTACGATTTAAAATCACGCAGGTCCTTGAACAGCTCCGAATTCTCCCAGATTTCACGGAACGGGGTCTCTTTGACATTACCGGCGGTGCGGTGGAAGTAGGAGCAGGGCTTTACGTTGCCAAAACAGTCGATCAGGCAGATGGATTGCGCGGCGATGCACCCTTTGCCCCCTCCGGTGGAGAAGGTCAGTGAACGGCGCTCGAACTTGGTCCCTTCAGCCTTTGCTTTCTGCGGCACGATCCTGTAGTAGTGCGGCGCGCAGGTCGGACGCATCAGGATGTCGTCCTCCATCTTTTCCTGCTGGTAGTGCCAGTCCAGAATCTCTTCGTAGTCTTCTTTCGAGATCAGTTCATTCATGATCTCTTCGCCCCGCCCGGTCGGCACGATCATAAACATGTACCAGGCCGTTGCCCCCAGCCCCTTTGCCGTCTTGAACGTGGCGGCAATATCGGTCTGATTGCGTTTGGTAAAAGAGGAATTAATCAGAAACTTCTGTCCGTTTCTGCGGAAAATTTCCGCGGCCCGTACTACTCCTTCAAAAGAGCCGGGAGACTGGCGGAAATTGTCGTGCACTTCGGCCGTCGACCCGTCGAGTGACAGCGAAACCATCTTAATATCGGCCTTCTTCATCTGTTGACAAATTTCATCGGTAACCAGTGAACCATTGGTCGCCATGCACATCCGCAGGCCCAGGGAGGTTCCGTATTCCGCCAGTTCAAAGATATCGGGGCGGAGCAGCGGCTCGCCTCCGGAAAGAACAACGACCGGTTTGGAAAAATCGGCAATATCCCGGAGGAGTTTCTTTCCCTCGGCAGTAGTAAAGTCACCCTCTGAAGAGGTCAGGTCGGAGGAACAGCGGCAGTGTACACAGTGAAGGTTGCATCTTTGCGTGGTTTCCCATGCGATCCATTTCGGAACAAATTCTGTGCTCATAGAACTCCCGTAATCTAATTCGGTGGTGAAAGACAATAGCGTCCCCAAACAAAAATCGTACCTGAATGGCAGCATAAACTCAAGAATATATTCCGCCATTACAGGTGCCGCCATAACGGAAACGGTATAAACAAGCGCTTGCAATCAGGTTGTACGTATAGTAGTATGACGCTCCCGCCGCCTTTAGCGGCGTTTTACGTACATTCCCCCTCCCAAGGAGCGCCAATTCATGCTGAGTATCATGCGCAAGCAGAAAGAATCCATTATCATCAAGATAGTCTTTGTCATCATCGTTCTTTCTTTTGTGGGCACCATATTTCTGGTGTGGGGACAGGGCCGTGAAGGAATGGGCGGGGGCTCGGGCGGCTATGCAGCGAAAGTAAACGGCACGCGCATTTCTCTCGAACAGTACCAGAGCGCGTATCAGCGCGTCAGAAGCATGTATCAGCAGATTTACGGCCAGTCGATTCCGCCCGAAATGGAGAAGGCGCTTGGTTTGAGAAAAGTTGCCCTCGATGGCCTGATTGACAACATGCTGGCCATGAAAGAGGCCAAGTCGCTCGGGATCAAGGTTTCGAAAGATGACATCTCCAACTCGATAGAAGCGATGCCGATGTTCCAGAAAGACGGGAAATTCAGTTTTGATCAATACCAGCAGGTATTACGGTCAAACCGCATTACCGCCAAGGATTTCGAGGAAGGGCAGGAAGCGGAAGTCATACTCAAAAAAGTGCGTCAGTCAATCAAGGACAAGGCTGTTGTCACAGATGCGGATGCCCTGGCGCAGTACAAAAAGGAAAACGACAAGCTCGACCTTGAGTATGTGTCCTATGCGCCTTCAGATGTTGCTGCCGAGGTAAAGCTGACCGATGCTGACCTGAACGAGTATCTGCAGAAAAATCCCAATGAGTTCAAAACTCCCGAAAAAGTGGCGCTTTCGTATATTCTGCTCGATCCCGCCTCGCAGGCGGCAAAAACTACGGTATCCGAAGATGAAATCCAGACCTACTACCAGAAGAATATCGACCGGTGGCAGGGGAAGGATGGTATTCAGCCTTTGACCGATGTGAGGGAAAAGGTCAAGGCGGAAGCGATTAAGCAGAAGACGGCCAAGGGTTTGTTCGAGCTGGCTGCCGATACATTGTATAAAAACATCAAGTCAGGTGACTTGAACCTGATCGCAGGCGTCCTGAAACTCAAGGTCCAGGAGACTCCCCTCTTCACGGCGGCTGCGCCAGCTTCCTCCCTGATTGGCGAAGCGGCTGTGATCAAGAAAGCTCTTGAACTGAAACAGGGAGAACTTGGTGGGCCGGTTGAAACGGCAAAGGGAATATATATTCTCAAGGCCAAGGAGCGCAAGGCGGCAACAGTCCCGGCGCTGGCTGAAATAAAGGGGGCGGTCGAGGGAAAAGCAAAGGTCGCCAAAGCGATCGAACTGGCGAAGAAAAAAGCGGAAGATGCCGCAAAACAGCTGTCGGGCAATGCCGCCGTCAAGACCCAAACGACCGGAAGTTTCGGCTTCTCCGCCAAAGGCGACATTCCGGCAATCGGCACTTCCCCCGAAATTATAGAGGCTGTGTTCAAACTCTCGGCTGCTCAAGCTCCTGCCGTTCCGTTCAAGGTCGGTAACCGCTGGTACGCTGTTCGGGTCAAGAGCCGGACCGAAGCGCCAAAAGCCCAGTTTGATGCGGCCAAGGAAGAGCTGAAAAAGAAGATGCTCCCCAAGAAACAGGAAGACGCCTTGACCGAGTGGAATAAAGGGTTGCGGGAAAAAGCCAAGATCGAGATTAATCAGGCGCTGATCGCCGATAAATAGGAGACAGATATGTCAAAACTTGTTCTGCAGACCGACTTTCCCGGTTTGAACTTGATAGCTCGCGGTAAGGTGCGCGATATATACGATCTTGGCGAAGCCCTGCTGTTGGTGACGTCTGACCGGATCTCGGCGTTTGACGTGATAATGAATGAACCGATTCCCGACAAAGGATTCGTGCTGACCCAGATATCGGCCTACTGGTTCCGTCTGATGGAAGATATCGTCCCCAACCACATTATTTCCATTGATGTTGCCGACTATCCTGCCGAATGCCGGCCGTACGCCGAAACTCTCAAGGGGCGATCGATGCTGGTCAAAAAGGCGACGCCGCTGCCGGTCGAATGTATCGTGCGCGGTTATGTTTCCGGCTCCGGGTGGAAGGACTACAAGGCGACCGGTGCAATCAGCGGCATTAAGCTGCCCGCAGGCCTGAAGGAATCGGATCGCCTGCCGGAACCGATCTTTACCCCTTCCACGAAAGCCGATCTCGGCGCTCATGACGAAACGATCACGTTCGAAAAAATGGCTGAGCTCTGTGGCCGCGATCTGGCAGAAAAGGCGCGTGATTATACCCTGAAAATATACAAACGCGCACATGAGCTGGCCGATAAAAAGGGGATCATCATTGCCGACACCAAGTTCGAATTTGGCGTATATAACGGGGAACTCATTATTATCGATGAGTGTATGACTCCGGACTCGAGCCGGTTCTGGCTGAAGGAGTCATATCAGCCGGGCGGCCAGCAGCCCAGCTTTGACAAACAATTCTTGCGGGATTACCTCGAAACCCTGGACTGGGGGAAGTGCGCGCCGGCACCGGTGCTGCCGCAGGAAATCCTGGATAAGACGGCCGATAAATACCGTGAGGCGTTGCAGAGGATTGCCGGAATAACGGTCTAGATTTAAACACTGAAAATCGATCCAAGAGGCGGACAGCTGCTGTTCCGCCTCTTTTTTTGCGTCCAGTATATTGACTCCGCATAACAGTACGGTAGACTAGGTCAATTGCGTATACATTTAAGAAGATGAGGAGTTATGAACGATGAAACTCGAAGAAATCAAGAAAATTGCAAAGCAGCACAACATCAAGGTCGGCAAAATGAAAAAAGCCGAATTGGTGAGAGCCATTCAGGCGGCCGAAGGGAATGATGTCTGTTTTGAAACCGGCCGGGCTTCCGGATGCGGTCAGGCAAATTGCCTCTGGCGCGACGACTGCAAATGATGGTTGTTATAAGCCTGGCTGACTATTCGGGCTCAAGATTGACTGACCCTCTTTTTTGAGGCTGGCCTTTTTCCTGCTTTAGCATCCAGCTTCTGTTCTTTCAACCGATCGGCCATAGTCCGCAAGCGGTCATCAACCAGCTGGTAAATGGACCCTTTGGAAAACTTCCCGTTTTTGCCGCGTTGTCCCGCCCTGGTGCCGGTAAGGACTTCAATCCCCTCTTCAATAGTTTCCACGCTCCAGATGTGGAATTGTCCGGCAGCCACCGCCTGGATGACATCCTCGTGCAGCATGAGGTGGCGTTCGTTCGACTTCGGAATCATGACCCCCTGCTCACCCGTCAGTCCTTGCGCAGTGCAGACCGCAAAGAAGCCTTCAATTTTGTGATTGACTCCCCCTATCGGCTGCACCATGCCGCGTTGATTGACGCTGCCGGTCACCGCAATCCCCTGTTTGACGGCTACGCCTGAAAGGGCCGACAGGAGTGCGTAGAGTTCGGTGGAAGATGCGCTGTCGCCCTCTACACCGTCGTAGGACTGCTCGAAGCAGATGGATGCCGACAGCGACAGCGGCCGTTCTGATGCAAAGGTTCCTCCCAGATAGCCGGTCAGGATCAGGACCCCCTTGTCATGGATAGGTCCCGAAAGTTTGACTTCGCGTTCGATGTTGACCATTCCGTCCTGGCCGGCATATACCGAGGCGGTGATTCGGGTCGGGCGTCCGAAGGTGTGATCTCCGAGGCCAATGACCGAGAGGCCGTTGATCTGCCCGACAACGGCGCCGGAGGTGTCGACCATGAGCGTTCCGTCCTCGTACAGCTCCTGCATCCGCTCTTCGATGCGGTTGACGCGGTAGAGGCTTTCCTTCGCGGCGGCACGGACATCATCACCATCGATGACGGTATGCCCTGCCTTGGCAGCCCAGAAACTGATTTCACGGATAAAATCGGCGATCTCCATAAACTGTGACGAGAGCTTTGCCTGATCGTCAGCCATGCGCGCGGTATGCTCCAGGAGGGCCGCAACGCCGCTTTCGTGAAACGGCAGCAGACCTTCAGCCCGGCAATGACTGGCAACATAAAGTGCATAATCGTGCATGATCTCCGGAGTCCGGGTTACGCGGCTGTCAAATTCCGCTTTTACCTTGAAAAACTTGCGATAGTCGGGGTCAAGATGGAAAAGGAGGTAATAAATCCATGGAGTGCCGATCAGCACGATTTTAGACCGCATCTGCACCGGCTCCGGCTTGAGCGACACCAGGGTCATGAAACGGTACTGCTCCAGCACATCTTCGATTCTGATCTCCTGATTGCGGATGCAGCGCTTCAACGAATCCCATACAAACGGATTCATCAGCACTTCCCGGGCGTCGATTACCAGATAGCCGCCGTTGGCACGATGCAGGGCGCCGGAGCGAATCATGCTGAAATCGGTCACCGCCACACCGCCGTACTGCATGACATGTTCGATCCGGCCGAAGAGGTTGTTGTAGGTCGGGTTGGACTCGAACACGACCGGCGCTCCGTCAGTGTTCTTGTTGTCCACCAGCACATTGACCTGATAGCGGTCAAAGGTCGGCTCCTGACGCGGCATCTTTATTCCGGGAATCTGCGGCTGGGTCGGCTGGGGTTTGAAATCGTCCAGAGTGTTGAGGATGTCCTCCTGGACGGAGTCCAGGTACCTGAGCACTTTCTCAAGTTCGCCGTATTTTTCTTTCATCGGATCGAGGCGGTACCCCAGGCAGGACATCCCGATATCCCGATCGGCCTGGGCCAGGGCATCCTTGGTTGCCTTTTCCTGTTCGCGGACCTGACGCAGCACCTCGTTCAGCTGTTCTGTCAGCTCCTTCCCCTGCTTCTCCAGCTTTGCCCGCTTCTTTTCGTTGAGGGCATCATATTCCTCCTGGGTATAGTTGCGCCCGCTCTTCTGTGGAACTATCACCAGTCCGGAGACGGTTCTCTGCAGCGAGAACCCCAGCTTTTCGGAAGCCTTTTCAAGGTCCTGAAAAAGATCGTTTGAAGAAGATTGGTACCCCTCCAGCAGTTCGGCCCGTCTGCTCTCGTACTCGCTGCTTTCCAGCGCTTTCGGGATGTCCTTGCGAAATGCCTCGATCAACTCCTTCATGTCTGCCGCCAGTTCGCTCCCTTTTCCCGCGGGAAGATCGAGTGAAATTGCGGAGTCTGCATCCTTAAAGTTATTGACGTACACCCAGTCGTGCGGCTGTGGTTCGCTTTTTGCGCGCTTGCTGAGAATGCTGGCGATGGTTGATGTTCGGCCGGTGCCGGTTTCACCGGATATGTAAAGATTGAAGCCTGGTCCATCGACTCCCAGGCCGAATTCAATCGAGCGCAAGGCCCGCTTCTGGCCGATGGCATCATTGAAATCCGGAAGTTCCGCGGTCGTTTCAAAATCGAGAAGGTCCGGATCGCAGTTCCAGCGCAGTTTATCAGCAGGTATGAGGCGGCAGTCTGGCATCAATGGCTCCTTTAGGGCAGATCGAGACGGCATTGTGTAAAGAGGATGCGGATATGTCAAGCTGAAAGCGCGGCAAGCGCTTTCGCTACCGCTTCCCGGATGTCATCCCGCTCAGGAAGGGTGGCCGCCAGCGCCGGGATATACCCGCGTTCAAGCAGCATCCGGCGGGAGGTGGCGTAGGTAAGGTCGTAGACCCACGAAATCTGCAGCAGCTTGAAATCATTAAAGCACCTGATCGTGTCAAGCCGGACGATGGAGCCGTAGTGCAGCGCGGCGATGCACTCCTCCGAGACTATTCCGGGAAGGTCGTCCAGACCGAGGGTTGCCGCCGAGGCCCGCTCTTCAGGCGGCTGTGCCAGCAGCTCTACAAAAACGCGCCAGATATCCAGTTTGTCCGCATCCCGAATCAGGTTGATATAGCTTCTCGTGGGAGATTTAATTCTGGCGGGGGGCGCCAGCATGTTATGAAACCGGACCGCCTCCTCGATCAGAATCTGTTCAGCCGGGTCGATGCCGGCCAGGATGTTTTCTTCCCGGATAACATCGATCGCAAGGCGGGCATGGTTGTCCGAGTCACTGTCCAGAAACGTGCGCCAGCGCCGGTACTGAGGAAAGCGCCCGACGTCGTGCAGCAGGGCGACGGTGGCAGCTATGAGCGATTCATTCTCCGAAAGGCCCTCGCCGCCGGATAACTGCGCCATAGCCGCGCAAACTTTCCGCGTATGCTCGATTTTGAGCCGGATATTTTTTCTGCCTTCATCATCGGTAACCAGAAACGGCTCGACATAACCGTCAAACCAGGCGACAAGATCGTCGTATTGCGCTTTATTCATACTGTCGTGAGACCCCGTCATTATTGATATTGTCCGTATAATACTGTACCCTGCCCTGAAGTCAATCAATCCCGTGAGGAACCAGATGCAGCTATCGCTTCTTGATGCCGACAGCCCCGAAGATACCGCGAAAATACGGGTCGGAGAGCTCCGCCGCCAGTTGGAGCAGCACAACCGGCTCTACTATGTCTTC
>WNGG01010416.1_pt1 | contig 11168 bp, 9 predicted proteins | sample 5400661 | NCBI WGS metagenome assembly WNGG01 (sample SAMN13153372, study PRJNA577476) | soil metagenome | isolation source: 100 cm soil or saprolite under Garry oak tree replicate 1 | place: USA:California | collected 2016-06-15 | reverse complement strand
CGATCGCCGCGCTCGCGCTGGTCGACATGGTCAAGGCCGTGGACCCGGCCGCAGTGATCAGCGACGTGCGGGTCGAGGAGAAGACCGGCGGCAAGACCGGCCACTGGGCCCGGTCATGATCAGGGCGCTGGCCATCACGGTCTCGAACCGGGCCGCGGCCGGCGTCTACCCGGACCGGTCCGGGCCGGTGCTGGCGGAGCTGCTGGCCGCGGCGGGGTGCTCCGTGGTGGACGGCCCGCGGGTGGTGCCGGATGGCGAGCCGGTGCTCGCGGCGCTGCGGGACGCGGTGGCCGACGGGTACGACGTCGTGGTGACCACCGGCGGGACCGGCCTCACGCCGGCCGATCACACGCCGGAGATGACCAGGCAAGTGATCGACAGGGAGATCCCGGGCATCGCCGACGCGATCAGGTCGGCGGGCGCCGCGGCCGGCATCCCGGCCGCCCTGCTGTCCCGCGGCCTGGCCGGGATGTCCGGCCGCACGATCATCGTCAACCTGCCCGGGTCGACCGGCGGCGTGCGGGACGGGATGGCGGTGCTGTCCCTGATCCTGGCGCACGCCGTCGATCAGGCCCGCGGCGGCGATCATCCGCGTGCCGCGGATGAGTAGGCGTCCCGGCCGCTAATACCGGGAATTCATACCGGCTTCCTTGGGTGACCGAATGGCGTTCAGCCATGGGACGGGGGAATGATGGTCTCGTGGGACGCATGCGCGGGTGGCCGGTCACGCTTACCGAGGCCGACCTTCTGGATGTACCCGTCGGCCTGCGGCCGGTGCGGGTGAAAGACGCATCCGTCTGGCGCGAGACGCGCATCAGGAACGCGGCGTGGCTGCGGCCGTGGGAGCCCACCAACCCGGAGACCCCGCTGTACCAGACCAACCTGGGGCCGTACATCGCGATGGCGCGGACAATGCGCCGGGAGGCCAGGCAGGGGCTGACGCTGCCGTGGGTGATTACCTACGCGGGCCGGTTCGCCGGGCAGATGACCGTGGGCAGCATCGTGTGGGGATCGGCGCGCACGGCGCAGGTCGGCTACTGGGTCGACGAGGCCATCGCCGGGCGGGGCGTGGCGCCGACCACCCTGGCCATGGCCGTGGATCACTGCTTCTTCGTGGTCGGGCTGCACCGCGTCGAGGCCACCATCCGGCCGGAGAACCAGGCCAGCAGGCGGGTCGTCGAGAAGCTCGGATTCCGCGAGGAGGGCCTGCGGCGCCGGAGCCTGCATATCGAGGGGACCTGGCGGGACCATCTGTGTTACGCGCTGACGGCAGAGGATGTGCAGGGCGGCCTGCTGCCGCGCTGGCGCAGTGCGGTGTCCGCGTCCCGGTCGGGAGCCTGCTGACGCCCGGCGGTGCCCTGCTCCGTGCTGCCGCGGCTGGCTGCTAGCGTGCCCTGCGAGGCCGCCGATGCGGGCCTCGATGACCGTCATGTCGTGAGCCCGCTGAGGCGATCTGGCGACACACCGGGGTTAATGCTCGTCAATGCCCACGGCTGGCCCTACCGTGCGTGACGTGAGCACGCCCGGGTTCGCCGCAGGCCTGCGGGGCCGATTCCTGCCAGGCAAATGCCGGTGCGGTGCCGGGAGCAGTGTCGAGCGGTACCGGTCCTGGTGCCAGGGCACGCCGTGAGCAGCGCGATTCTCTACTTGGCGATCGTGGCCATCTGGGCCGTGATCCTGGTGCCGGTGCTGGTGCGCCGATCGCACGACGGGTCGGGCACAAACAAGAACGCGGCCGGTCCCGGCGCCGCGGCGGAGGCCGGATCCGGCGCGGAGGGCGCGGTGCAGGCCGATGCTGGGCCGCTTGAGCCTGGCGCGATGCGCCCGGAGGGCTGCGTGCACGTCGAAGGCGCCGTGCACGCGGAGGGCCTGGCCCGTGAGCACGGCGTGACCATCGAGCAAGGAGTCGCGTTCGAGTACGAGGCCTCCTTCGAGTACGGCGAGGTGCGCTCGGGCAGCATGCCCGAGCCTCAGGCGGCCGCTGACCGCGAGCCAGCTGCCGGGAACGACGTCCGTGCCGCCCACGGCAGTGACGTCGGCGGCCCCGGCGGCCCCGGCGGCGGGTCGCCCGATGACGACATCACCGAGCCTGTGCTCACGGTGCGCGGGCGGGCACTCTGGTCCGAGGGGCCGGGCTGGCACTCGCTGCGGCGGGACCGGCCGCTCCCGGTGGTCACCCGGCAGGCGGCGCTGCGGGCCCGGCGCCGGATGCTGACCATGCTCGTGACGCTGGCGCTAGTGGCCCTGGCGCTGACCGTGCTGGGCCTGGCCCCGCTATGGATTCTCGTCCCGCCGTTCGCGATGCTCGGCTTGCTCGCCCTGGTGCTGCACGAGGCCGCCCATGCCGACGCCGAGACTGCGACCCAGCGGGCTGAAGCCTATGCCGCGCAGCGGGCGCGCCAGGCCCGGATCGCCGCGCGCCGCCGGGCCGCCGAGGCCGCCCGGGCCGCTGCCTTCGCGCCGGAACCGACCGCCGAGATCATCGACATCTCGGCCAGGGTCAAGGATCAGTTCTACGACCAGTACGCCGACGCCGCGGTACGCGCGGTCGGCGACTGAGGACGCCGCTGGCCCTGGCCAGGGCGCGGAGGTTTCGCGGCGCGGGCACGCCGCGCTGACGGGCCGGACTGGTGCCGATGTTTGCTACGCTGGCTGCCGGTCTTGGGGCTGTAGCGCAGTCCGGTAGCGCACCTCGTTCGCATCGAGGGGGTCAGGGGTTCAAATCCCCTCAGCTCCACCCAGAGGTCTTCACGTTTCACCAGTGTCCATGTTCACGTTTGGGTCTGACATTTTCGGCTGCCGGGCGTGCGGGTACTGCCGGACTTGAGGTGATCTTGTGCGTGACGCGGTGCGGGCCCTGGGCGGCCTGGATCAGGCGCGCGGGAGCACCGGGTGGTGCCGGTGATATGGGGGCATGCGCTGCCGCTGGTGTCGGGGAAGGCAGCGGCTGTTATGGCGGGCCGGCGGCGGGGCTGGCGAGGGTCTGGCGGCGCCGCTTGCGGGTTTTCGGCGGGAGCCCGGCAGCAGCCCTGCGGGTGTCGTCGGCCTGGCGTTTGGTGAACGCGCGGAGGATGCGCTGGTTGCGGATGGCGAGCAGGCAGGCTAGCCACAGCGCGATCGGGACTAGGCCCGTGAGGCGGCACCAGCCGCGGCCGATGCTGGTGGTGGCCGGGTCCTTGAGGGTGGAGAAGGTGCGCTCGGCGCCGGTGCGCCGGGCGTAGGAGATCCGGTGCTCCTTTGAGGGGTAGTCGTGCTTCTGCCTGGTCTTGGCCGCTACGGGCGGGGGGACGGTGATGGTCTGCTGGGTGCAGCAGGCGGGCGGGCTTGCGGGCGGGGTGAGAACCTCCGGGCGGCCGCGGTCGAGTTTCATCGAGTCCGGCCGGAGAGGGCAGCGGATCTTGCCCATGGCTGCCGGGCACATGACGCGGTGGTAGCCGTCGGCGTCGTCGGCGCTGATCCGGCCGAGCTTGTGCTTTGCTAGCTCGGCTGTCTGCTGGTCGTGCGTGGTGATGTCTTCGGGAGCGGCGCCGGGGGGCAGCGGGCCGAGTTGCAGCAGCGGTTTCGGCGTCATCGGGCAGTAGAGGCTGCCGTTGGCGATGATCGCGCCGTGGCAGGTGCCCTGGGGTCCGCGGTCGTGCGGGTGCAGACATCCGATGCTGTTAAGTTGTCAAGCTGCTTGGGCAAGTTTTGCGGTGGCAGCGGGGAAGGCAGTGTTCTCGTCGTAGTGCTGGCCGGTGGCCAGGCAGTGGTGCAGGCAGCCGAGGAGGCGGCTGAACAGGTTCCGCTGGGCGGCGGCGTGCCGGTCGCCTTCGGTCTTGCGCCGGTCATAGTGGGCTCTGGCGCCGGGTGACGCGGTCAGGGCGGCGAACGCCCAGATGTAGCCGACCGCGGCGAGGCGCTGGTTCTTGACGCGGCGGTGCACGACGGCTCGGGTCTTGCCAGAGGCGCGGGTGATCGGGGCGGCCCCGGCGTAGGCCTTGAGTCCTTTGGCATCCTGGAAGCGGGACCGGTCGTCACCGGTCTCGGCGAGTACCCGGGCGCCGGTGAGCGGGCCGAGCCCTGGGAAGCTGGTGATGATCTCGGCGTCCGGGTGCTGGTTAAAAGACTCGATGGCGGCCTGCTCCAGGTCGCTGGCGCTGTCGCAGGCGGCATCCAGCTGGCGGACCAGGGCCTGGGCCTGTCGGCCCATCGCTTGCTCGACGAGCGGCAGCTGGCGCATCTGCGGTGCGCGGAACGCATCGCGCAGCCGGGCGGCCTCGGCGTCGATGCCGCGGCGGCGGCCGGCGTTCTTGACCAGCGCCTTGAGCTGGGCGAGGGTGAGCTTGTCGGCCGCGGCGGGGGTGGGGGCGGCGGCCAGGATGACGCGGGCCTCGGGCCGGGTGATGCCGCCGCGGGCATCGGCGAAGGCGGCGAGGAAGGCGGGGAAGTACTCGCGCAGGTGAGAGCGGAGCTTGTTGTGGGCCTGTGTGCGGGCCCAGACGGCGTCTTGCTGGGCGCGGGCCAGCACCGCGACCGCCTGGGCGAGCTCGGAGTCGGCGGGCAGCGGCCGGTGCGCGTGCAAGTCGGTGCGCAAGATGTTCGCCAGCACGACCGCGTCGCCGTGGTCGGACTTGCGGCCCGCGATGCTGTGCCGGTCGCGGTAGCGGGCCACGGCCATCGGGTTGATGGGGTAGACCTTGCGGCCGGTGGCGCGCAGGCAGGCGGTCAGCAGCCCGCGCGGGGTCTCGATCGCCACGGGAATGGGATCGTCGGCGCTGTCGCCGTGGTCGGCGAGCAGGCCCAGCAACTGGGCGAGCCCGGCCGCGTCGTCGCTGATGCGGCGGCGGGCCAGCAGCTGCCCGTCCCGGCCCGCGAGCGCGATGTCGTGGTGGTCTTCGGCCCAGTCGATTCCGCAGAACACATCCATGAGCTGTTCCTCTCCTTGCCCGTCGGTGATGCTCTGGCGCTTAGCCAGGGCCGCGCGGGGTCACGCACGCTCCCTAATGGAAGGGCTCTCAGGCACCGCCATCCGATCAGCCGTTCGTGACCTCAGCTGCCCGCAGGGCCCCGGTCCTGGCTGGAGCTCGGCGGCTCCCGTCAGAGTGAGGGGTCCATCCTGCGGGTGGCTCAGGCCACAACCACCCATACCGGCCCGGCGCCCGGTTTCCCGGTATCCGAGCGGCGTGTCGCACAACCACTGGCGTGGCGGCCGGTACCGGGGCCCGGCTCTGCCCATGGGGATCGAGTCCCAGAGTCCAGATACGAGTCGCCGGCACCAGCCACGCCTTCCAGATCCCGCCTCTCTGCACCAAGGCATCCATGTGCTCAGTCCTGGACAGGCGTCGATCTGTCAGCGGCACGCCCCGCGATCTTCCTTGAGCGCTCCAACGCCCGGGGGGTGCGAAGCGGTGGCTTGCCATGTGCCCATTAGGTCCTGGACGAGCTGGGCGCCGGCGGCGCGGAGCGGGATGGCCCAGGCTTCGGCGTCGCGGTGGGCGTAGCCGGAGTCGTCCAGGATGTCGCCGAGGCGGATGCCGGCCGCGGGCATGCGGGTCAGGACCACGACCAGGGCCCGGGCCGGGTCGAGGCGGCAGCTGGTGAGGGTCATCCGGCGGGCGAGCTCGGGCACGGCCGGGCCGTTTTCCTCGCGGACCATGGTGGCGGCTGAGAGGTAGTAGCCGAAGAACATCTCGCCCCTGGGGCCGGGCAGGTTGCTGGTACGGTGCCCCCAGGACGCCTCGGGGTCAGCGCACTCGGTGGTGCCGTGCCGCGGCGGGCGGGAGAAGGTCTCCACGTCGGTCCAGTCCACCGCCAGCGCGGTGCTGGCGTCCTTGCGCCCGGGCGGGATGCTGGCTTCCAGCAGGTCATCGCAGGTCCGGGCGAGGGCGTCGGAGGGGGCGCCGCCGGGATGCTCTTTGTCCAGCGCATCGACCACGAGGCCGTAGGTGCGCTCGGTCTGCCGGTAGGTGATCTGGTGCGGGCCGTTCTTCCAGTCCTCGATCACGCCGGGCCGCGTCTGGTCGGTTTCGGGGAGCGCGATCAGCGCCTTGCGGATCTCGGTGAGGCAGGCTGGCCGGCGGTCGTCCAGGGTGAGCTGCATGCCCAGGATTAAGGTGCGGACGCGCAGCTGGCGGTGGCGCGCCCCGGCGGGCAGCAGCGCCTCGATCCGCGGCGCCACGCCGGAGGTGTCGATGATGTCCTCGATGAGGGTGAGCGTGGCCGGGCTGGTCACCGGGTGCTCCCGCCGAGCAGTCTGACGGCGGCGGCCTCATCACCGGGCTGCAAGGTGGCGGTGATGTCGCCCAGCCGCTGGCTGCAGGTGATCCCGGCCGCGTGCAGGAAGGTGGCCAGCCCGAGGATCTGCGCGCAGTCGGCCAGCCAGGTGGCCCGCAGCCGGGAGGTGTCCAGCCGGGGCAGCCCGGTGCCGCCGGCCAGCGACGTGATCAGCGGGTTAGTGATGTTTCCCCGGTCCGGGCTGGTGCCGCCGGTGACCAGGCCGGTCCCGGCGAACTGCGCCGATGCCAGCAGCGGGCCGTGGTAGCGGGCCAGCACCGGCACCGTCCGCGGCCGCAGGCCGCGGACGGCCACGATCACGCCGCCGGACCGGCAGCAGATGCCGGTGCCCCGGACGTGCCGCAGGTCGGCGCGGATCAGCCCGGCGCCGGCGCCCAGGCAGACCAGCCCGGCGGCGCGCATCCGCCGCGCCGCCGTTGGCTGCGCACCCGCCAGGGCCAGGTAGCCGTCGATCTCAGCCGGGCTGTAGGGCGCCTTGGCACGCTCGCGGGGCAGCGGCGCGTCCGCCGGCGCCAGCGCGGGCACCACCTTCCGGGCCAGGAACCGCAGGTTCGTGCGCAGCGTACGCCGTGCCGGGCCGGACAGGCCCGGCGCGTGCACGGCGAACCGCTCGATCACCGACGGGTGCAGCAGCACCTCCGGGACCGGCTCCAGCCCGAGGCCGGCCGCATAGCCGGCGAGCTTTCCCGCGGCCCACAGCAGGTTCTTCGCCCGCTCCCGCCCCGGCGGGCCAGCGCGTTCCACGACCGCCCGGGCAAACACCGCGGCCGGCGGCGGCACCGACGACGGCCGCCAGGACGCGATGTAGCCGGCCGCCGGCCCCGCGGCCGGTCGCACGGGCGGCGCGGGCGTCTTCCCCGGACGGGCAGCACTCACACTGTGTACATACAGCAAGACATGACCGGGGTTACCGGCCTATGCCACCCTGAGACCGTGCCCGTCGCCGCCAGCCACCAGGACCAGGCCCGCCAGATCGCCGCCGAGCTGGCCGCCATCGCCGCCTCGGGCATGGTCCTGCCCGGCTCGATCACCCGGCGGCGCATCCGCTGCGGCCACCGCAACTGCGCCTGCCGTGCCGACCCGCCCCGGCTGCACGGCCCGTACTGGCAGTGGACCCGCAAGGTCGCCGCGAAGACCGTCGGCCGCTGGCTCAGCGCCGACCAGCACCAGGACTACCAGGCCTGGGTCGACAACGACCGGCGGCTGCGCGAGCTGCTCGCCCGGCTCGAAGCCCTCGGCACCGCCGCCTTCGAGGCCGACCCGCGCTGGCAGCGCAACCCCCGGGCCGGCACCGCCGATACCGGGCAGGACAGCCCATAACACTGTGGGCACCGCCCGCTTAACCCGTGGGCGGCACCCCGATCACACCACGAACGCCCAGGTCACGCCCAAACGTGAAGACCTGACCAAAATCGCAGGTCAGAGGCCATATAAGACCTCGTAAATGGGCTTTGAAGATCGTTTGTCACCCGGATGTCACCGGGACAGGCCACACCCAGGTGACACTGCGCGTGCGTAAACGAACTTCCTGTCACGCCCCGGCACCTGATCCGCCGGATCCCCAGGGTCAATCTGAACTCCGATGCCATGATCACCAAGTCGGCCGCCGCCTGCAGCGGGTCAAGGCCACACAGGCTGCTGACCCGGCCTCCGCGTGGCGCTCCGGGACGCTCCGGCGCCGGTCAAAGACCGGATCCATGGCACCAGCGCACGGCCCGAACCAGCTGGCCATGCCTGACGCTATCGGCGATGCGCGGCGGCCCAGGATCTACGTCCGTGCATGACGCCCGGATGAGCAGCGTCAGGGGCCGGCAGCCGCCTCGCCGCTGCCCCGCCGGCTTGTGTCCCACCGCCGCCGGCCACTGCCCGTACCGGTAGTACGGGAACCCGGCCAATGCCAGGGCATGGCACACCGCGGCAAGCCTTCCGGCGGCTGCCGGCCGCCATCGCCATCAGCCGGCGACGACCATCAGGCGCCTGCCGCAGCTCGTTACGTAGGGTGAGCGCGGCGCCAGCTGCCAGAGCAGACACGGGAGACAGATCGATGCTCCTATGCTTGTCAAGGGTTCATTTGACGTTTTCTTAGTGTCATTTCTGGGGTTGCGGAAAGGCCGTGTTGTTCTGGCCGGCTGGGTTGCGGACAAGACAGACATCCCAGGAGCTGAAATGTCAAGCCGCAGCCTTCTCCGTCTTCGCTGCGTGGTGCGGCCAGGCGGTCGCCTCGTCGTAGAGGGTGCGGGTTTTGAGGCAGCCGTGCAGGATGCCGGTGAGCCGGTTGGCGAGCTGGCGCAGGGCGGGGTTGTGCTCGGAGCCGCGGGCGCGCTGGTGGTCGTAGTAGGCGCGGGCCCCGGGGGAGGTGCTGATGGCGGTGAAGGCCTGGGCCATGAGGGCGTCGATGAGCCGGTCGTTGTGCACGTACCGGGCCAGCACGACCTTCTTTTTGCCGGAGGCCCGGGTGATGGGGCTGGTGCCGGCGTAATTCTTGCGGGCCTTCGCGGAGGCGTACCGGCCGGGGTCGTCGCCGGATTCTGCGAGCACCCGGGCGCCGAGAATCGGCCCCAGCCCGGGCTGGGACAACAGGATCTCAGCGTCCGGGTGCTGCCCAAAATAGGCTTCCACCTGCCCTTGCAGGACTTTAACCTGCTCATTCAGGGTGGCCAGCACCGCGATCAGGGCACGGGCCGAGGCAGCGTAGGCCGCGGTCACGATGTCGGGCTGGCCCAGGTGCCCGGCGCGCAGCACGGCCTGGATCCGCTTCGCCTTCTGGGCGATGCCCCGGCGGCGGGTGCGCTTGAGGGCCGCGCTGATCTGCGCGGTCGTCAGCTTCGCCGCCGACGCCGGGTCCGGTGCCCTGGCCAGCAGTTCCAGGGTGTCTGGCGCGTCGAGGTCCTCGAACGCCTCCAGCGCGGCGGGGAAGTAGTCCCGCAGCGCGTGCCGCAGCCGCTGGGTGCACCGGGTGCGTTCCCAGATCAGCGTCTTGTGCGTCCGCGTGACCACCTTGACCGCCGCGGCCTGCGCGGAGTCGCCGGCCACCGGCCGCAGCTGGTGGGAGTCCGTCCGCACCATGTCGGCCAGGACATGAGCGTCCCCGGCGTCGCTCTTGGCCCCCGACACGCCGTGCCGTTCCCGGTACCGGGACGCCTGCAGCGGGTTGATCGCGAACACCGTGTACCCGGCAGCGATCAGCGCAGCCACCCACGGGCCCCGGTCAGTCTCGATCCCGATCACGACCTGCCCGGCATCCTCCTCATCAGCGTCCTCGCCGAGCTGCTCGCCGATCATCGCGTGCAGCCGCGCGATGCCCGCCACGCCCTCGGGCAGCCGTGCCTTCGCCAGCCGCCGGCCCGCGGTGTCCATCAGCTCGACGTCGTGATGGTCCTCGGCCCAGTCATCCCCCACGAAAAGCCGCAACGTGTCTCCCGTCCTTGTGCGCGGTCACGGTCAGCAGCCTGCGGGAGAACTATCAGCGACCTAATGACACAGTGCTCACGCCACACCAGGGCGGGCACGACATCCCAGCAGCGATCAACTCTCCCGGCCAGCCGGCAAGGGCACGATCTGTCTTCAGGGCTCCCGTAGGGTCCCGGGAGGGACGGGCCGCTCCGGGGTGGAGGGCAAGCTCTTATTAGGTCACGCCCAGCAGGTCAGTGATGGCCGGGGACGGCCGGCGAATCGTTCGAAGGCCAGCAAGGGATGCGGCAGCCGATTATCGGGTCAGGCCGTCCCCGGGGCAGGTGCGTCAGCCGGCGGGGCGCAGGTGCGGGTAGACCTCGCGGGCGACGTAACGCTTGAGGCAGCGGATGATTTCCGCCTTGGATTTGCCTTCTGCTGTGCGGCGTTCGACGTAGGCGCGGGTGGCCGGGCCGGAGCCCATGCGGGTGAAGGCGATCCGCCACAGGGCGTGGCTGGCCTGCCGGTCGCCGCCGGGGTTGAGCCGGCGGCGGACGGTCTTGCCGGAGGAGGCGGGATGGGCGCGGCGGCGCACAGGTGCGCCCAGGCGGCCTCGCTGCGCAGTCGTCCGGGGTGATCCCCGGCCGCGATGAGCAGCAGAGCCGCGGTGTCAGGGCCGATCCCGTAGAGGGCGAGCAGCCCGGGGGCATGCGCGGTCACCAGCGGGACGATGAGCTCGTCGAGGCGCTGCAGCTGGCCGTCAAGGAATTCGGCGCGCCGTCCCAGCTCCCGCAGCGCGATGCGGACGGCGTAGCCGACGACGTCGCCGGGGCGGGGCCGCAGGGACGCCATCTCGGCCACCAGCGCGGCCGGGGTGTGCCTGGCGAACCTGGCTCGCAGGTCATCGGGCCCGGTCAGGACCAGGGCCCGGGCCTGGTTGATGGTCTGGGTCCGCTCGGAGCGGGCGCTGCGCTTGGCGACCATCAGCGCGCGGATCGCCTCGACCGGGCCGTCCCGGCCCTTCGGCGCGCCGCGGGCCCGGCCGGACTGGGCGGCGCGGGCGGCGCTGACAGCGTCCAGCGGGCCGGACTTGCCCTGCCGGCGGCGGTCCTGGCGGTCCGAGCGGCCGGCCTCCACGACCCGGACGCCGGCAGCGGTGACGTGCCGGGACAAGCCCGCGCCGTAGCTGCCGGTGCCCTCGATCCCGGCCAGGCAGACCGTCCCGAACCCGCCCAGCCAGCCCAGAAGGGGCCGTAGCCGGCCGCCGTGGCCGGGAACTCCCGGACGCCCAGCAGCCCTCCGATGGGATCGAGCGCGGCGGCGACATGCACATCAGCATGGGTGTCTACGCCGCCGGTAATGGCGCGTGTCTCTACGATGGTCAATGCCATCCCTTTTCTCTGGTTGAGGGCTGAGGGGTGGCACGCACCCGCTGGCCGTCGGACCTGTGAACCCCGGCCTCTTGTCCAGGACGGGCAGATCAGACCGGCAGCGCCGGCGGGTGC
>WNGG01008681.1_pt1 | contig 11169 bp, 8 predicted proteins | sample 5400661 | NCBI WGS metagenome assembly WNGG01 (sample SAMN13153372, study PRJNA577476) | soil metagenome | isolation source: 100 cm soil or saprolite under Garry oak tree replicate 1 | place: USA:California | collected 2016-06-15 | reverse complement strand
AGATAGCAGCCGGTTGGCCCTGCTTACCATTTGAGACGCACGGTTGTTGGAGGTAGGTAGACACATCGGCCCGCGTCACCTTTTCAGGATTGCCCCGGCCTTCAAAGAACCTGTGCAGGATGCCAGTGTAAGAAATGATGGTCGCCTGTGACTGCGAACGCCTGAACAGGTCCTCCAGGTAGTGTTCAAAGCACTGCTGCCAGCTGGAATCATCAAAGAGTTGAGTAACTTCTTTAGCAGCTCGCCGCCCCGGATTGTTGCCTGTAAAGATGCCCTGCTCTATGGCATGGTTGTAAAAGTCTTTGATTGGTTGGCGCCTGCGTTTGACGGTTTGATAAGACACCGCTCCATGGGATATGGCAAGGATTCCTTCCTGAGACAGCCATAAGAACCGCTCAAGCAGTAAATACTTCTTTTGTATGATGCTGATCGCTAGAGTAGTTTCATCTGGCGAACAGCGGTCTTCTTTTTACGCTTCGGCTTCGCTTTTTTGGGCGAGATGGCGGCAACCATGTTGGTCGTTGTTCTTTTTTTCGAGCGCTTGGTGATGACCTGGATGTCATAATTGAGGGGTGGCGGTGATTGCGTCAAGTCGAGCTGATAGCGCCCGAAACGATTGATATGCTGGCACACATAGGGAGAAAGGGCAGCCACCACCTGTTCATCTAACTCGATGCCTTCCTGGGTGAGTTGGTGTAAGACGTCGCTGATCACCTGCACGTTGTAGAAGATGAGGCAGTTGGCAATCAGATGATTGAACTTGATACACTTGCGTTGTTCCGCTCGTCGATTGTGGGTGATGACACCTTCTCCTCCGAAAAAGGCCCATTTGGCAAAGCCGTTAAAGGCCTCGCTCTTGTTGGTCGCTGCTTGGATGGTGGAGCGCAATTCCGCGTCGTCGAGATAATGCAGGAGAAAATGGGTCCTGATCACTCGTCCTAATTCCTGGAACGCCTGGTAGAGTTTGTTTTTCCGGCTATAGGCTCCCAACTTCCGTAAAATGGTCGACGGGGTAATCTTGCCCGCTTTGATGGAGAGGGCGACACGAATCATATCAGGCAAATGGGTCTCGATCAGGCTCCACTCGATCGGCTCCGAGAAAAGACTCTCCAGATGCGTGTAATGGACGTTGGGATCAGGGCGGAAGAGTTTGAGATCTTTCCAGTTCCTGATCCTGGGCATCAGGGAAATGCCCAGCAGATGCGCCAGACCAAACACGGTGGTGCTCTGCGCTTGTGTATCGCCATGCACGGTCTCCGGTCTGATGGAGGCGTCCTCTTTGGCAAACATATCCAGAATGTACGAGCCCTCCCAGACCCCACAAGGAATAAAGTGACTGAAGAGCGCGATGTAGGTATCCGAGACATGATAATAGCCGATCCCCCCATAGCCGCCGTAGCGGATGTGGTATTCGGCCAGCAAGTTTTGCTCATACATCTCCCACTTGGTGCCGTCGGCGGAAGCCCGTTTGCCCGTCCCCCAGTATTTGGGGAGATGGAAGCGATTGTAGGCCGCAATGACCGAGCGGATGGCCTCATCCAGCTTTTCTTCGGTGATATGGTGCTGATTGACCCAGGACAGATCACGGCGATCGACTCCACTCAGTGAACGAGCCGTCTGGGATGGCCCTAAATTACAGCCATAACAAAAGGCGATGGCGAGATAACGAGCGACCGGATGATCGAGTTTGCTGGCGTGTCCTGACAAGGGAGCAAAAAAGCGTGTCCAGTTGAGCCACTGTTCGGTATGCATCACGGCATGAAGAATGCTAATGGGCTTGAGACGCTCGGCAACGATCCGCTCCAGCAGTGCAAGTCCCTCGAGGTCAACCTGTTTGGCGAGTGGATGTAAGATCAATTCCCCTTTTTCAAAGGACAGGTACTGATTTGAGGGGAAGCCCTCATCCGTTTGCTGTATGCGGGTGTGCAGCCAGTCCCGCAGCGAGGCGACAAACGCCTTTCCGTCGGTCGGGAGGGCCACCTGCGTGCCATACATCTCAAGCTGCAGGGCATACTCCTCCCATGAGATCAATTGCTCGCGATAGTCCGCATACTGGTCACTCCCCTCGACGTAGAGATCGCCCGATTTGAGATCCCAGAGGAGCTGAGAAAAGACGGCGATCTCGAAGTGCCGCCGCAGGACTTTGTCGGGACAACTCTCACGCTTGCTCTGCCCGGTCATGAACTTCCACCAGGTGTCCGAGGCCCAGGAGAGGTCAACCAGGGGAAGGCGTTGTTCCTCCGGGGTTCCTGGATTCTGCACCGTCGCGGTGATTACCCAGTCTCCACGACAGCCCTCGTGGGCCTTGAGAAAGACGATGGCCTCTTCCAGGCTGCGATCCTGGCTACTCGATCGGAATTCCATAGCCGAGAGCAGACGGAAAAGCTGAGCACGATGACCTTTGTAGTAGGACCAGAGAAAGGGCTGGTAATTGTTGCCGACATGCGCCAGGTGTTCCTCACAGTCCTGGAGGATCTTCGCCGCCCGGTCCCCAATGACCGACTCCATGGCCGCCAGGCGCTCCTCGGAGGTGCCTTCTTTGCCATAGGCTGTGACCAGGTCGCGCAGCGTGAGCACCAACGCATCGGTTCGAGCCTGGTGCTTAACCCGATAGAGTTCGAGCGCGTCTTTGCCTTTCTGATGGATCGCGAGCATACGCTTGATAAACATCTCCGCCAGGTCATCGAGCGCTCCGGCGGACTGCACCTGCACGAACGCTGCCGCCAGCGTGAGCCGCTTGTGAGGCTCCAGGTCTTTCATCTCGGTCGCGTCCAGGGCTCGCGCCTCGGTGGCCAGCTGCTTGACTTTGCCCTCAGCGAGGTCCTCGAACAGGCGAGGAGGAAGCAGTTTCCGCTGCTCGGAGATGACAAACAGGTGGTCAATGAGGTCACGTAGATGCGTGAGGGTAGGGCTGGCAGGTTCTTGTTTGAGCTGTTCCCAGCCAGAGAGACGAGCGCCATCCTCGACCACGAAGAGCGCATCCAACGCGGCTCTTGCCTCTTGCGGGATGGCCTGAGAGATCCGGCGGTAGAGGCCGCGCGTCGTCATGGCTCGTACATGATGGGCCGCTTTGTCCAGCGTGGCAAAGGGAGGGAGTTCAAAGCACTCCTTGGCGAGTTCTTCCAGGGCCACGTTGATCAGGTCGGCCAGGTCTTCTTTGGTTCTGGCAGCCTCGATCATGGCCTTGAGCAGACACGTGCGCGCGGCAGAATCATACGGTTTGAGCTGTTGCGCGGCCCGGATGAGGGGAATGTGCCGTTGCCTCGTTCCGCTGCTATCGTAGCTGTCCAGGTCAGAGACATCGAGGTGGGGATCAATGAGCCTGGCAATATGCTCGAGAATGGGAACGGGAACCTCACTGAGAGGAATGAAGCGCCCCAGGCGCTGATAGGTTTTGAGCAGCACAAGAAAGCCTACCTCAGCAACACTGCCTTTGGTGGAACGAGCCGCCAGAAAGCGTTCCGCAGGGGTGGGGGTATAGACCTCGGCCAGGTCTTTCGCGGTCAGGTTTCGCTTGAAGCGGGGATAGGCTGTGCGTTCAATCGCCGTCATGGATTTCGACGTTTCGCTACAAGATCATTTCAGCTAGACACAAGCATTGATTTCTGCTACTATAGCAATGTGGTAGTCGATGCGGCAATTTCGTAGGACTTTTTTCTGCTAACGTTCCCGCTATCCCTCGAAAGGCATTTCTGCTAGGGTTGTTGGCACGAGTTAGAAGACAAGGCGGTACATGAAGCGGACGGCACATCCACCACTCTCACCTGCAGGCCTTGAGGCACTGGCTTCCTATGAGCACTGGTTGCGCGAGCGAGAAGATCTCACCCCCGCATCCATTCGCAATTACCTGAGCGATCTGCGCCACTTCATCGCCTGGTATGAAACGGAGCGAGAAGCTCAGGCCAACGACTGCTTTACACCACAGGGAATTACCACTCCAGCTCTGACGGGGTATCGGACCTATTTGCAGACCGTGCAACGACAGAAACCGGCCTCGGTCAACCGTTCCCTCATCAGCTTGAAGCGCTACTTCGGGTGGGTCTCACAGCAGCACCTCATCACCTATGATCCTTCCGTCGCCGTCAAACTCGTTGGACAAGAGGATATCGCCCCTCGCCATCTGGACGATCAAGAAGAACAGCGGCTCCTGGTAGCTGTCACGAAAGCAGGAAACCTGCGGGACCGCGTCCTCATTGTCCTCTTGTTGCACACAGGACTGCGAGCGCGAGAAATCTGCCGACTCCGGCGTGACCAGGTGAAACTGGGCAAGCGGAGCGGCTTCCTCGAAATCATTGGGAAGCGCAACAAATATCGCGAGGTGCCACTGAACGCGACTGCTCGCAAAATGCTGGAGGAGTATCTTCCCACCCTCCCGCCTGACGCTGTCTTCCTTTTTCCATCAGGCAAGACGAAAGAGGCACTGTCAGAACGCGCCTTGGGCTATATCGTCAAAAAATACGCGCACGTAGCAAAGCTCCTCGATGTCAGTCCTCATGATTTGCGCCACCGTTTCGGCTATCGCATGGCTGAGTCCGTGCCGTTGCATCGATTAGCACAGATCATGGGGCATGATTCATTAGACACGACCGAATTGTATATTCAAGGCACCAAGCACGATTTGCAGCCAGCTGTCGAGACCATTGCCTGGACGTGAAGAGAGATCGCCTATGCAGGACAACATCATCGTCTTTCCGGAGCCCCCGCCAGGTGACAAAGCCCAGCTTGCCACACCTCCCCTCCCTGTCTCGCCTACAAAGCTCGTTGGCCGTGAGCACGAGGTGCAGGCTCTTCGCGCGTTGCTCTTGCGCCCAGACGCCCGCCTGCTCACCCTCACCGGCACGGCTGGAGTGGGCAAAACGCGCCTCGCGCTCGAGGTCGCCCGGGAACTGGTGCATGACTTCGCCGATGGCGTTCACGTAGTCTCCCTCGCTCCCATCAGCGATCCCGCACTCGTCATTCCTACCATCGCGCACCGCTTGGGGCTCGCCGAGAGCGGATCGCAGCCGTTGCTCGAACTGCTCAAGACCTCGCAGCGCGACAAGCACCGGCTCCTGTTGCTGGACAACTTCGAGCACGTCATCCAGGCCGCAACCCTGCTTGCTGAGCTGTTGGAAGCCTGCCCCACTGTCAAGATCCTGGTCACGAGCCGCGAGGTGTTGCGCCTGCGGGCTGAACACCGATTCGCCGTCCCACCCCTCGCGCTCCCAGACCCCAAGCACCTCCCAGATGACCGATCGCTCGCACACGTTCCGGCGGTGGACCTCTTCATCCAACGGGCACAGGCCATCCGATCTGATTTTTACGTGACGGCGGACAATGCTGCGACTATCGCCGAGATCTGTCTTCGACTCGATGGGTTGCCGCTGGCCATCGAACTGGCGGCAGCTCGCATCAACTTGCTCCCACCACAGGCCCTCCTGGCCCGGCTTTCGCAGCGCTTGACCGTCTTGACCAGCGGCGCACGGGATGTGCCAGAGCGGCAGCGAACCTTACGCAATACCCTTGCCTGGAGCTATCAGCTTTTAGATGCGAAGGCCCAACGCCTCTTCCGTCGCCTCTCCGTCTTCGTAGGCGGCTGCACCTTAGAGGCGGTCTGTGCCGCTCTTGATGCCGAGACCACAGCGGTCTCGGTGTTAGATGGAGTGGCCTCCCTCGTTGACAAAAGTTTGCTGCACCAAACGGAGCAAGTGGATGGTGAGCCACGCTACGTCATGTTGGAGACGATCCGCGAGTATGGATTGGAGTGCCTGCAAGCGTGTGGGGAGCTGGAGGCAGTGCGTCGTGCACATGCGGCATATTATCTGCGACTTGCAGAAGCGATGGAACCGTTGATCAGGGCAGAACAGGTACAGTGGCTGGACCAGCTCGAGCGAGAGCATGGGAACTTGCAGGCCGCACTGAGCTGGTTGATCACGTCTGAAGAGAGGGAGCTCGCCTTGCGGTTCGGCGGGGCCCTGTGGCAGTTCTGGCGGAGGCATGGCCATTTGAGTGAGGGGTACGGCTTCCTGGAGCGCACGCTTGCGGACTCCGAAGGAACTGCAGCACCCATACGGGCGAAGGCGCTCATCGGTGCCGGGGTGCTCGCAGGTGAGCTAGGGAACTATGCACAGGCAGAGATCCTCTGTGAAGAAGGCCTGAGGCTCTCTCGCGATCTTGAGGACCCTCGGAGCATTACCACCTCGCTCTGGATGCTGGGACGTGTGGCCTACCATAAGGGCGAGTATGTAGTGGCGCGTTCACTGGTGGAGGAAGCGCTCGCGGTCGCTCAGCAGGTAGGCAGTTCCTGGGAGATGACCCACGCACTCGACACCTTGACCTTTATTGCCTATGATGAGGGAAAGTACGAAGAAGCATGTGCGCGAGGTGAGGAGTGCCTAGTACACGCAAGGCGGGCAGGCGACAACAAAGCGATTAGGAACGCGCTATTTATCCTGGGACTGGCGCATGTGACTGCAGATAACCAGGTGAGAGGCATCACCTTGCTCGAAGAATTCGGTGCGCTCGCCCGCGCAGCGGGTGATGAAAGGGACCTTGCCTGGGCGCTCGTCTTTCTCGGAGGATTGAGGACCTGTTTTCTCGATGCGGGTGCCTCAGGACGCATGCTGTTGGAGGAGGGCTCGATGCATGCCAGGAGGGTAGGAGATCAGGAAGTCATCGTGAATGCCGGCTATTGGCAGGCCCTCGATGCCTTTATGCAGGGCGACTATCCAGTGGCACGAGCATTGCTAGAGGAGTCCCTGAGCGTGGTCATGCGGGGGGTGTCCCATGGCAATTTTGTGCTTGTCCGCTGCCTGGAACTCTTGGGAGAAGTCGTCGCCGCCCTGGGAGAGCCAGTATGGGCAGTGCACCTCTGGGGAGCGGCCGAGGCCCTGCGGACAAGCACCGGCCTGGCCATACCGCCGGGCGCGCTCATCATCTATGAGCAATTTACCGCGTCCGTATGCATCAAACTGGGTGAGGAAGCGTTTCAGGCAGCACTGGCCGAGGGACGTGGCATGACACTTGAGCAAGCCCTTACCGCACAAGGACAAGTGGCCAGACCTGAACCGCGTTCCAACACACCAACGGGAACTCCCGCTGGAACACTCTCATCTCCACCAACGTCCCCTGAGGGATTGACCCCTCGCGAGAGAGACGTACTGCGACTGCTGGCACAGGGCTTGACCAGCGCGCAGATTGCCGAGCAACTCGTCATTGGGGTGGTCACCGTCAATTTCCATGTGCGCTCAATCTACAGCAAGCTGGGAGTTTCCTCCCGGAGTGCGGCGACTCGCTATGCCATCGAACACAAATTGGTGTGAGACTTCCCCATCCTCAGATGCGTTCCCTGGTATAGCTTGGCTCAAAGCAAACATCATCGCTCCTGACACTTCTCCCTCTTCATCCTGCCTGCTTTCTCACCGTGACAGCCTCCCCCTCAAAACTGACGGGGCAGCCCGAGCTGAGTGGCCGCTCCTCTTCGGGGGAGAATCCCTCAGTTCTGACGGCGCATTCTCGGCCAACATGAGCTAGACTTGTGAGCAGAACGACGCGGTCGAGACGCAGCAGACAGGGAGCACGCCATCATGGAAGAACGCAGAGGCGCGGCCTTCGCTAGCACTGAGCAGCTCACGATCATGGGCAGGCAGCTGCACCCAGGCGATCGGGCCCCCGACTTCCGTCTGGATTACCTGGATCTGGCGGATGTGGCCATCCGCACGATTTCCCTGGCTGACTCGGCAGGAATGGTCCGTCTGCTCAACGTGGTGAACAGCCTGGAGCGCCCGGTCTGCCAGCGAGTGACGCGACGGTGGGAGGCTCTGTGCGCAGCGTTGCCACCCGATGCGTGCATCTATACCGTGAGTAGGGACTCGCCACAGCTGCAAGCTCGTTGGCAGGACACCGCAGGCGTTTTGCACCAAGTCCTCTCTGCCCATCGCAGTGAGCAATTCGGGCAGAACTATGGGGTGTGGATCAAGGAGTGGCGACAGCTCGCACGAGCCGTCTTTGTGCTTGATCGAAACAACTGCATCGTCTACGCCGAGTACGTCGCCGATCAGCTTGGTGAGCCAGACTACGTAGCGGCTCTGCAAGCGGTTTAGCAGGCCGCTTACTGGAGCATGTAACCGGAAAGTTGTAGGTTTCTGCTTATAGAAAAAAGCGGAAAGGAGTACTGCTGATGCCAGAGTGGATGATTTATGGCGCGAATGGTTACATGGGCGAACTCATTGCCCGCGAGGCGAAGGCGCGCGGGTTGCAGCCCATATTGGCAGGACGTAATGCCAGAGCGCTTACCAAGTTGGGCCAAGAACTGGGCTGCGAAATACGCATCTTCGACCTGACTGACCCGGCGGCCATTGTGCAGCAGCTGGCAGGCATTGATGCGGTGCTCCACTGCGCCGGGCCTTTCTCGGCCACCAGCCAGCCCATGCTTGACGGCTGCCTGCGCACGAGCACCCATTATCTGGCTATTGCGGGCGAAATCGCCGTCTTCGAGGCAATTTTTCGTCGGACGGAGGAGCTGGAGCAGGCCAAGATTGTCGCGCTGCCGGGAGTAGGCTTCGATGTCGTCCCGACCGATTGCTTGGCTGCACTCCTCAAGCGGCAGTTACCGGATGCCACCCACTTGCGCCTGGCGTTTGCGTCCAAGTATGGCCGGACGAGTCGCGGAACCATGAAGACGCTGATCGAGCTCATCGCCCAGGGCTGCAAGATGCGCCAGGATGGCAACATTGTCGAGGTCACTCCCAAGCTGGCGCAGATTCCTTTTGGGAATCAGGTGTTGCCAGCGATACGCATCAACTGGGGTGATGTGTCCACCGCCTATTACTCGACCGGGATTCCCACCATCGAGGTCTATGTCGGTGGCACCAAGTCGGTCAAGCAGGTACAACAGTCGTATCGGCTGCGCCGCCTGATGAAGACAGGACCTGCGCAAGCCGTGCTCAAGGGGATCATCACCCGGACCATGACGGGGCCAACCGAGGCTGAGCGGGAGAGCGACGAAACCTTGGTCTGGGGCGAGGTCACCAACGCGGCGGGCCAGCAGGTCGTGCTAAAGCTGTGCACCCCAGAAGGCTACAACTTGACCAAGGATGCGGCGGTCACGGCGGTGGTCACCCTGTTGGAGCGTGGCTTGCCACCTGGCGCCTACACGCCGTCGCTGGCCTTTGGGCCGGAGTTTGTGTTGGGGCTCCGTGGCGTCGTGGGTCCGACAAAGGCATGAGCCGCAGTCTCAGATCAGCGACGAGTGTTTAGCAGTGCCCGCTCCAGGCTCCCTCTGGCAGTCACTAAGCGCTCAAGAGTCGAGATGGCATGCTCTCTGCCGGAAAGATGTGTGACGTAGTTGAGGCCTGGGATGATCCCCAGACCCCGAATGCATGAGAACAAACTCTTCTACGAAAGGAGATCTTACATGGAAACTGGACTCCAGGGGCAACTGAAGAAAAGTCAGCTCCCCTCTGCAATGGGCGATCTGTTCCCGAAGAGGCCGGAGGCCGATCATCTCTGGTGGTGGAAGGACAGTGACGTCGTCTCCATTACCTACCTGACGCCTGAGGCAGCTGCGGCAGCAGTGCTGCCATCCGAGTTCAGCCTGCCGCGGGCTCCTGTAGAGGGCCTGACGGTGGCCACGCTGACGTTTGGGAAGTACCGTAGCAGCACGCTCGGTCCGTACAATGAGGTGTTCCTGCAGGTTCCCTGCCTCTACAAGGGCCAGCTGTACTTCTATATCCCTTCCATCTACGTGACCAATGACGGGGCTCTGGCGAGCGGGCGCGAACTGTTTGGCTTTCCTAAGCAACTCGCCACCATCGAGCTGGACTCCTCGGGTGCAAGTATCAGTGGCTCTCTCGAGCGTCACGGGGTGCGGGTAGCCAGTATCAGCTTCAAGCAAGGGAATATGCTCTACTCTGTGCCCCTGCCGACGAAAGAGAAGGTAGCTCTGTCCCCGCCCTTTGACCAGATGATCGTGCTGCCGGAGCCGATCGGCAGGCCGCAGGGGTTTCCGTTCCGGGTAGCCACCACTCGGTTCATCCCCGACGGTATCGCTCCTCAACATATCGAGTCGCTCTGGAAGTTGGAGCAAGGGGCCGTCTGGGCCGGAGAGGGCAGCATTGAGTATGCCCCATCGGACGCCGAGCCGGGAGCTTCGCTCCCGGTGGTGGGAGTGCTCCCTTCCATCCTGTTCAGAGGCGATATGGCGTGTTACGGCGGCCAGGTGCTCACGGAAATGGAATAAGTCGTACTGGTCCCAAGGGCTTGCTGAAAGAGGCCTGATCATCATTCATCAGGCCTCGCTCATTTTCTACAATGTCCATGTGATCAGTGAGGTCTTAGAACAACTCAATCAAGAAGGGGCAGAACTGGATGAGCAGGCAGTAGGAGCGCTGTCTCCGTTGTAAACGCTACTTGAAGACTGGCTCATCCTCGAATTTAGGGATTTTAGAATTGCAGAGCTATTTCTTCTCAATTTGAAATGACTTCTGGAGCAAAGATACCATGTCGGAGCTTTTGCATAAGCTCATCCGTTCCCCAAATGTGAGGATGATCCAATCTTTCAATGGCGATCACACTTCCGCATCTTCGCCAGCGCATTAACTGCTTTGGAGAGTATCAACTCGATCTGACGCAGCCACCCCGTGCCCTGAATTATGATATTCAAGTCATTACCATTCCTGCGAAAAAAGGAAAAGTGGTCAAGATGGTTGCGACGGCAGCGCAAAAACGAGCCACGCAGAAGCGGAGAAAGAAGAAAATGGCACATCAGATGAAACTTTTCTAGAGAGCACTATCGCATATTACCAATTTTCACGAGTATTTGAGATTTTTGCTGTCCAAATGGCTGCCCCAGGAAGAAATCCTTGCCATATCCCCACCTGAGCGAGTCGGTACGCTGGGGCATCGCGGAGGCGCTGGGAACGCTGGGGGAACACAGCATCGTCCCGCAGTTGGTAGCCTTGCTCTCCTACAAGCATCTGAACGAGTCGGTACGCTGGCGCATCGCTCTGGCGCTGGGAGCGTTGGGGGAGCGCAGTATCGTCCCGCAGTTGGTAGACTTGCTTCCTAACAAGCAAGTGGACGATTATATACGTGGGCGCACCGCGGAGGCGCTAGAAACGCTAGAGGAGCGCAGTATCGTCCCGCAGTTGGTGACCTTGCTCTCCAATGACCAGATGGATGGATCGGTAC
>WNGG01022965.1_pt1 | contig 11170 bp, 8 predicted proteins | sample 5400661 | NCBI WGS metagenome assembly WNGG01 (sample SAMN13153372, study PRJNA577476) | soil metagenome | isolation source: 100 cm soil or saprolite under Garry oak tree replicate 1 | place: USA:California | collected 2016-06-15 | reverse complement strand
AAATCAGCGCAGATCGTTGGTAAGGATGCTCGTCCCTGGTTCATCATGTGAAATTGTTCGCAGCGGACCACGGGGAATTGGGCAAAGTTACGTGTGCCCACGAAGGTCCCCAGGCACGATCTTTGATAAAGCCGCTCATTGAGTTCATGGTACAAGGGCTGCATCGCCGGCCCGATCTTGTGTATGATTACGCCCGGTGAATTAATCGAAGGCCCCAGAGGTAAGTTAATCGTGACCAAGAACAACGGCGAATCAGACGGCAACGAACATAAATGGGTTTATCTTTTCGAAGAAGGCAGCGGCGATAATAAAGCGTTGTTTGGCGGCAAGGGCGCCGGCCTTTGCGAGATGACGCAAGCCGGACTACCCGTTCCTCCCGGACTAATCGTAACCACTGAAGCCTGCAACGCTTATTACGACAACGAGAAAGATTTCCCCGAAGGCATGTGGGAGCAGGTTAAGGAAGCTCTCCTGGAAGTCGAGAAAAAAGTCGGGAAGCGATTTGGCGATTCCAGGAATCCCCTGCTCGTTTCCGTGCGATCGGGCGCTGCCTTTTCCATGCCTGGAATGATGGACACGGTTTTGAACCTCGGCTTGAACGAAGATACCGTCCAGGGTCTCGCCGAGCAGACCGGCGATCTTCGTTTTGCTCTCGATGCCTACCGCCGCTTTGCTTCGCTATTCGGCGAAATCGTGATGGGAGTCACCCACGAAAAATTCGAGCGGGTAATGGATCGTTTCAAAGCGCAAACCAGCGGCGGTAGCGATACGGATCTAAAGGCCGAAGAGCTGCGCGAGATCATCGCGGCAGAGAAAGAGATTATTATCGCGGAGCAGCACGCCATTCCGGACGATCCTTACGAGCAGCTCCGCGTGGCAATAAAAGCTGTCTTTAATTCATGGATGGGCCGTCGCGCCGTTGACTATCGTCGCATTAACCGCATTCCCGACACGCTGGGCACGGCCGTGAATGTCCAGGCGATGGTGTTTGGCAACATGGGCAAGAACAGCGGGACCGGGGTCGCTTTCACACGCAATCCATCAACCGGGAAAAAGGAATTGTACGGCGAATATCTGCTGAACGCGCAGGGCGAAGATGTTGTCGCCGGCATACGTACGCCGAATCCAATCAGCCAGCTTAAGAAAGAGTTGCCAAAAGTCTACGAAGAGTTTTCCGCGATCACGCAGCTCCTCGAGAAGCATTATCACGATATGCAGGATTGCGAGTTTACGATCGAGCGCGGCAAGCTCTGGATGCTGCAGACGCGGACAGGCAAACGGACGGGCGCGGCCGCAGTGCGCATCGCGGTTGATATGACCGGAGAACGCTTGATAGATCGCGCCACGGCGGTGCAACGGGTCACGCCGGAACAACTTGATCAACTACTGCATCCGACTGTCGATCCCAAAACGGACGCGCGCGTCCTGGCCACCGGACTTCCGGCCAGTCCCGGCGCGGCGCACGGCAAAGTCGTGTTCAGTCCCGATGAAGCCGAAGAGATGGCGCGCGAAGGCGCCGAAGTAGTCCTGGTCCGGCAAGAGACCAGCCCGGATGATTTTCACGGCATGGTCGCGGCGCAGGCGATCGTAACTGCGCGCGGCGGCATGACCAGCCACGCCGCGGTGGTCGCGCGCGGCATGGGCAAGACTTGTGTCTGCGGAGCTTCTGCCCTGGAAGTTGATTACAGCCAGCAACAATTCACCGTGAACGGAGAGGTCATAACCAAGGGCGAGTGGATTACCGTCGATGGTTCGACCGGCCGCGTGTTCCTGGGCAAAATACCGACGATTCAGCCTTCGCTCGGTCCGGATTTTTACGAGCTGATGAAGTGGGCGGACGGATTTCGCCGGCTGAAGGTGCGCGCGAATGCCGACACGCCTCACGATGCACGGGTGGCGCGATCGATGGGCGCCGCAGGCATAGGACTTTGTCGCACGGAACACATGTTCTTTGGCGATAAGCGCCTGGCCAGCATGCGGGAAATGATTCTCGCCGACGGCACGGGCGCGCGCGAGAAAGCTTTAGAGAGTTTGCTGCCGTTGCAACGCGGAGATTTCGTAGGCATCTTCCGCGAGATGGCCGGCTTTCCGGTAACGATTCGGCTGCTGGATCCGCCCTTGCACGAATTTCTTCCGAACGTTGACGAATTGCTGGGCGAATTATCTGAATTGAAAATGGCCCTGCGCCAGGCAAAGACGCTCGGCGACATGGATCACCTGCTTGACGAGATCGATGAGAAGCGACAGTTGCTTCATCACGTCAATAAAATCCGCGAGACGAATCCAATGCTCGGATTTCGCGGCTGCCGGCTCGGCCTCCTTTTTCCTGAAGTCACCAGAATGCAATGCCGCGCGATTTTTGAAGCGGCCTGCCAGGTCAGCGGTGAACGGAAGAAAGTCACGCTCGAAATCATGGTCCCGCTCGTGTCCATCGCGGAAGAACTGCGCCAGCAGTCAGAATTGATTCACGAAGTTGCGCGCCAGGTGATGGGCGAGCACGGCATGAAACTCGAATACACGGTAGGCACGATGATCGAATTGCCACGCGCAGCGTTGACGGCCGACAAGATTGCAGCGCACGCCGATTTCTTTTCTTTCGGCACCAATGACCTGACCCAAACGACATTTGGTTTGAGCCGGGATGATTCCGGACGTTTTCTCCCGACGTACGTCGATCGGAAACTTCTCAGCGACGATCCTTTTCAGGTTCTGGATCGCGAAGGCGTGGGTGAATTGGTTCGGCTGGGGGCCGAACGCGGCCGTAGCGTCAAACCGGATCTGAAAGTCGGCATCTGCGGAGAGCATGGCGGCAATCCCGAATCGATCGCTTTCTGTAACGAGATTGGTATGGACTATGTAAGCTGTTCGCCTTATCGCGTTCCCGTCGCGCGTTTGGCCGCCGCCCAGGCGACTCTCGAAGCGAAGAGGGCTGCTGAAGCTTCCGCGGCCAGGGATCTGGCGGAAAAGGAACAAGCCCAGTCGACGAAGGCTGTTCTCGCGGCGTCTGAGATCTCTCCGGAAGTTGTGGGCGCAGCGTAGTCACGTCTGTTGTCTTCCCGGCAAAAGTGAAAGTTATTTTTCAATTCCTGACACGGGCGTCTCGCTCGTGAACCACGCGCGAGATGCGCGTGCCAAGGTCGAATCAAGGAAGGGGATTTTATGAATTACTATCGCCAGGTGGCGAAGCGGTTTGGTTTCGTCGCCACGCTTGCGGTTCTCGTTACTTTCTCGACGGTCGCGAACGCGCAAACGCCGGACGCCGGCCAGCCCACATCAAAACCAACACCGAGCCCATCGCCTGCGCCGTCCTTAGAAAAGAAATTTCTCAGCAACATTCTTCACGATCAGCGGGCGATCTGGACCTCTCCATTCAGCGCGCGACGCAGTGATATTAAATGGCTGGTTCCGCTTGGCATTTCTACCGGAGTGCTCCTGGGAACTGATCGGAACACATCGGCTGAACTGGTCGAAGGCGGGAGCCATCAGACGCGACTCAACGTGAGTCATAACATTGCTCGGGCCGGCTCGTTTTACAGTGTGATTGGCGCAGCCGCCGGGTTTTATTTGGTCGGCCGCGCGAAAAATGATCAGCGCGCGCGAGAGACTGGGTTGCTCGGAGCTGAGGCGCTGATTGACGCCAACATCGTGACCGCGGCGCTGAAGCTGGCGACGCAGCGTCCCCGTCCTGATTTTGATAATGGCAGGGGACGATTTCGTGCCGACGGCAATTCGTTTCCCTCTGGACACGCAGCCAACGCCTGGGCGCTGGCAACGGTGATCGCTCAGGAATACAAACATCGGCCGTTAATCAAGTGGGGCGCCTATTCTTTGGCGGCGGCGGTCAGCATTTCACGCTATACCGGGCGCAATCATTTTCTGTCCGACGCGTTGGTCGGCAGTGCGATTGGTTTTGGTATCGGGCGGTATGTCTATCGCGTGCATCACGACAAGTCTCTAGACAATGATGACAATGATGGCGGCATCACGAGCTTTCGAAAATCGAAGTTCTTCCCGATGATTGCGCCACAATATAGCCGCGTGGCGCGCGTATACGGAGTCCGGCTGTCATGGAGTTTTTAGCCGTCGTTGCCGGCAGAGTCGCGTCCCGCCGGCGCCGGCACTTTTTCTTGACTTAGGTCTCAGCAGGGAATAGATTGAGTTCCTTCCCCTGACAGATCCATCTACTTCGTGAAGGAGCTACGGAAATGAGAAGACTCTTTTTTGCTTTAGCCATGATTGCGGTGTTTTTCTTCAGCGGCCTGGTTTATGAATCGGCTTCGGCCCAAAACAGCAACAGCAGCACTACCATGGGCCCAACAGTGCAAGGGAGACAGGGCCGCCGGCATCGGCGTCAGTGGCGCCGTTGGCACCGGCGGCATCGTCGCATGGGGAGAGGAAACAGAAACTCGAACACCTAACGAATAATTCCTGACGGTGAATGGAAGCCCCACAAAAGTGGGGCTTCTTTTTTGTCAGTTTGACGACATTAACTAACCACGAAGACAAAATCAGAATCAAAACGTGAAGAATAGATGATATTCGAATTCGCGAGAAGGATTGGAAGTTGCAACTCAGCTGCGTTGAGAAATCTCAAAGTGTAAGTTTGAAGGGAGAATTATGAAGAAGATAATTGCCATTGTACTGATCTTCCTCACCCTGAGTTTTGCGGTGCCGTCGATTTCGTCGGCGCAGGTCAGACGTCATCGACGCTACCATCGCACTTTCTGGCAAAAGCATCGTGACAAGCTGACCGTCGCGGGCACCACTCTCGGCGGCGCGGGCATTGGCGGGATTGCTGGTGGCCGGAAAGGCGCTCTGATCGGCGCAGGAGCAGGAGCAGGCGCGGGCGCGCTTTATACTTACAAGATTCGCAAGCGACATCGACATCGCCGGCGAGTGTAAGCGGTAATCCCGAACTAGCGGATACAGTTGTACGGAGGGGTTGGGGTTAATTCATTCTTTATCAATAATGATCCCAACTCCTCCCCTGAATGAAATTCTGGATGCGTTGATTGGCAAGTCATTGCCGTTCCTGCTCAGCGCTGCCTCGGCAATTCCCAGCTCGGCCATCAGCCGGACCTCGGGCCGTTCGAATAGATTGGCTAGCGCCAGCGCGCGATCGAAGTCGAGCCGGGCGAGGTAGACGAGACATTGGTTAAGACTGACGACGGTGTTAGCCAAAGCGCTCATGCCGGGCGTCATCCATTCGCCATCTTTCAGATATCGATTTTCAAAACCGTCAAGCACCGCGGCTGCCGCAATTAGTTCATTCGTTTTGGTTACGAGCGGATGGACGAGCGCGAAGCTTTGATCCAGATCCAACCCTGCATAAGCTTGCGCGAGCTGTATCTGCGCCCATATTTGAGTCGAGTTTCCGGGCATTGAGATGACCAGCGTCCTCGCCTCGTCGAGTAAATTCAACGCGCCTTTCTTATCGTTCTTAGCGGCCAGCCGGTTCGCGAACTGAACCAATACCTGAATTTTGCGATCAGGATTGCGCAACTTGTTCATCAAGCTGCGCGTCTCAGCCATTTGGTCGGCATTCGCCGCGTTGTTGAGTGCCTGGCTATCAAACTGCTCCAACATCTGCCGCTTTTGCACCGGATCGGAAATCAGCTCTGAGACTATCTGCCGGGCGCGGTTGGGATCGGTGGAAAAAGCTTTCCAGGCCGCATTTTGATAAATCTGGCTGCGCAGGTCCGCCGGATACTTTTGGGCGAGCGCGAGCACGTCATCCACAGTGCCGCTCTGATTAACTTGTTCCATCTCGCGGTACATTCGGGCTGACGGATCGAAGGTCGCTTCAACGCTGTCCGACCACTGGCGCATCGCCATGGCGCGGTCGGGCGCGTATTTTTCGATCTGCTGCGCCTGCGAACGGAATTCGTTGTAGAGACTTTGCGCGAGGTTAACGTTCGTTTGACTATTAGGCCTGATCGTCAGGGCCACATCGGTCAGCGTGGCAATCAAATCACGATAAGTGTCCTCGTTAGCCTGCGGCGGCTGGAACCACAAAAGGTTCCAGGCGGCATTCGCAAGTTCCTGGTTTTGTGCCAGGTCTTCGGTCTTGATCCGGTCAACCATTTCTCGATATAGCGCCTGCGCCGATCGCGGATCTTTTTGTTGTAACTCGTTTAGGAAACCAATGACCCCGTAAGAAACGCCCGCCGCGAGGCTCTTGTGGGCCAGCTTCAACGCCCGCGTAGGATCCTGGCGGGCAATCAAAGTGGCCAGATGCAGCTCGAGGTTGTTCTCGTTCGCAGAAATCCAGTTTGAGCCTGAGTCGGGGTCAGCCGGGAGCCGGGCGACGCGGTCGATCACCTGCTGGCGTTGCTGATTGAATGACGACACTTCCTGATACGCCTGCTGATCACCAACATCAATTGTGGCGACCAAGCTCGCCAGCTCGGCTGACGCCGATTTGAACAAAGCCCGCGCCCGCTTCTCATCACCGGTCCAAAGCAAATCCGCGACGATGCACTCGACGTTGATTCGATTTGCCGGAGATTGGAGATTTCCTATCTGACCGGAAATCGTTTCGATTAGATCGAAGGACTTTTTTCTATTCGCCGGTTCCGGCGGTTCCGTTTTCGCCGAATTCCCGGCCAGGTTCTGTGCGCTAGCAATTGAAGGAAGAACCAGAAGGAAACAAAAGATTACGAAACGAGAGAGCCATCGGGACATGACAAGTTCCTTTCTGTGACAATCAACTAACAGGGAGACAGTTACTGATAGTGGAACGACGCCCGGACCGGACACTTGCGAATAGCGCCTTTGGTTTTCGTTGGAAGCGAAAAATGCGATTTGAGTTTGCTGGGTCTTCACCGGCCCCGGCGGAAAACCTGGGTCCTCTGGTGGATTCTTATCGCCTCAATCCAGGGTGAACCGGAATAGTGCAGAATGGTTGATCTTCGTTTCAAATCATGACGACATTATTTTCAAGAGAAAATTGCACCTTGAGGCCCGAAGGCCGATATGAATTCACGCCCCGGTCCTTCGGACCTCGCCAAACGCAGGCCTGACCCCCAATTGGCCCAAAATTGAATCCAAATCAAATCTCGCCTAGAATTGCACGCACTAACATAAGGCCATGCAAGATGGCCGCATCCAAATTGGGGCCGTAGCTCAGCTGGGAGAGCGCATGAATGGCATTCCCGTGCCTGCGCTTTTCTTAAACATTAACAATCAAACAGGTTGCAGCCAGCGAGGATTTATTGAGGTTTGATGAGTTGTAAGGTTTCGTCCGGTCGCGTTACAGTGGCTGTCGGGAATTTCCTGGACACAAATTGGCCACAAGTTGCTAGGCGACTCTTTTGCTATGTTGGCAATGAATCCCCACCCCAGCGTTGCCTTTTTGTCATTCCGTAATTAAGGCGGAAAAACCGAGGGATTCGCGATATCCGGTGAAGCTAAGAACTCTTGGAGAGCGAATAAGGGCAAAGCGACTGGATTTTGGTCTTCGCCAGAAGGATGTGGCTGCCATAATTGGCGTGACAACGGATACGATCTGCTATTGGGAGAATAATCGCGTTCAGCCGTCTAGTAGGCTCAAGGATATGATAATTAAGTTTACTTGTAGAGGGTAAACTATTGTGTGCCGGTCTCAGCGCCGTCACTGCTCGGGACGTGTAGTACGCCACGTCCTGACAAAGATGTCATTGACCATTCCGCATGTCGTGACCTACTCTCGCCAGTCACATAGTCATGGAATAGCAAGTATCGGTTTTGGACCTATCGATATGGTTATTATGATTAATGATTATTAACCCCCAATAACAATGACCCGGACGGCATTGTAGGACGGGTTGTGGTGGTCGGAAGGGCGAAATTTCCTCCCGCGCTCCACGCGGTACTTGATCGCGCCGCTGTACAGTGCGGCGATGTTTAGACTCACCCGGCAGTCAGCACTTCTTACTCACGCCGAAGCGATCATCACCAAGATCTAAGCAGCATAGATAAACCCACCGTCAAAAGAATAAGAAGCAATAACCGCTTAGGTAGTTCCTTCCAGGTGATGAGGTAGAGTGCGCTTGAAATTAGGCCGACAGTGACTCCGGCAGTTAGTGACGCAATCGCAGGTGGCAACCAGCGCCGAAGATAATAATGATCCAATACGATGATCACAGCAATATCAAAGATCTCAACGATCGGATTGAGTTCATGGGCAGTCATGAAAACAACATCATAGTCTCAGGTTTAGATTGAAACCAAATTTCTGATTGATCTGTTTCGCGCATTTCTTCACGGACAGGACGCTCAACTTTCTACCAGTTCCTTTAAAGCCTTGTTTTCGTCAGCGTATATTATGTCCGGGGCGACAATCAGGCCGAGGACAACGACGAACATATTCCCTGCGGTCAAGGCTGCAGCACCATGAATGCCGAAATGTACGACTTCGTGACCACCGAATTCGTATAAGAAAGAGAAATCCGCTCGCGTTTTCGATAAGCGGTCTCGATATTCAGCAACTTTGGGGCTGTTCTTCACACAGTCTTCAAACTCTTTCTGCGCCTGCTTGATTTTAGCCTCTTTTTTCTTAGCGTTGTCGATAATTTGTCTCATGCTAACCGGTGCAGGGTTCTGCGGAAATTCGTTGTAACTCCGAACTCACTTCGTGAATAGAGAGGATGGCAGCATTGTGCTGAATCTTTCCTTTGTACGCTGTTCTGAGAGGGTTTCTAATATCTTTCCGTCGGACGTCCTAACTACTAAGCTAATGAACCTGTCGAGTCGGCCACATGGCTTGTCCACAGTCGCCTGCACAAGCAGGTAGATTTTGCTGCCTCCATCGCCCCAGCCAAACCCGTATACATTAGGATCGACTGTGGAAGACCCACAGCGCGTTCTTCGCCGGTAAAGCGATACTGCCGCCCTCTCCACAGTTTTGTCTTCGTAAATGCGGGAGCCGCTGATCCTGAACAGCCTGAAGATGCTCGACATACCGGAACCTTCGCCATCACTGACAAAGAACGCGTCAGATCTGGGTGACCATGAGAACATCGCTGGGGGTTCGACTTGTCGCCCCCTCAAACGGATCGTCTTACCTTTGATCGACATTCTTCCGTTTGAAGCGAATTTCATTACCAGGCGGTTGTTGGGCGACGGGAACTCTACGGCGCAATCTGCAACGACTTGACGAACGGATTGATTCCACGCAGGGACACCGGAATCCTTGCAGCCCTGTGCGAAGCTGGCGGAGCAAAACACGGCACACATGACGGAAACTATCAGTTGAATTATTTTGGACATTTAACCCCCGCGGTATTTTCCGGGATCCAAGTCGTAACCTTGGCCGTTCGCGTCGAAGCCCAGGCATCCGCCTGCGACCCGGAGTTGTACACATCGATCTGATTGCCCGAGGAGTTCCGCACTGATGGTGGGCCGATGTTGTCGACTGGAAAGAACGGCCCCTGGGTCGGAATGCCGGTCGGAGTGCCTGTTGGTGTTGCTGCGCTCCAATCCACCTCGAACGTCATGTTCAAGAATACGCTACGGTTTGTGCCGTTGACGCCCTTGACGCCGAAGTTTTTTGGCTTGATAGCAACACCGCCATTTGGAATGTCGGCCCTCGCAGTTTGACTAATCGCGGTCGTATTTGGCGCCTGATTCGGACCAATTCCCGTAACCTTGAATTGCACTGGTGGACACTTTGTCCATCTCACGTTGTGCCAGCCCTGCGGACTTCCGCCAACACCGAACGAAAAGTGCGGAAACCCATCGAAGAGCCCTCGGTGGGTTTCTAGCACGTATGCCCCACTATTGTGATAAAGAGCAGTCAACTCGGCGACGTAGTTGAAAAAACTCTCAATTGGATTGATGGTTAGATTCCAGCCGTTCATCCAAGCCGGAATAAATCCAGGAGTTTGACCCCATGGATCAAGTCCATCCGGATCAATGAAGTTAACTGGATCACTTTGGGTGTATGAATAGCGATTAGAACTCTGCGGGTCGCTAATGAAAATACTTCCATTATATGGGTCAGGAGAAGTGAATCTTCCTGATAGATTCTCATACTTGCGCCACCAGGTATGATCCAGTCCGGTCGCATCATCACGCTCCGTCAAGCCGTACTTCTGCCGGTTCGCGTCGGTCGCGCCGTAGCCTTGACTGGATGACCTCAGACCAAGGCCCAATGACAGTTCTTCGCCGAACGGCAGGTAATCGTGGCGAGCGACGATGGCACTCGAACTTCCATTGTTACTCATCACCGCACGGGTCGAGCCCTGGATATCGCTCAACACATACTTGATCGGTCCCGCCGTCTGTGAACCCCATGCCTCGACTTCCACTACCCGGCTGTAAGCATTGTCCGCGCCGCCATTCACGACCACGCGAATCTTGCTCGTAGTCACACTCGCAAACGTGAACTGCCGCCATACTTTGTTATTCCCCGTGACACTGCCATTCGAAACTGTGGTCCAGTTCGTTCCATCCCAGTACTGCACATCAAACGCCGTGATGCCGTAGAGACTGAAGGACATCGATCTCGTTGATCGTTTTGCTGCCGTCAAAGTCCACCTCGACCCAATCGGGGAAAGAACTGAGGCTGCTGTCCATCCAAACCACGCCGCTTGTCCCTTTACGGTCACCATTGTTGGCATTGGCCGCGACATTCGTGCCATAGGTTGAGGAAGCCACCGCCGTGCCGCCATTTGAGGCCAGCGCAAAGTTTGTTGGCGTCCACGCTTCCACTTCCACCACCCGGCTATAAGCATTGTCCGCGCCGGCATTCACCACCACTCTTATCTTGCTCGTGGTGACACTCGCAAACGTGAACTGCCGCCACACCTTATTGTTGCCTGTGACACTGCCATTCGATACTGTCGTCCAATTGGTTCCATCCCAGTACTGCACATCAAACGCCGTGATGCCGTAGAGACTGAAGGTCTGGCTCAAGCTCGGCTCAACTGGATTGTTGAGATCATCCTGCCGCGTTACTACATCGATCTCATTGATTGACTTGCTGCTGTTGAAATCGATCTCGATTACATCATTGGTGAAGTCGGCATTGCTGTTATCCATCCAAACCACGCCATTGGTGCCTTTACGGTCACCATTGTTGGCATTGGCTGCGACATTCGTGCCATAGGTTGATGAAGCCACCGCTGTGCCGCCATTGTCTGCCAGCGCCACGTTGACGCGATTATTGAATTCCTGGGTCGCCAGCAGC
>WNGG01008680.1_pt2 | contig 11171 bp, 6 predicted proteins | sample 5400661 | NCBI WGS metagenome assembly WNGG01 (sample SAMN13153372, study PRJNA577476) | soil metagenome | isolation source: 100 cm soil or saprolite under Garry oak tree replicate 1 | place: USA:California | collected 2016-06-15 | reverse complement strand
CTTCAATAGCCACTCGGCTCCGAGGTTGTACGACTGGGAGGTGAAGATCATGCGAGCTCGGCAATAGGCCGTAATGGTTCACCAAATGGGAGATGGACAGTGCAAACGATTGCACAAAAACAGAAACCGGTTCAGCAGCGAACAGCACTCAACTTCGTAAGGTCGCGTGCAGTCATTCGTGGGGCGAATCGCCGAACAGAGCCCAGCCTCCACTTGCAGCGCGCGCTTGGAAATGAGGCTGTGCAGCGGCTCTTGCGAGCAAATTCCGAAGACATCAAAACGCATTCCCATACCAACGCGGCGCATCCGTTTGGCCACGATTTCAGCCGGGCGATTCAAAGAAAGTGCGCCGCCTGTGAGAGTGAACAGGGATTGTGCCCCGAATGTGCCGAGAAAGAAGAGAGTGAGCAGAGAACTCTGAGAGCTAGAGAAGTAACGCCGGCCCTTGAGCGTGATATATCAGAAGATGGAAAGAAGAAGGCACCTGGAGCGAAGAAAGAAGGAAAGAAAGAGCCAGAGAAAAAGAAAGAGGAATCGGACAAGTGTCCCATTCAGACTGTTACCATGAGCGGTGCCAAATGTGGTGCCGAATACGGAGCCGTCGGTAAATACTGCTATAGCGGAGCGACAAGGTGGTGGTTTAAGGAAAAGGTGGTAATGGGTTCGCCCAAAACGTGTGTCCCCCGCGCAACCATCGACCAAACAAGTACCCCATTCCAAGAGTCGGCGAATTGCGTTAGGGATGAGATTATGAACCAGAACGGTCCGCCGTCGAGCGTCGCACCGTGCGAGATAGTGACTAAACAGACCGTTTTCACAGGCCCGACGAAAGACGATGTCGAAAAATGTAAATATAACAACGAGCAGATCGTTAAAGTCACAGTCACTAAGGGCTCCAGTCCTAAATCGGGCAAAGTAGTCACGACCTCGGCAGGTGTGTCAACGGATTGCGACTGGCCATAACCGCCCCTCCAAACGAAGAGGATCATGGCCGCAAGATGAACTAGGAGCTAGGGAAACTTGTGTAAGGGCTATGCCAGATTCAAACGACGCATTTCTCCGCGATTGTTGCGCGACGCAGTTCGCCCGAATTCGGTGAAACCGGTTTGATCCAACCCGATGTAGTACAGACTTTCCATGGAGGAGACAACTAGACCCGCTCCGCGGGTCACTAAACCTGGTCTGGACCATGCAAGCGATTGCACAAAAAACAGAACCAAGTTCAGCAGCGAACTGCACTTAACATCGCAAGGTCGCGTACGGTGATTCGTGGGGCGAATTGCCGGGCAGCGTCTCCGGCAACCGATCGTCGAGAAAGACGTTACGTACACCTACGGCATCAGGCTCAAGCTGAAGGAGGGAGTTGGTTTCGTACTCAGGGCGGAACCCGCCGCGGGGAAGAAGCCGCAGGGAAGCTTCAAGCCGGCGTATGTCGTCAAGACGGTTAAATCTCCAGTCGCCACCCGCTGACGACCTAACCGGATGAGAGCGTCCTGAAACGAGAAGAGGACCCATGATCGTTTCCCGGGACAGAAAGCTTTGTTTGCTTCTCGTAAGTGCCGCATGTTTTTCATCCTTTGGGTGTTCGCGAAGGCTCTCGTACCAGATCGACATCTCGATTGCGCCCAGCGTGAAGCAACTGCCGGGTCTCGATGGTGGGCCGACGCGAACCGTAGCCGCAATTGCAGATGCCAAAGGATCGCGCAGCGAGTTTGTGCAGGACGAGGTTACCATTCGCACGTCGGATAAGGCACGTCTGCAAGCCTTTCTCGCGAAATATCACGGAGTGATTCTCCGCGACGGCACGCCTCCTGTGATTCCGGGCTTACAGCCACGCGGGACCCCGCAATCCAGTGGCGATTATCTGATCCACGTGGACCTCGCTGCTTCTCCCCTGGATGATATGGCCTCCAATATGAAGAAAGCAGGAGTGGGAGGAAGCTTTAAGTTCTCTTCCGAAAAAGGTGCGCGTCTGGCGGCATTGGTCGCCCGAGAAAAGTCGCTACGCGTCAGCCCGAATTATCTCCTGCACCCATATCAGGCGATTCTCGAGGGACCGAACCCGCTGGGAGCGGACGCCTCGAAGTGGCCGTGGATGTCTGCCGCACCAGCGGGGCTGGGCATTGGAGTGATTCAGGCTTGGAATTACTTACGCTATAAGGGGTTGCCTCCTGTGAGCGGCACATGGCGTCCGGCTATCGTCGCGATTATTGACGCCGGGTTCGACCTGGATGCGAACGGAAAGCCAAATAACAACAACACTGATTACCTGTTCCTTGGGGTGAGGCCGCTGCAGTTCGACCTAATCAACCATAGTGGCTCGGCGGGTGGCCAGAACCCAGGTAACTGCGGCGGGCCCTGCCCATGGCATGGACAGCAGGTCTTCAGCATCGCTGCGGCGATGCCACGCAATCAATTTGGCACGGCCGGCACCGGGGGTGACGTGGTTTTTCCACTCTTAATTAAGATTGACTACACGTCGGAGATGGCTGGCGATGCGCTGCGTGCCGCCGCATTTCACGGAGCGAGTGTGGCGAACATGAGTTTTGGAGGGGAATGCTCCAATGCGTTCTGCAGGGCCTTCGACTTCGGATGGACAGACGACCTTCAGGGAAGTATCAACATAGCGGATAGCTGGGGGACGGTAACTGTCGCGGCAGCGGGCAACGGGAACGAGGGGGACAACAATCAGTTCGACAACGTGCCTTGCACGCTCAATAACGTGGTATGCGTTGGGGCGATTGGACCCAATCCCCCTGCGCTGTCCGAATTCTACTCCGGCTCAGGACAGCGAGTGGCGATCTGGGCGCCAGACTGCATTTGGTCGACGCCTGTGCAACCGAACCTCACACAGTTGCCCTCGTTTTGTGGCACAAGTGCAGCCTCTCCTTTTGTTGCAGGGATCGTGGCCATGCTCAAAGTACTCCAGCCATCGATGTATGCCACCCAGGTCAGTGCGCTGTTGCGTAAAACAGCAAGGTCCAGTGGCGACCCACGGGTGTCCCCGGGATATGTCGACGCCTTCCAGGCCGTACAGGCTCTCAGTCCAAACCAACCTCCTACCATCCAAATTGTCGAACCGACAACGACCCAAGTACCCTGGGGTAAGGTGCATTTTGCCTCGCACATCAATGACCCCGAACAGCCAGGAAGTCTGAGCGGCATTTCCATTGTCTGGTCTTCCGACCGAGACGGTGTGTTGTGCAGCGGGCTTGATTGTACGGGAACCCTTTCGACCGTCGGCTCTCACAGCATCACTGCCACGGTCACTGATCCGTTCGGCGCCTCGGGCAAGAGCACGTTGGCACTGCAGGCGATCGATGTCCCACCGAAAGTGACCATTTTCAACCCAGCTAACGGCACGACCTTCGCCGCAGGTTCCCAGGTCAATCTGACTGGCTTTGCGACGAGCCCGAGTCAACAATTTCAAGACATCGATCTCAGGTGGAGCTCCTCTCTTACGGGACCACTCCCAGCCGGGCATTCGGTTCTGACGACCTTGCCCGCTGGAATGCATACGATCACGTTGAAGGTGACCGATCAGAAGGGGGGCGTCGGACAAACCAGCATTTCACTGAATCTGGTGGCAGGCCTGGACATCCCGACCATAAAAATTCTGTCGCCGGTGCCGGATCCACTGAACAATGTGGCCTCCGCTGGAACAAACCAGGTAATTCAGTTTCAGGCGAGCGTCACTGACCCCGTGGATGGTGTCCTCAGAGGCAATTCAGTCGTCTGGACTTCAAACATAGACGGGTTCTTGGGAACAGGCACAAGCCTGCAAAAGAAACTGAGCGGTGGCCCCTGCGGGGCTCCTCTCCATACAGTCACGGTGAAGGCTACGAATGCTGCCGGAAAGAGCACAACGCAAGTGGTCCTAATCAGCGTAGGAGGTATCTGCTAAATCTCTTGCCTTCATAGCTCGCTCTGAGAATTGAGCCTACTGCGGAATTTCCCGATAATATAGCTGTCATCAGGCGAGATGGCGAGTGGCGGCTGTGCTGCTATTTCCGTGCCGGGGTGCTGACGTACTCGCGATAGGCGAGCCCGCCGGCGGGGGCGCTGAAAGTCTCAGCGGTCGTGCGGGCGTGTGCCATCATGATCTTAAATGTGAAGGTTCCGCCGGCTTCGAGCCCCGCTGGTGCCGGCACATCCAATTCAAACGCGCCGGATTGATCCGTGGTGGACTGCGCAAGGCCGCCACCGTTGGCATCCTGAGCGACAACCTCAACTCCGGGGATGGCATTCTCATTTTTGTCGAGCACGCAGCCATAGACGATGAATTGATTTTGCACCGGAGTTGGCGTCTTCATCGAGGTGCGCGTCAACTCCGCGAGGATTTCGGTTCTGAGCGCTTTGTGCATGTCCACGCGAATCTGCGCGCCCTTGGCCCGCGAAGATTTCGGGCCGTATTTCGCAGCCAGGCGTGCTTGCTCGGCGGTAAGAGCCGCGAGACGACCTTCCCAGGTCTTAGCCGTGAGATTCAAGGCGTCGCGGCGCGATTTCGAGCCGAGAGCGATGGCCTGTTTCAGGCCGCCAGGGAGCGCTTGTGGCCCGTCCTGCTGAGTTTTCATGGTTTGTTCTCCAAAACTTTTAAGCCGTTTAATTGCAGCGTTCCGCCAATATTCTTGAGGAACTCAGCACAGAATGGCTTAAAGAAATCGACCAGCGATCGATTCGGACCGCCGACGGAGAGCGACGGAAGACCGATCGGCAGGAAGCAGCGCGTCCCTTGATTGTCGGTTGTTGAATTCATGGCCGCGAGAGTAAAAGCCGAGAATCCGAGATTGTCGAGACGTTCCTCGAAGCGGTTGTCTGCCATGCGGAGTGAGAACCCGAGAAGAAGCGCGTTGGTGAGCAGAATTTCACGGGTCAAACGGCATGTCGACTGGTTGGCTTCCATGGAAATATCATCGGCGGTTGCGATCAGCACCGAACTGATGATGATGGCCGGAACCGACCGGCGGAGCGCCAAGTGCACCTGGTTGTCGTTAAACAGCACCAGCCCACCTGGGAGCGCACGCCGAATGGCACCCCCTGCGGTGTCGTAACTGAGAGAGCCCAGAGTAGTGTAGTTCGCCGGTTGGAGTCCGAGTTCGAGTGACTTGCCGGCGTCCAGGATGCGCACAACCACCCCGATGGCAATCGTCGTCGGACCCACAAACCCGATCGACGCCGCTCCTGCCGCGGCAACCTCCACGGCTTCGGAGGTCAGCTTGTTGGCTTCGACTTGCACGTCGCCGAGGGCGAGTACATGCAGCGCCGGACCCATCGGTGAAACCACGATGTTGTCGTTCACGCGCAGAGCGGGGTAGCCCTCTTGAGCTTGTACCGGCGTGCCCGCCACGGCGGGCGTGATCATGGGAGCGATCGCATGCGCCACAAAGATCCCCGCGCGGGGACCTGGCGATGGCTGCGCGGTGGTGTTGGTGAGGTGACCGTTGTCGGAGATCTCATTTCCGTCGATCAAAAGTCCTGCCGCTGCTTGAGCGTATATTCCGCAGACGGGCTGGAGGAAATTGGCCCCATTGTCGCGGATCCAGTTGTTACGAATCTCGCCGTACTCGACGCCCGACAGCGCAATGCCACCGAAACCTGCGGGCGAGCCGGGAGCCAGTCCGGTGGAGAGGTCCAACTGAAGACATCCGGTGATCCGGTTTTGCTCGACGTCGAGCAGTACAACGGTGATGATGCCCTGACTGACCGGGAAGAACAGTGGGGAACCGATGCCGTCGCTGCCCATATTGAGGATATCGTTTTCCAGGATACGGATGTCGTAAAGGTCGCCATCGGAGACCGGAGTCAGAGGATTGCCTTGGGGGTCAGTGGGCGTCGGATCCGGCCGGATATGAATACAACCGTTGTTATCAACAAAGATGCTGAAGCCTCCTATGACCGTTCCGCCGCCACCACCCGCGCCGCCTTGCGGAACCCAGGTGACGCTGCCGAGGGTGATGCCGTTGCCGTTGCCGCCGTCGATCTTATTGCGCCGGATTTCGACGCGCTCGGATCCGCCGCCGATTTGAATTCCAGAAAGAGGCGATACCAAACGGCGCACCACCGGGCACAGGATAATGTTCTTCTCAATTAAGACGTCGTCCGCTTGGGTGAAAATCGCTGGCCAGGTTCCGGCACTCGAGGTATTGCTCAGCGCCTGAGCTAGTTGCTCCACGTGAATGTCGTTGGTGGCTATTCGAATGAAACGGCCACCGCGACACTCGATAGCGCTCTGATCGCGCACGGTGATGTCCAAATCGTAGATGTGTATATTGCGAAGCCCGTTCTTGTTGGCCTCGGCCGCCGGAGTGCTGATCAGCGTGATTGCTTCCACGGTCTCGGCGGTGATGGCGAAGTCTTCGAGAGTGATCTCCTGAGAATCCTGAATCAGAAAAACCGGCGACGCGGCGTTGGCGTCTGCCACGACCAGGGTGTTGCGATCGCATCCGTGAATAATGATGTTCACGCGATTGAGGATGGTGATTTCCTCGTGGTACATCCCCGGCAGGACGCACACCTCGCCGCCCGCGGCCGGCAAAGCATCCACCGCATCCTGAATCTTCTTGAATTTGCCAAAGCTGTGCACTTCATCGCCCACGGTATAGGTGCAGCAGGAGCGGATGCGCGTCAAAGGCGGGAACTGCTGGCGGCAATCGTCGATGACCGTGGCGACCAGTGCGCCGCCGGTGGCGTCCCATTCGATGATGCCCAGCGGGGCGTAGAACCGGCGCACCCCATGCGGTCCGCGGCCGGTTTCGAGCAGCCAGGGCACCACGCGGTTCGGTGAATCGGGGCGCGCGGCGATGATCCAATAGTCTTCGGGATGCGCATCCGCACCGGTGATCGTGACGTTCAGGCCGGTGTCGCCCAGATCGAGCGCGACACCGGTGGTGAACGGGATGGCAGGCGGGGATGTGACGTCGCCGCCGCGATCCCACACGCGCAGGAAAAAGAATTCCGGGGGAGCCAGAGTGCCAGCGTCGAGGCGTTTCTTCCAGCCTTGCCCGAACCCGGCGGGGGGAACGGGCGGAGGGGAGACGGGCGGGAGGATAGTGAACTGTTTTGAATCGGGGTCGTATCCCGCATCCACACGGGCGAGAAACCCGCTCTGTTCCGCAAGTTTCTCGTTGTTGGCCAGCACCGCCGACCACGCAAGGAGTTCTACAATTTGTCCGGAAGTCGGCCAGTGCGCTTGGTCCTTAGGATCGGTCAGCATGGTCATGACCACTGGCTGGCCGGCGCCGTTGTTGCTGACTTGCACGCGATAGAGAGGGGCCGCGTTGTCAAAACCCCAGGTCAAATGCGTTTTGTCGACAAGTTGGACACGAACGGCCTGGTTGTTTGCGCCGAGATAGCCGCCGGCAACGGGAGGAGAGCAGAGGTCGGTAGTGTTGCCTGGGGTAAAGCCGACCTTGAGTTTGGTATCGACCACCAGTTCGTCGCCCGCATTGAGCGTGCCGAGCCCCGCCGCGGACCACGCGCCGATAAGCGTCGTCCAGTCCTGTATGCAGTCCGCCGCCGCAACACCTTGGCTGACATGCACTCGCCGCATGAGCCGCATGCGTGATGAGGTGTCCGGACCGCCGAGCGCGACTTCGAACAGTTCATTGTCTTCGACGGCCGAAACCGGCTGCTGCCAAGCTTCGAGATACACCAAGTCGAGACGCGTGGTTCCTGGGGCAGGAGGGCCAGGCAGCGTGAGGCCCAGTAGTTCGAGCCAGTCTTTCTGGGTTTGGAACGTCTCGATGGCTTCGAGTTCCAGCCTAAACCCGCCAAGGTAAAACGAGCCAGGGTCGATATCAAAATCGATGAAGCCACCTGTAATTTTTGGATTTGCAATCAGGAAACCGCCATCGGGAGTCCCCGCCGGACCGATAATATCCACGAGGGAACGGCGCTCGTGCTCGACATGGAGCCGCTCGTTCTCGTTGTGGTCGTCATCGACGAACACCCGGCCCTGCTGGGCCCGAACACTGTTGTAGTGTTTGCGATGATCAGTTGCCGAACGGGAGAGATCGTTGGTTGACATGACGCCGCACCCTCAGGTTTCAAATACAAAATCAGGTATGAGCCCGAACGGAAGATACTCGTCGACTTTCGCGCGTAAGCCGTCTAGCCGGATGGGATTCAGCAAGGCGCTGAAGGCGCCGATTTCCGATCCGTTCTCCGCACCGGTCTGCAGTCCAGGCGGCGCCGAAGCGCTCAGTTGCGCATAACCGGGCTGGCCGAATCGGCGGGATGTGAAATAGTGGTTCAAATCGGCAATGAAATACGATTCATAAGGATGCGGTAACCGACTACCTTTGAGGGCCGCACCGAACCGGAAACAGCCGTCCTGGGTGTCGGCCACGTTGGCCAAACCAGTGATCAATGCCTCGGAAGCGTTCAGCCGATCGAGGTTGATGGCACCGAAGACCGTGGTTCGGAAAATGTCAGCCCGCGTGGCGGGAAGGTCGATGGCTGGCACACCGGCGTTTTGTGCGTCGAGAACGGAATCCTGGATGGTCAGTCGCTCGACTATGCCGGTGCCTTGGACCGCGATGCTTGCCAGAATCGAGTGATCAATCGTGAGACTGCTCACGCTTCCAGCCACCACCAACTGCATCGGCGCGATGACGCCCCCGAGCGCGTCGGTTCCGCCGGGATCGAACGTAGAGTGGCGGATGGTGACGCTGCCGTAATGTCCGCGCAGCACGAGTGAGAAGTTGCCGGAACCGCCGATCCACAGACCCTCGAAAACAAGTAGCGATCCGATATTGACACCGGTGTCCAGCGTCCAGCTAGATTGTAGGCGCACATACGGCCGCTGCTGATTGGCCGTTTGAATCACAGCGTTCTGGATGCCTGCTTTGTTGGCGACCGGTCCGTATGTGGAATTGTCGCTGATTTCCGTTACGCCCTGAACGATCAGTGAGCCAGGATCGATCTGGGCCGCACTGATGGCACCTCCGCCTGGTGGAATCGCCGAGGTCACGGTTGACAGGCTGCCACTTCGGTCGTAGGTGCCGGCGCCAATGTCACCTGAAAAACCGTAGTAGTAGTCGACTCGCAGGGCGCCCGGGACTGCGCCCAAAAACAGCCCACGCCCGCGCTCAGGATCGATCACCAGCCGCTTGTTCGGCGCCAGAGCGGTCCAGGCGCTCAGGTTGCCAGAAACGATGCGGTCCGATGGAACGTCAACTCCAGCGGAGTTAACCCGCAGCGATTTGGCCGCTAGATTCCCCGTCGGAACGTAGCTCGGCAACAGAACACTCTTTCCGCAGTCTTGCACCAGGGCTTGTTCGAGCAGGGGCTGATACACTGCCGGCGCAAGCAGTGCCGCAGAGCTGGCCAGAGCGGAGAGCGCTTTGCGAAGTCCGTCCTCGCTAGGGAATCGGATGTTCCGGAGCTTGCGCAGATCGTTGGCGGCCGCATTCGTTAGGCCCGCGGTGGCAATGAGAAATAGAACCAACGCTTCGGTCACGATGTACTCCGCGTGCCCGAGCACGCGACAACGCATCGGAACTGGCAGTTCCCATTCCAAGGCGGAACGCCACGTGTCCCAATCGAAATTCTCCGCGCGGGCGCGCCTCATGAATAAGGGAATGTCGCGCCCGGAAGGGTCAAAGGTGAATGAGCGGTTCGTTTGGCCGGGTCCCGGCATAGCCTGGGCAACCTTCAATGCCGGTAGGCGATACAGGTAGAAGGCAATCTTCGGGATATTGTAAAGACCATCCGTGCCGCGGGATTTCCGCACGTCAGCGGAATGGAAATACTCGTCGAAAGGCAGACGGGTCAACTCCGCGCCGCGCGGGCGCCGAATATCGGCGTATCCGCCCGGCGGCGTTCCAGTAAAGCGCCCCAGGTAGGCCTGTGGCTTGGGATCGAGTGCGTGCTGAGTGCGCGCCAGCCGTCGCAATTCCTCCACGACCTTGCCTTCCCATCCAGCGATATCACTGATGAGCTCCTCAAGAACACGCAAGGTGCCTTTGTGGCGACGGTAGTAGATTGTTTTTGCGACATCGACGCGCCGGCCTCGAAGGTTGAGGGCGGAAACGAGTCGGGTGGCAACCAGGTCTGCCAAATACGGGACCGCCCAGGAATCGCAGAGATCGATGAATTCGTCGTCCCAGGTCTTATCATTGCTGCGCCGAAGCGCGGCGGCATGCGCGGCGATAATCTCAACGATGGAACGCAGCACGCCCGCATTGTCTGCGGTGCCGTCGTCGTCCCGATAGAACGCTGGAATTAACTCCCAAAGCTTCTCGGTGTAGTAGCTTTCGAAGCGGTCGGCGGCAGCCCTACTCATTTGCGGTCGCCTTTCCGTTCAGCAGCAGCGTGCCGTTCTCGAAATCGAAATAATGACCGGCGCCGGGATCGATCCCCCAGTTACTGAAATTGCTTCCGTTCCAAAGCAGACCGGTGACCGCGCCGGCGCCCGGCACGCTGAGCACGACATCAAAAATGCGGCTACGGAACAGAGCTTGTCCGATACCGATACGTTCCGGAGCAAGCAGGCCGGTATCCCGATCCATAAGCGCAGTACGGACTGCCGCAAGGACATCAGACTCCAGGTGCCGAGGGTCCCAGTCGATGGTGATTGACAGACTTCTGGTCAGGCCTAGAGCGTGTTGAACGTCGATAGGGGTGGTCGGATCGGAAAGGCCATGCAGCCGTTGCGAGACGGTCTTCGCGAGGCTGCCAGAGCCTATGTACCAGACCTGTACCACGGGCCGCTGGCGTTGTCGGTTCCAACGCCACGCGACTCGCACGGCGCGAACGCCGGAGACGTTTGCCGCTGCGGCTTCGAAGTCGGGAATCGAGATGGCACGACCCAAGAGGAGAGCGGAACGCGGCGCGTAAGTACGCAATCCGCTGGCTGGCTCAGGATCGTCGCCGCCGAACGCCGCCACTGGATTGCGAACGGTGGTCAGCCCCTGGACCGGGCGAGCCAGTTGATGGATAGAGCCGGCCGGGGGCGCAAGCTTGCTGGCGCCCTGCCGATACGTCGCGATCACTTGGCTTCCCGTGCCGAGGCGCGCTGCTCGGATGCCGTCGCCGAAAGTGACCAAGGAGTCTTGTTCATCGTTCTGCCGCACGATGTAGACTTGCGCGTCGGCCACGACACCGAAAAAACTGTGCACTTCCGTCCAGCGCACTCCGTCTACGTAAACTTTGAGTGTGCTGGCGACGCC
>WNGG01010574.1_pt1 | contig 11173 bp, 10 predicted proteins | sample 5400661 | NCBI WGS metagenome assembly WNGG01 (sample SAMN13153372, study PRJNA577476) | soil metagenome | isolation source: 100 cm soil or saprolite under Garry oak tree replicate 1 | place: USA:California | collected 2016-06-15 | reverse complement strand
GAGGACGTCCTCGGCGATTCCGCGTATCAGCTTGCCATCCCGATGGAAGGCGACCGCCTCGCCCAGCATCGAGCTTCGGCTGCGCCAGCCCGGAACGATCCAGCCAATACCTTCGCGATCCGCCCGCTCGTAGGCGTTGCCGAGGTCGTTGAGAATGGCAGCCAGCAGAGACTCGCGCTCCAGTTCATAACCCAGTTCGATCGCCAGGGAGGTGCCACCATCCGGCACCTCTTGAGGCGATTGGTTGACGTTCAGGCCAACGCCCAGAACGACGTCCGGACCGGCCGGTCGTTCCAGCAGGATGCCGGCCAGCTTCTTGCCGTTGAGGAGGACGTCGTTTGGCCATTTGAGATCGGGCACTGCGCCCGTGGAGCCTTCGATCCCACCGGCGACCGCCAGCGCCGCCAGCAGCGGCAGCAGGGGCAAGACGTCGAGCGGGGGCCGAAGGATGGTGGAAAAGAGGAGCGCCGTCTCCGGCGGTGCGAGCCACGGTCGCCCCAGACGCCCTCGGCCTTCGCGCTGCACGTCGGTCACCACCGTCCAGCCCTCGCCCGCACCCCGAGCGGCGGCGGCGCGGGCGAGCTCCTGCGTGCTGCCGGAGGAGGGCTCGTAGTGCAGCTTCCAGATGACCTCGCCGGGAACGAGCCGCTCGCGCACCCGCTCGAGGACCATCGCCGTCATTGGATGGGTGGCGCCGTGACACCCGCGTCGGCGGCGCTGCCCGCCTGGACGATGATGATGCCGGCGACGATCACGGCCGCGCCGAGGACTTGTAATGGCTGCAGCCGGTCGCCGAGGACGAGGAACGCGATCAAGCCGGCAAAGACCGGTTCGGCGGTGGACACGATGCCCGCCGAAGAAGGGCGGATCGTCCGAAGCGCCCACACGAAAAGGCCATGCGCGGCCAGGGTGCCGATCAGGCCCACCAGGGCCATGACGACCCAGATGCGCCAGTCCGGCGGCAGGGCCGTCCCGCTGGCGAGGTCGAAGACCGCCCACATGATGCTACCGGCGCCAAAGCCGTAGACGAGCAACGTCCAGCTATTGAGCCGGCGCGTCAGCGTCGAAGCCCGCAGGACGTAGAAGGCGAAGAACCCGGCCGCCACCAGCCCCAGCATGACACCCGGAAGGTTGACGCGGAGGAGCGCGGGCTGGTAGGCGCCCACGGCGAAAAATGTGAGCTGCACCCCGGCCAGGCCGATGGTGCCGAAGACCGTCAGCGCGGGGAGCTCGCGGCGATCGACGCGAAGCAGCCTCGGCCGGACGGCGAGGAGGATGACGAAGAGCCAGGCGAAGGCCCACCCGATCCGGAGTTGGGCCAGCACGAGCGGTGAGTAACCCAGCCCGAACAGCACCTTAACGGCGTTGCCGCCGGCGGCAAAGAGGAGAGCCGACAGGACGACCGCCGGCCCGCCGGCCGACACGAGTGGCGCTCGGGGCGTCGCCCCTCGCGAGTGGCGCTTTAGTGCCAAACGAGCGATTGAGACATTAGTGCCAAACGAGCGTTTGAGGCGTATCTGTGTTAGCCGGCGTATAAGTTCTTGACCAAGTCGGTATTTGAAAGTACAGTAAACCCTCGGGAAGCATGGCTCGAACCACCCTCGGAAGCGGCCGCATGATCGAGCAGACCTCGGTCCAGATCTCGGCGCAACGCGAGCGATGGCAAGCGGAGCGCGAGTTGCGGTATGCGCGCCGGAACCGGATCCGCCACATCGACCGGCTGCTGGATGAGCTCGAGATGCTCAATATCGCCGAGGAGACCCAGCTGCCCACCGACCTGGCCTTTCGCGTGCAGCGGCTCGCCGCCGAGATGGACCACCCCCTCGGCAATCGGGCCCTCGAGGATATCTCCATCGGGGAGTCGATGGACGCACTCTATGACCTTCAGGATGGGCTGATGCTCACGCTGGAAGGCGTTCAGGACGACGAAGAAGTCTAAACCCGGCTAACTCGCCGGTCGGGACCTCCGCCTACGGCGTGCCGTTGCCTTGCGGATGGCCGTTGTGGCCCTTGTCGGTTTTGTCTCTGGCCTTGGCTTTGTCATCGACATGTTTCCTGGCGGCAATCGCAATCGTCGATTGACCCGCGTCGTTCAGGGAGGCCGCCAGGCCATCCGACGCGATGGTCACGCCCTTGATCTTCACCAGGAAGGCGGTGTCACGGTCGGCGTTTTCGGCCCACAGGGCGCTGAGGTCGCTGCCACCCGCCAGGTCGCGCTCGGCCGCGGCCTGCTGCGACCGGTAGTCCTTGAGCAGTGACTGCGCGATATCGGTCGTCGATCCACGGCCCTCCAGGTTGAGCAGGGCCTGATTGGCCCAGCTCAGCAGCGAGCCCACCGGCGCCTTCGCATTAGACCCCGTGATGAAGTTGTAGATGCTGGAGAGGAAGGGGTCGATCACCGCGACCGGCTGCGGTCCGGCGCCGCTGCGTTTCTGCTGCAACACGGTGTAGGTGTTGAGCAGGTCTGCATTCGCCTGAGCGAGCTCAGCGAACCCGCGCTGGGTCGGATCGCTGGTGGCTCGCGTCACTCCATCCCACCATGCCTGGACGAAGTAGAACGCGCTGTCCACGCCGACGCCCTGCGGCTGGTTCCAGAGCGCGTCGACATCGGCCGCGCCCGCGGCCTGCGCCGTGAGGGGAGCAAGCGAAAGCGCCGCAACGACACATGCGGTGACCAGGCGGCGTTGTACCACACAACTCATAGGGAGCACGGCGGCCTCGCTACGATCATCCGCCAGCTGCATTGAGCGGTCATAAACGGGCCCGTCGCAGAGTGTTGACGGTGCTGACGCGACTCCTAACGCTGGAGGTTTTCGACGACGGTTGAGATTCCCTGCCCCACGCCGATGCACATGGTGGCGAGGCCGTAGCGAGCCTGACGGCGGACCAGCTCGTGGACCAGGGTGGCGATCAGGCGCGCCCCACTGGCACCCAATGGATGCCCCAACGCAATGGCGCCGCCTTTCGGGTTGACGCGTTCCGGGTCGAGTTCGAGGTCGCGCATGCACGCCAATACCTGCGACGCGAAGGCCTCGTTCAGCTCCACGCTGTCGAGATCGGAAACCCGCAGGCCGGCGCGGGCGAGGGCTTTACGCGATGCGGGAATCGGCCCAAGCCCCATACACGACGGGTCGACGCCCGCGCTGGCCGCTGCCATGATCCGGGCCAGGGGCCGGGCGCCGATCCGCTGCGCGTGTGACTCCGCCATCAAAACCAGACAGGCGGCCCCGTCATTGAGCGGTGAGGAGTTGCCGGCGGTCACCGTGCCGTCCTTCTCGAAGGCCGGCTTGAGACTCGCCAGTTTTTCGAGGCTGGTATCCGGCCGCGGCCCTTCGTCCTTCTCGATCCTCACGCCGTCAGCCAGCGCGACCGCCACCATCTCGTTCCGAAAGTGGCAGGCTTCCTGTGCCGCGACCGCCTTGCGATGGCTGCCCAGCGCCCACTCATCCTGGGCCTCGCGCGTGAGGCCGTAGCGGCGGGCCACCACCTCGGCCGTCTGTCCCAGGCTGATGGGCGGATACCGCTCCGCCAGCCGGGGATTGACCATGCGCCAGCCCAGGGTGCTGTCGTGGAGCGTTTGGGCCCCGCGTGAGAACTCGCGCTGCGATTTTTCCAGGATGAAGGGCGCGCGCGTCATGCTCTCGACCCCGCCGGCGAGAAAGCAGGCGCCATTACCGGTCTCGATCTCGCGCGTCGCCGACACCACCGCCTGCATCCCCGAACCGCAGAGCCGGTTCATCGTGGCAGCCGGGATCTCGACCGGCAGGCCAGCCAGCAGCACCGCCATGCGGGCGACGTTGCGATTGTCCTCGCCGGCCTGGTTGGCGTCGCCGAAGTAGACGTCCTCGATGCTCGCCGGGTCGAGCTGGTTGCGGTGCACCGCCTCCCTCACAACCAGCGCCGCGAGGTCGTCCGGGCGAACATCCTTCAGGGCGCCGGCATAGCGGCCGATTGGGGTACGAAGGGCGTCGACGATCACCGCTTTCTCCATCGACGACATGCTACACGCGGAATCGCGCGTCCCCACACCACACTAAAATGTTGCCGACTCATGAGTGATCTCGCTCGCCAGTACGAGGCGGTGAACCTGATGGCCGATCCGCTGCTCGGCTACATCAAGATCACGAAACGCATCCACGGCGACAGTGTTGCCGCGGAGCAGGACCTGCTCGATCACCCGTGGCTGCAGCGACTGCGCCGCATCCACCAGCTGCAGTCGGCATGGTGGGTCTTCCCCGGCGGGGAGCACTCGCGCTTCCAGCATGCGCTGGGTGCCATGCATCTCAGCGGCGAATGGGCCCGCCGGCTTTATCCCAATCTGACCGCCGTGGTGGGGGATGTGCCCTCACTCGCCTGTGTGGAAGAGACGTTGCGCGTGGCGGGGCTGCTGCACGACGTGGGCCACGGCCCCTTCGGTCATTTCTTCGACCAGAACTACCTCGATCGCTTTTCGATCGACCACGAGGTGATCGGTCGCGCCCTGATCGGGGGCGAGCTGGCCTCGATCATCAGCGCCCTGGACGCCAGTCCCACAGGCCCGTTCGCGTCCGGGGAGCGCATCGATCCGCGCTGGATCGCGGACCTGATCGCTGAGCCCGACCTGCCCGGCGTATCCGCCCCGGCCTGGGTGCGCGCGCTCAAGCCGGTGCTGAACGGCATGTACACGGCGGACAACCTCGACTATGTCCCGCGGGATGCCTACATGTGCGGCGTCAAGGTAGGGCCGGTCGATGTCGAGCGGCTGATGCACTACTCCTTTCTCGGGCCCGAGGGGATGCTGCTCCACCAGCATGGAACCCAGGCGTTGCTCCTCTTCCTGAACGCGCGCCTCTACCTCTACAACAACATCTATTACCACCGCACCGTGCGTCGGATCGACCTCCATATGCGCGAGATCTTTCGGGAGACCATCGATCGCATCCTTCCCGGCAACCCGCTCGACCACCTCGACCATTACCGGGAGCTGACGGATTGGTCGCTGATCGACACCGTGGACCGCTGGCGCCACGAGGGTGGCCGCGCCGCCGAGCTCTCCCACGAGTGGGGCCGGATCGTCCGACGCGAGCTCAAATGGCGGCTGATCTTCGAGGACTACTACGAGTTCTCCAACCTGCCCGACGCCTTGCTCTACCCCCAACCGTCCGACTATGTCCGCCGCATCCGTGAGGCGCTGCCGGCGTCGCTCAAGGGCGTCCACTTTGAGGTGGACCTGGCGTCGGTCGATCCACGGCCGCAGAACCCGTTCACGGATCCGTTTCCGGTCAACATCTACAACCCGGTCAGCCGGGCGGTGGAGCGGAGTGCCGTCGCCGAGTTGTTCCGCCGCCTGCCCATCCGCACCACGCTGGTGCGGGTCTTCACCGACGACTCTCGGCAGGTGGAGGCATTGCGCGCGGCGGTCGAGCGGGCCCTCTACCGGCGCGACTCGGACCTCGCGGAAGTGGTTCCCTGATGGCGGTCCGACCCCAGGATGCGATCAAGCCGCTCACCGTACTCGAGCTCAATACCCGCATTCACGATCTGCTCGCGGCGCGCTTCCAGAGCGTGGTCGTCAAGGGAGAGGTCAGCGGCACGACCTTGCGCGGCGGTCACGTGTGGTTCACGCTCAAAGACGCGGCGGCCGCTGTAGGGGCGGTGATCTTTAGCAGCACGGCCCGCCGTCTCCCATTTCTGCCGGAAAACGGGCAGGAGCTGGTAGTCACCTGCCAGGTCGACTATCACGCCCAGTACGGGCGGGTGAACCTGGTGGTGAGCCGACTCGATTACGACGGGGCCGGCAAGCTGCGGGCGGCGATCGAGCAGCTCAAGCGCCGCCTCGAGGCGGAGGGCGCATTTACTCCCGAGCGCAAGCGGGCTCTCCCGTTTCTTCCGCGCTGCATCGCGTTGATCACCTCCCCGAGTGGGGCGGTGATTCATGACTTGCAACAGACGATCTGGGAGCGGTTTCCGAACAGCCGGCTGGTCCTCTACCCGGCGCGTGTGCAGGGAACGGCCTCGCAGCGTAGCCTGGTGGCTGCCTTGCGGCAATGCGACGAGGACCAGGTGGCCGACGTCGTCATCGTCGCCCGTGGTGGCGGCAGCTTCGAGGAGCTGATGGCCTTCAACCAGGAGGCGGTGGTGCGCGCCATCCAGGCGATGCGAATCCCGGTGGTCACCGCCCTGGGCCACACCTCCGACCGCACGCTCGCCGACCTGGTCGCGGACCGGGAGGCCCGGACCCCCACGGCGGCCGCCGAGATCGTGGTGCCCAACAAGCGCGACCTGCTCCGGCAGCTGGGCGAGCGTGGGCAGCGGCTGCAGCGCGCCGGGCTCACCGCCCTGATCGCCCCCTCGCACCAGCTCCAGCGACGCCGCCAGTCGCTCGATCGCCTCGCCCTCGATCTCCATACGCGGCGGCGCGAACGCCTGGGCCACCTGGAAGGGATGCTGCGCCAGCGCGATCCGCGCGAGGTGCTCCGGCAGCGCGAACGAGCCCTGGAGGAATGCCGCCGGCGGCTTGCGCGGAGCCGGCAGATGATTGCCCTGCGCATCGAGAACGCCCGCCTCGGGAAGGACGGTCTGCGCGAGCGGCTAGTCGCGCTGGCGGTTCGCGGACTGCGGGAGCGAACCACCGGCCTGCAGAGCCGCGGGGCGCGGCTCAGCTCCCTCGCCCCCGAGCAGACGCTCAAGCGCGGCTACAGCATCACGCTGGACGCCGGCGGGGGTGGCATCATCCATAGCGCCGAACAGGCCCGCAAGGGTCAGCCCATCAAGGTGCTGCTCTCCGCCGGCCGCCTGGCGGCCACCGTGGACGAGACCGTGCCATGAGCCTCGACGAAACGCTGACCTATGAGCAGGCGCTGGCGCAACTCGACGCAACCCTCCACGCTCTCGAGGAAGGCAGGCTGAGCCTGGAAGAGGCGATCGCGGCCGTCGCCCGCGGGCGCGACTACTTACAGCTCTGCGAACGAAAACTGGAGGAAGCCCGGCAGCGGATCGAGAGTCTGCCGGTCAGAGAGGAACCGGACGTCGAGGAGCCGCCGCACCCGGCGACGGTGGCGGAGCTGCGAGCCGAGCGTGGCGAACCTCCTGGGACACCCCAGGGCGAGATCCCCTTCTAGCTCTCCGCTTCCGACTCGGCGGGAGGCTGGCGCTCCACTTCCGGGCGTTCGGCCGGCGCCTGGCCGGACCGAAAGACGCCCCACTCGTGCAACGAGCGGCGCAGCATCTCCGGCGTCGTCTTGTAGGCGGCGGCCAGTTGCTCCAGGTCGTCGGCGCGGAACGTCACGACCGGGGTGTTGAAATCCTGCCGTTGCTGCTGCAGACGTGCCACGTGGCGGGAAAGGACGGACCCCTGCCGCTCGGGGAGTCCCTGCAGTTGGCCGAGGTCGATGGCCAGCTTGGGCGGCAGCGCGGGCTCGCCCACGCCCTCGATTTCCTCGGGCAGGAGTTGGTTGACGGGGACGCTGTAGAGAGTCGCGATCTGGTGCAGGCGGGTAACCGAGATATTCCGGTCACCGCGCTCATAGGCGGCCAGTAGCGACCCCTTGAGGCGCTTATTCGAAAGGACTTCGACCTGCTGGAGCGTCAAGCCGCGCTGCTTTCGCAGACTACGCAGCCTGGCTCCAACCTTTCGCGAGTACCCGTCCACTGGATCCCCCTTGACTGTGTGTGACCAGTCTATCGCAGAACGCGACACGGACAAAACTTTTGACGTGTTCTTTGCGGAGGGTGGCGGGGGGATCGTTCACGACGAACGTTGTCACCTTCCGTGGCCGTCATTATCGGACAAATGCCCAGGGGGTGTCAAGTCCTACTTACTCAAGCTTCGAGTTCACTTACAGCAGCGGGGCGCCTGCCATCGGCGCGCCCGGCCTCGTAAGCCTGGCGAAAACGCAGCGCCGCCTGCGCGCTATCGCCTTCGGCCTCGAGCACGCGCGCAAAATCGTAGGTGACCCGCGCCCGCAGGTCGGGGTTATCAATGGTCAACGCGACCTCGAGAGCCCGCTCGAAGTGGCGGTGCGCCGAGTCGCGCCGGCCGCCCACGTGGGCAACCCGTCCCGCCACGCGGTGAACCGCGACGGTTGCCAGCGGGTCGCTCGAGCGGGTGGACAGGTCGATAGCCTCCTCTATGAGTTCGCTCGCGCGCTCCACATGACTCGCCTCGAGAGCGGACTCAGCCATACCGGCGACCAGGTGCGGCACGAGCTCGCGATCGCCGATCCGCTGGAGGTGCTCGGCGCCATCGCTGAAGAGCCGCTCGGCTTCCGCCACGCGGCCCTGCTGCAGCAGCATGTCGCCCATGTTGAGGCGGAGCTGTCCGGTCATGCGGACATCACGAAGTGTCTCGAAGATCCGCAGGCCCTTCTGGGCATAGGAGAGCGCCCGCGCGTACTGGCCGGTCTGCTGAAAGGAGAGGGCGAGGCCCTCGTAGATGCCGGCCAGCGCCGGCATGTCGAGGATCTGCGCGGCCGCCGCGATCGCCGATTCATAGGCGGCGATGGCTTCGATCGGCTGGCCAGCCACGTAGTGGAGATTGGCTCGATGGCCGAGCACGCGCGCCTTCAACACGGGGTCGGCGACGCCGGACGACTCGTAGCGCTCCAGCGCCTGGTCGAACCACTGGCCGGCGGCGTGCGGCCGTCGAAGTAGGTAATGGACACTGCCCAGGCGGTCGTACAGCTCGACCAGGAGCTGATGCCAGTTCGCACGTTGGGCGGCGACGATCGCCTCTTCGAGGACCGGCCTCGCATCCTGTGCCCGCCCTTGCTTCATCAGGGCGACGGCGAGCGTCAGCTGGGCGCGAGTGCGCAACTCGATCGGGATCGTCCTCATCAGGATCCGCGTGACGAGGGACTCGGCACGAGATCCCTCGCCGTGGAGCAGACTCATTTCGGCTTCCGCGAGGGCAAGCTCGAGGGCGGCGGCGGAGTCGCCTGGCTCTTCGAGGAAGTAATCGATTGGCCGCTGCAGGCGGCGCGCGATGATTCGCAGGTTTTGCGTGGAGGGTTGGGCGCGACCTAGCTCGACCTGGTTGAGGAAGGCTCGGCTAAAGTCGCTGCCGGCCACGGCGGCAAGGCTGAGGCCCAGCTCCTGCCGTGCCTGACGAATCCGACGCCCGAGCGGACTCGGCGCTCCGGGGTCATCCGCCGTCGGACGCCCCGGGCGCCGCTTGGTAAGCACAACCTACAGTCTAGCAATCTAGACTTGACAGTGAAATCGACCAGTCTACATGGGGTTCGGCCAGACTTCGGCGCAGGAAAGCACGGCCGAAGCGATGACCAAGAGAATCCAAGGCGTGAGAAAACGCCGCACGGTCCCACCTCCTGAACAGGCGGCTCGCTCCACATCGGCCTGTCCTGATGCCAGCTTATGGACGGCCGTCAATCAGGGGGGTCACGGCTGTAACGGAATCCGTAAGGTAGGTCGCGAAGCGCTGACTGCTGAGATCGCGACGTGCCTATAATCGAGTTCCGCCGTGTCCCCGTAGCTCAGCCCGGATAGAGCACCGGCCTCCGGAGCCGGGAGCACAGGTTCAAATCCTGTCGGGGACACCACCCATTCCGGGTGTCATTACTTATTAGTTTATTTGTATAAGCACGCTACCCGGCCGTCCCGGTGCCGGTTACGGCTCGGCTGGTGGAGGACAGCTTGGCGAGAACAAGAGGGCCGGCTCGGGCGACGGGACCGCGCGCAGGTGATCCATGACGCCCTGTCCAGTGCGTAAAGTACAGAGGTGAGCCGGGTCGCGGTCGTACAAGCCGCGCCGGTGGTCTTCGATTGCGGCGCCACGCTCGCCAAGGTTCGGAAGCTGGCGGCCGAGGCAGTTGCCGGGGGTGCCCGGCTCGTTCTTTTCCCAGAGGCTTTCATCTCCGGTTATCCGAGAGGCATGTCCTTCGGCACCGTCGTCGGCAGCCGCACGCAAGAGGGCCGGGATCACTTCCGACAGTACTGGGAGAGCTCTATCGACATTCCGGGCCCTGCAGTTGACGAGCTCTCGGCTCTCGCTGCCCAACTAGGGCTCCACATTGTGATCGGCGTGATCGAGCGACAGGGTGGCACGCTTTACTGCACGGCTCTCATCCTCTCGCCAGAGGGTTACTTGGGGAAGCATCGCAAGGTCATGCCGACCGCGGCTGAGCGGATCATATGGGGCTTCGGCGACGCTTCCACGCTGCCAGTTTTCGATACGCCGCTCGGGCGGCTGGGAGCGGTCATTTGCTGGGAGAACTACATGCCCTTGCTGCGGATGGCGATGTACTCAAAGGGTGTCCAGATCTACTGCATTCCAACCGCGGATGGGCGGGAGACTTGGCTCTCTACCGTGCGCCACATCGCTCTTGAGGGCCGCTGCTTCGTGCTCTCAGCCAACCAGTTCACGAGGCTCTCGGACTTCCCCTCGGGGATCGAAAACGAGCTGGCTTCAAAGCCCGACGACGTGATCTGCCTCGGCGGAAGCTGCATCGTCGGTCCCCTCGGCAATGTGCTCGCGGGCCCAGACTTCAGCGGCGAGACGATCCTTTATGCAGACCTGGACCTGGGGGACGTGGTGCGAGGGAAATATGACTTCGACGTAACCGGTCACTACGCCAGGCCGGACCTCTTTCACCTCGAGATCAACGAGGCGGCTCAAAAGCCAGTCGTCTCAATTCCAAATGAGAAGAAAGCCTAGCCACCGATCTCAACTCTTGCTCTCCTTAAGCGGTCGCCGTCTCTAACACGGCACCATTCTCAGCAGCAGGCACTCGAGGCGGAGTTCAAAACTTGTACGGTTGGGACACCATCCATTTTGGCTGTCTTAACTTATTAGTCTATTTGTATAAACCAGATGGTGCGACGGGCGCCTTCCGGAACTTTGGTAGCGACCTAGCGTCATACAGTCGTGGATGAACCCCTGGCGCCGCGCAGGCGGGTGGTGCCGTAGGCTGGAACCGGGGCATGGCAGCGTTTCCATACGGACGCCTTGGGAACATTTCAGTGCCTGGCACGATAGCCACCCTTATAGCGGCAGCGGCCGGCTTGTACCTCCTAGTGATCGGCCAAGGCTTAGGCCCCCATCTTGGGCGCATCTTCATCTTCGTTCCGGGTTTCATCGCCCTCCTCGCATTTGTCTGTGCGGCCGGTGCGTTGGCGCGCGGACTAATCCAGCGAGCGGCACTTTTCGGCATGGCGGCTGCTGGCCTGGGGTCCCTGG